>Ga0209777_10009381_pt1 | contig 10533 bp, 5 predicted proteins | sample FrelakmetHBP12HB_FD_187147 | JGI IMG/M metagenome (GOLD analysis project Ga0209777, IMG submission 187147) | Freshwater lake sediment microbial communities from the University of Notre Dame, USA, for methane emissions studies -HBP12 HB (SPAdes)... | ecosystem: Environmental > Aquatic >... | reverse complement strand
GCGGCATCTGTTTTCCTGTCGGGGCAGGCGGCATTTCGTTAATCGTCGGCGACCTGGAAGGCCAGGCTGTGACCTTGCTGGACAACTCGAAGAGGCACAGCGAACCGTAGCAAGGAGCCCCGGCAGCCTATGCCTCCCCCAGGAAAACTCTCCGCGACGTTTGAGCGGCTTAAATCAGAGCAGCGCGCGGCTTTTATCCCTTTCTTCGCCGCAGGCGACCCAGACCTGGAGACCACCCAGGACCTGCTCAAGGCCGCGGCGGCCGGCGGCGCTGACATCCTCGAGATCGGCGTGCCCTTCTCCGACCCTATCGCCGACGGTCCGGTCATTCAGGCCGCCTTCCACCGCTCGCTGGAACGCGGGTTCCAAGTGGCCCACGCTTTCGACGTGGTCCAGAGGTTGCGCCGCATCGGCTTCGATACGCCGCTGCTGTGCATGGTGAGTTACACGCTGGTGTACCGGCGCTCCATGCGCACGTTCCTGACACTGTCCAAAAAAGCCGGCTATGACGGCGTGATCATCCCTGATCTGCCTGCCGGCTACGAAGGCGAAGCTTCGGCCATGGCCAGCGAACTGGGGCTCGATCTGATCTTCCTCATCGCCCCGACCACGACGCGGGAGCGCCGCAAGTTGATAATCCAACGCTCACGCGGCTTCATCTACTACGTCTCGGTAGCCGGCATCACGGGCGCGCGCAGCACGCTGCCCGAAGACTTGGTCCTGAACGTCCGCGGCATCAAGGAGTGCACCGATACGCCGGTGTGCGTAGGGTTCGGTATAGGGCAGCCCGAGCAGGCCGCGGCCGTGGCTGCCTGCGCCGATGGCGTAATCGTGGGGAGCGCACTGGTGAAGAAGGTCGCTGAAGCCATCGCCCGGAAACTGTCCGGCGACGCGTTGCTGGAACACGTGAGACCTTTGCTCACCCAATTGGCCGAAGCCACTCACAGGCAGCGGTCCATCTAGCTCTATGACCTACAGCTCCACTTTAGGCAGTGGGCCGGCCTTGGGCGCGCTGCGGTCAATGTCCTCAGGCCACCAAACTGGCTCATGTCCCAACCTGTACATGATCTTGGCCCAGAAGAGACCGAACTGGGGATGGGGTTTGTGGTCAGGAGTATGGGCAATGAACCAGGTATAAAAAAGCCTGTAGAACTTGAACACCTCTTGGTGGTACGGTTGTTTGGATATGGTCTGGACGTCGAGAATCTCCAGGTGCCTCCAATAGGCCTCCGGCGCCCTGGGGTGGAACGGCCCCCAACCAGTCGCGCCGTCCGTGCTGCAAAGACCGCAGAATCTCCCTGTCACAAATCCCCACTGATCGAAAGGTCCTTTCCCATCAGGGGGCTTGGGGTTGCTGGCATACTGCTGGTACAAATCTATGGCCTCCTGTGCCTCTGGGCCAGTGGCAACACCGCAGAACTGCTGATACATGCTCACTGCCTGCCTAGTGTCACCGCGAATGTTCGCGGCCCAATAGGCCAGCGACAGGTAGCATCCCGCCCAACTGCTGTCGCGTTGTTCCGCGGCCGGCAGTGCCCTCATTCTCTCCACGATCTTCTTCTTCATCCAAATGTGGCCGGCATCCGACAACATCCAGGCAACCAGGAAGATGAGCAGAGCCACCATGGCAATGGTGACTTTCCATCTCCAGGTCAAACGCATCTTGGGCATGATTCCCCCTCCATGTCTGGTCCGGCTTATTGCCCCATATCATACTACGCCGCCCTAGATTGGCAAATCCGGCAAGGGATTCCTTTGCGCGCCGGGTATGTCCGGCGAAGCAAACGCCTCATTTGCCAGGCGGGGTCGCCGAGAGCCGCAGTTGCCAGAGGCGGTCCGGCGGACCGGCAAACACCAGTCCGGCGCGGAACTTCGGATAGCCCACGCAGTAGCCGCGGAACAGCACCTGGTTCCAGCCCTTCTTCAGCGTGAGCACCTTGCTGGCGGACGCTTTCCCCGGTTCGCCTTTGATCTCGCCTTCGAGCACCTTCTCGCCATTCAGGAACCAGCGCAGAAACGTCTGCGGATGTCCCTGGATACGGGACTCGACTTCAAGGTCCTGCGCCACATGGACCCACGTCGCGCCATACCACACCTGCGCCGCCCCACCGCAGAGCACGCGCGTGTCCAGGTCTTCGACCGTGGCCTTGATCCAACGCAACGCCGCGGGCTGGCCCCAGTAGCCTTGCACCATTTCGCCGCTGAAGGTGGCCTTCAGATCAACCGTGCCGCTGTCCGGCGGATACTTCGTAGCCTCGCAGAACTCGCGGCCGGCCTGCTTCCAGTCCTTGTTCGTGCCGGGCATGGGTCCCTGGAGGTCGTACGCGAACTTCTCCGCGCCCGGCCCGCCGAACGGACCGCAGAGCTGCCAGTTGCGCACGACAACACCCTCTTCGAGGCCCTGGAATTGCAGCGGCGCCCAGGAGCCTGGATAGAGCCGCGCCTCGGTGGGCTCGTCGTAGGTTTCACGGCTGGCTGAACCGTCGGCGTTCGACCACCAGAACTTGCCGTGACCGCCATACGTCGCTTCGAAGTTCACCATCGTGCGCACGCCGCTCCCGAGCGCCGGCAGTCCCGGGATGGCGCTGCGCGGAATGGCGGCGGCGATGACGAAGCCAAGGCCATCCTCATCGAGAGCGTGGTTCAGCTTGGCCTCCGCAACCGGCGCGACGTGAGCGAACTCCACTTTGTTCACAGGCGTCTGATACGTGGCGGGGTTCGCCTTGCTCGCGCCCTTCCACTCAGGATACATGCCGACGACGACGGGCTTCACCGCCGCGCCATCCTGGACGAGGCTGAAGACGAAGCGCGCGTCCCCCGCCCTTCCACCGGCCGGGCCGCCCGGCTTAGCGTGAAGGTCTCCTTGGATATAAAAACTCAACGTGTCTGCCAGCCGATCGTGGCTGAAGATGCGTTCGCTGTTCTGCAGCGGCCTGACCTGGATCTTCGTCGCAAGGCGCGCCTGCCAGCGCAGGTACAGGTTGTCGGGATCGTAAAGGCCGCGCAACTCGACGCTCTGGTCCTTGTCGGCCTGAAAGCGCACAGGCTCGCACGACTCCCAGCCGCTGAGTGACCCGTCGAGCACCGCCCCGCCCAGCGCAGGCGCGAAACGCGCGACCTTGGCCGCGCCGGCGCCACCGCGAAGCGTCAGCGCGATCTCCGGCGGCGTGGCGATTTGTGCCGCCGTCAGCTCTACCCGCTGCGGCAGGCCGGCGACGCCACGGACCGGGTTCTGCTTCAACGACCAGCCTTGGGCTTCGTAGATCAGCGGCGTATACTTGCCCATGCCGAAGTAGATCTTCCCGTCCGCTTGGCAGGCGTAGACACTTCCCGCGAAGAACTCGCCCGGCTGCGGATAGACGCCGGCGGCCGCCGGCGAGAAGCGCCGCCCGTCGGGGAAGACGGTGTCCACGTACAGGCCGTCCTCGCTAAAAAGCAGAAGGCCACAGCGCGACTGGTCCACGACGCTGAGCAATCCGTTGAGGGGCTTCCAGAGGTGGATGGCGCCGTACATCTCGCCCGGCTTCGCCACGCCTTGCAGGGCGACACGGCCGGTGCGCCACTTCATCTGGTAGCCGCCCTGGCCGTCCGGCACGTAGCGAGTGACTTTGATCTGCGCCCCTTCGTTGGCGCTGAAGCTGTGCCCGCCGCGCGCTACGACGTAGAAGCCGTCCTTCACCGTTCCGTCCGCCATCGCCCAGTCGCTGGAAAAGGTCTCGGCGAGTTCATTGCCGCCGTGGATCGCGTCGGCCTTGCCTTCCGCACGCGCCACAAAGACGGGATCGGTCAGCAGCTTCTGCCAGGAACTGAAGATGGGGTTGCCGTGAGCATCGAAAGCCTCCGGCGCCAGACGCCAGACATCGCGGCCGTTCTGATTAAGCGCAACCAGCGACAGATCATCCAGCCACTGGTTCCCGTGATAGCGCAGCAGCCAGCCGGGCATCTCCAGCGGGCGCTGGCGGTACTCCTCCTCCTGGACAGTGCCATCGCCGTTCGCGTCGTGCCATGCGAAGTGCTTCCACTCGTTGCCGTGCTTTTCGCGGATTAAGCCGGCGGAAAGCAGCCAGCGGTCCCCGGCCAGGCGATAGACGTTGTTGCTGCGGCCGCAGGCGAGGTAGCAGTTCCCGTTCGCGCGGATGAACTGCGGGTGGTCAAAACCTGGCGCCTTCGGATCGGTGCCCACTGCAGGCCACACCGCGTCAACCGTCCACGTGCCCTTCTCGTAGTCCACCCGGAAGCGCGTCAGCCAGCCTTCCTGCCCGCCGATGTAGACTTGATCGGTGTGCGCAGGGTCCACAGCGTAGCCATCGTTGGCCTTCGTCTGCAGCGACATGAACTCGCGCAGCAGCTTCCCGTCCGAGTTCCATTCGCTGGCGCGATTCGGGCCGGCATGCTCGACGATGATTAGGCGGTCCTCGCCGTCGGGTGTCGTCCACGTGGCGAGTTTGCCGGGCGCCATTAGCGTCTGCGGGTCATACGCGCCGGGCTTCTGCGCATCTAGCCGCCCGTACTTGAGCAGCTTCTTGCCGCTGCGGTCAAACTGTTGAACCTTGTTGGCGCTCGCGTCGCTTATGTAGACGCGATTGTGGCTATCCACTTCGATGTCGCGTGGGTTCATGCCCGCCGGAACGGCGAAGAGCCGCTGCCACTCGCCTTGAGGCATGCCGGCTTGAAGGGCCTTGGCGCTCACCTCATAGCCGCCGTCCGCCGCCGCGTGGACCGCATACAGCGTCCCGCCACGCGCGGCGATGCCGATGGGGCGGCACAGCGGCACTTCGGCGAGGACCTTGCCCGTGGCGCCTTCATGAACGGAGACGGCGTCCACGAAATCCTTGTCGCTTTCCGTGTACCCGTGCTCCTTGCTCTCAACGATCTTGCCGCCCTGCGCCACGTAGACATACGTCTTGTCGGCATCGCGGCAGCACGCCATGCCCTTCACCCAGCCCTTGGGCAGAAAGATGTTGCCGCGGTTCGCGCGACCGGTGCCGAAGGGCTTGCCGTCGGCACGGTACACGTACTTCGCCCCCCCATCGGTGCTGAAACTCCACACCGTCTCGCCGTCGGTGCAGGTGCTGGTGCCGCCGCCGGCCCCGCCCGACCCGAACGCGCGCACGAACTGGCCGAGGCCCACCGGCTTCTTGAGGTCCATCAGCGGGTTGTTCGTGCCGTTTTCGAGGTAGACGTAGTAGAAAACCGCGACGCCGTTGGGGCCCACGTCCACGTCGCCGAGCGGCGCGCCGCACGGGTCGCCGCCGAACGGTTCGGCCGCCTTCCACTGGTCGCGCGCAGGCATCCACGAGGACGCGCCCGCAATAAACTGCGGCGTGACAGCGTGGTACTCGCCATCCACCTGCCACTTCTCCGCGGGCATGCAAATGCCTCTGACGCTGTACGTGCCCGGTGGCACCGGCATCAGGTTCTCGTCGAGGCCATCCCAGGTGTCGGTGAACTTGCCCTGGTTGCCGGCCGTGACCGTGCGCGCGGCCCCGCGGAGAAACTGGCTGACAATCCAATCGGGATTGTCCTGGCTTTCGATGGCCAATGTCACCAGATACGTTCTGGGCAGCGGGCCGTCCGTGGGCAACCGATAGCCGACCTCGACGCCGGCCGCAGTTGGTTCCTCCGCGCCGAAGCCAGTGCCGCCCGCAGCCATCACCAGCGTCAGAAGGATCGGAAAGCGAGACATAGGCGGCTCCTCATGTGAAACATCATTCCAGCACGATCTCGCCCCAGTTCCGGGGCGTGATCTGGAGCTCGAAGACCACGTCGTCTACCAGGCCGGTTTGCTGGTTGGCCCAGTAGGTCCGCAGCCTGCTGCGGACGCCGCCCGGGTCGCCATGCGTCGCGCCGACATCGCCGCGCAGCGCCAGGTTCGGCTTCAACGTCACGCCCAGCGTGGCCAGCGGTACGGCGGCTTCGACCACGTAGCCGTCCTTGTTCAGCTTTACGTTCACCTTCACTTCGGCCAGAATGTCCACCCAGTCCACCTGATAGCCCTGGACCACGCCTGAACTGAAGACTCGCGGCCTCTTCTCATCCGACACGAACCTGTAGAGGACCGCGGTGGGCTTGCCTTGGAAGTTGCCGATCGAAAGCCGCAGGTCGCCCTTGGCCGCCTTATCGCGCTTAGGGTCGGCGGCCGGATCAGTTCCGAGCTGCAGGTCCACCGTGTCGCCGCCGGCGTACATCTGTGAGATATCCTTCGCCCCGTTGACCCAGGGCGTGGAGTCCCTGACTTCCCAGCCGATGTAGAGCGTGCTGTCATCGTGCGCCAAGGCTGTGCGGACGCGCGCCTCCTCAGTTTTCTGGTAGTCCACGAACTCGCAGCCGCTGAAGTCGTTGCCGAAATTGCCAGTGAACGCCACGCCCTTCCGCTTGGCGGTGAGCTTCCGCGCGCCGGCCGCCTGCTGCAGCGCGTTCTCGCGCAGCGCCAGCGCCTTCTTCGTGTCCTCGTCACGGATAGTCAGCTTGCCGCCCGCAAGCGGGATCGTCTTCTCAAGGCCCGTCAGTTCCGCATTCCAGATGCCGTACTTGCCGGCCTGGATGTAGACTTTGCCATCCTGGCCCTGCGTCGCCGAACCGCCGAAGTCCTCACCGCCGCTGCCCGCAGGCAGTTCTGTGATGTCGAGCCCCGGCACAGGCGCGCTCGGCCATTTCCACTCGAAGACATTGCCGTTGAATACGCGGCTGAGGAAGTAGCCGTCCGCGGAGAGCGCCCACCATTCGCCCAGGTTGCCGTTGATGAGCCAGAAGTTGCCCGCGCCTGGAACATTCAGCGCGCCGACCGGCCCATACGCGCCGCGGAACAGGCCCGCTTCTGGAGCCGGCGCCTTGTGCGAACCGTGGACCTGGAAGTACGGGTTCGGATACGTCCACAGCAATCTTCCGCTCGCCAGGTCAAAGCAGTGCCACAGGAAGCCGGCGGGGTGATCCTTCACCGCCAGGTTCACCAGTATGCGCTTGTTGTCCGCGCTGGGCAGCGCGCAGCCGTAGTTGCGTTCGTAACCGGCGCTCAGCGCCTCCGGCAACGCAGGCAGCTTGGCCAGATCGTACCTGGGCGCACCGCTGTCAGTGAAGCCTTCAGGCGCCAGGACCTTCAGCCGTTTGTCCTTCCAGTCCAACCCGTAGAGGGCCAGGTCGGGGCCGAGATTCAGCGACCAACTGTTGCTCCCGGAGAAGTACAGTCCGCCTTCCTGCCGCTGAAGCTCGTCCGGCTGCTCCTTGCCATCGCCGTTGGCGTCCACCCACAGTTGGGTCGAGCCCACGTCCTTGTTCGCCCCCTTCGGGTCGTTGCGCAGTTCCGCGCGCAACGCGTACCGCGCATCGCCCAGACGCTCCCAGACCTGCACTTTGCCGGTGCCGTAGCGCATCTGGTTGGTGACAAGATAGAGCTTGCCGTTGGATCCTTCGCGGAAAGTCGCGAAGTCGTGGTACTCCGTATCGAAGGCGCCCAGGCAGACCGACTTCCCGGTGAGGGGGTCAAGACGCCATTCGCAGGCTTCGCCGACCATCAGGTTGGGGTCGCGCGGGTTGATCGCGGCGCCGCTCGCGCCGTAGTGTGTCGGGCCGAAGAAGTCCCTGACCAGCGCGCCGTCCTTCAGGTTCCAGACACTCACGCGCTTCGGGTGCGCGTATGATTCCATCACCCAGAGCTGGCCTGCTTTGTCAACCGCGACGCCCGAAGGATTGAACATGCCGTCGGGCTGCCACGGACCGACTTGCGCGTGGCCGCCTTTGCGCCCGAAGCGGAAGTGCCGCGTCTCATTGCTCTGCGCGTCGAATACAAGAACCTGCATATCCGGCTCGCCCACGCTGACGTACAGGTTGCCATCCTTATCCGTGGTGAGGCCGCGTGCATTCCGGAGATCTTTGACCACTGTGGTCGTTTTGCCCGTCTCCGGGTCAATGCCAACGATCTCGCTCCCGTTGCAGATCGCTAGCACGCCGTTCTTGGCTATCGCGTGAAGCGCTCCGCCACGTGGCAGCGGCCAAGTGCGGACCAGTTTCCCCGTCGCGCCGTCCAGCACTACGAAAAGTCCGGCAGCCAGGGGCCTGATCGCTCCGGAGAAAGCTGCCTCAAGGGCTTTGCGGTTGGCGTGCTGCCGAGCGACGGATGTCAGCTTCGAACCGTCAACGGCCAACGTTTCGCCGCAAATGAGCCGTTCGCAGACCTGCAGGAAGTTGGGGATGAAGCGGCCGTGTGTTCCGCCCTCGAAGGCTTTCTGCGCGTCCATCTTGTCTGCAAGGAACGCGTCGAGATTCCGGGTAAGGTCCGGGTTCACCAGTTCGAGAGCGCGCTTGGCGAGAGGGTTGTCGCCTTTCAACGTCCGCACCAGGGCCTTCAGATCGAGCAGGTCATCCGCGAAAACCCGCGGGTCGCTCGCCGTCAGGTACACCAGGCCGTCGCGGGCCGCGATGCCTGTGAACGACACCGGGCTTGGCTCGCCGGCCCAGATGTCGCCGGCCGTGAGGATGTGGTTTTTGCGCTTGCGCCACGGCGTGTAGCCGCCGAGTTTGGCGTCAACGCGGGAAAGGACGACTGTCCCCCTGCCGGCATCGTGCCCAGCCGGATGAAGAACGTACACAGTGCCGCCGTCCGCGGCAATGTGCTGCGGGTCCCACCCCCCGGACGTGTTCTGCAGACTCCACAGCCGGTTGCCCTGGAAGTCCGTGGCGACCAGATGATGGCCGCCCTCGGCACCGTTGCACGCAAGGTACACACGCTGGTCATCGGCGATGACAGCCGACGGCACGCCGTGATCGCCAAGCCAGAAGTGCTCGGGGCTGCCGATCCATGGCGCCCTGCCGCCGCAGCTCGCGTAACCGCGGAAGGTGATCTTCGCACCGGGGTGAGCGATGGCCTGCCAGGTGTAGTCGTCGGCCGGGACGGGCTGGCCGGGCGTGCGGTAGGTTGCGTCGGTCAGGCCGTCCCACTGCACCGTCTGTTTGCCCGGCTCTCGCTGGTCCCAGTTCAGTAGATGCCGCGCAACCACATCGTCCTTGTCGAGAATGTTCAGCGAAACGTAGCCGGCAAAAGGCATCTCGAAGGTGACCGGAGCGAAGCCTGGCCATTCGAACTTGCGGATCAGGCCGGTCCAGTCCACAACGGGCACGCTGTCCCTCATCGGCACTTGGAACGTGCGGCCGTCGGCAAGGCGCACAGGCTGCGGGACGACTTTGTTACGGGACTCCAGTGTCGCCCAGCCCCAGTGCTGATATGCGTGGAACGTGAAGATGCGGTCTGGCGCCGCCACCTTCTCGTCGAAGATATCCTTGATCGTGATTCGTCCGAACGCCCCGGCGGTGAAGTTCGGCTCGAGGGTGAATTTGATCTTGCCACCAACCGGCGGCGTCTTGCCCGAAACACTCAGCAGCTTCCACGGAATGGCGATCTCCTGCGTGTAGCCGTTGCCGTCAGGATTGGCTGCAAATGCCTGCTGTACTCCGCGCTCCTCCGCGTGCGGCAGGTTCTCCAGTACGTTCTCCGGGACGCCGTTGTCGGGACCCGGGGAAGCGCGGTCCGCCACCGAGACGCCCTTCGCGTCGCGCCACATGGTCCACCACGTTACGGTCTTCTCGGGCGTGTCGGGAAACAGGATGAACCGGACCTGCAGGCAGTCGCCGTTGAAGCCGTGCCCGCCGAAGGTTTCGGGGTTGTTCATCGGCGTAGGATCGGTCCATCGAGCCAGCAGGTAGATGTTACCGGCATCGTACATGGCGTGGAACCAGACCGCGTACTGGTGGCGCAGATGCTCCACCTCCCCGCAGGCGAAGATTCCGCCGGTGAGGTCCCAGTCGTCTGTCTTGGCGTCAATCGCGACCTTGCCCGGCGCCGGCAGAAAGCGAATACCGTGGTTCTCAGTCTCCGTGCACCGCGCTGCCGGCGAAACCAGAACGATGGCAGCCAACACGATGAACACAGTGTTTCTCAGCATGGCTCCGCCCTCAGCTACTCCCGCCGTTCCTCTTCGCCGCGCCCCTCCTTGCCCCCAAAGGAGTTACTCGGGGGGACAGCGGGTCGAGCTGCGCTTTGAACCTGCGGCATGGAGTCGCAGGACAATCCGGCGGGTGGCCTCCTGCGACGTATATCTCAAATACTCGTCAAGAGCAAATGGTCGCGGCGGCGGGCGTTCGTTTGAACCGTGCCCCAAAGGCATCGTGCCGTTCAGCGGTCTCTTTCTCGGCCCGCAAAGAGACCATCTTACGGAACCCCAAGCTTGGCGCGATTAGCCTGGCGGTTGTGCAGCAGACCGCCGAGCAGATGATAGCGGTGGGCCTTCTCGCGCGGGGGGGCAAGCGTGAAGGAATCCTTCACAAACCGGTTTGTGGATGCCTACCACCAGAACAGGAGGCTTTGTGGACTGAGGCTTCTGCCCTTTGGGGCAGCCAAAGAAAGACGGTTTGCCTGGTGACGCACAGCGTTCGCGAGGCGTGTCTCCTCAGCGTCCGCGTCATTTAGTCCGCCCCCCATCCGTTCTCTGCGGCGGTTGGCCGAAGGCCACAAGACCTACTGCCTTGACCGTTCCATGGCGC
>Ga0209777_10009380_pt1 | contig 10535 bp, 11 predicted proteins | sample FrelakmetHBP12HB_FD_187147 | JGI IMG/M metagenome (GOLD analysis project Ga0209777, IMG submission 187147) | Freshwater lake sediment microbial communities from the University of Notre Dame, USA, for methane emissions studies -HBP12 HB (SPAdes)... | ecosystem: Environmental > Aquatic >... | reverse complement strand
TATAAATATTTTATAATATATTATGAATAATGATAATAGTATATTAGATTCAGAAACAGATTGGATAAATACTTTTGAGAAAACAGATAAATTATATAAAGATTTTTATACAGATGATGTTTATTACACTAATATACACTACATATATATAAATAAGAAAAATGATATTGATAAGATAAAAGAAGAATCTTTTTTAATGTCAAAAACAAATTATATAACAAGAGATGAATTATTAAAAATACTTAAAAGTAATTCATTCGAAAATAATAAAAGATATTCTATATTATCAATATTAAAAATAAATGTATTAATTAAACCTGAAGAGATTAAAAATTTTTTATTAGAAAAAAATATAGAAAAATATGGTGATAATTTTATAACTCAAATAAAAAATTTTGATACAATTGTTTTTGAAAAAACTATTAATATGTTTCAAGATTTAAATGATTTGATACTTATTTTTTATGAAAAAATAAATAAAAATATTAATTTTATAAATACAAATAATACTAATAATACTAATAATACTAATAATACTATAACAAAAAAAATAAATTTAAATATAAGTCACAGAAAAACAATAAGAAAACAATATAAAGATTATTAAACCTTATAATTATATTTTAAAAATGTCATTACAACTCTCCGCACATATTGATAATAAACAAATATATAGACAATTTGGAGAAAATGGTCACATTGAATATACTTGGTCTAATTGTATAAGAGAAAGAATTTTACAATTTAGTTTTCAATTAACTAGAACTGATTTAAACAGCGAACAATTTAATAATTTAAGACAAAAATATAGAAAATTGCTTCAAGAATTAATGTTTAATAAAGTTATAAAACAAGGATATATTGAATTTGATTTAGAAACTAAACATTTTTTGATTATTTTGTATAAGATGATTGCATATACAAGAGATATAATTGATGGTAAAGGTGAATATAGTTTATCTTTTATGATGTTATCAGAATGGTGTAATATAATAGATGAAAAATTAGCTATTTATTTATTAAACTATTTTGTTTCTAGTCCAAATGAAGAAAAATTAATTCATCCATATGGCTCATGGAAAGATTTAAAGTATTTATGTAATTATTTAAATTCAATTGGAGAACAAAATTCTATACTTATTGACAAATCAATTGAATTAATTAACAAACAATTAAAAATAGATATTGATAACTATTATAATAATGAAGGAAATATAAATATTTCTCTTGTAGCTAAATGGGTTCCTAGAGAGAAATCAAATAAATTTGGTTGGATTTATACAAGACTAGCTTGTAATTATTTCTCAGATTTTATGACTGCTATTGAAGGAACAGAATCTCACAAAAAAGCAATATTAAAATGTAAAACACATTATAGAAAATTATTAAGTATATTAAATAAACATTTAGATACTCTTCAAATCAAACAATGCGCTCATAATTGGTCTAATATAAATTTTAATAATGTAACTTCTATTTCATTAGCAAGACAAAAGAACGCATTTTTAAATATAAATAAAGATGGATCAGTTCGTAATAAATATAGTATTGATAGGACTAATTGTTCTGTTAAATTTGAAAATTATATTTTGAAAGCATCAACAGATGATACAAAAATTAAAGGTAAAAGATTATCAATGGTTGATTTTACTAAATATGCTTTAAAAATAATTAATAATTCTAATAGTACTGAAATCGAAAGAATTTTATTAAATAAGCAATGGGAAGATAATTCTTCACTTACACAATCTTTTGGTAAAATGATTGCAATGGTTGATGTATCATCATCAATGGAAGGAGATCCATTAATGGCAGCAATAAGTTTAGGTATTAGAATAGCTGAAAAATCAATTATTGGAAAAAGAATAATTACTTTTAGTTCAACTCCATCTTGGATAAATTTAGATAAATGTCATGATTTTATTTCAATGGTTAAAAATGTAAATGAATCACATTGGTCTTTAAATACGAATTTTTATGCTGCTTTAGATTTAATTTTAAATTCTATTATTGAAAATAAACTCGAACCTGAAAACGTTCAGGATTTAGTTTTAGTAATTTTATCTGATATGCAGATGGATATTGCAGATAAAAATTTTAATAAAACGCTTTATGAATCAATTAAAATAAAATATGAAGAAGCAGGAATAAGTGTTTGGGGTAAGCCATATAGACCACCTCATATTCTTTTTTGGAATTTACGTTCTACGAATGGGTTTCCATGTCTTTCTAATCAAATGAATTCATCAATGATGTCAGGATACAATCCATCAATTCTAAATAATTTTTGTGAAAAAGGTATGAATGCATTATTATCAACAACACCATGGACGGTTTTAGAGAAAAGTTTAAATAATGAAAGATATAAGCTACTTGGAGAAAAAGTTATGGAAATTTTATAAATAAATTATATAAATAAAAATTAAAAATTTATAAATTTATATAAACTTATGAATTTTAATAAAACAAATAATAGTTTAGTAATTAGAACAATTGTAAATAATAGGTATAGTCCATATAGTAAACCAAATAAAAAGCAAATTCATGATATAAAAAGAACATTATTTATTTCATATCCAATGAAATCATATTATAATAATGTTATACCACTTCATATATATCAAACATGGTTTTCAAAGGATTTACCTAAAAAAATGAGTGATACTATTGAAAAAATGAAAATGAATAATCCAGCATTTAAACATCATTTGTTTGATGATAATGATTGTAGAGAATTTATAAAAAATAATTTTAATATTGAAATATTAAATGCTTTTGATAGTTTAATTCCTGGCGCATATAAAGCTGATTTATGGAGATATTGTATATTATTCAAGTATGGAGGCATATATTTAGATGTAAAATATAAACCAGTAAAAGGATTCAAATTAATTAATTTAACTGAGAAAGAGCATTTTGTTATTGATCGTGATAATTTGGGAATATATAATGCTCTAATTGTGAGTTTACCAAATAACCCTTATTTATGGAAAGCTATACAATCAATTGTATTAAATGTGAAAAATAAATATTATGGTTTAAATAATCTTTCGCCAACTGGCCCCCATTTATTATCAAAAATAATACCAACAAATAATAATATTATTGATATGAGACATGATTATTTTGTTAATATGGATAATAGATATATAATATATAAAAATTTTTTAATTTTTAAAAGTTATAATGGCTATATTGAAGAATCCGCAAGCAATAGTAATAAATCTCATTATTCTATATTATGGAGTCAAAGAAATATTTATAGATGAAATAAAAAGATATAATATTATTTTTATAAAGAATTTATATATATATATATATATGAATTCTCAATATAATATATTTCAAACTCATAAATCAATTCATTATATAAATTCAAAACCAAAATTATCATTTGCTGTAAAAAGTTGGTTAAAAAGAACAGATAAATTTAAATATTTTTTTTATGATGATCATAAAATTGAGACATTTATGAAAGAAATAATTGGAGGAAAAATATATGATGCTTATAAACGTCTCCCAATGAGTGTTATGAAATCAGATTTATGGAGATATTGTATTATATATGAATATGGTGGAATATATGCTGATGTTGATACTATTTGTAATATAGATCCAATTATTTTTTTTAATAATTCTATGTTGACTATTGTTCCAGAAAATAAATCTCATTTATGTCAGTGGATTTTTTCTGCTCCAGCAAAATCTCCAATATTAAAGGAAGTTATTGACTTGTCTGTAAAAAGAATTTTAGAAATTGATAAAATAAAAGGTGAACATATAATTCATCATTTAACAGGACCAGGTGTATTCACAGATGCAATTGAAAAATATCTTAAGGATAATAATAAACCTATATTTACAACAAATAGAAAATTATATTATAACTATCCAGAACCTTCAATATTGAAAGTATTTAATCCAGATATATTTCATAAACATTTTATTTTACATTTATTCACAGGTCAAGATAATGATGGTTGGATTCATGAAAGAAATAAAAAATTAATTTAAATATTATTTATATATTTTTTATTCGATAATCCATAATAATCCATTTAATCTAGAAATATCGTATAAAGCATATTTTGATATTTCATCATTCAAACTATAACAAATTATAATATCATTATAATCAATTGTAAATCCAATACAAAATTCTATCCTATTTCCTTCAAATTTAAATTTATTTGAATATTTAATTAATTTCATTTCTAAATCAAATACAGCAAAAAAGTGATAATAATCTCCTTCTTCATTAAAATGAACTATAAACCAATTTTGATTATTATATTTTACTCCACAAGTTGAACCTCTTGCATTTATAAAATATTTTGGCATATTTATATTTTTTAATAAAAATAATTTATTTTCTACAATATTACATACTTGTAAGGGATACCATTTATATATAATATTTAATTCATCTTTATCATTTATAAAATATACCCAGTTTTTTTCAACTTCTTGTATATTAAAAGTATTTTCAATATAATTTATATTTGTTAATTTATTTGTTTCATAATCATAATCACCTGAAATAATTTTTGTTTTTCTATCTGTATCTTGTGCTGTACCAATAATTTTTATTATATCATTGAAATTAAAAATTCTCATATCTTCAATTCCTATTATATTTTTATTATATGTATTAATACTATTCGTTATCTTTTCTAATAATGATGGTATTAGTATTTTATTTTCATTAATAACTTTTAAATTTTTATCTATTTTAACAATTTTATTTAATGATATTAATATATCTTGATTATTTATGTTAACTATTTTACAATTTGACATTCTAAAATTTAATAAGAATTCTTTTTCATTATCATCATTATATATTTTTGTTATTGAAAAACTACCTGAATTAAATTTTAATCCATATATATTTATAGAATTAGATAAATTAGATATTCTTTTTGATTTGAAAATATAATTTTGTTTTTTATAATTTTTTATAATTTTTTTATTTTTTTTATTTTTTTTATTATTATAACTTAAAGTTGTGAAATTAAAATATTTAAGATTTAATTTATAATTCATAATTTTGATTATATATAATAAATATTTTATATATTTTTTGAAAAATTACTTTAAATTAATTTTAAAATATCTAAATTATAAACTATAATATAGGGTTATGTAAATGAATTAGGTTATTCAATATTTCAATTGATAAATTTATTTTTCTCTTTTATATATTTTCCATTTTCCAGAATCATAAATTTCTTTATAACCATAACTATGTAATAATTCTTGAGCTTTTAGTGTAGTTTCCCAATCTGTATCATCAAATACCCATATACCATTTATTTTAACTTTATTATGATATAATTCAACTTCTTCACAACTTATTTTTTCTGAGTGATTTGAATCTTGATGTAAAAAATCAATACTATTATCTTGAAATAAATGGCTTACATCCTTAGATCTTGAACGTATTAATCTTGAATTTATACATCCATATTTTGTCAAAATATTTTTAGTATATTCAAACATATTATTGTAATCAATTTTAGACCACCAATTATCATTCTCTATACTATTTATTCCTTCTAAAGATGATTCTTTTGACCACGCATCTATACCAATAACTTTATTTTTTGTCATAAAACAAATAGGTAAAAGACTTCTACCTCCCCATACACCTAATTCTACGCACATATCATTCGATTTTATTAAACTTGCCATTTTATAAGCTTTTTCTGGAGTACACCAGCCTTCTATTTTTTCATATTCTCCATTATTTATAATTGATATCAATTTATCCATATATATTGATAATATATTATTTTATATTATTTTTCACAGTTTTTATAAAATTTATTTAGCTAAAAATCACTTCTGAAGATATCATAATTCTTGCTTTATTTTTTAAAATAGCTTCCATATGAAATGCCCTATGTTCACAATCTTCATATTTTCCTTTTATATGTCCATAATCTTTAAAAACTAATTTAGATTTTTGGGCTTTTGAATGAGAAATTATATATGATTTTGGAAATAAATCTAATCTTATTTTTCCATCATATTTACAATTTATAAATTTCTCTCTTCTATAAATTGAAAACCCATTAAATGATGATATACAAGGTAATAACTGTCCTCTTTTTAATTTTCCAAGTAAATTATTTATATAACTTCTTATGATATTATGATATTGATAATTATTATTAAAATGATTATAACTAAAACAAAATGGATAAATTGATAAACCCCAAATATCATAATATCCAGGTGATGTATTGAAAGAGAGAGCATCCCAATCACATCTTGATAAATATTTTTTGAGTACATCAGGATTACAGTTTTTACAATTAGGATCATCAAAATCCATCATTATGAAGTATTCATAATCACTGATATCTAAATTATTATTTATATAATTCAAGCAAAAATTTCTAGCATTTGCTATTCTATGAGTTCTATATGGTGATACAATAAATTTATTTTCATAAAATATAAGTTTTTTATTTATTTTTTGATAATCTTTTAGTTTTTGTAAAGTATTATCTGACGAACTATCATAAAATAATACTATACAATAGTCATCAAAAAGAGATGCTAATTTTTCAATATTATTCAAAACTTTATCCAAAAATGGACCACAATTTCTAACTGGACCACAAAAACAACATTTCATTATATTTAAATATTTTTATTTTTTAAAATTGATTTTAATTTATTTTAAAAAAATAAAACCAAATATAATAATTATAAATGTTTACTATAGTTACAACAAGATTTAATAATAATACTTGGGAACAAAATGAAAATTATCGTAATAAATTCAATTTTAAGGGATGTATTTATGGAGTTCAGCATTGTATGTCTCCTAAAATATTTTTAAATTCTTATGTATTTGTAGTTGAAATGAATAATTCAAAAAATAAAATAGAAGGAATTGGATTAGTTAAAAATAATCCAAATCTTGAGAGAAAATATATAATTTATGATGATCCTAATTATAATCGTTTTATATATAAAGGAAAATATAGATTGAATAGAGAAGAATTATTATCATATGATAATAAAATTATTGAAATATTAGATCATATTTGTTTTAAAGAAAAAACACATTTAAAGAGAGGTAGTGGCTTTATGAGAATACCAGATAAACTTTATAAACATAAAATATGCGAAGGTAAAGATATAAAAAATGATATACGTGAATTATTTGTGCGAATATTTAAAAGTTTCCATGAAGAACAATCAGAAACCAATGAAAATATTATTGAAAAATAATTTACCGAAAATAAAGCACTGAAATTTTAGCACTAAAAATAAAGCACTATGAATTTAATTTATAAATATTAATTTAAATATTTAAAATCAATATTTATATTAATGTCTGGTAATATTGATACAAACGTTCAAAATTATACCTTATCTGAATTAATGGCAATTCTAAATTTAGATGAACCTGATCCTGATTTAATTGTAAAAAGAAGTAATGAATATATTAATCAATATAAAAAAACTGATCCAAAATTATCATCTTTTTTTTTGTCAGTACAAAACCAATTATTAAATTTCGCTTCACAATTTTATGATAATAATAATACTGAGACAGCTCAATATCCACAAGGAGAAAAACAAATAAATGATTGGTATGAAAATGAGACATTAACACAAAAAAATAGTGTCCAAACAGATAAAATAACTGAGAGAAAACAAAAAATAGAATTATTTGGAAATCAACATGTACCAATGGATAGACAACAATTAGGAGTTAATAATACATTTACTGTACCTGTAGCACAAGATACATTAAATCCAAATTTGAAAAATTCAATTTCAAGATTCGTAAATTTAGATAGCCAATTTAGACAATATTCATCAGGGACTGAAAGTATGCCAACTGATTATACACTAGATCTTTCTGATACATTAAATAATGTATTGAGTATGAGACTATATTCTTATCAAATTCCTTACACATGGTATACAATTGACGAACAATATGGTAACACTTGTTTATGGATTTCTAATGGAGAAGAAAATATAGTTGTATCTGTCCCATCTGGTAATTATACTCAAACCCAATTTATAACAATATTAAATACGGCATTTGCTAATGCTGGATTTACATTTGCCTCTCCAAATCTTCCAGCAAGTTATAATCTAAATACAGGTAAATTAACACTTAATTTAATTGGAGGAACTTATTCAACATTTACAATTTCTGAAAATACGATAATTACTTTTTATGATGTTACAGGTATTTTACAATGTAGTTCTTATTGTGTTAATAAATCCTTTTATTTAAATCAAACATTAGGTTGGATAATGGGATTCAGAGTTCCTTTTCTAAATGTAAGTGTAAATGGAAATACTGGAACATCTGTTTTAGATTTAATAGGAACAAAGTATTTGATACTTGTTATTGATGATTATAATCAAAATCATCTCAATAATGGTCTTGTATCAATAACAGAATTATCAAATAATCTAAAAATACCAAATTATTATACTCCAGATTTACCTTTCATCTGTGCTACCCCAAGTAATGTTTCGTCAAATATTCAAACTTTAATTGATGATGCAAATCTTCAATCTATTCTTGATAGCCAAGGAAATAATACTGATAATGGCTTACTTATAGCTGGTAAATTAGAAGTTAATTATGTTAAAACACCAATTATTTTACCAAGCGCACCAAGAACATTGACCCAGTCTCAAATATATACTATTAATGAAATAAATAAAAATCGAAATACAAATACAAATTATAGAGCAAAAGCACCTACAAGTACCGATATTCTTGCTATTATACCTGTTAAAACATCTGGAACATCAATTGGAACTTTACTTGTTGAATTTAGTGGTTCGTTACAAGATAATATAAGAACATACTTTGGTCCTGTTAATATAGAGAGAATGAAAGTTAAATTATTAGATGATAAGGGTAATGTTCTTAATTTAAATGGTGCTGATTGGTGTGTTACATTAATATGTGATTGTTTATATCAATATTAATATATCAATTAAATATATAAAATGTATTTTTTTATAAATGCTTTATCTTTTATAGGTAATTTTGGACCTATTATTCTATTTTTACTTTCTTTATATTTTTTAAATAAAACTTCTAATGCGTTATATTATTATATTATTGGATTATTATTAAACTTAATATTGAACATAATTTTAAAGCTCACATTTAAACAACCTAGACCTAGGGATAATGAAGATTTATTCAAATTAGCTCTCAACTATGTAAATAAATATAATCAAACTTTACCATTTGATGTTTATGGTATGCCATCAGGTCACGCACAGTCAGTATTTTATTCAACAATATTTATACATTTAATGCTACAAAATTCTAAAATAACTATAATTTATCTATTAATATCTATTATAACCATATTTCAAAGAGTTGAAGAATTACATCATACTATATTCCAAGTAATAATTGGTTCTTTTATCGGTATGATTGTTGGATATTTTATTTTTCATTTATATAAACTAAAAATGACTGGTAATTTAGCTTTAAAAAAAGATGATTATGCTTTATTTTAATTTGATGTTAATGGAAATATAATACTGAATAAACTTTTTCTTTGAGTAACTGTACTTTCATTACACTGCACTCTGTGATTTAAATAATAATAATGATCGTCTATAATCGTTTGGCTTGTACTATATTGGTCAGCACATTTGGGATCCTCACAAATTATATCACTACATAATAATAATTTACCATCAGCATTCTCAAAAACTTCCCTACAAGAGTGATAATAAGAAAATCCTTCTATAGGTGGTAAATGTGGAACAACATCTTTATTATGTGTAAATCTCCAATAATGATTTAATTTTGTATTGACAAAATCAGCATATTTTTTATCCCCTATTCTTGGCTGTCCGTAATTATAAACTTCAGACTTTATTCCTTCTTTTAATAATTCCATCGAAATAATTTGAGATACAGCCGCTCCATATGAATGTCCTGTAATTATTATATCATAATTGGGATTTTCTTTTCTTAATAATTTTACTGATTCTAAAGTTTGATTTTTTATATTCATAGCAGAAAGATAGAATCCATAATGTATTTTACATTGACATTCAGGATAACTTGTATATGAAACTTGTTTCACCTCTAAATCACTCATCCAATTTGATATTGATGAGGTTCCACGATAAGCCACATATATTTTTTTTTGATTTGGAATAATTCCTGTAAAACCTTGTAAATCTGTCTTCAAGTCATATAATGTTTTTTTGTATACAAATCCTGATGCTGGACCTGCCAAAATCATTTTATTATATGTATTTTTATCACAATAAGAAGCTCCACTTAACCAAACATTTATTAATGCTTGATTTGGATCATATATTTGACAACAACAATTCAAAAGAAAAAAGTTAAATAATAAAATAAAATTTATTATCATTTTATTATTTATATATATTTATTTTTATATATATTTTAAAATTATTATTCTTATAACATATTTTATGCAGAGCATGTGAATTTACCTTCACCATTTTCTGTATTTATAATATGCGTAAGAACTTCGGCCTCT
>Ga0209777_10009379_pt1 | contig 10537 bp, 7 predicted proteins | sample FrelakmetHBP12HB_FD_187147 | JGI IMG/M metagenome (GOLD analysis project Ga0209777, IMG submission 187147) | Freshwater lake sediment microbial communities from the University of Notre Dame, USA, for methane emissions studies -HBP12 HB (SPAdes)... | ecosystem: Environmental > Aquatic >... | reverse complement strand
ATGAAATCGTCCCTGGCCTTTAGCATACTCTACAATCTTGCTAAGACCCAAAAGAAAAAATGCGTCTACCTTTCCTTGGAGCAAAGGTCCGAAAGCCTGCTCCGGCACATGAAGAAGCTGGGCATGAACCCTGAGGGTATGGACAACCTCATGGTCGTCGACCTCGGGAAGCTGCGGGACCTCACAGAACTTGACCTCACGCTCGAGCAGAAGGACTGGATGCCCAACCTTCTGGATGGGATAAAGGCCTACAACGAGAACCTGGGCTGCGACATCGTCACCATCGACTCTTTGGACGCGCTCTATGCCTTATCGCCGATGCCCAACCCCAGGATAAAGCTCTTCCATTTCATCGAGGGCCTGCGCGACATGAACATCACGACCTTCCTGATAACTGAGATCAGGGAGGAGCACACCAAGTTCGGCCACTACGGCATCGAGTCCTTCCTTGCCGATGGCATCATACACCTGGACCTGCAAAGGGAGGGCAAGAACGTCCACCTCTACATCGGTATCGCCAAGATGAGGGAGACCAACCATTCCAGGGATTATTATCCCCTCTTGGTCGACAAGGACGGCTTCAATATCGTGAAGAAATAGGACCGGCCCTCCAGATAGAAAATCCATATAATACAAGGAAATCCGGAATTGGTTCCCATGGTCAAGAAGATCCGACGGAAGATGAAGGTCATCAGGAAGGTCCTGAAACCCGGCGAGAGCCCCGACCCAACAGAGCCTGCCGAAGAGGTCGAGGAGATCGAAGAAGAGGACCAGTCCGAGGAAGAAGACCCCAAGGAACCCGAGAAGGGACCGCAAAAGGACCCGATCTCGATCACAACAGATGATGATGACCTGGGCCTTGCAAAGACCGTAACGGCCCCGTCGGACACCACGGAAACGACCCGGCGCATGAAGGAACTTATCGATGCGGGGGCCTCCGGCGGCCAGACCACGATGAAGAAGGAAACGCCGCCCGAGCCAAAGCCGGTCGTAAAGGAACCACCGGTTGCGCCAAAGCCGGTCGAAGTGCCAAAGCCAATACCCGCCCCTGAGCCAGAGGTCCCGATCACGGACATGGAGCCCCTCGACGATATCGAGAAGGAGCTCGAAGAGGATTCCAAGGACCAGGAGTTCGACAAGCACCGCGAGTCCATGGCCTCGACCTTCGACCTGCAAGAGAAGGTCATGAAGGAGATCGAGGCGGAGCTCTTCAAGAAAGAAGAGGAGGTCCGCGGCAAGCTCGAGGAGATCAAGCAGCAGAACCCCGACGGCCTCCACGAGATCCTGGACACGGTCAAGGACCTCGACAAGGACACCATCAAGGACTTCGTCACCGCGGCCGAGACCCTTTACCAGGGCCAGTTCGACAAGCTCCCCGGCAACAACGATTACTGGAACGATCTCAAGAAGAAGGCGGGGCTGGAAGCAAAGGCCGCCGCCGTGGCCCAGCATGCCCCTGCAGAACAGCCGCCCAAGCGCGACAAGGCCGAAGAGTACAGGCGCAGGGAGAAGGCCATCGATGTCTTCAAGAAATCCTTGTTCACATCACAATCCAGTGGCGGTCTCAATAAAGGCGTGATGTCGCCCTTCAAGATGAGGGCCGACGCGAGCAAGGACGGCCGCTCGAGCCATTTCTTCGGACCCCCGGTGAAGACCGGTTCGGGCCCGGAGCCCAAGAAGACCGAGCACTCCATGACGGATTTCCTCAAGTTCGGCAAGGCCGATGTTGCCAAAGGCGGTGACAAGGACAAGGCCGAGCTTGAAAAGGCCCTTGCAGAGGCCAGGCTCAGGCTCGCCGATGCGGAGAAGGCCCTTGGCGAAATAAAGATGGAACTGGCCAACCTGAGGGCCAACAACACCGACCAGCTCAGCGAGCTCCACAGCCGGGTCCAAGAGCTCTCGGCGCAGATCGAATCGAAAGATAAGGACCTGTCCGACCTCAAGGTCAAGCTCGACGAGACCAAAAAGTCCACGACGAAGTTCGCCGGCCAGAAGGAAATGATAGCCGAGCTTGAGAAGGCCCAGCGCAACATCGAGAACCTCAATTACGATATCAGGACCAAAAACGACGTCATCCTCGGCATGGAAGAGCAGGTCAAGACCCTCCAGGCCGAGCTCGAAAGGCACAAGGAGGCCGTGGCGAAGGCCTCCCTCCAGACCGACGACAAGGCCCGCCTCGAGCAGCTCGAGGAGATCAAGATAAAAGAAGAAGAGCTCATTGGCTTCGAGAAGAGGACCCAAAAGAACCTCGAGGAGCTCAAGGAGATCGCTAAAGATAACATGAAGTCCGAGTACCGGCTCAAGCGCAAGGAGATGCTTTTGGAGAACCTTGAGAAGAACACCGAGTACCAGCGCAGGGAGCTCGACAAGCGGGCCACTGATGTCGAGCGGTCCAGGCACGACGGCGAGGTCAAGGTTGAGATGCTTGACGCCCGCGAGAAAGAGGTCATGAAGAAGGAAGAGGACCTCCGCCTGAACAAGGAAAAGATCGAGCAAGAGATCGAGAACCTGGACGAGCAGCGCAAGAAGATCAAGAACGACCTCATGGAACAGGCCCGGATGGATTACCGTCTTGACAAGCGCCAGCAGGAGATAAGGCTCCAGGAGATCAAGCTCAAGGAGCTCGACGATTCCGTGATGAAGAAGGAAACCTTGCTAAAGGCCAAGGAATCCGAGTTCAAGTCGACCGGCGGCATCGACGAGGCCCAGATCGACGAGGTCCTCAAGATGAAGACCGCCGAGCTCGCCCGGAAGGAAGAGGCCCTGCAGGTCCGCGAGAACGAGCTCGAGCTCAAGCGCAGGAACCTGGAATCCAAGCTCAAGGTCCAGGACCTGGAGGGAAAGACCACCGACACCTCTGCTTTGATGGAGAGGCTCAAGGCCAAAGAATCCGAGCTGGGCAAGCGCGAAGAGGAGCTCAGGAAACTTGAATCGAGCCTCAAGGACAGGTGGACCCAGCTGCAGGCCGAGGCAAAGAAGGGCGGCGAGGTCAAGGCACCCACAACTGGCCCCACTGTAACGCAACCGACCGAGGGCACCGAGATAAAACCGCTGCTGAAGGTCCGGTGCGTCGGCTGCCGTGAGCTCATACCCATTTACAGCACGGTCAGGCCCTTGAAGGTCCAGTGCCCCAAGTGCAGCAAGGTCGGCGTGCTCAAATAAAAGACGTTCTCACCTTGGTTCATTTTTTCTTTGGCCTTTTTCGAGCATCCTTTGATCTTTGTTGAACCGTCTTCGACCTTTTAATAACCGTCTTTGGTGTGCTTCGGAGAAGATATAAAAATGCAATTATCATCATTGTAATGAATATCAAAACCACTATGCCAATCATGTAAAATGGATTGGTGCTAATATTATTGGAAGGGCGAGGGACCTTCAGTGTAATAGTTATCGTCGTAATATTCGTGTTCCCTGCCATGTCCCTAGCCTTGATTTGAATGATATTCTTACCGTTTTTCAGATGCACAGATTGCGCCCATTGATATTTTCCAGCGGCTTGGGACCAGTCCTGGTCATTGACACAAATCCAAATACTGTCCATGTCACCGGTATCGGAAATATTCCCGAAAAGAAGCAACTCAGAATCCGTCGTAACCTCCCCATCCTTCGGTTCAGTTATTAGAATATGGGGTGGCGTCGAATCCACACTGACCGAAATGTTTTCAAGGCCGATATTTCCAGCAAGGTCGGTGGCCCGCAGACGGATGGTATCTTTTCCTTCCGGCAAGGTGAGATTGAATGTCCAATCCTCAAGCCCCTGGGCCTGGGTCCAGTTAATCCCATCAAGGCTCAATTCGACCCGAGACACTCCTATGTTGTCAACGACCCTACCGGAAAGCCTCAGGGATCGTGATGCAAGATACTCATGGGATGGGGAGTCGAAGATAAGGATGGCTGGAATTTCCGTGTCGACTGTCACATTGACCTTTTGCAGGGCCGTGTTGCCCGCCAGGTCCGTCGCTTTGGCATAGATCGTGTTATATCCAGCGCTCAAGGGGCATTTTACCGACCAAAAGGATGTCCCATTTATTACCAATGGCGACGCTTGGCCGGCCCATACCTCGACCGTCCGAACTCCGACATTATCTGTGGTTGTGCCACTTACAGTGACCTTCATTCCTGCAAGGAACTCTCCTTCCAAGGGCCCGGTAATTCTGATGGAGGGAGGAGACCGATCGACAAAAACCGTGATATTGACCGTCATGCTGTTGTCGGCCATGTCCGTGGCCCTGATGTAAATTGTTGTCTTCGGCGGAAAGATGTACACGCTGGCGAACCATGTACTTTTTCCTGCCAATCTGCTCCAATTGTCCCCATCGGTGCCCACCTCGACCAACGCGACACCGAAGAAGTCATCGGCATATCCTGTGAGGTCGAGGATAGAGGAAGTAACCCAGATATTGTTGCCAGGACTGGTTATCTCCACGATTGGTGGTGTGAGATCGATCAGTACGACCGAGGTCAGGGTGTTCGTGTTACCATCGGAATCGATGGCTTTGACGAAGAATAGGTCCGACCCCTCCGGAAGGTCGTGGATACAAGACCAATTAGATGTTCCTGTTGCATTGTACCAGAGAACCCCATCGGAGCTTATCTTTACCGTCATATTGGGATCATCATCACTGGCTGTACCTAGGAAGGTGACCTTCGTTTTAGATTGCAACGACCGGTATTTGGGTTCGAGCAAGGTCACAGAAGGTGTCGAGGCACCATAGACCTGAGGTATGTGAAGGGACACTGTGTTGCTTGGGTCGCTTTCTCCTCTCTTGTTCGTTGCGGTCACATAATAGAAATAAATGGTACCATTAACAACGGATTTGTCCACAAAGCCTGTGACGGCCGAGTCTGTGAAATCAAGGAAACTGAGATTCTCCTTCGAAGTTCCACGATAGATCCGATATTGCTTGATATCCCAACCACCGTTTTTCGAAGGTGGGCTCCAATTCAGGGCAACGGAATTTGCGTTCCCCGTGGCAACCAGATCTAGCGGGGAGGAGGGAGCTGTTTTAGGTGACCCGAGGGCCACCATCGTTCCATCCATCATGAAATAAAGCGTCCCGTCGATGTCGATCGAAGGGCTTGGAGCACAATCGATGTCTTTTCCGTTCAGAAAGTATCCGTCTGATTGTATTTCCTGCAACGGATTATCGTTATTCAGACCACCACCTACGAGAATGATCCCTTCGCCGGAAACCGTTATGGACGAGCTGCCCGAATCAAAATCGCGGTCCAGGGGGCACGTCCATAAAATTTCATTTAATATTGCGACAAGCTTAGGTCCGCCCGAGTCAACGGCGTAGATGGTACCATCAGGGCCGATGGCTGGGGTCGAGGAGACCCGTCCACCGATGGGGATCTTCCATCTTGTCATTCCATCTTTATAGAGGGACCAAAGATTGCCGGAGGAGTCTCCAAAGTATATCATCCCATTCTTATCTATAACCGGCGATGTGCTCGGCCAAGTCTGGAGCACCCTCTCGAAGGAATTGACCCCAGACTCATCAAAGCCCCAGAAATTGCCATCCTCAGAAAGTGCATAGATCAGACCATTTTGTCCTATCACCGGGGAGAAGGTCGTCTTTTCCCCAATAAGGAAGTTCCACAGAAGGGACCCTCCGGGAGAAAAGGCATAGAGATACCCATTGGTAGATACGACATAGATCGTCCCATTGTTTCCGATGACCGGCGATGAGGAGAAGGTCCCATTCGTTGTATACTTCCATTTTATCGTCCCGTTCGGAAAAAGCGCATAGAAGATACCGTCCATGGAACCGAAATATAGGGAATTGTCCAGGCCCAGGGCCGGCGTGGAGCTTGTGCCCTTTTTAAGGTCGAGATTCCATATATAGGTGCCGTCCCGTAGGAAGGCGTACAAGCCTGGTTTCCCACACTCGGTAGTGATCAGATGTCTTGACCAGGTCCCGATGTAGACGGTGCCGTTACGGTCTATGACCGGTGTCGTGCCGGCGGAACAACCTAGATATTTGCTCCAGACGGTATTCAAAGAATTGCCACTAATATGGAACGTACTTGAGCTGGTATGCTGAGGGTTCTGACCGAACATGGGCCAGGGGTCCATGGTGATGGCCCGGTTGCCCTCCTGTGTCGGTTCTTCCCTGGCACCGTTGTCCCCTTGTCCTAACTGGGAACAGGTAAGCGAGGGGAAGGAAAGTAGGATAACTACAAAAACAGATAGAAGGGTCGCCCTTTTCACCATCGTCTGTACCTTCGAATAATATTGATGGCTCAGACCATTAATATATCTTTCTTAATTGAATAGAAATTACCTATTCAGACGTTTCCTTTGATATCAAGGATCTTAAGGAATTCGTTACAGCGGAGGACCGATATCCCTATGTTGACCATGTCGAGTAGGTTGGCATCCTGTATGTCGGGGTCCTCGGAGGCCGTCCCATCACCTAGGACAAAAACATTGAGATCATATGAGACCGCATCATAAACAGTGGTCCGCACGCAGTTGGGTGTGAAGATGCCCCCGACCACGATAGTGTCAAGGCCTTTCTCCTCCAAAAGGACCTTGAGGCCTGTCCTGAAAAAGGCGCTCCATCGTTTCTTGATGATGACCGGTTCTCCCTCGGTGGGGGCCAGCTGTGGGACGATCTCCGCACCAGGTGTCCCGCCAACCACGAAGGGCCGCTTGAGGAAGTTCTCGACGCGCGGGAGCTCGACATCCGATGCGTCCTCCGTGTAATGGCGGATGACATGTATGACTGGGACGAGGTTGGCCCTGCAGGCCTTGAGGACTTTCTTGAGATTTGGCACGATGGCAGATGCATAAGGTGTCCAAGAGACGAAGTCGTTCTGCATGTCGATTAGAACCAGGGCCATACTGCCCAAGGATAGCTCCTTTGTTGCGTCTTTCTTCATGTGCGCATCATCTTCCGAAGGCCGGGGAGTAGAATTCAAGATATCCGCATTTGAGGCATTCTAGCGCAGGGACCGACGCCTGCCTGAAGGACTCCGCGAATATGCTCTTCCCATCCCGGACCCAGATAGCATTCCACAGTTGCCCCTCCACCATCTCGCCCTTGCATTTTGGACATTGCGTTGTCATGATAGACCACCAATACGGATAATCGGGTCTTGACAGATATTTTTTCCGCACTGAAGGTCAGGAAGAACAATTGAATGAAAACGAAGAAAATAATAAAAGATAAAGAAAAGAGGCCCAAGTTCAGTTCTTGGACCTCTTGCGCCTGATGCCGTAGCCCGAGGCCCCCGAGACGCCCGCGACGCAGACGCCCAGGAGTATTATCGAACCGCCGCAAGCCTTTTTCGTGGTAGTCGTCGTCGGGCCGGACGCAAAGTTCGTGTATCCCGTGTAGACCGGGTCGTGCACCACTCGGTAAGAGCCCCATCCTGGGAAGCAGACGGCATACCAGAAAGCCCCGGCCAGGAATTGGTCTGCACCTTTATGCACGAGATCGTAGGGGCTAGTATAGAGCGTCCTCAGATGGGCGCTCATCGCATAGGCGAAGATACCCATGAAGCCCAAAGAGAGGTTGGCCTGGATGCCGACAAGCCAGGTATCGACCGGCCTTGCGCCGACGAGAAGATTGATGGCGGGCTGGTTGGCCTTCACGACCTGATTGTTGTTGTTCTCATCGATGAGGTCGTAGGTCCCCCTGAAGCCGACCTCGAAGGCGCGTTCCTTGCCGTCGGCATCGACATGGATGCCAGCGGTCTTCTGTGACAGCCCGGCCTGAAGGTTGCCGACGCTCTGGTTGGCATTGTCTTCCGTTTTGTAGCCGGTCATGAACATGGCCGCATAGTGGACCGCTGCGATCCCCCAGTTGGACGGGATAAGTTTGGGATTTACGGACTTGCCGAAGAGCCACAGCTTCTGGACCTGTCCGAGGGTGTAGTGGGTCTCAGAGGTGATCTTTTTATTGGCCTTGTCCATCTTGACATGGTACTTTACGGTCAGCTCACTGAACTTAGCGATATAGAGCGGTAAGAGGGCGGACAAGAGGAAACCGACTTTGCTGTTACCGTCTATTATCTTTGCATAGAGGTTCGTATAGGTCATACCGAACTCGTACTCGCCATCGGCTATCTTGTTGACGGAGATCGCCGAGACCTGCGGGACATAGGAATTGTTTCCCTTGAACTGGTTGGTGTCACCGACACCGAAGGGGAAGATGTAGTAGACATTCTCATGGTTGGGTTCAGGGATCCCGTCCTGGCCGGCCCCCTGTGCGGACTCGTTCCAGGTGTCGTTGTAGGCCATCAGGAAGGCCAAGACCGCGCCCAGGAACACTTCCCTGCCGCCCGGGGTGTAATAATGCATCCCGAAGAACTGGTAGGGCAAGGTCGAGGTCTTGTTGTCTTTGACCGAGGTCTTGAAGGCTATCAGCAAGGCCTGGACGTTCATGTCGTTCACATAAGAGGCCGTAAAGGTGTTCACAGTTCCATCGGCGCTCGTGTTGGAGATGTCCGTGGTCCAGTATTCCTCTTTGAAGGTGTGCCCGTTAAGCTTGTCCTTCTCGTCACCGGTCTTGAAGGTGCTCGGAGGCCATGTCGCGCCCACGAAAGAGGACGAGACAAGGACCATGGTCACGAGGATCACGCTAATTGCCGTAAGTTTCAAACCCATTCCATTTCCTCCTTATTCGACTACAGAATGCCTAAGATAGCAATTCTCCCATCGATATTTATATTTTATTAAATCTCAGTTTTGAATAGATAATAGAAGGACCGGCCTTCGGAATATAATGCATGGCCTTGGTTTGTTACGAAGATGACGGATATTCTTTAGAAAAACCGGTGAGTATTATATATGGGAAGGGAGATACACGCGAGCACGGAGATGGGCCCATAGCTTAGCCTGGTTGAGCACCCGGCTGATAACCGGGAGGCCCAGGGTTCGAATCCCTGTGGGCCCACTACCGTCCTTTAATTTTCGTCAATTCGAAAGAATTGAGGTTTTAAGTCTGTTATTTGGATTGTTATTCCAGATAGTCCTCTTTTTTCGCACAATAAATGCGATTCATTGAAAGGATTGCGATCATTAATGTTCAAAAATTGATTGCCTCCAAAAGTTGATATTCAATTAAAATATTGTTGTAAAAGAGGTGAAACGGATGAGCCTGAAATGGGAAGAAATAGAAGAAAAGACCTACAGAACCAAGGTGCCGGGTGGTTGGTTGGTAAAATTAAAGGGATATAGTGCATGGACCATCACATATGTCCCCGATCCAAATTATCAATGGACGGTATAGAAAAATCTCTATAAATTCAACCTTTGCCAGACTTTCTTTGTTGTCGCTGACAGCCTAGACTATAGCCAGCGGCTTAGTATCCAAATGGGTTCACTTCCCTGTGGGCCCACTACCGTCCAATAATTTTTATCAATTTGAAGGATTTGAAGTTTAAATCTGTTCCATAGGGCGTTCTGTACTTTCTCTTGCCTGGACAAGTTCATCCGGCCAGTAAAAATATAGGTTTTGAACCAGCAAATAGTTTGATATAGAGGATTAGATTATTAATTATTCGAATTTGGTATAAAAAAGGTGAGAAATATGGAATACACTTTTTATTTTAATGATAATCACTTTCATGATTGGAGAGGATATGGCATTTATTTGCATGATGGGATATACGAAGGAATAAAAAGAATTAATGAGGAAAAACCGAAAATTCATTTCAGCTCCGTGACTGATACTGAAATATTGAGTATCAAACGGTCAACCATCGAGGAGAAAAAAGTTGAACAATTGACCAATGCAGATTATAAGATCAGAGGAAAGATAGTTGCTGGCTATAAGCAGTTACGTCCTAATAAGGATAATAAATTCCTTATTATTGTTGTTGATTGTGGTTTTTTATTAAGAGTGGATGCTTGGGCAATTCCATGGAGTTATGGCGAAGAGAGAAAGCAACATACTGATTATCCAGTTGAACCGCTTCGGAAAGATTTCTCATTAAATTTGAAATATGGGGATTTTATAGAATTCCGTTGTTTATTAAAAGGCGAAATATATTATGACCGGCCAGGTAGTATGGTTGCAGGACTTGAGGGAACCATCCAAAACATCAGATTATTGAGTTATAAATTGGGTGCATTTATCACAGTTGATGATTTGACTGGTGAAATTGTCAATTCACCATCCAAATCCTTAGATAATGGAATCTCGGAAAAATCGCCAGATTTTAATATCGCCGTACCACCAAACATTAGCGAGCATAAAAGAAGAAGGGCCTCAGATACCCGAGGCCCTTAACCGGTCGAATGACCAACATATAGGATGGGCGAAGTACTCAAAACTCTCAAATTGACTGTTTTTCCACGACGGTCCGGTGTGCGAATCCCTGTGGGCTTATGGATTCTTTTTATAATCTCTATACAGCATGAGGGCTGGATCTAATCAAAGGCGTTCCTTACGATTTGGAACGTCTATTTCGGCTGGTCCCATTGATAGGTCGTGAAGGATTTGCTTGGGGCGACCGGAGGAGGGGGAGATCCATAGAGCTGTTCGTAGGTAAGTTGGCCCTGTGGCTGGTATTGCTGCTGGTA
>Ga0209777_10009378_pt1 | contig 10538 bp, 10 predicted proteins | sample FrelakmetHBP12HB_FD_187147 | JGI IMG/M metagenome (GOLD analysis project Ga0209777, IMG submission 187147) | Freshwater lake sediment microbial communities from the University of Notre Dame, USA, for methane emissions studies -HBP12 HB (SPAdes)... | ecosystem: Environmental > Aquatic >... | reverse complement strand
ATGCCATAATGGAGCGAGATTCGCTTCTGGCCGCCCGGTGACGGCAGGTTACAATCTTTCCGCATTTGTCGATGTGCTCTACTGGAAATTTTATGATGGCGGCAATGATTATTCGGTGAAAAACAATACCATGCTTCCGAAAATTTTCGGCAGAATGGAAAAGCTGAATTACGAATGGGAACCCGGATATCGAATTGGTGCGAGTTATGGATTTTCGGATCAATGGGATTTTACAGTATCTTTGATTCGCATGAAATCCGATTGCGATGTTGAAAAGCACGCTCCTGCCGGCGGTGCGTTGGAGCCGATATCGCCTGATGGTGTCAATGGCGGCTTCGGCGGTGTTAGAAAAAACCTTAAATTCTCAGTCTTTAATTTTGAGATGGGATCGAGCTATTTTGTCAGCCGTTCATTTTATTTGCGCCCGCATTTTGGCGCTCAAGCGGCTTGGATTCATCAAAAAATTCACTCATCGTCATCAGGAAATTCCGTTTACAATCGCTTTCAAAATCAATTTAATGGCGGCGGGTTACGGCTTGGGCTTGATACTAAATGGTTCTTCGATAGCCACTGGAATTTTGTATTCAATGCAGCTACGTCGGCTCTATATGGAAAATTCAACGTGTTGATGCGGGATAATTCAACGACAACCTCTCACATTGGTGCGGATATCAGCCGTCTTGTTCCTTCCGTTCAGTCTCTTGCCGGTTTGTGCTGGGAGATGAATTTTGCTGAGGACAACAACCATATTTCATTGCTCTTGGCTTATGAGAACAGCTATTGGTGGCGTCAAAATCAGCTGGTTCGATTCGAAAACAGCTTGAGCGCTCCTTCCTATGGTTCTCGTATGTCTGAAGATCTTGGTATGCAAGGGTTGACATTCGATTTGACCCTGTTTTTCTAATTAAATTCCCGCTGTATATTTTTCAGAGACTTACAGCGGGAATCTTTTATTGATTTGGCAAGGTTGCTTCTGTTTCAATGCGGTTCCAGAGGCCTTTCATAAACTCATTTTGTTCTGATGTCAGGTGGTATAGGGCGAGAATGCAGTCACTGTTTTTTTCAAAAGCGGCTTTTGTCCAGTTAGCGGAACCGCAGAGTAACGTTTGATCGTCGATCCAAACGAATTTGTGGTGAAGAAGCTGTATGCCTTGGCTGAATAATACATTCACTTTATTTTGTTGCAGAAGATTGATCGCCTTAGCGCTCGCTCCAAGTCCGCTATGAAGATCGATTACGACGGTGATGTTGACTTTGCGTTTTTTGGCTGCGATGATTTCTTCACATAAACTTGGGTGCGTTAAAGTAAAAAGGGCGATTTTAATCGAGCGGTTGGCTTTTCGAAGTTGATGACGTAAATCGGATAGGGCGCTGCCGCGGGGATCAGGGAGCAGCCAAAGCGCAATTTCCTGGCCGCCGACCATGGTTTGTAGATAGCCCGAAGAATAGGGGATTCTCTTTAATAGAAAGTCGGCCACTGTTTTGCTTCGCATGCCAACGACGAGATTGTCGTGCATGAGAAGGGACGAAGGGGTCATATTGGCTGATCCAAGGAAGACAAGATCGGAATCCAGGATCAAGATCTTCTGATGCATCAGGCCTCCGAGCTGAACCGGATGAAGATCGGCTTGCTTGAGCTTGTTGTGGATTTGCATCGATTCGGTCGCGTCATAATAGATCTTCGTCGGAAGCGACTGTTTGATGCGATCTGCTAGTGCGTTTAAAATGGCGGGGTCGCTCAAGCCAAACATTACAAGATGAATCGAATGTTGAGCCTTTTGAATGGCATTAACATAAATCAAACGCAAATCTTGCTGACATTGATTGGAATAGAGACGAGGCTCTTCATCAATCTTTGGAAGAGGTGGATTGAGTGAAGAAAAAATTAACCAAAAACAATAGCCGCAAACGATAAAGAATGCGGCTGGAACAATGAATTTATTTTTTACGCATATCTCGCATTACGGCAGCCAAGCCTTTTTTGTCTATGGTGCGCATGGCGGCGGTTGAGAGGCGCAACTTGATGAAGCGATTTTCCTCAGCGAGAAAAAGGCGCTTTTTTTTCAGGTTGGGCTGGAAGCGTCGATTGGTGATTCCAGTGATCTTTAGACCAATTCCCTTTTTCTTTTTGGCGATCCCGCGAAGGGTATAACTGCGTCCGGAGGAGGGTTTACGGCCAGTTACTTGGCATGTTCTGGGCATAGAAAACCTTTTAGTAAAAAGTAGGGCTGATCATACCAATGCCTTTTGTTATTTACAATCAGAACCAGGATTTATAGACAAACTGCCTGAAAAATCGGAATCCCAGTTTAACAATCAATAAGTAGAAACCTCTGTTTTTCAGGTAGTTAGTGTAGATTCCTTGCTTTTTTGAATCGACAGTTTCAGCTCATCCAACTGTTTTTTGGAAACAGCTGATGGAGATCCCACCATGAGATCGCCCGCTTTTTGAGTCTTCGGGAAGGCGATGACGTCCCGAATGTTCTGCGTATGAGTTAAGAGCATGATGAGGCGGTCGAGTCCTAGGGCGATCCCCAGATGGGGCGGGGTTCCGAAGTTTAGGGCGTCGATAAAAAAGCCAAATTTTGAATTAATTTCGTCGGGTGATAATTGCAAGATTTCAAAGATTTTTCTTTGCAAATCTCCATCATGGATTCGTTGCGAGCCTCCGCCGATTTCATAACCATTGAGAACAATATCGTAAGCGAGGGCGCGAACGTTTTTTGGATCCGTGTCGAGAAGTGGAAGATCATCGATTTGAGGCGATGTAAAGGGATGGTGTTCGCTTAAAAAGCGTTTTTCTTCATGAGACCATTTTAAGAGGGGAAAATCCGTCACCCAAAGAAATTCATAAACGTTGGGGGGTATGAGTTCTCGATCGCGAGCAATCTTTCTTCGCAAATGATCGAGCGCCTGGTTGGCGGCATCGGGCATATCGGCGATCATAAAGATGAGATCATTTGCCTTGATCTCCATCTCATCGATCAGTTCTTTTTGGAGCTCGGCTGAAAAGAATTTGACAATACTCGAGTTGAGGCCGTTTTCCTGCATTTTTATCCATGCCAGGCCCTGGATGCCAAACTGGCCGACAAAGGAGGTGTATTCGTCGATTTCTTTGCGCGATAGATCAGCGCCGCCTTTGATGCAGAGTCCTTTGACTGTTCCTCCCGCTTTCAATTGATCGAGAAAAACGGTAAAGGTAGATCGTTGAGCAATGGAATCGATTTTTTTGAGTTCCATTTTAAAGCGCAAATCAGGACGGTCCGTTCCGTAGCGTTCCATGCAAATTGAATAAGGCAGCGTGCGAAAGGGCGTTAAAATATCGCATCCAACGCATTCTTTGAAAAGCCGCTTGATTAACCCTTCCACCAGAGGGAGTAAATCTTCAGGGGTAGAAAAGCTCATTTCGATATCGATTTGCATAAATTCCGGTTGGCGGTCCGAGCGCAGATCTTCATCACGAAAACAGGGGGCGATTTGAAAATAACGATCCATGCCGCCGATCATCAATAGCTGTTTAAATAACTGAGGCGATTGCGGCAGAGCGTAGAAACAGCCGGGTGAAATTCTCGATGGAACGAGATAGTCGCGAGCTCCCTCGGGGGTTGATTTAGCGAGTATGGGTGTTGTGATCTCTAAAAATCCCAGCTCATCCAGGCATTTGCGCGCTACCAACATGGCGCGATGGCGCATAACCAGTTTGTCGGCAATTTCCGATCTTCTCAAATCCAGATAACGGTATTTGAGGCGGAGCTCTTCGTTGACGCTGATCAATTCGTCGCAAATAGAAAAGGGGGGAGGCAATGCTTTTGAAAGAATTTGCATTTCTTGAACCATCACTTCAATCGCACCGGTGGCTAAATTGTCGTTGGTTGTCTCTTTTGATCGGCTGCAAACCTTGCCTTTGATGGAAATAACCCATTCCGAGCGCAATTTTTCTGCGGCTTCATGAGCAATTGGATTGATTTTGGGGTTGAATACCAATTGAGTGAGGCCAAAACGATCACGTAGATCAATAAAAATCAGACCGCCGTGATCGCGATAGCGATGAACCCAGCCTGCAAGCGAGACTGTTTTTTCTACATCGCTTTTGCGAAGTGCGCCGCACTGATGCGTTTTTCTAAAGCCAAACATAAAATCCTGAAAATAATTATATATTTTATTGTAACAATCTGTTGGTTTTGACAGCAAAGAAATTCTTTATTCAAATAATTGTTGGGATTGATTAAATGGTTGATGGGAGGTAATAATAGAATGATTACAGGGAGAATGTGATGTTGATTACATTAGTTTGTGCGGATTCTTATTCAACTAATCTTCAAATTTGCCATCCCAAATATCAGGCGGCTCGCGAAATTCAAGCGATTCTGGATGATAGTCGTTTTGAAAATCTGGAAGAGCCAATTTTAGAAATTCTAAAAACTGACAGTGGATATGTAGTGATCACCGCTTCCTACGAGCTGCGGATCGACGTGAAGTATCTACCTTCATTTTCCGGGGCGATTGGCGGAGCGCCGCGATTTGAACTTATTTTTAATGAGAGGAAAGCATCTCCTATCAACTGCCAGGTTTTGCATCCGAAATATCAAACGGCTCGAGAGATTCGCGCAATTTTAAATGATTGCACACTTTTCGAAAAACTCGGAAATGAAGTGATTCAGGCGATTCGAAAAACCGAGGGTGGTTATGTGATTGTCACCCGATCTTTCGAAATTCAGGTCGATGTGAATTATTTACCTCCATCAAAGCCTGGAATCATCGGAGAACCCACTCGATTTGATCTCGTCTTTCATGACCCTGTGTATTCTTTCGATCTCCAGCGCTAATGCTAGTAGGATGGTTTGGTGAATTTTGTTCGACCTCTTTTTTGCGTCGTCAAAATTCACCAACGATTCTGATATACTGCTGTCGGCCTGAACATTTGATTTTTCATCGACATCTTTTGCGTTCCAATGATCCTCGATCTCGCTAACTTGCTGCAAGTTGGCTTCGATCTCCGCAATAGATTGGAACTCAAAATCTCGCCCTCAAAAATCAAAGATTCAGGCCGACAGCAGTATACCGAACGTGACCCAAAACCGATTTTTGAGTCACGTTCGGTATATATCAGGAAATGCAATGTCAACAAAATATTGCATGTTATGGCTAGGATAACGCATAGTTTTTCGCTTCCTTGACCAACAAATCAACTGAATGATGATTTAAAATTATGAGAATTGAAACTCAAAATGTATGTCCTATTTGTCTTGAAGGTTATTCAGATGAAAATCCAGCCCTGAAAGTTTATCATGTCAGTCAACGGGCTAATGAATTAGCCGATCATTTTTTTCATGGACCTTGTCTCGTTCAATGGATTAGGGCCAGGCTTGCCCTGAATTGGTGGCCGCGTTGTCCTATTTGCCAAAATTCTATCGATCGAATTGGCGAGGTTTCCGTTCAATCTTTGCTACAAAGAGCGGCTCCCGTCTCGGCCAATTCAGTACGCATTGTTTATTCTAAAGCCGAGTTGGTGGCAATTAGAGATGCGTTAAGGTAGCTGTATACCGAACGCGAGTCAAAAATTGGATTTTCGGCTTGCCACATCTTCGAACCCACCTGTATCACGCAACTTATTCAAGTTGGGTTCCTTCGGTGCCTCCATGTCCAAGCTTTTTCTATGATTTTATCTATGCCATCATGTATATCCAGGTTTATTTCTTTGGCTTTTTTGAAATTATTTGCGATTGCATCTTTTCTTATCTCATATTCGTTTGCGAAATCGAATTCATTGAAATTTTGTAAAAAATAATCTAGAGATATGATTCCGTTAGAATCAAAAATATGATAAATATTTTCTGATCCCCAGTATATTGGTATTGTTCCTGTCAAAAAACAATCTAATATTTTTTCAGTATAATAAGTGTTGAATTTGCTGTTTTCCATTGCAATTGAGAATCTGTATTGCTTCAATCCGTCTACTTTGGGATGTATTTCATTTTTTCTGCCTACCCCGAATACATCGACGATGTTACAAAACTGATTAACGATTTCTTGTCTGTATTTGTGTCCTTGGCACATCACTTTTACGGATGCGATCATGCTGATATTTTTACATTTCTCGTGGATTTTCATATTATCTTCATCAATCCAAGTGGGAAAGCACGGCGGTAAGGTGATCGTATTTATTTTGGCTTCTAGTTTATCTCGGTGAGTCGCGATGAAATCATAGTTTAAGCCATCTTCTTTTACAAAATCGTAAAGATTTCCATATATCGACTCTGGTTCATATAGCCATAAAACTTTTTTTTTGTGGCTATTGAATGAGCTGATTTGATCGACTGATATTATTATATCAGCGTCCTCAAAAGTTGAGTTTTCCCAATGATTATGGGACTTTGGTAAAATATTATATTTTGATCTAATGTATGCTTTGGTTTTATTAGTCATTGATGCTTTCAATTAAATGCAGATGTATATAATTAATTATTATGTTTTTTTGTTTATAGTTCAATGGTTTATTAAACGTGACTCAAAAATCGGATTTTCGGCTAGTCTTTGCTGCATATCTTGAGTTAAATATGCGTGGATGGCTTCTTGGCTATAGATCACAGAAACATTCTGAGCATGCGGCAAAGTCTCGATCAAGTCGGCCATTCTCGCTCCTGCAGGAATTGTCGGATCGTTTAGATGACACAAAACCGTGATAGGGACGCCTTGATCGATGATCATTTTCATGGGGGCTACCGCATCTACATAGCCTCCCATTACCCAATAGATCCAGCTTGAAATGATCGGCCAGTTTGGCTGCATTACGCTGGATGTCGCCGTGAACGAGTCGAGGGAGATAAATTGGACTCGACCTCGAGTAAAATAGGGGCTGTCAGCCGGATGATTGGCTTTTAAAAGTTCGGCTAGAGCCGCAGCTGCAACGGCTCCACCCAAAGAACTCCCGATGATTGTGGTCGTTTTGAATTTTTCTAATGCAAATCGGAGCGCGGTGATTCCGTCTTCCACGATGGATCGATAGGTCGGGCGGAATTTAAATATGCAAGCCGTTCGATTTTCGCTACTGAGGCCGGTTCCCGAGTAGTCATACATGATGATTGGACAGTGAGTTAATTTTAAGAACTCGCCCGGCGTCCAACCCAAATCACCCTTCAAAAAATAATAAGAAAGAGTCGAACCATTGGAATTATTGTAAAGGATACAGCGGCTTCGATCGTCCCGATCCCAATCTTTGGGATAATAGATCACTCCTTTTAGAATAGTACCGCTCTCTTCAACGAGAAGCTCAAATCTCTCGATGGTGAATCGATCTGTTCCGGAGGCTTCATTAATGATTTTTTCCGATTTTCTCGCACAGGGACAATGATGATGTGAGGGGACGAGATAACAGCTTGTTAGAAATGATAAACCGCCGCGATTTTCGATTAGCCAACGAAATGGTTTGACGATCTGTTTTAGGGTCGGTGAATAATTTTCTGTTTTTGCAATTGGTTCGAATGCCCGATTCTCGCAAGCATGGATCGAAAAACATAGGCATGTTAGGGCCGCGAACCCAATCCAAATAATTTTCTTCATCAATTTGAGCTGACTTTGGATGAAATTAGGATCCTAATATGCTCGCTTTGATAATTTATTTGTTACCATCAAAAGCTGCCTTAGGTGCGGTTTTCCATGTCAAAATATTCCTTCGATTTTTTTTATGAATCTTTTTTAGTAAAAGACATTAAATGAAGAAGCGGAAAAGATCTATCTATTCTTACAATTTGTCGTCCTTCCCGAGCTTCGATCTCTGATTGAGAAAGAAGCTGCGAAGCTAAGGAGGGATTTCGATGAAAAAATACCTCTGCAGGTCGACGCAAACATTGTCCGGCAACTCTATCCGCAATTTTAATGAATAATAGGTGGTTTCGCTTGCGGTGCGCTCTTGGCATCGTCCAACAATAACTACTACACTTTCTCCCTGACAAACTGTGGCATTTATTTTTTGGACGATCCCTTAGGCACGGTAGTTGTGGGACGCGCAAGGACGCTCGAGCCGGTGAGTGAATTGGTCAATCGAAAGGGGTAATTCGAGTTGTTGCTCGGGGTTGAGGTGATTTCCGCTGGAGTAATCCAACTTTGAGTGATTGGCGTATCGCCGGGATTGATTTCCCAAAGTGTGTTGTCGGAAAGACGGATGAACCGTCCATTATTTAAACTTTCCTGAATGGTCGGGTGCGATCTTCTCTCTTTTTGAGCAATCGATGACTTAAATCGGGAGGGCTTTTTTGTTAAGGAAGCGACTGCGTTTACTTGCAAATCGGATGTGTGAACAGCTAGAAGAGTACAAAGCACCATTAGCATAATCAATCCCTCGCGACATTTCTGATTCAATAGAAATTTTGCAAGATTCCCGATTTTTTATCCATTCTCAACTCGGTTCTTTAATTCTCTCCGGGCTTAGTAACGAGAGCTGTTAGCTCAGATGAAGGTGACTTAAGATGGTGTTGTATGCTTTTGATTATAAGATACCTAAGACGATTAAAAGTTTTTGGCAGTATTAAACAGAGGGGTTTTAAACAATTTAGAGTGGCGCATATTTTAGGTGTCAGCAACGATTGTGTAATTTTTTTGGAACTATACCGCTATCGGGTTAATTTAATTCATTTGTACTTTATCTGGGTTTTTCAAAAAAAAAGTGGGTCATAGATTGATCCGCCATCTAAGTCTTTTGAAAAGGAAGTTTCTTCAAGCACCTCGGGTTTTGGTCTTCGGAACGGTATTGGCTTAGGTTTAGGAATCTCGCGCTTTTCTTCTGGGTTAAACCATTTCTTCATATCCTCTGAATTTGTCGTTTGTCTCCATTTCGTCATTAGCTTTATCGCTTCCTCTTTATCCTTTCTTTCTTTTTCCGGAGAATCAAGAGGAAACATAGGCTCTTCTTCTCGATAAACGTCTGTTTGATGATTAGTTGCTACTTTATTTTCTGGCTTTGCATGGAATGTATATGATTCGATCCAACCGACGATTGAATCGAACCACCAAAAAAAGATGAGGATTGAAGCTGAATGGGAGCGTTTTGCCAATATAGTCGGAAATGCGGATCAATTCATCGGGGAAATGGTTGATTTAATTGAGAGTAAATATAGAGAAAAGGTAGATAAAAACCACCCGGATGCTATCTATCGTCTAAGTCCTTCTAATGGAGCTCTACTTGATTTACAGAGCGCGATCGCTCAATCGTCAGATGTTTTTTCTTGGATGTCGCTTGTAAAAGACGGTGAAATCGAGATCCTCACAAATCTTTTAAAAAAGTTTGTAGAAAATCTAACACCAGAAGCTGCAAGATCTGTTTCTGACAAAACTATGAAAAAATTGGATGACCATTTATTAGGTCTTTGTGCTTTCGGAGAGCCCCCTGTTTTGCCTACAAATCTCTTTTTAGGTTGGGGATCCCTCGTTATATTTGGCAATAAAAGATCTGCATTTTTAAATCAAGTTGATGTTCAAACGTTAATAAAGATCAATAATACAAGATTATCGATGCAGCGACCTACAGGTTGGGTTGATACGGATTTTTCTTGATATAACCTTTTGTTAAACTGTACTCGGGAGCGTACCGAAATAATCTCTAAAAGCGACGAAGCAATCATTTCGGTACACGCCTTAATTCGGGACAGGATCTCTGCAGCTCCTGGCGCAGTTCTTTCAATGCGCGGGGATGATGGTCGTGCGAGAAAACAATTTTTTCCGCGTGTTGGAGATATTTCCAGGCATCCACAAAATTGAACCGTTGGAAATGGATGGCCGCGAGATAATAATTGGCCGTCGGATCCCCTGAATCTAGGGCGATATATCGTTCGAGCAAGGGGAGAGCCTCTTTTTCGCGGCCCAGCTGCAAGTGAGTGATGGCGAGGTGGAGAATGCCTTGGCGGAAAGCGGGGAACTTGGCGACGACCTCTTCGAGCCTTTTCTGTTTTTCCAGGATGGAGGAGCGCTTTTCGTCGATTTGACTGTAAATTGCCAAGATTGCATCGGGATCCATTTTTCCGGCCAGGTAATCTTCCGATACGCTATCCGGGCTGATCATATGGTCGGGTTGGAGGCCTTGAATCTTTTTCAAGAGCGCTTTTCCCTCTTCTGTGCGGCCTACAAATAGATAATTGAAGCCGAGGAACATGTTGAGGAGATAATCTTCGGAGAAGAATCGGCTTGCCCGTTCGTAGAGTTTAATGGTGGCTGCAAAGTCTTTGCGATGCCAGCCAACAGAGGCCTGGTTCATGAAAGCCAATCCAATTACTTCTCGAACTGTTCTCTTTTGTAATTTACGGGTTTCAATTCCGAGATAGACCTCTGATGGCATATCAATTCCACGCGCTGTTGTCTCGATATTAATCATTTCAGATGTTTCAGGATCGACATGGCGAACATAAATATGGCCGGGTGGAGTGATGGCCTCGAGCGACAAATCGAGACGCTGAGCTAAAGAAAGATAGAGAATTGAAACTCCAAGGCAGACGCCGCGGTGGCTATCCAAGACGGAGGGAAGAAGTGTGTATAGGTCGATATCTTTG
>Ga0209777_10009377_pt1 | contig 10539 bp, 8 predicted proteins | sample FrelakmetHBP12HB_FD_187147 | JGI IMG/M metagenome (GOLD analysis project Ga0209777, IMG submission 187147) | Freshwater lake sediment microbial communities from the University of Notre Dame, USA, for methane emissions studies -HBP12 HB (SPAdes)... | ecosystem: Environmental > Aquatic >... | reverse complement strand
GATCCAATCGGGAAGGTCTTATTCTTATTTGGCTGTATGGTGTGTGGTGTCTTCAGTGCTGTTTGCATTTTGACCAAAAATACAATCACTGAAGGCACTTAATATTTATTTAAGTGCGAAACTCAGGTTTCTAAAGATATGTTTTTAAAGAACTAACCGCAAGGTTATAATAACGTTGAAATGAAATCAGTCTTGTGATCTTATGTTACATCTGTTATAAAAACTATTTTTAGATAAATTTAAGAAGGGGTACAAGATATTTTATGTTAAAGGAGGAATATTTTATGGGTAAAGAGGTAGTCGGTAAAAGTATAGTTTTTGTGATAATAGGGTTGTTTATATGGGCGAGTGTTTCGACTGGTTTAAGTAGTTCTAAGAGTGTTAAAGATTTATATCAAGTAAATGCTAATCTTACAACTAAACAACGAGTGATAATGTGTACTGGTTTCTGGGATCCAACTGGTTTAATGCTTACACCTTTTAGTACTGATTCTAAGTTAAATCCAAATGGTTGGGAGGGGAAAAATTGGGAAGGTTTAGGCTATGATATTTATTCATATTTCCCGAAACCAGGTGTATACACTGAAATGTTTGAGGTTGATTATCAAAATACTTGGGCTGATTTTTGGAATGTTACGAGTCAAATCCATCCAATTGCTATTATAAGTTTTGGTGCGGGTGATGGGCCATGGGAAATTGAATATAATGCTCGTAACCTGGATTCTTGGATAAATGATGATAAATCACCATATCAACCAACGCCTTGTCCACCAGATGATACTAAGCCTGTAGGTTATATTCGTCATTCTTCTCTTCCTGTTCAAAAGATTGAGGATGCTGTTAATAATCAAACCACTATTAGAGCATGGGTTGACTGGGGTGGTAACCCGGGGATGTATTTGTGTGAGTATATCGCATATCTAGATATGTGGTATCAAAATATGCATAATACCACAGATGATCCATATCCTTGTCGTGTAGCAGGTTTTATTCATGTTAATTCTGGTGTTGCTGTAGAGGAGGCTATGAAGGCAACAAAAGTTACAATTCGAGAGACAATTAAATATCTATCTAGCATTAATATTCCACCTGATACTCCTAGTATAAAGGGTCTGGAAAATGGAAAAACAGGGGCAGAATATACATATAATTTTTCAACAAGAGATGCTGATATCGATAATGTCTATTATTGTATTGATTGGGGTGATAATAGTACCTCGGGCTGGATCGGACCATATAGTTCCGGAGAAATAATATACGAAAATCACTCATGGAATAAAAAAGGAACTTATACCATTAAGGCTAAAGCCAAAGATGTTTTTGATGCTGAGAGTGACTGGGCTACCTTAACAGTAACAATGCCATGCTCGTATAACAAGCCGATACCACAATTCTTGGAGTTGTTGTACCAGCGATTCCCGAACGCATTCCCAATACTCAGACAGCGGCTCGGATATTAAAACATCCCCTCCCCTCTTTTTTTCTTTTTTTTATTTTGTTCAGTATTAGAACAAAATATGAGTGTAAAACTGTGTAAATGCTTCTCGGATAATGTGACATAAACATTTCTATTAATTGATTGTGGATGTCAAGTTAAGAATTTAATATAATATCATCCATCCTATTTTTGGGATAAAATATAGATGTGATGCTAGCACATATAAAGGAGATATTAGAAGCTAAAAAAAGTTTTTGAACGTCATCGGAAAAGCATGCAAACACGTTCTCTTGATATTCTTCTGTACCATATCGGTGTTTCTCTTCAGAATTGTAGCCTTGTGATGGAAATCATTTGCGTCAGTAAGTCATGAAGCTGTAAGACAGTGGTATCACCGTTCGAAAGGATTATTTATTGTAAAGAAACGGTGGAGGAGTGGGATTGCAATTGATTGAAACGAAGGTAAAAATTCAGGGCCGTTGGCATATCCTTTGAACTACGGTTAATAGTGAAACATGGGAGGTTCTGAGGATCCTGGATCACAAAAGATTGTACATCGATTGAAGCTTATAGTTTTATTAAGAATGTGTTTAAGAAATGTGAGAACAGACCGAAAATTTTGGTTGATTGTAGTCTCTGATATAAACCAGCGTGACAACGGTGAAGGGTGACATGAGAGCATGTTATTTTTGGATTGAGAAATCCAATTGAACAATGGTTTGGAATCCTGAAACATCGGATTGACTTGTTTTATAATAGACGGCCGTCTAATGCCTCCAGCTGAGACAGCAGAAGGATGGGTAAATGCTTTTGTCAGTCTTTATTACTTACGGAGGTGCTACACTTGACATCCACAATTGGTTTTAGATACATTTTTTACTAATTTTTACATGTATAAGTTAAATTGTGACATGCGCTCTGTTATAAACAGGTGGTCTGACAATTATGTTTGGGTTTACGATTCTTTCTAAAAAATCATAAGATAAGGGCGAAGCCTTTATTTCATAACCCCGTCACATAGAACAAGAGTAGTTTTGCACTCGCTGTTTTTGTGCCTGTATTTGCAGTTACTGTTATCGCTAGAGTACCTAATCCTAGTATTAGACCAGTTTTTATCGTGGTTGATTCACCGGGTGCAAGAGTTGCTGTTCCAGTTTTTTCTCTGCCTATAAAAACAGTACCATCTGAAACAATACTCCAATCAAAATTTTCAGCAGTTGCATCACCAATATTTTTAATGACTGCGCTTATACCAATTCCACCTGTTATTGATTCGATAGCTATTTCTGGTGATGGGGTGTGTTTTTCAGTAATCTTTAGTGTAGGATCACCGAACAGGTTCGTTTCATAGTAACACCATCGAATACAGGATCGACCGATAATAGGGAGGTTATCTTCTTTGGAATCATGATTCGCTCTCCCAATCTCTGGGATCATTTCATTGAATACCGCATCCCAAAATTGCCGATGCAGCCGCTGAGAATCTCCGTCTGTACTATACGACCAAAAGAAGCCATAGCGAGCGTTCCAGATACCTGCAAACGCAGCGTGAGTTGTTTTTACAGTGTAATGTTCTGCGATACAATCGCCGTTATCAAAACCACCAGCCATACAGCCTTGAGAATAGATGAAACATGTACGGTTCGATGGATTGGTGAGAGCATCGACATCATTCGTGCTGAGTTTCATATCATAATTATAATTTGCATGGCCAAGGTGATTGATGATATGGACACCGTTGTTGATAACGGAAATGATGTCTGATGGTGACCAGTCGTTTTCGGGAGAGGCGTATAATTTACTTATAGTATAGTTGCTTGTAGGTATACCAACTGTGGTATATCCATCATCGGTTGAACCGTTGACGAGCTGATCTAGATACGCACTGCCATAGCTTGCAATACCGTAATCACCAAGATATTCACCTGCGAGATTTACACGAGTGAAGAACTCATTCTGTATATCTTTATTAATATACGCTATTGTCTTTGTGACAAAATTATTCACATCTTCCATATTATCGACGCATGCTCTCCCGACGTAGACCTCTGCGATGAGGTCAACATCGCCTCCGTTTGTACCGTCATGCGGCTCGCCCCATTTATTATTGCCATTATAATTGTATGGTCCATCAAGACATGCGTAGTAGAGATCCGAGGGCATATAATCCTCGTAATAGGTAACGTTTTCGTCCATCCCTGAAACCCAGAGGATCGGGGCTGGAACAACGCCGGTGTCACCACCGATGAGAACGTAATTAACCCCCCAGTTCATGTAGGCGGTTCTGATATAGTTTCGGATGCTTTCAAGATCGCTACTACCGATGTCAGTAAGTGTTTTAATCACAGTTTGAACACCCGTGGCATCATGCGCTTGTTTCAAAGGCTCAAAACCGCTTTTTAATGCATCAGTGGTAATGATGAGAAGATCGTAGTGGTCAAGGGGAGTCGATGAAGACGCGCATTCTTGGTTATATTGAAGAGACATCCAAGGATTATCGACTTTCTGTTGTACCTCTTTTTTATCCTGTTCGAGACCTCGGTATAACGCTGATTGCACACCGGTAGTGACCGTCTTTACTGAGACTTCCAAGCTTTTATAATAAAAAAGTTCCCCGGTCACCGGATTATATTGAACAGGATGTAAGAGGAGCACGAGGATTTGATATCCACGAAAATAATAGACACCAACTTGAGTGAAGAGTTTCCCAGGGTATGCTGTATTAGAATGATAGATCGCTTTATTGGGAAGGGGTATCGGTAGGTTCTCTGTTTGTGAAATCGGAATCGCTTGACTCGTCGGTTCTACCAAGAGCCTTGATCCAAGCACGATTTTCTCCCCAGGTACAATGTTTATTTCGCTAATCTTTGATTCTGGAGGTAAAAGAACAAATGCACCTTTTGATGGTAATTTTGGTTCTCCAGCGCTGCCAGCTGGATAACAATCAAGTAAGTTGACTCTGTCGTAAAGAGTTCCTGCAATATTAATAGTTTCAATGGTAGGACTGTTAAAAGAATAGGTCAATTTGATATCATTATTGTAAGTGGTCTGACTTGACTGCGCGAGAGCAGTAAATATCATCAGACAGGAAATCGAGGCGACAAAAAATTGTTTCCAAATTTTTATATATGAAGTTGAATTTCTATTCATAATATATCCCCTATAATAGTAAGATATACGCTTCCCATATATATAAACATGGATGGTGAATGCAAAGACCTGATTCACCCTCTCGATAAGAAATCCTATCCTACAACGATCTCATTTTCATTAAATTTTCATCAAATTATATTTGGATAAATAAAAAAGTATCTTTGTATTGACATCAACCACCAATCAAGTTACTATTATATCCTTTTAAATCCTCGTTGCACATACTGTCGGATAGAACGAACCATACGGTCCCGTCGGTAGGCAAGTGGAATAGTAAGCCCTTCCCCCCATGTTTTTTTCTTCTTAATTTCTGAGAGAATCGTATCAATCCGTAGATCTGTTGAATCAACAACCGTAAATGCATACCCCGCATAGACAGGATCATGAGAGTCACTCCCCCCAGTTCCCCCAAGATTGAACGCACGAGCGACTTTTTCAGATTTCAGGTTCGTACTAGGGACACTACAACCATTAAACACTTCAATTGCTGATACTTTCGTTTGAATTTCTATTAGTTTTTCTTTTTTGATACCAGAGAGAAGCCGAAAGAGATGAGGCACAATAGGTTCCCCGCCCGCATCAATAACGCGCTCTACGGTTTCTTCAACGGAAAGACCGCCTTGTATGTTCTTCGCTACGTTGAATGCAAGCAGGTGTCCATCTGCAGTTGATATCTCAACACTAGGGATTACAAGGAAATCTCTTGGTGCGACCTTTTGCGCCTTTATACATCCCTTGATCGTATTATGATCAGTAAGAGCCATCCCCTGGAGACCTTGTTTTTTAAGTGATTTGATTAGGTCCTCAGGAGACCCAGTGGCATCATCTGAATAGCAGGAGTGAAGGTGCAAATCCAATTTTAACATAAGAGACACAACCGATGACACTTGGTAGGTTCAGTTCCTATTAGAAATTTACGGTTCCACAATAGCGTCCTCTGTTGTCTCAGAAGAATTATACAAAAAGAAAGTGTTAAATAAGGCAAGGGTATTGTCCCGGTTCGGGAGAGGCAAATTTATGATATTCGAGAAAAATAAACAGTTAAGTACACATAGATTTGGTGAGTTAGAACTCGTTGATAAATCATTGTTTTTCATCTGTACAAACAGGCGAGACAACTAAACTGATCCCCTCTATTTTTTATCATTTTCTTTAAGAAACTTATTTAAGCATTTACCTTATAACAAATATATACTCATTAAAGATTTTAAAATCGAAGGTGATGCGGAATGGAGAAATATGGGATGGATTACCAAGTATCGACAGAGGATAGAAGAGTTGGTACTGGGATAGAAGGACTTGATGGTCTACTCCAAGGAGGCTATCCACAAGGAAGTGTCACCTTAGTTGCGGGTACTCCTGGAACTGGAAAGACTATTGTGTGTTATCAATACATTAACACAGGGATTAATAATAAAGAAAAATGCTTATATTTAACATCTGATGAGCGGATTAGCAATCTGATCAGTCAAGCCAAGAAATTTGGGTTTGATTTTGATGCAGCAATGCAAAGCGGTCAGCTAAAAATCATGTATCTTGATCTGGAGAAATGCACGGTTCACAAGGAGATGGAAACGGAGATCCGAGAAGGAAAATATTCAAGGGTTGTTCTTGACTCGCTCACACCGCTCTCAGAAATGCCGGTGTGGGTGGTGAGCCGGGGATCAGAAATAATCCCCACAGATAACTTAATGGGAAGCGCACCCATTCCTCTTGATTCAGTCCAAGCAACTCGGATGCATGTCCGGAGAATTCTTTCTGTTCTTGAGGAAGATGATTGTACCGCACTAGTAACCTCAGAAATAGCAGAAGGATCTCGGAATCTCTCACGGGACTCGGTCTCTGAATTCCTTGTTGATGGCATCCTTGTTCTTGATTTGGATCCCTCGATGGACCGCAGGAAACTTACCATACGCAAAATGCGTGGAACGAAACATACGTTAAAACCGCGTGATATCGAGATAGCCAGCAAAGGCGGCATCCGGGTTCTTTAACCCTTTTCTATGGGTAAAAGACAAAAGATAAAAAGTCCTTCCCATGTTATCGCCTTGTTATGAATGAAAGAATTCTCCCTAGTCCAGTGCTGCAAACACTCTTTGTCTCACGAGAAACAAGCAATTGTCCGTTGATCTTTGAGATGATAAAACTTGGTCAGAGACTCGAAGAACTCGGACTTGCGGATAAGGAAACAGGTATTGTAAGTCTTGATTACGGGAAACGCCTTCTTATTAACGCAAAAAACGTTGATGTCAAAAAGATGAAGCAACAAGACGTCGTGGAAATCGTTGATTATGATCCTCTGAAGAACATCATGATGGTGATTGGGACAAAAGACCCCTGCTTGGAGACACCGGTCCACTGGATCATTCAAAAAGCACGTCACGATATCAACGCACTCCTGCAGATCAACAGTACAACCTTGTTTGAGAAACTTAAGCAAACACTTCCTACGACGGAAAAAGAGACACAACCGACGACCCTTGATTGTGCGAAAGAAATCTTAAAAACACTACGAACCGGTAAAACAATTCTGATAAAAAATGAAGGAATCTTATTTGCAGGGATTAACATAAAAGAAATTCAAGACGCCCTTCTTAATTATCTCGGGGTACAGAAATGAAAATAGATGGAACACAATACCGAGCGTTATGGCATGACGGAAACGTCATTAAATTTATTGATCAGAGAAAACTACCATATTCCTTTGAGATCTTCACTGCGAGAACCGTTGATGAAGTTGCCTGTGCAATCAAAGAAATGGTTGTTCGTGGTGCCCCGGCTATTGGTGCAGCCGCGGTGTATGGCATGGCTCTCGGGGAAAAAGAAACTCAGAAATCCGCAGCGCTCTTAAGATCGACACGTCCCACCGCTTATGATCTCTTTTATGCAGTTGAGTACATGGTACAGGCAATCAATCACGGGGAAAATGCATTTGCTGCCGCATCATCCTATGTCGAAGATATTGTAGCTTGTTGCAGGAAAATTGGGGAGAATGGAGAGAAACTCATCAATGATACCATGAGGATTTTAACTCATTGTAATGCCGGTGCATTAGCCACGGTGGATTATGGCACAGCGTTAGCACCGTTGCGAGTGGCTCATGGGAAGAATAAAAAAATTTTTGTTTTCGCAGATGAAACACGACCACGTCTCCAGGGGTTGTTGACTGCCTGGGAGCTTTTTCAAGAAGCTATCCCTTACACACTGATTGCTGACAATGCGGCTGGGTATTTTATGAAAAACAAAGAAATAGATCTCGTGATTGTCGGTGCGGATAGGATTGCAAAAAACGGTGATTTCGCAAACAAGATAGGGACGTATGAGAAAGCAGTGCTTGCAAAGGAAAACGGTATTCCTTTTTATGTTGCTGCACCGGTGAGTACGTTTGATCCGAAATTAAAAGATGGATCGCAGATTGTTATTGAAGAACGTGGGAGAAAAGAACTCTCAGAGATCAATGGGAAAAACATTATGCCGGATTGGGTATCAGTGAAGAACCCTGCGTTTGATGTCACACCCCAGAAATATGTTACTGGATATATCACGGAGAGCGGGATACGTAAAAAATGGTTGTAGCGGAGAAGAAAACCCATTATAGAAGAACCACTATTGGATATACGAGGAAGAAGAACTAGTTGAGAATAGATGATTATGAAGCTAGAAAGTGGGGACGAGCTTAATGACGATGAGTAATTTTTCTGGTGGTCCTGTGGAAAACAGCTAGGAATCATTGATGAATTCTCCGAGTATATCTGCTATGAATCCAAACATTCAATGAAGAAACATAAAGAGGATAAAACGTTTTTTTAGGGCTTGTTTGTGGAAAAGAAACTCTTCGACATGGGCGAGGTTGCTTATTGGCTGTGCCATGATTATAAATCATCTGTTATCCAGAAGATTCATACGCCTGTGGAAAAAAACCATACCTTCGGCGGTATAAAAAAATTAAAAACATGAAAAATCAATATTTTCAAATTATACTAACGAGATAACAAAAGAAAAAAAAGAAAAAAGGGTGGGTTTATGCTAACTTGGTTACGATGAATAATAGTAGTTTTCCACTTACTGTCTTCGTCACAGAACCCACAGTTATGGTAGCGCTAATAGTACCTAATCCTAGCATCAACCCAGTTTTAATAGTTGTAGAATCGCCTGGCTGTAATGTAATTTGTCCTGATTTATGACCACCAACAAATACAGTACCCGTTGTTACAATGCTCCAATTCACATTCTCCGCAGCTGCGGTGCCACTATTTTTTATCACAGCACTTATTCCAATACCACCAGAGACAGATTCAATTTTAAGGACCGCTTGTTTAAATTCAGTAGGTGTAAAATAAATTGAACTATCTGTTTCATACGCGTAACCCATTGGACATACATCAGCATTTTGAATATTATGTTCTACTGCTGCTACCTGTGGCGTAGACCAAGTGACTCCTCCATCTTCAGTAACTGAGTAATATAAATCTCCACCTTTAATGAATTCACAAATTGCCTTGTTTTCACTCATATGCGATATTCTAGGTTCTTTGGCATCTGCGATAATTGTTGATTCAGAAAAAGTACCATTATGCACTGGATCATTAGCATGGTATGCAATGATGTTCCCATCTCTTTCTGAGACAATGATAACATTATTTTTATATGCTGAAACATCAAGTTTATTATCATTTCCAGTTGTGTTTAACCACATCCCCCAGTTCTGATCATGAATCGGATACCCTGAATACGTACCCCATTCTCCAAAATTCATCATAAACAGATATATATCCATATTCCCCTTATTATTAAAGTTATACACAGCATAGCTATATAGAGTACTTTGATCGATATCCATACTTGTCGATGTTGCACCATTAAATGCACCTGGTGTATCTGATAATGTATAAATCCATGCCTCGCCAGCAGCATTACTTACATATGAGAAGAAACCAGTCTGTGCACCTAGCGTACCGTGATCTCCAACCATCGAAAAACCTCCATAAGCCCATGTGTTTTCAGTTGGGTCAACAGCGGTATACCCTCCACATGCTGCATCAATGAAATTTGTATAACCAGATCCTACAGTATTCCATGTATAATATGAACACTTATATCCAGTTGACGGAGCAGAAGCATCTGAAATTCTGACTACATACCCTGCGCCACCATCATTGTCATCAAAATTAGGAACCATTGTTGCAAGCAGCCGCCCATCTCCACACCCATCAATAGCTGGTAACGTTGGTGGTGCAGTTATCTGCCAACCAGCACCATTAGTCCAAGTTACTCCTGCATCAGTGGATCCTGAAAAGTAAACATTATTGTTGTCGGGCGAATAAAATCCAACTCCCATGGTCGTTCCACTATTTGAAATGGCTGGGGTAATCCCTGCAAATATATTTTGACCTAACGTGTCTGAAGGTTGTGTATATATCTTTTTATTTTCTAGTGTTCGAGAATAAGTACTATCCGAGGGTTTAATATTTATTTTATTTATTTGTGTTGTTATTTTATTTTCATTTGTCTTTGGTTCTTGTTGTGCCATAACACTTACAGCAGACGTTATCAACAGCCCTACAATAACCAAGGTTATTGTTTCTAGATAGATTGTTTTTTTTATGCTTTTCATTCTATTTCACCTCTATCAAAGGGGAAAAAAGAAAAAAACTGGTTACCCCCTGTTTTTTTTACAAGAAAAATTACTATCTTAATCTTTCTTGTTCTATATTCCCCCTACATTTTTTGATAGTATGTTACTAATATTTAATTGTTTGTTTGATTATTAATATCAAACAATTGGTATTTAAATTTTTGGTTTAATTTTTTGGACATTGTCAAAATGACATCCTCCCAAAATGAATCCATCTAAAGATGGGGGTATCCAATACCCGATCTTTTTTGAGTGTAACATGAAGGAACGCAAACCATCCTGCTTAAAACCTATCGACCCTCATGGGGTCGAG
>Ga0209777_10009376_pt1 | contig 10540 bp, 8 predicted proteins | sample FrelakmetHBP12HB_FD_187147 | JGI IMG/M metagenome (GOLD analysis project Ga0209777, IMG submission 187147) | Freshwater lake sediment microbial communities from the University of Notre Dame, USA, for methane emissions studies -HBP12 HB (SPAdes)... | ecosystem: Environmental > Aquatic >... | reverse complement strand
CGCGATGTACCTGTCGAACGCCTGCTTATACCTCACCGCGTGCAGGCGGCTGGAGGTCACGACCATGGCCTTGGCCCTGCCGCCGATCCTGTGCATGGTGAAGTGGCGGAAATGCTCGACCATAACCTCGGTCTTCTGGGCGATGTTGTGCGGGTGCAGGCTCATGAACCGAGCCAGGGCGCGGGCGGCCTTGCGCTTGTCGACCTTCGGGTCATCCTCGATGGACTTGATCAGGCGATAGTACGTCTTGTACGTCGTGTAATTCTGGAGCACGTCGAGGATGAAACCCTCCTCGATAGCCTGCCGCATGCTGTAGAGGTGGAAGGGCTGCGGTTTGCCGTCCGCGCCCAGCTGGCCGAATACCTCCAGCGTCTTGTATTTCGGCGTCGCGGTGAAGGCGAAGAAGCTGATATTGGGCTGCCTTCCGCGCTTGGCCATGGTGCGGAGGATCTCCTCCTCGTAATCGGCCAGCCCATCTTCCTCGGCCTTGGCCCGCGCCTCTTCCTTGATCGCCGCGCCGGCCAGAACACCCTTGAGTTCCGTTGCGGTCTCGCCGCCCTGAGAGCTATGGGCCTCGTCGACGATTACGGCGTACCGCCGCTGGGGCAGGTCGCCGATCTTCTCCGTCACGAAAGGAAACTTCTGGAGCGTGGTGATGACGATGGGCACGCCCGCGCCGAGGGCCTCGGCCAACTGGGCCGAGTTGATGTCGATCTTCCGCACCACGCCTTGCTTGTGCTCGAACTGGTAGATCGTGTTCTGAAGCTGCTGGTCGAGGACCACGCGGTCGGTGACCACGATAACCGAGCCAAAGACCTTCTCGTCCTGCTCGTTGTAGAGGCTGGCCAAGCGATGCGCGAGCCAGGCGATGGAGTTCGACTTGCCGCTGCCGGCCGAGTGCTGCACGAGGTAGTTTGTGCCAACCCCGCGCTGTCGCGCATCGGCGACGAGCTTGCGCACGCAGTCAAGCTGGTGGTATCGCGGGAAGACCATCGCCTCGCGTTTTACCTTCTTGCCGCCGAGCCACTTCTCCTCGACCTGAAGGTGAATGAAACGGGCCAGGATGTCGAGGAAACTGTGCCGCTCCAGAACCTCTTCCCACAGGTAGGCGGTCTTGTAGCCGCCGGGGTTCTCCGGGTTGCCCCCGCCGCCGGCAAAGCCCTTGTTGAAGGGCAGGAAGTGCGTCCTGCTGCCCGACAGCCGCGTGGTCATGTAGACCTCGTCGGTGTCCACCGCGAAATACACGAGCGCTCGCCTCTTGAACTGAAAGAGCAGGTCCGTCGGGTCGCGGTCGTCCTTGTACTGGGTGACCGCGTGCCGCCAGGTCTGGGCGGTCATCGGGTTCTTCAGCTCGGCCGTGGCCACCGGAACGCCGTTCAGCGCCAGCGTCACGTCGAGCGTATTGCCGTGCCGATTGGAGTAGCGGAGCTGGCGCGTGATCGTCAGGCGGTTTGCCTCGTAGAGCTTCTGCGTCTCCGGGTTCATCCCGCTGGCCGGGGCGAAGCAGGCGACGCGGAACCGCTTGCCGAAGCACTTGAACCCGTGCCGCAGGACCGAGAGGCACCCCTCGTGCTCGGAATCCAGCGCCCGGCAGAGGTCGTCCAGAAGCGTTTCCCCGGCCTTGTCCTTTTGGAGGTTAACCAGATACGCCCACTCATCCGGCTGCGTCTTCTGGACGAAAGAGACCACGTCGGCAGGAAACAGCCCCCGGTCGCGGTCGAAGGCCTCGCGGTCGCCCGCCACGTACCCGCCCGCCGTCGTCAGGTGGTGCTCGATGGCCGTTTCGAAGGCCTTTTCTGTGTGTTGACCTGGCATCAGCACCCCTCCGCCGCAAGCGGCGTCGCGAGTCTGTCGCGATCCATGTCGCAATCTGTCGCGATTCTCTGTCGCGATATGTCGCGATAGTTCATAAGCCCTTGCCTTTCAGGACATAAAGCGACTGCCTGGCCGCTCCCTTCCGCCCGACCAGATCAAGGTCTTCCATCTGCTGAAGGTCCCGCTGGAGGGTCCGCCTGTTCACCCCGGGGCACAAGCCCTCCATGTCCCGGATATGCATCTCGGCGTGATCGAGAAGGAACCGCAGGGCCTTTGTCTGCCGCTCGTTCAACTCGTGTTGCTTGGCGATCAAGTCGGCCCTCATCGCCTTCTTGCCTCGCTCGGACACTTCGTGGAGTTGCGTGGACAGTCCCTTGACGAAGTATTCGAGCCAGCCGGTCATGTCCATCCCGCGCTGCCGCACGCTCTGGATCGCGCCGTAGAAGGCCGCCCGATCCCGGTCGTAATACTCGCTGATGGTGAACAGCCGCTTGAAGTCGTACCCAGCGCGGTAGAGGCAAAGCGTCGACAGCAGTCGCGACGTCCGCCCGTTGCCGTCCAGGAACGGGTGGATGTGGACAAGCTGGAACTGTGCCACGCTGCTAACCAACACCGGATGCACCTGGCCCGGCCGGTTGAGCCACGCCACCATCTCAGCCATCAACACCGGCACGTCCTGTGCCGGCGGCGGCGTGTAGACCGTCTGGCCAGTGGCCGAGTTGACCACATAGTTCTGGACCTTGCGGTACTGGCCCGGCGTGGCCGTGCCGCCTCGCACGCCCTCGACCAGCCGCTTGTGAATCTCGCGGACCAGCCCCTCGGTGATGGGCGCGCCGCTGTCGAGGTATTCTGAGACCAGCTCGAACGCCCTGCGGTAGTTCAGCAACTCCCGCGCATCGTCCGGGTCGGCCTCGGGCACCGACTCGCCAGCCAGCAGCCGTTCGGCCTGATCCAGCGTCAGGTGCGTGCCCTCGATGTGGGTGGTGTGGTGCGCTTCGAGTACCAGCGCCCGCTCGCCCATGGCTTGCACCCAGTCATCCGACAACGTCGCGGCCTCCAGGAACCCCCGGGCGCGCTCGATCCGCGTCAGTGCCGACGTGATGGCATTGGTGATCGTGAACTTCGGATGCAAGCCGGCCTTGGCCATCAGGGCACCTCGCCTTCCAGGTCTGTCTTATCCGTAATTGCCGCCTTCAACTGCTTGCGCGCCTCATCGAAAAACTGCGCTGGCCCTCCTTCTGGCCGCCCCCTCCGTTTCCATAGTTCCATGGCCAGTTCTTCAGCCTTCTCTCTGAAGACTCTTGCTTCACGATCGCACTGCTTCTCAAGTTCTCCCATCCCAATGTAGTCTGCGGCCGGTCCGACAACGCTGGTAGGTAGGCCGTGGCACTGGCAGTACTTTTCCGTGAAGGAAGCGATCTGTATGCCAGCATTCCGAATATGCAGGGCGCATTCCCACATAGACTTGAGGAATAGCCAGAACAGTAGGCCACGCTTCTGGTTCACCTGCGTAAGGCACTCGGCATACTGTCGCTCGCGCTTTTCGTCGCCCTGATGGGCGTACTGCGTGTATAGGAAGACGTCGATAAGCCGTTTTCGTGTGAAAGTAGTTGCCCCCTTTGCCGCAAACGGGATCAGGTCTGGAACCGCACCAAGGGTCTGCTCGTATTCACCACTGATTCCCTTGACCCATTTTCCAACGGGATGAGGCAGAACAGCCTTTGAAAAAGCTTCAACGGCCCTTGGGAAATTGCCAGGCTCTTTAGCCATGTAGAGCCGTCGGAATATCGTAACAAAGGAGCGAATCTCATCTTCGGATACAGCTGTCTGGACAACAGGGCCGACACCGGGGCCGGAGGAGATTGTGCCCGGACCCTCGACCAAGAAACTGGATGCTTCCATCTCACGGAGGTCTCGTGAGAAATACGCCAACGCTCTCAGGTCGGCCTCGTCAACCTTAATGGTTCGGAGGTCGATGGCTGGCTTTGGGGCAAACATGAAGTCTATATCATGCTGTTTCGCACCAGCCGGGAGCATGACAGCATTGGGATCGCCGGTGAGCACCTGGCCCATCCGTTGCGGCGTTAACTCCTTCCCGTTCTCGTCTTCGAAGTAATCGTGAATGAACACCGTACTCATTCCGCCGTGGCAGGCGCAGAGGTTGTTCAACTCGGCATCGGAGTACTTCTGCTCACGGAACAGGTGGCGGTATCGCAGCATCTCCCGCCCACGGTCCAAGTCTTTCAGGTCGTGAATTGCCTCCACGGCGACCTTGGCAACCGGATCGAGAACATCTGTCTCAAGCCACAGGTCGCGATCCTTGAACTTCTTGTCCCGCGTATCCAGATACCGTATGCGCCAGAACAGGAGCATGCTACACCTCCCCCCGCACGTCGATCTTGCCCGTCACCGCCGCGGAGATGAGGGCGGTACGGAACTCGCGCAGCCGGTCCATGGATTGATTGATCTTATCCACCATTGCATCAATCCGCCCAGTCTCATGATTGAGAAAATCGGTGTTTGCACGTTGTTCCACCAACGGCGGCATCATAATGACGAATCCACCCAGTTCTTCGGCGTTGAGATGTGGCTGGGCAGCACGAAGCCGCTCAAGGTATACCTGCCCCTGAAGCATGTATTTCGACAACAATACCCATGCGACAAATGGCGCATGCGCCCTGTTGACGGTAAGCACCATGTCATATCCCGCGATGCATCCGACGGCACCCTCTGTGACGATCGCGGAATCGCCCGTGTAAGCACCGCTACGGACTACCAGTATCTCGTGGAGGCCAAGTGTTGGACGCCGACTCCAGGGGACGTCATCGGGCCGCACCCTCTTAACGGCATCCAGGTCAATCTTTCCCCTCTTGATGTCAGTGGCTCGGATGAAAGGCAAGCCATCATCAACGTATTCAGGCGGTTCACCAAGCCCATAGCGAATGGTTCCAAGCTGCTTGATTCGCTTGACATCCCAATGCGCCGGAATCTGGCCCAGCCATTCGATGCCGGAGTCCTTCATCGGGGCGTCGGGGTCGAGGCCCTTGGTGACGGCGTGGCTGACCAGTGCGGACCGCTTCTCCTGGAGCAGTTCGATCTGCCGCCGCTTCTTCTCGACGAGCGCATCGATCCGCGCCGTCTCCCAATCCAGAAACGCCGCGATGGCCTGTTGTTCTTCGGCGGTCGGAATGGTGACTTCGATTGTGCCAACTTCGGAGGCATTGATGGCCGGGTAGCTCACGCCCGTCGAGCGTGAAAAGACCGTCTCGACGAAGAACGGCGAGCGTAGAGCGTAGGAGAGATAGTCTGGATCAATCCCGCGAGGCCGAACAACGGCAAACCCTGTTGACACGATCAGATGGTCTTCCGGCTCACGAATGGGAGCAATCGCGCGCAGATAGGTGCGAACGGTTGAGACAATGATGTCCCCATCCCGAACGATTCGTCGGGCCCGCGACGGGGCATTCTCGAACCGGTAGGCTTCCTTGGCGACGATGCCTTTGACCGCATCAACGTTGCCGATGTCCACATAGTTGAACTCGTAGTCGGGATCAGTCGTCTCAGGAAGCGCCTCATCATTGATCGATGCCGTGTATTTCAGGCGGCGAACCTCCCAATGCTTGGGCACATCGCCCAGCCACGCCACGCCGGACGGCTTGTATGCCGGGTAGGATGCTCGTTTGCCTTGTTGTACGGCTGCATTGTCCATGCGAGGTCGATTCCCTTTCAGAACGTCAACGTTGTGCCATAACGTCCTTGCTGGCCGGAGTCGTCATCCCACGTCGCCTCGAACTCGAACGGCGGGTGACACCCACTACTGATCGCCATGCAGTACGATACATCCGACTCCGGGCCAATCGTCTTGGCTTCCTGCTCTCCGCGCGGAACGGCGTGGTGCTCCAGCAGCGGCTTATCGTCTAGGGTGATAGTCACGTTGCGGGCGGTGCCCTGGCCGGTGTTGAGCACGAACAACCGCCAACTGCCCCGATCCGTCTTGCGAAGCACAGCCCGGATCACCGCCTGGAGAGACTGGATCAGCTTGGCGTGCTCGCGCGACTGCTCGATCTGTGTCAGCCGGTCCTGAAGCGCGACCTGCTGTTTGATCAGGTCGTTGGCCTCGCGCGTAGCCTTCGCGGCCTCGCGGGACGCACGCCAGCTCTGCATCAGGGCCAACCCCGCGATGAACGCAGCCGCGATGGCGATCACATCTGAAGCGCTCATTCGACCACCTTCGGCGAGCATGTCGGCTTGGCTGTCTTGCCGACCAGATTACGTCCCTTCGTCGCTGGGGACGTCCCTGTCTTTGGGCCTGAATTGGCGGCCTGGGCCTTCCGTTTTGGAAAAACCGACGCCTCCTGCGGCAGCACGTAGACACCCATCAACAGATGATCGATGACTTTGATCGCGGCGATGATCTGCTTCATGGTCGGTGCCTTCATCTTGTGAGCCGCTTCATTTCCGAGTAGGCGGATACGATGCAGGACCTCCGCGCCGGCGGGCGTCAAAAAGGACATGCTGAGAAGTTCGTCAATCCTGCCTGCAAGGTCGTGCTTCTTGGTCTTCAATTGCTGACAGGTCACCTCGATAATCGCACGAATCCCGATGCCAGCGAGAATAGGCAGGTCGTGTTGAATCGCCATCAGAGTCTCGTGATAGATGCCGAGGATGGACTTGGGAATGTTCCAGACATCGTCGCGGAGATACAGATGCTCTGCAAGCTTGTGTCTGCTTCTTGGCGGAAAGAGCAGTTCTTCGGTATTCTCTGGAAGCTCGTTTGTGCGATAGGTCTGCCGAAAGCCTATCGTTTCGCACCCCTGACATTTGGTCACCTGGGCAGTGCCCCATTCCATGAAGTCGCCGTCGGAAGACTTCTCCGTGTAGTCGACGGCAGCGACAATCAAGTGCACGGTAGTCATGCGACAGCCGTCGCAAAGAATCGACACCGTCTGGTTGACGGTGCGACTTGGCTTGACCACCAGGCTCATTCGGTCACCTCCGCGAGCATGTCGGCGATTTCCTTCTCGATCTTCTTTAGGTCTGCTTCGATCTCCTCCAGCGGCCGGGGCGGGGTGTACTTGTAAAAGTAGCGGTTGAGGTTGATTTCGTAGCCGACCTTGGTCTTGGACTCGTCCACCCAGGCATTGGGCACGTGGGGCAGGACCTCCCGCTTCATATACTCGCCCACGTCTTCCTTAAGCGGCACATTCTCGTAGTCGCGCAGCTCGGGATCGGGTTCGGGCTTGCACTTGGCGTCGATGCAGACGTCGGCCGTCTCGTCGCGCTCGGCCAGGGCCATGAGGATCGCCTTGAAGAGCGTGGGCGGAACCTTGAGCCCGGCCTTCTTGAACGCCGCCTGCATCATGTCCGCGAACGCGTCGCGGTTCTTGACAACGCCATGTCCCGCGAGCGTCCGCAGGGCGGCGAGGATGTCGTCCTGCTGTCTGCGGCCGGCCTCGACCTCCGCCTGGGCGGCCTTGGTGTCCTTGCGCTTGCGGCTGGCGGCTAGGCTGGCGAACGGCCCGGCCTCCTTCACGCGGGCCAGGTGCTCCTCCGTGACGGCGAAATTGAGCCGAAGCGGGCGCTCGACGGTGATGCGCCAGTAGCCGAAGTCGGTGTTGTCGAAGACCCGCACGTGCTCGCCGTCGGCGAAGCTGCCGTACAGGCGGGTAATCTCGTCGCGCTGGCCCTCGCATATCTCGTTCCGCTTGTTGCCCAGGCTCTTGCGCATCTTCTTGAAAAAGCCGGTAGCATCGACGAGCTGAACATTGCCCCGGCGATGGGGCTCCTTGCGGTTGGTGACGATCCAAAGGTAGGTAGAGATACCGGTGTTGTAGAAGAGCTGGTCGGGCAGGGCGACGATGGCCTCCAGCCAGTCGTTCTCGATGATCCAGCGGCGGATTTCGCTTTCGCCCGAGCCGGCGGCACCGGTGAATAGCGGCGAGCCGTTGAAGACGATCCCCAGGCGCGTGCCGCCTTCGACGGGTTCCTTCATCTTGCTGATCATGTGCTGGAGAAACAGCAGCGACCCATCGTTGATGCGCGGCAGGCCCGCCCCGAACCGGCCGCCAAAGCCCTGCTCCTCGTGCTCGCGCGTGATGAAATCAGCCTCGGGCTTCCACTCCACGCCGAAGGGAGGATTGGCCAGCATGTAGTCAAACTTGTGGCGCGGGAAGTGGTCGTCGGTGAAGCTGTCCCCATAGGCGATGTGCTCGATGTCCTGGCCCTTGATCATCATGTCCGAGCCGCAGATGGCGTTGGCCTGGGCATTGTAGTCCTGGCCGAATACTTCCAGCCGGGCGTCGGGGTTGAGTTCGCGGACGTAGTCTTCGGCCACCGAGAGCATGCCGCCGGTGCCGCACGCCGGGTCATAGAGGGTCTTGACGATACCCTTGGTGGTCAGCATGTCGCTGTCGAGCATGAACAGCAGGTTGACCATCAGGCGGATGACCTCGCGCGGCGTGAAGTGATCGCCAGCCTCCTCGTTCGAGGCCTCGTTGAACCGCCGGATCAGCTCCTCGAAGATGTAGCCCATCTCGATGTTGGAGACCCTGTCGGGGTGCAGGTCGATCTGGCAGAAGCGGGAGACGATCAGGTACAAGCGGTCGACCTTGTCGAGCTTGGCGATGTGCTCTTCGAAGCCGAAACGCTCGATGATCTCGCGAGCGCGGGCGGAGAAGCCCTTGATATAGTTGGTGAGGTTGGCGGCGATGTTGTTCGGGTCGCCCTTGAGCTTCTCGAAGGTGAAGCGGCTGGTGTTGTAGAACGGCACGCCGGAGACCTTGCAGAGGATCGGCTCGACGTTCTTGACCTTGCCGCCCTGGAGCTTCTTCAGGCGGTCAAGCACCTTATCCTTGGTCGGCTCCAGCACGCAGTCGAGCCGGCGCAGGACGGTCAGCGGGAGCATGACGTCCTTGTACTGGTTCGGCCGATATGGACCGCGCAGCAGGTCCGCGACCGACCAGATGAAGCTGACCTTCTCGCCGAAGTTGTTCACTTCCTGGTCCCTTTCCCAGGGTGCTGTTTCAACCACTCGTCGATGGCCTCCCGGTGGAACCGCCAGCGCTTGCCGACTTTCTGGCCCGGCAGCCTGCCGTCCTGGACCAGCTTGTAGAGCGTAGATCGGGAGATCTTCAGGTACGTCGCCAGGGCCTCGATGGTCATGATGTCGTCAGACGGTGCCGCCATGGGCATCTCCTAGGCCAGCCCGGATCACCCTGCCAGGCCGCAACGGTGGTATTGTCCGTAGTTGGCGGTTTTTTGCAAGGAAGAACCGGGATCGGGGGTTGCCGCTCGGCGGCGGGCCTGGCCGTGCGGGCGCGGGCGGCCAACCGCTCGTGGTCTCGATGAAGAATCTGCAACCGCAATTAGTTGGGCGATTTGCTTGCATGTACCCCCCACATGTTGTTATACTTCTGGACCGGGTGAAACTATGCCCCAGATGAAAACCCGGACAATTCCCGAGCCGGTGAGGTGTATGCTGTGGGGCAGGTCTGCGGGCCGCTGCGAGACGTGCAACAGACCGGTCTCATATCATCCTCGCACTAAGGAAACGGTCAATCTGGCCGAGGCCGCTCATATCATCGGCTTCAGCGAAGCTGGCCCGCGCGGGGAGCAGGATTTGTCGGACGAACTCGCCCAGGACATCGATAACCTGATGTTGCTGTGCCGGCTCTGCCACAAGACCATCGACACCAACAAGGCCCAGTACTCCATTGATCGGCTTCGATGGATTAAGCGTAAGCACGAACAGCGAGTCGAACGGGTGACCGCCATCGGCCAGGAGCGGGAGAGCCACATCCTGCTCTATGGTGCCAACGTCGGGGACCACAGTTCGCTGGTTTCGTACCGCACCGCCGCCCCTGCGCTTATTGCCGACGAACGATACCCAGCACGCGATTTGCTGGAACTGGGCATGGTGAACAGCTCGTTCCGCGACCGCACGAATCAGTTCTGGCAGGTCGAGGCTGAACACCTCCGCACGATGGTCCAGCAACAGGTGCGTCCGCGGCTTTCAAACGGGCACATCCAGCACCTTTCGATCTTCGCCCTGGCCCCGCAACCGCTTCTCACACTGCTGGGATACCTGCTGTGCGACATCAACTATGAGGCCCAGGTCTACCAGCTTCATCGGGAACCCGCCGGCTGGTCTTGGCAGGAGCATCCCGATGACTTCGATTACATCGTCCAGGAACCCAACGGAGCCAAGGGGCCAGCTGTCTTGGTGCTGGCGCTTAGCGCCACCGTAACCAACGACCGCATCTTCTCGGTGCTCGGCGACGACGCGGCCATCTGGCGGATGACCATTCCCGAGCCCGAGAACGACTTCCTCAAATCGTCTCGTCAGCTTCAGCAGTTCCGCCAGAAGATCCGCCCACTCATGGACAGGATCAAGGCCCGGCATGGGCAGGGAACACTGCTTCATATATTCCCAGCCGCGCCGGTTTCTATCGCCGTCGAACTGGGGCGAATCATTATGCCCAAAGCAGACATGCCGCTTCGCATGTACGACCAGAACAACGACCGGGGCGGGTTCGTTCACGCCCTTGACATCGGCTCCGCCCAGGGAGGTGCACAATGACTGAGGTCATCAACAGACAACACTTGAACCAGATTCTCCGCGATCTCTCGGACGAGCTCGACGTCCCCCCGTCCAAGTATGAGGAAGCCAAGGAGCACTATGACGCCGTGGGCGACTGGCTAGGGGAGGATGACTCGGAGCTTGCCC
>Ga0209777_10009375_pt1 | contig 10541 bp, 11 predicted proteins | sample FrelakmetHBP12HB_FD_187147 | JGI IMG/M metagenome (GOLD analysis project Ga0209777, IMG submission 187147) | Freshwater lake sediment microbial communities from the University of Notre Dame, USA, for methane emissions studies -HBP12 HB (SPAdes)... | ecosystem: Environmental > Aquatic >... | reverse complement strand
CTCCTGGACCTGGCGGCCGAGGGCGGCATCATCGAGAAACAGGGCGCGTGGTTCTCCTACGGCCAGATCCGCATCGGCCAGGGCCGCGAGGCCTCCGTCCGATTCCTCGAAGGGAACCGCGACCTGGCTGCCGAAGTTCAAGAGAAGGTCATGGCCGCCCGGGTGGCCGCCATCGCGGCCGCCAGCGGCGACGTCCCGGCGAGGGAATGACGGGCCTGCATGATGAGGCCCATTTCGCCGCCCGGCTTGCCGGGCGCGTGTTGTTCGTGCGGCGCAAGGCCCATGCTTTCGCGACGGCGCGAAAGCATGGCACCCGGCGAATTACGATTGACGAATGAATGACGAATGGCGAATGTGGACGCCGGTGGTGCTTGTGCGCCTCCGGCGATTCGTCATTCGAGTTTCGGCTTTGATTCGTCATTCGGAATTCGTCATTCGCAATTCCCGCGGCCACGCGGGGTGTCATTCGTCATTGCGGCGGCATGGAGGCTGGCTGATGCACCTACGATTGATACTTGTCCTGGCATCCGTCCTGGGGCTGGCCGCATACTCCGCCGCCGAGCCCGCCGCCCCCGCGCCCGCCAAGACGCCGCCGCCCGATGCCCTGGCGGCCGCCAAGTCGGTCGAATCGGCCACCGAGCAGGCCGCCGACAAGGTCGCGCCGGCGGTCGTCAACATCCTGATCTCGCGCCAGGCCGTGGCCATGCCCGACTTCGACGAGGACATGAACCTGCCCGACAACCTGCCGCCCGAACTCCACGACCAACTCAAGGAATACTTCAAGAAGCAGTGGCACGACGCGCCCGAGCTTCCCTTCAAGAGCCGCGGCAACGGCTCCGGCGTCCTCATCTCCGGCGACGGGTTCATCCTGACGAGCGAGCACGTCATCCGCGGCGCAACCACCATCGAAGCGACCGTCTCGACCCGGAAGAAGTACCAGGCCAAGGTCGTCGGGGCCGATCCGCGGCGCGACCTGGCGGTGATCAAGATTGATGCCAAGGATTTGCCGTCGGCCAAGCTCGGCGACGCGTCGGTCCTCCGGCGCGGGCAGTTCGTGCTGGCCCTCGGGAGCCCGTTCGGCTTCGGCCGCGACGGCCAGGCCAGCCTATCCTTCGGCATCGTCTCGGGCACCGGCCGCGCGATCCCCGGCATCGGGCGCGAGGCCGACCGCTACTACGGGAACCTCATCCAGACCGATGCGGCCGTGAACCCGGGCAACTCCGGCGGGCCCCTCATCAACCTCGACGGCGAGGTCGTCGGCATCAACGCCGTCATCTCCAGCCGCGACGGGTCCTCGGACGGCGTCGGCTTCGCCGTGCCGATCGACGAGCTCACCAAGTCCATCATCGACCGCCTGAAGGCAGGCAAGGAGATCGTCTACGGGTTCCTGGGCGTCGAGATCCAGGAGGTCGACGAGGAAAACGCGAAGGTCGCCGGCGTGGAGGAAGGCGAGGGGGCCTGGGTCGCGAGCGTCCTCCAGGACACCCCGGCCGCCAAGGCGGGCCTGAAGGCGGGCGACGTGATCCTGAAGGTCGGCGGCGCGGCCGTTCACGACCCGGACGACGTGATCCGCGTGGTCCAGTCGACGCCCGTCGGCGACAAGGTGGCCCTGACGGTCTTCCGCGCGAAGAAGACCGAAGAGATGAAGGTTGAGGTGGCCCGCCGCCCCGTCCCCGAGACGCTCAGGGCCGAGCGCCGCAAAGAAGCCGAGCCGGGCGCGGCCACCTGGCGCGGCCTGCGCGTCGAGCCACTGACGAAGGACCTGAGGTCGCAGTCGAACCTCCCGCCGGAGCAGGAAGGCGTCTTCGTCCGCGAGGTCCGCGACGGTTCCGCCGCCGCCCAGGCGGGCATCCAGCCCGGCATGGTCATCGACCAGGTCGCCGACAAGAAGGTCGCCTCGGTCAAGGACTTCAAGGCGGCCGCGCCGGCCGCCTCCGAAGCCGCGGTCGCGGTGCGCGTCGTCGGCAAGGGTGCCATCACGGTGCCTGGGCCGGGGGGCAAGAAGGAAGAGCCGAAGAAAGAGGAACCGAAAAAGTAGGCCGCGGCGTGCCGCGGCAAGTGTGTGTGTGCGCGCGGCGCCGTTGCCTCGTTAGCCGCCCGGCTTGCTGGGCGCGTGTTGTTGACGTGCGAACGCAACGGCCCATGCTTTCGCAACGGCGTGAAGGCATGGCCCCCGGCCACGTCAACGCACGTGGCCAGCGGCACGATGAGGATCACGGGTTGGCGAGCAACCCGTGGCACACGAAGTCAACGGCAACGGCCCATTTAGCCGCCCGGCTTGCCGGGCGTGTGTTGTTAACGTCAACAAACGGCGCCGCGGCACGCCGCGGCCTACATGAAAGGGGGGGGAACCCATGATCACCCGACGCAAGTTCCTGGCGGCCACCGGCGCGATCGCGCTCGGGGCGCCGCTCGTGGCGGCAGCAGGCGAAGCACGAACGCAAACCTCAAGCCCAGAAGGGAGTCCGAAGGCCATGGCGAAGATCGGCATTGGCGTCAACATGGAGTTCGTCCGCAGCGCCGACAAGTCGTTCGAGTGGGGCGTCGAGAAGGCCGCCGAGATCGGCTACGAGTATTGCGAGCCGATGGTCCATTGGGGCCGCGAGCTCTTGTCCGAGGCGGGCTACTTCCACAGCGTCTCGATGCTCGACGACCCGCTGCGCGTCAAGCGGGCCTGCGAGAAGGCGAAGATCAAGCTCTCGGGCCTCTCGGCTCATTGCCCGCTGATCAAGCCCGAGATCAGCACCGAGTACCTGAAGCAGGCGGCCCGGTTCGCCGCCGAGTGCGGGGCGCCCGTCATCAACACCGACGAGGGGCCGAAGCCGAAATGGACGACCATCGAGGAGGACTACGTGCTGATGAAGTACGTCCTGACGGAAGCGGCGGCCGTCGCGGAGCCGCGCGGCATCCTGATCGGCATCGAGCCGCACCAGCAGTACACGAAGGACCCCGAGGGCCTCGACCGCATCTGGGGCCTCGTGAAAAGCCCCGCCATCGGCATCAACTTCGACACCGGCAACAGTTACCTGGCCGGCCACGACCCGTACGAGTGGCTCGAAAAGGTGCTCGGCCGTCTCGTGCACCTGCACGCCAAGGACATCTCGGTGAAGCAGTCCAAGGACGAGCGCGGCAAAGTGACCGGGACGCCGGTCGGCTGCGCCTGCGGCGACGGCGTCATCGACTGGAAGAAGGTCGTCGGCCTATGCCGCAAGGCCAAGCGCGACATCGTCTTCTCGGTCGAGTGCGGCACAATCGAGCAGGCGGAGCGGAGCTTGAAGCACCTGAAGTCGGTGATGTAGGCAAAGCATCGGGTGCCCGTCATGCCCCTGTTCTCCCTCTCCCTGTGTGCAGGGGAGAGGGTAGGGTGAGGGTGTTCGCTATTGTCTTGGCCTCTGACTTCGTAGGGCCACGATAGGTCGTAGCTGGCCGCTGCGCCGTTAGCCGAAGGACGACAAATGAGGATGGCGGCAAAGAACGGCCTCTTTATCGTATCGTATGTGCTCGGGGCTTTCATTGTCTGGATCGTGGGCCTCAGTCTGGGCTTGGGCAGGGCGGCCTTCGCTCTTGTGTTTGCGTGGTTTCTCGTCTTCGGCATCGGCCAGTTCTTTGTTCTCCGTTGCCCGCACTGCCGGAAGTGTGCCACTATCACACCGAACGGGATGGCCACACCTTTCGTGGGCAAGCGTTGCCGACACTGCGGGAAGGAGTATTAGCGAGGGATTCGAGACAGACACGAGTTAACACTAAGCCATAAGCCAGTCCATATTCTCAAAATTGGCTGTCCCAGATTCCGGGGAACGTGTCTACGTTGTGTTTCTCTTTTCGCCCCGGCGGGGCGGCGGCGTGTAGCCGCGGGTGGAGCGCAGCGCAACCCGTGGAAACCTGCGGACCCGCGAGAGAGGTGTGTATCCGTCCCGCCCCGGAGGGGCGGGGGCATTGCCCGGTCGCGAATCAGGCCGGTCGCCGGCTCGGACAACCCCGTCGCCCCTCCGGGGCGAAAAGAACAGCCCGCGAGTGCCGCGCCGACTTTCCACGGGTTGCGCTGCGCTCCACCCGCGGCTACAGTCCTTCGTGCCTTCGGCACTCGTGAGGAAGTGACGATCACGATAACGGCATGAAGTCAACGCACAGGGTCAACGGCACGAACGCGATCACGGGCTGAGACAGCCCGTGGCACGCGAGAACGTCAAAGGCCATAAGGAGCACCCTCACCCTACCCTCTCCCCTGAACAGAGGGAGAGGGAGAACGAAGGCATGACAAACGCCCAGGGCGGAGGCCATGCCACAATCGGGGTTTTGTGATTGACCCGGCCGCTGCTGGCGGCTATCATTCGGCTCTTTTCGTGCCGCGACCAACCGGGCGCGGCACGGTCGTTTGGTTGCGCCTTGGCGGGCGCGGCCGTCTGGCAAAGGAGAGGCGCATGCTTCCGAAAAGGCGTATCAGCAAGATGCGAAAGGGCAAGCGCCGGGCGCACCACGCGCTAAGTCCTGTCCGGACCGTGACCTGCAAGCATTGTGGGCACACGATGCTGCCGCACACGGCCTGTGCGAATTGCGGTCAGTACCGCGGCCGCGCCATCCTTGAGGTTGCGAAGGAGTAGCCGGTGCGACTGGCCATCGACGCGATGGGTGGCGACTATGCCCCCCACGAGGTCGTTCTCGGGGCGGTGGCCGCGCGCGACCTCCTGCCGGAAACCGAGATCATCCTGGTCGGCGACCAGTCCGCCATCCTCTCGGAATTGAAGGGGGCCGGCGCCGATGCCGGCCGGTTCACCATCGTCCATGCCTCCGAAGTGGTCGAGATGGCGGAGTCGCCGGTCGATGCCATCCGCAAGAAGCCCGATTCCTCGATGAGGCGGGCGGTCGAGCTGATGGCCGCCGGCCAGGCCGACGCCGTCATCAGCGCCGGCAACACCGGGGCGTTCGTGGCCGCCAGCCACATGCTCAACAAGCGCCTGGCGGGCATCCGGCGGCCGGGGATCAGCGTGGTGTTCCCGACGTATCACGGCCCGGTGGTCCTGATCGACGTCGGGGCCAACGTCGACTCGCGCCCGATCCACCTGGTGCAGTACGCCCTGATGGCGGACATCTATGCCCGCCACGTGATCGGCATCAACGCCCCGCGCGTCGGCATCCTCAGCATCGGCGAGGAGAGCGAGAAGGGCAACGAGCTCGTCAAGCAGGCCGGCAACATGCTGAGGCGGACGAACCTGAATTTCCTGGGGAACGCCGAGGGACGCGACCTCTTCAACGGCCGGTTCGACGTGGTCGTCTGCGACGGGTTCGTCGGCAACGTCGTCCTGAAGACCGTCGAGGGCCTCGTGACCAACATGTTCCGGGTGATCATGGGCGAAGTGAGGACCCTGGACCCGGCCGCGATCGCGAAGGTCGGCCCGGTGATGAAGGAATTGCAGAAGCGGCACGATTCCGAGGAGTACGGAGGCGCGCCGCTCCTGGGCGTCAGCGGCGTCGTGACGATCTGTCACGGCAACTCCAGGTCCCGCGCGATCGCCAATGCGTTCCGGGCGGCCGCCACGTGTGTCCGGATGCAGGTCAACCAGCGGATTGTCGAGGCCGTCGCCCAGATCGGGGAGTAGTCCTTCGGCCAAGGCCGAAGGACTACAGAGCAGGCGAGCAGAAGAGCAGGAGATCAGGTGAAGAAACCATCGGCTCGCCTGCGGTCTCCTGCTCACCTGCTCACCTGTTCAACACTCACTATGAAGGAATCCGCGTGACGCCCCGCAGTGCGAAGATCGTCGGCACGGGCATGTGTGTGCCCGAGCGCATCATGACCAACGAGGACTTCACGCGCATCGTCCAGACGGACGACGAATGGATCGTCTCGCGCACGGGCATGAAGGAGCGGCACATCGCGGAGCCCGGCCAGGCCACCAGCGACCTGGCGGTCGAGGCCTCCCGCATGGCCCTCGCCAAGGCGGGCCTCGAACCGAACGACATCGACCTCATCATCTGCGCCACCATCACCGCCGACAACACCCTTCCCGCGACGGCCTGCTGGATCCAGGACCGCCTCGGGTGCAAGAAGACGGGCGGCTACGACCTGACGGCCGCGTGCAGCGGCCACATCTATGCCCTGACGCAGGCCCGCGCGAACATCCTTTCGGGCCAGGCGCGGAACGTCCTGGTCGTCAGCGCCGAAATCCTCTCGAGCATCACCGACTACACGGACCGCTCGACGTGCGTCCTCTTTGGCGACGGGGCCGGGGCCGCCATCGTCCAGGCCTCCGACGAGCCCGGCACGGGCATCCTCTACTCGAAATGCTACTGCGACGGCTCGGGCGGCGAGCTGATGCTGCTGCCGGCCGGCGGGTCGCGGCGCCCTCCGACCCACGAGACCGTGGACCAGCGGCTCCACTACATGCAGATCCGCGGCCGCGAGGTCTTCCGGTTCGCCGTCGAGAAGATGCAGGAGCTGATCGACGAGTGCATGAAGGCCACCGGGCTGTCGGTCGAGGACGTGCGGCTGGTCATCCCGCACCAGGTGAACACCCGCATCATCGACGCCGCCACCAGCCGCATGGGGTTCCCGCCCGACAAGGTCTTTCTGAATATCCATAAGTACGGCAACACCGGCGGGGCGAGCGTGGCCATGGCCCATCACGAAGCCGTGGCGCAGGGGCTCCTCCGGGCCGGCGACGTGGCGATCCTGGTGGCGTTCGGCGGCGGCCTCACGTGGGCCGGGGCGGCCGTCAAACATTAATGACTAATTCCTAATGACTAATGTCTAATCAAACTACAAACAGCAATGGGGATAATGTGGCCCTGGTTCGGTGGGGGGTCGTGCTTTGTCAGCGTCGTTCGCCTCTTGCCGTTTGATTAGACATTAGTCATTAGGCATTAGGCATTTGAGCGGGGCGCGCCATGAGCAAACTTGCATTCCTCTTTCCGGGTCAGGGCGCCCAGTCCGTCGGCATGGGCAAGGACCTGGCCGCCGCGTTTCCGGAAGCGAAGACGCTCTACGACCGGGCGGACGACCTCCTGAAGTTCCCGCTCTCGACGATCTGTTTCGAAGGCCCCGTAGAGCGGCTGACCGCCACCGACGTCAGCCAGCCGGCGATCCTCGTGACGAGCCTGGCGGCGCTGGCGGCCCTTCAGTCGACGCCCGCGGGCGCGGCCCTGAAGGCCGACGGGGCGGCGGGCCTCAGCCTGGGCGAGTACACGGCCCTGGTGGCCGCCGGGGCGATCGATTTCGACGACGCCGTCCGCCTGACGCACCTGCGCGGCCGCCTGATGCAGCAATGCTGCGATGCCCAGGCGAGCGGGATGGTCTCGCTGATCGGCGTCGACGAGGCCGCCGCGGAAAAGATTTGCGACGCCGCGCGCCAGGCCGGTATAATCCGCCCCGCGAACTATAATGGCCCCGGCCAGATCGTCGTCAGCGGCACGAAGGCGGCCTGCGACCGGGTCGTCGCCATTGCGGAGTCCATGGGCGCCCAGCGGGCCGTCCCCCTGGTCGTGGCCGGCGGGTTCCACTGCCCGCTGATGACCCCGGCCCGGGAAAAGCTGGCCCCCGAGCTTCGGGGCCTGCGCGTGCGGCCGCTTACATTCCCCGTCGTTGCAAATGTGACGGGGACTTACTATAGTGGGGCCGCCGAAGTGCCCGACCTCCTGGAACGCCAGGTGGACGGCCCTGTGCGCTGGCATCAGGACATGCAGCGCCTGATCGCCGACGGGTTCGACCGGTTCGTCGAGATCGGCCCCGGCCGTGTGCTGACGGGCCTCTTGAAGCGGATCGATCGGGCGCTGGGGAAGAACGCCGCCGCGGTCGGTTCGGTGGCCGATGTTGAGGCGTTCGGCAAGTGATTCTAGTGCTCTGTTACTTGTTATTCGAGGGTGCCACTGGTTGCTTGCAACCAGTGCTCTTCGAAGGACACGGGTTGCAAGCAACCCGTGGCACCCATCAATTCACGGGTGACAGAGCACTAGCCGCGAGCCAAAGGCGAGCGCTGGGTGTTATCAGGCATCATTGAAAGGATCGGCATGACCTTCAAGGGCAAGACGGCCATCATCACCGGCGGCGCGAGGGGCATCGGGTTCGAGTGCGCCAAGAAGCTGGGCGCCGGCGGGGCCACGGTCGTCCTGGTGGACGTGCTGGCCGACGTCCTCAAGACGGCCGCCGAGCAGCTCGCCGCCACGGGCGTCCAGGTCCTCACGTACGTGGTGGACGTGACCAACGAGGAGTCCGTCGAGAAGATGATCGACGACGTGGCCGAGAAGCTCGGTCACATCGACATCCTCGTGAACAACGCAGGCATTACGCGGGACGATCTTCTGCTCCGCATGGAAACGAAGATGTGGGACCTCGTGATCGCCGTCAACCTGAAGGGCACGTTCCTCATGACGAAGCACGCCTGCCGATATATGGTGCGGCAAAAGTCGGGCTCGATCGTCAACATGGCGAGCGTCTCGGGCCTGGTGGGGAACCCCGGCCAGGCCAACTACTCGGCGTCGAAGGCCGGGGTCGTCGGCTTCACGCGGACGGTGGCCCGCGAATATGCGAAGAAGAACGTCCGGTGCAACGCCGTGGCCCCGGGGTTCATCAAGACGGACATGACCGACGTGCTCCCCGAGAAGGCGAAGGAAATGGCGCTGGCGGCCATCCCGATGCAGCGGATGGGGCTGCCGGAGGACATCGCCAACGCCGTCTGTTTCTTTGCGAGCGACGAGGCGTCGTACGTCACGGGTCACGTGCTGCCGGTCGACGGCGGCATGGCGCCCTGAAGTAAAGAAACCAAACAAGAACCAGGAAGAGGCGAGTGGTTAGGGAGGGTATCCCGTGGCGACAGTTCAGGAACGAGTGGTCGATATTGTGGCGGAACAGATGGGGGTCGACAAGTCGCAGATCACCCGCGAAACCTCTTTCGTGAACGATCTGGGGGCCGACTCGCTCGACACCGTCGAACTCGTGATGGAGTTCGAGGACGAGTTCGACATCAGCATCCCCGACGAGGAGGCCGAGAAGATCCAGACCGTCGGCCAGGCGATCGATTACGTGGAGGCGCACCTGTAACCGATGACCAGACGCGTCGTGGTGACAGGCCTCGGCCTGATTACCTCCCTCGGGCAGGACGTGGGCGTCTTCTGGAAGCGTCTCCTGGCCGGCGAGTCCGGCGTGAGCGCCATCCAGTCGTTTGATGTCTCGGAGTACACCGTCCGCATCGCCGGGGAAATCAAGGATTTCAGCGCCGAGACGTACCTCGACAAGCGCGAGGCCCGCCACCTGGATCGTTTTGCCCAGATGGGCGTCGCCGCGGCGACCCTGGCCGTGGCCGACTCGGGGCTGGACTTGAAGAACCTCGCAGACCCGTTCCGCGCGGGATCAATCGTCGGCAGCGGCATCGGCGGCCTGTTGGAGTTCGAGGACCAGCACCGGCGCCTCCTCGAGAAGGGGCCCGGGCGCGTCTCGCCGTTCATGGTCCCGAAACTCATGATCAATGCCTGCGCGGGGCAGATTTCCATCGTTTACGGCATTCGCGGCCCGAACATGGGCGTCGCCAACGCCTGTGCCAGCGCCAACAACGCCATCGGCCAGGCCTTCTGGATCGTGAAGGACGGCGAGGCCGACATCATGGTCACGGGCGGCGCCGAGGCGGCCCTGACGCCGATGGGCCTGGCGGGGTTCTGCTCGGCCCGGGCCCTCTCGGAACGCAACGACGACCCGACCCGCGCAAGCCGCCCGTTCGACCGGAACCGCGACGGCTTCGTCCTCTCGGAAGGCGCGGGCATTGTCGTCCTTGAAGAATATGAGCATGCGAAGAAACGCAGCGCCCGGATCTACGCCGAGGTCATCGGTTTCGGCATGAGCGGCGACGGCCTCCACATCGTCCAGCCCGACCCCGAGGGCGCCGGCGCCGCCGGGGCGATGCGGGCGATGCTCAAGGACGCGCATCTTGCGCCCGACGCCGTCGACTACATCAACGCCCACGGCACCGCCACCGGCCTCGGCGACGTCGCCGAGACGAGGGCCATCAAGTCGGTCTTCGGCGACCATGCCCGGCGCCTGGCCATCTCCAGCACCAAGTCGAGCATCGGCCACCTGCTGGGGGCGTCCGGCGGCGTCGAGTTCGTCGTGATGTGCCTGGCGATCCGCGACCAGGTCGCCCCGCCGACGATCAACCTCGAAAACCCCGACCCGCAGTGCGACCTCGATTACGTCCCCCTCAAGCCCCGAGCGATGACGATTTGCCGCGCAGCCAGCAATTCCTTCGGCTTCGGCGGCCACAACGCCAGCCTGCTGGTGCAGAAGATCTGAGCAACACGCCGAGGGCGTCCCGGAAGGTTTGGGAAGGTTTGGAGGGCGCGTTCAACAGCAGGCTGTCTTGGCATTGAGGGGGGCTTCAGGGGCGGCACGCGTTACCATCCGGGCGGGAAAAAAGCCAGGAATCGTCCCATCCTCTTCATGCATTCCTCGAATGCGAGAGGCGGGGTCGTCTTCAGCTTGTGTACGATGTCGTTCCGGTAGTTGCGGACTTGGTGGGCCTCCCGCCGAGGAGTGGCGGAGACGTGCTGCACGTCCGCGA
>Ga0209777_10009374_pt1 | contig 10541 bp, 19 predicted proteins | sample FrelakmetHBP12HB_FD_187147 | JGI IMG/M metagenome (GOLD analysis project Ga0209777, IMG submission 187147) | Freshwater lake sediment microbial communities from the University of Notre Dame, USA, for methane emissions studies -HBP12 HB (SPAdes)... | ecosystem: Environmental > Aquatic >... | reverse complement strand
CAAGCCAGTCTTTGACTACACGCCAGGCGACACGGTTTGCTTGTGCCTTCGCCCAGTCTCCATCCCAGTATTTGTTTGGTAGAAGACGGGCACTCACCTGTTTTTTGAATACAGCAAGAACACGGTCGTCATAGGATTTTTCACTCATTTGTTACACCATTTTATTTTAATTAACCAATTCTGCCAGAATCCACAAAAAGGACGGTGGCTATGAAATTCTCTAAATTCGCAAGTCTTACAGTTAGACGGAGTTCTCTTGACCAGTTCCTCTTTTTCGTTCAATCTTGTCCCTCATGGGCACTCAATGAAGTTTTTTTCCATCGCATCTTTTCCGAATAAATCCAGTATGATTTCGTCAGGATAGACTACTTTAGGGCCGGTGCCTAAATCTGTTCTCCAACTATTCTTCTTCAATGATTCGACTATCTGCTCTAAGGTTCTTGTTTCGCTCATGTTCCCTCTATCACTAAAATCCCGTTATCATCAACCCATGCGGTTATATGAGGTGTGCAACCCCTATTATCAAGAACACGTAACAGCACCAGTGATTCCGGTTCTGCCTTCTCAAGAAGTATCTTCAAGTCTTTTACTTTCATCATTGGCAATCCTCCAATGTCTTCTGCCATTTGTGAAGTCGCGGGGGCTTCTTATCATCTGGGAGGTAGATGTCGATGCCGTATTTCGCAAAATGATTGTGTATCTTCTTGTTGCTCATTTTTTCCAGTCGTAAACCTTCAATGAGTTCATTTATTGCCTTCTGTGTCACCCGATGCGGCTGGTCCATCATCTGTATCGACTCCTTCGATTTTACGTTGAAATTATTTATGAGTACTCTTATTGTTGGTGCTGCTGCATTGGTTTTTAGAAGCATAGTACTTCCGAATAGCCTATCTTTAATGACAATTGTTGCATGATATTTGAAACGCGGGTGGGCATCCCTGGTTTTCTTTGGTTTCTCTTTTACGACTTTTTTTTCCAAATCTTCGCTCTTCTTATCATTACAATGGCAATGTTCTACGGGTTTTCCGCATTTATTACAAGTGATGTCGTTATCTCCAACGCTCATTTTGTCTCCAACCCCAGAGCAAGCACAGGTCTGTCTTTTGGCGTATTATGACGACCCATGACTTTCCCTGTTACTATCAACCCGTGGTCCATCTGCGATGCCAACCGCATTGCAACCTCTTTTTCAAGGTAGCCAAGTCTGTGCCCCTTGTAAACGACCTCTATGGCGTTCTTGTCCCATTTATTTGTGGGTTCCCGCTTTAGTGTCACTTCGACACCTGAATCTAACTCATTCCATAACTCTATAGGGACGTTACAGAATGTGATGCCTGACACGCTACTTTCTATCATTTTTTTCCCCAGACCCATTCTTTCCCATAGGTCCATTTTTTGCCTTTCCGGTAATTTACAATACGATGACATGTCCTGCAAATGAAATCTTTTGCGACCCAATCCTGCATCGTATCTTTTTTACAATGTTCACAATATCTTACTCTGCTCATTTTACCTCCTTGTATAATTCTTTTATTGCTTCAGGGATATAAAAGAAACCATCCCTGTCTTTCACGTAAAAGTTTCTTGTTCTTGGTATCTCTACACCAGAGATTAATTCATAAAATGTTTCAACACCATTATGACAAGTCCTGTAAACAATCGAAAGCGGGTAATGATTATGACCGCAGCAGGAACCCACGGTTTGTATGCCAAAGACGTTCAATCGGTAAATCATATCGCGTATGCAACCGTCAACCCGGAATTGCTTTCCGTCATCTAATTTGCATATCACGTTGCTTCTTCTATCAATGTTCCGCATCAAGTATCACCCCGCAGATACAGCAACGGTCTGCTTTCAAACCGCAATGGAAACCACAGATGCATTCCAACCGCCCGTTTGTCTTCGCCATGTGGCAACCGCATATTGGGCATTTCGGCTTCGGTTTAATCAATCTCAACATCTTCTTCTTCTCCGCATTTTCACATTTCCGGCATCGCACCGGAAACTTCATTGAATTCTCACCATCGGTTTCCCCGTCTTTGAATGAAGTGAAAAAGGAACTCTACGAATCCTACGAATGTCCCATATCGAAGTATCTGAATTTGGCTTGGGGACATCTGGTACGTCCTCTTTCGGTTTCATCTTCACCCATTTCTTGTCTTTTGCAAGATACCGTTCTCCATCAATTGTTTTCACAGGGTAACTCATCGGTATGTCCATTTCAAGGCAAATATCCATGATGAGGTCACGGACAAACTCTGGTTTAAAAGCGCCTTTATCAAAAATATGGAAACCACGGCTTGTATCCCAGATTTCTGTTTTACTGTAACCAGTAAGAACGAGTTTGTTGTAAATTTTTATAGCGTACTCTTTTGCTTTCACGCGGTCTTCCTCTTTTTCGATGTCAATGTCAGCGAAAATATCATATCCAGTCAAGAGTTCATTCCAATGTTCATTGAGGTACACCCTGGTTTCTTTCAGTTTGTATATGTCAGATGGCAACTGCGGTAGTTTCACCGATGCGTTGCTGATATAAAAGTCAAATAATGTCGTCTTGAGGTTAAGCCGTTCTAACCAGAATTCCACATGCTCAGGTTTGAATATCTTTATTGGTCTGAGTGTTATTTTTTTGTCATCTTTTTGCTGGATGATGACGACCTCACGGTAGCGACACTGGAAAGCAATGTTGTTGATGACCTGCGGGGAACTGTAGTATTCCCCCCATTTCGTCATATCAATCACTGTTTACTTGTCTCCATGATGGATGTTCGTGGGATGCTGTGACCATTCAGCAACGCAAGATGCTTTATCTTGTTGTATGCGCTCCGGTCCCATTTCATCTCCCCTTTGTTGTTCTTGTCTTTAAGGTATGTGGGGTGGCAGTCCCGACAATGATATTCCTTCGGGTTTTCTATGTCTGATGGCTTGACTTTTGCTTTTTTTCCGCAGTATGTGCAGACGACTTCAATCAAGATATCACCTGCACTTTCTTCGCAATGAGATAACCGTGTTCCGTGGCATAGGTTATTGTCACGTGTTGACCGATTTGAGGCGGCACTGCATTGAGATACACGGTGTTGTTCCCTGTTGCATTATTTATTTCAAAAAGAAACGATGTGACTGAAGATAACTGATTTCCTTGTTGGTCTGATGATAACGCTATCGACCAGTTCTGGTATGTTCCGAAATCAGTGAGCAAGACACTTCTGTTATCTGCACTGACAACCCAACCCTTTTTTTCATTACTGGCATGCATCGTTGATTCAATGTCTATCACCCAGGCAACAATAGTTGCTGCTATCGCTACAACGATAGCAACCATGAGAATGACTCCGATTAATGCTGATACACCTGCCTTAAAACGCTTTTTTTCCTCCATCTTTTATCATCTCCTCATTTCCCTCTACCAAATTAAATTCTATACGATACAAATCCATGAAATTAATTTCATGCTGCTGAAAATAACGCATCAGTCCATCCCATGAAAGAAAACCTTCCAGTTTAGCCTCTTGCCATTTCCATGCAGGTAATGATACACCATGACATGTTCTTTTATAATGTTCAAGTCTATTCTCACAAGAAACGACTTTTGCCCTGCAAACAGCGTATTTACCCCGCCCTGGTTGAATAGCAAAATCCTTACCGACAGCCATCGGCTTCACGCGACTTGTTACTCTTTTCTTTTTGTTTTTCGCAAGTTCCCAGGTAGGTACTCCTGCTTCATTTTTAGCAACAAAAATCAAAAGTAAACACCCCTTGCCGCATGACGCGGTCTACCCTCTCTCTTTTTTGCATGACCGTTCTCCTTAGATACCTGAATTGGAGTTTCGGGAAAGAAAAGTAATCAGGGGTCCGGTGAAGACCATCCAATCACTCTCCAATCCCATTAATTGAAATAGTTATCATGATTATAAACATTGTGTTTTTTTATGTATACATTTGAGACTATGAGACTTATCTAACGAGTTCACTGAGGTCAATCCCTTCATCGGGCTTATCAAAACGCATCTTTGTTTTTTTTGGTCTGCGTCCCGAATCAGGATGCGGGGTTGTTTCCTCAAGGGTGTTAAGTCTCTCTTTTGGTGTCTCCATCCAACGCTTTGGCTCTACCTCCGGTTCGCTGTATTCCTGTTCTTTTCTTTCTTTTTTTTCCCGTCCAAATATTGTTGTTATAACACCAAATGCTATGAAGATGATGAATATGATAAGGACTAAAGATATTGAATCAAGCCCTGGCGGTAGATAGCGGATAAGCGCATTATATTGGTTAATGAGAGTTAAGAGTTGTATGGGTACATAAATCGCCATACCGAAAAAGAAACTTGCCAGAATCGCGTTGCCGGTTTTCATGCCTTCACCTTTTTCTCAAAATCTTCGCACCCCATCCTTCGTTCCCAACAATTATGTTGTGGCTGTCGTGCGTCAATAGCAATTTTTTTGTTGTGTTTGATGCAATTGTTTTCATTCCTGTGTCGGCAATCATCTTCTAATTCAACTACAGGCTCAATGGGTTTTATCTCAACAGGCGGTTTAGGTTCGTAATCTTCAAATTTCTTCTGATTTACCATATACGCCTCCGGTAGAATATTCCTTCATCTGTCTTTTTTATTGAAAATAAAATGTCTATGGGGACACCGGGCATCTCTCCCCTTAATCTGCTCCTCCGCATACGCTCCTGGCAGTCCCCATATCTCTCCCGTATTTTGAAGTTCTCCTCCCGTATAATATGTCGCTTAAAAATCAGTAAAAGATGGTACCCCCTGTGTGTCTGGTAAAGAGCAACCTGGCATCCCTGTTCTTTTAATATTTTTTCTTTCAGTTGTCTTGCATCAATCAGCGTTATACCGTCTTTGTCGATGCCTACGGTGTTCATTTGAAGCCTTCCCCTTCTTTCCCTGCTTTCAGTTTGTCAAGTGTTGTCTGTCTTGTCCGTAGTTTCCTGTAGTCTTGTTTTCTGCCATGGTATCCTTTTGCGTTCCCTACTTTGTCGTCACTGGGTGATGAAAATTCAAAGAGAGAGGCTACTTCATCCGGGTCCATCTCATGCCAGTTCTTCGGTATTTTACCATACACGGTGGCTCTTTCAGGCTTCACGGTCTTGGCATCATGGTCATAGAGTTGTATCCTTACCTTGTTACGTGGTGCGCTTGTGAATGGCCTGTAAAGGGCTGCCCCCTCTATCTTCATCGGCGGTGCTGTTTCTGTCGTTGTACCTGCATCTCTACTGGCTTTCAAAAGACGGGCGTAATCAAGGTCAAATGTCGCAAGCCAACTGTTCATGACCTCTATAGATGCATTACCCATTTTCTCAAGTTCAGATATGATTGGGCCGTTGGTTTCAAAAGGGAACTCCCATCCATGAAGTTCCAAATCCCTTGGGTTTTTACGCTGTTGAGTCTCACCGAAAGAAACCATTGCTTCTGCTGCATACCCCCAGAGTTTCAAAGTCTGGAAATATGTTTTAGAGACCGCACCGATTTTGACATGGATGGTCGCACCTATTTTAATCCCATACTCCCGGGTTATCCTAATTGGCAGGTTCGCACGCCATTTCTCCCCAACTTCTATGATGTTCCCTTCAGCGTCTTTCCGTTCATGCGCTCTACTGAAAGTGAATTTTGGTCTATCTTCTTCAGGGAGTTTCACCGGTTTTCCTCTCGGGTTTTTGAAGCCGATAATCTGCATTTCAGTTGGGAAATATTTTCTATGTTCCTCCCAGACTTCACGTATACCAAGTTCAGGTACTTCTGCTTCTTTTTTTCCTCTGAAAAGCCGTGCCTCAAAATCTCTGTATCGGGCAACTGCTTTTTCTTCGACCTCTGGTGTTTTAACAGGGACAAAATAACCTTTTCGTTCCTCAAGTTGCCCTGTTATCTGCATCGCTGTTAACCATTCGTTGAAATCGTCTTCGCTCTCAGAGAACTGTTTGAATTCTTTTTGTAGGTCTGCACGTGAATGTCTTTTTGGTCTTACCCGTATGGTTATCATTTTGTCTTTCTCTCTACATATTTTGCGATGCTGATGCCTTCTTCACCTGCTTGTTTCTTTAGTTTATCATAGAGTTTTGTGTCCACGACAAGTGCTTTTTTATCATTTTTTTTCGCTTCAAACGGTATTCCGGCATCATTTAATTTCTGCGTTAAAGCCCTTTTGAACGCGGGTGGCATCTCCTTGGGAAGCCTTTTTACGACCCATCTGTTCAAATCCGATTTATCAATATAATAGAGCCGCTTGTCTATATATCCTTTGAACAAAAGGGATACTTTACCCCCGCCCCCTGGTATCAAAACGAAATGGATTTTTTTATTCACAATGAGTCGTTTCAACCGTCTTCTGATTGCGTTTGTATGATATCCGAACTGTGCTTCAAGTTCAGAGACAGACATGACCTTTTTTTTCTTTATTATCTCAATCATCTGTCGGTCTGTTGCTTTTGTCGGAGAACGTGAATGTTTTGATTTGATGTTTTCTCCTTCACACCAGTGGGCTACGGTTGAAAGAGGCACATCATATGTTTTAGATACTGCCCGCAATGATGCACCTTTTTTGACATCATTGATGGCACACCATCTCACCGCATCATCTATGCTCACGTTGAAATCATTCGCAACGTCTTGTACCTGTTTGCCTTTTTTCACAGCATTGACCACTTGCTGTCTTATGTTCCTTGTGCGATTCTCCATTGGCTCATATCCTTATACATCTCGTCCCATACTTTATCGAACTCTGCTTCGGTCTGAAAAAAATATCGTTTCCTCCAGGCGAATCGCTGTAATGGCCCCCAGTCAACCCCTTCTTTTATGATGATGTACATGGGTCGCATGGCGTTTTTATTTTCGTTGAAGGTCGCTTCCTGGTTTGCTGCGTCAATGTCACTGATGGTCTTGTAATACTTCTGTAAATTCTCCATGACTTTGTCTGTAATGACAGCGACAAAAAAGGTTTCTTCAACTTTCTGATTCATAGTTTTGGTAATAAGTAACTCATTATATAAAGGTTTATTTTTAAATAATATATTTCGTGTTCATACTGGTAGATGTTTTTAAATAGAATAGACACGTTTGATTTACATGGAGTGATTAATATAACTGAAATGATAACCTGTAAAAAATTCGCGGTAGGCTCTGTATTCTCTCGTTCTATAGTATGTGTCGATGACTATCCCCCTGGAATGGAGCCTCCCAAACATCCACCGGGAAAGGGAGAATTATTTAGCATAAATAAAGAAACATGCACAAATCTTGAAGCAGATGCAATGCTGTTCTATATAGTAGAATTATTGAATGAAAAAAGAGATTTCAAAAATCATTACGAAAAATACGGTGCGATGATTCGGTTTGGGCGTTCTTTATATGATGCAAATAAAAAATAATAATTAGGTGAAAGGAAGAAAAGTATAAAATGACCGATAAAGAACATATCGTCAAAGGTTACGAAGTCTCAATCGACGACATGAAGGACAAGATTCCCCCTGTATTCAAGAAGATAGGATTAGAACAGATACGTGCTGGTCAGGAGTTCGCCATGGTTGAGATGGACCGGGCATCTGATGAATGTGATGCTGTTCATTTTGCCGTTGCCTATGGCAATGAAAGGCATTTTGATGCACGCTTAGACAATGCATTGATAGAAGGGGGTTTAATTGATAAAATCTCAATTGATGATGGACAAAATATCTTTCATGATGCGGAGAACAATGTAAAAAGAATAAGCGGTCTTCTTGATAAATGGAAAGCAAATTGCGTCTGTAGAAAAAAAGGGGTCCAGCCAAGCAATTACCAGTTTGCCGTGAAAAGAATGAGTGATTACATGGACCATCATGGCAAATACGATAAACCAAGGGCAGCATTCGATGGCTTTCAGGCATCATTGATTCTTTCTTATCTCTATGATGTTGATAAACAAAAAGCATTGGATGATATAAGCAATTTCCGAATTGGTAAAATGAAAAAGAAATAAGCAGACGGGGGAAAAATAAATGATTGTTGAAATCCTGATGGGCGTTGGATTCATAGGGGTATTGACATATCTTTTTTTTAATGAACACGCCCAAGATACGTTCAAAGGAAAAAAGGCAACATAATGAGAAGAGAGAGTTGCCTCTCCCTTTCAACATTGATGTTGGTTTGGAAACAAAAGGATATGGTTTTACTTGTTTTTAAAGTTTTTCCGAGTTTATGAAACATGCGTTAAGATATTCCTTTCTTGCTTTGAGATGACCAATTTTTTTCATACGTTCTTGTGAGATACCACACTGATAATCTCTGTCATCTTCTCCCACAAGAATCCATTTTCTCTCTCTTGTGCCGTAAACCCATTTTCTGTCCATCATGTATTTCACCAGTTACAATATCTCTAATTTTTTTGCATCGTCACATAAAGGGTCGTCAGGATAACTTCCACAGAAAAGCATACAGCCCTTTGATTTTTTTCGTTTCGGGTAGTCTATAACATTGTTCATTTTATCCCGATTGTACTGTGGATATTTTATATCAAGTACGCAGTAATTTCTGGAAGAGTTTTTAATATTCCATTCTTTATCAAACTGTTGGCTAAACCTATGCAATGCGTTTGCACCTGGGAGAAAAGATTCTTTTGAAAGATTATCCTCATAGATGTCAATGATGGCTTGGTGTTGCTTTTTTGTGCCTTTTTCACGTATCCAACTGAATACGCCGTCTGGTGTCCAATCCCTGAAAGAATCCAACTCAGGGTAGATGATGTGACCACTGAATTCATCTGAAATGAAATTACGAATCGCTTTTAAAACAATGTCATTTGTTTCAGGTGATTTAGTCCATCTGTATCCTTGTTTTTTTTCGGTCATTTTATCTCTGCTTATTCTTCTTTTTCTTTAATAAAAAGTATGCTATTCCAACAGCAACGATTAATGATAATAACTCAAATCCTGGTGTTTTCACAGTTCCTTTTTCCAATGAGAAAGTTGCAGTAGTATCTTTGTCCACTACCAATGGTGATTGTAAATCTTTGTATCCCTTCATTTTAACGGTTACAGTGTAGGTTTTTTGTTCGACGTTGAAGAATATCGCTTTTCCTTCAGCATCTGACGTTTTTTGACCGACCCCTGTTATATTCACGATGGCACCGGGTGGTTCTGTTATTATGGTGACTATGTGTGCAGGTGTAAGATTGAAATACATTGTTGTTGGAAGGTTTGTGATTGTTATTGTCCGTGTATTAATCGCGTAACCTGTTTTTGATGCTGTCACCTGATATGTTCCTTTTTCAAGGTCAAAAGTGGCAAGTCCATTTGTACTTGTCTTTGTTTCCCCGTTCAATATTGAAATGGAACAATCAGAGGGGATTACATTGACCGTTAAAACATATGTTTGACCAGTTAAATGTACTCTTATTACGTTGTCTGCTTGTAAATTAATTGTTGTTGTATTTGTTTTGTATTCTTCTTTTGATACAGTTAGAGTGTGGGTGCCTTTTAAAAGATAATCAAATTTAGAATTACCTGTTGCACCAGATGCTTTTGTGACACTATCAATAATGACATCACAATTTGGTGGAACTGTGAGAATTGTTAAATTGAAGTTCGCCTTTGACAATGTTATCGTCTTCGTGACCGCGATGTCCACTATCGTTGCAGTGCCCGATGCTGTCATATAATATTGTTTTGATGCTTGAATGGAGTACGACCCAGGAATCATATTCTGGAATAAAGCCCCGGTCGTACCTGAGTTCATCGTAGTAGCTCCAATGGTGACATCACAGTTCGTTGGTATCGTCATGACGGTCAACGTCACTTTAATCTGGTCAAGTGTCTCCGTCAATGATTTATCCGCGTCAATGATGGTGACTTGCTCTGATTTAGCAACAAACCCCGCCTTTGATATAGTGATAGGGTAGATGCCTGGTAGCACATTAACGAAGGTATAGCCGCCTGTGCCAGTGTTTCTTGTCTGACCATTGAATGTAACGTCACATCCTGTCGGACTTGTTGTCACTGTTACTTTATAAGTGATGACCATGAGTTCAAATGGCACAGATTTTGCTCCTTCAGTAAGGTCTACACTCATCGAATCACTGATATACCCGCGTTTAGAGACAGAGACCGTGTATGTCCCCAGAGGAAGAGTGAATGTCGTGCTACCGCCACTTGAACTGTGCGTACCATATCCACTGATTGAGACATCGCAATCCGATGGTGTAGTCGTAACAGTCAAATCATAGTTCGGTTTCTCCACAGCAGACCAGGCATACGTGTAGATGTCACTTGTCGTCCCTGCGGAATCCATAGATTCTACACGGATACTCCCGCTGAACGCTGCTGTCCATGTATGAGAGATAGTCTTGGATGCCTTTACGTAACCGCCATTGACTACCTGCTCGCCCGCTGCAAAAGCAGTCCAACCGGACCATGCGCCAGTACCCCAATCCACCCGATACTGCAATTTGTCGGTAGTATCCGGGTCCCATGCGTTCAGACCAAATGATTGAACATCACCAACGTATCCTGTGTGTGTCGGTGGATAGGTAATCGACGGTGTGATAGGTTTCTGGTCCGTCGTCG
>Ga0209777_10009373_pt1 | contig 10541 bp, 12 predicted proteins | sample FrelakmetHBP12HB_FD_187147 | JGI IMG/M metagenome (GOLD analysis project Ga0209777, IMG submission 187147) | Freshwater lake sediment microbial communities from the University of Notre Dame, USA, for methane emissions studies -HBP12 HB (SPAdes)... | ecosystem: Environmental > Aquatic >... | reverse complement strand
GACCACTGCCTGCCTGACCACTGCCTCCTTGACCATTACATTTTGGACATTTTGGTTGTTGTTTCTGGTTTTGTTTAATTTCTTGTATTATCATTTCATAAATTTCTTCAGTGCTTAAATTTTCATATTTTCTATCGTATAAAACCTCTTCTGGTCTTTTACCAATACCATCTAATAATAAATTTATAGCGTAGTCACCAGCTTCATTATAAATACCCCTATTCCTAGTTCCAATTCTAAGAAAATGTAACAATACATTGTGCATACACTCGTGACATAAAACAAATATAACCTCGTCTAAAGTCAAAGAATTTGTAAAACTTGGATTATAAATGATTGATAATCCATCAGTTGCCATTGTATCAATTCCATCTCCTGGTGAACTTTCGGCTACGTTTAAATTGAAAATAATACCAGCGAAGAATGGATATTTATTAATTATATTAACAACTGCAATTTTTATTTTCTTCAAAGCATTTTCATCCAATTGATTATTAATAGATTCTAAGAATAATTTATATGGTAGCATTTATAAAGAAATTTCTTTTTTATATTTAGGGTACCAATATTTTAAATATAATTCTCTCCATCCATAATTTGGATCTTTCAATATATAAGGGTGTACTTTATTTAAATATGATAATAGAGCAGCCCCCATTTCCATATTATCTATTTTGACTGAATATTTGAATACGTTTTCTAGTTGTTCTTTCGTCAATGTTTTTTGTTTTGTATAGAAAGCAATACAGGCCATTATTGAGCAAGCTTGGTCTAATCTTAAATTTTCATTGCCTATTCTAATAACTTTAGCTGCGTCGGGATTATTATAAACATTTTTAATATCATCCTCACTAAATTTACCTATTATATCTAAGTATCCAACAAAATCATTTGCCCATTTGTCACCAACATATTGAGCAAATATAAGTTTAATTTTTTCTTTAGATAATTGAACTCCTTTATTTTTTAAAAGGACATATTCTCTAGATCCCTTGGCCCATGTTCTTGGTGAAGGCCAAGCAGATTGATTTAATTCTGGATCTAAATAATGGAAAGCGTCTCTATTGAAGTTGATATATGAAATAACAGCAGGATCCATTATTTTCTTATTAATTGCCCATGCTGTCCAATCTTCTACTGTAGTTACCAAATTAAAATGGGCAAAACGATTAGAAAGAGCTGATGATAAATCATTAACTGACGGTACATCTTCTTTACGATTACCAGCCGCCACAATCAACCATTTTGGTGGAACTTTGTAATCAGTCACCTCACCATCTAAACACAATCTCATCGCTGCTGATAATACCAAATTGTTTGCTAAATTCAATTCATCTAAAAATATAATACCTCCTTTATCATCTAAACTTTCTAAAGGGAATATTTTAGGAAGAGCAAAAGAAGAACGATTCCTACCTTCAATCTTTTCTATTTCAGGTACTCCAATAAAATCACAAGGATCTATAGTAGCTAAATGCCATACTATTAAATTGATATTCAATTTTTTAGCCAGTTGTTTTACTACGTCTGTTTTACCAATTCCTGGTGCTCCCCATATAAAAGAAGATGGCATTTCATCTGGGTCTTCTAACCTAACATCATATTTAAGTTCTAGTTGTTCAACTAATTCAGATACGTTTACATTTCTGACAGATTTATCATAAGATTCTAGATTCACTCTAGCCTCATTTAACGACTCATTAACGTCATCTTCATCTTTTATATTAAAAGATTTTTTATTTTCAGTATTATATACAAAAATCTCAACTTTTGGTTTGCCAGTTTTTGGATCTTTTAACCAGCCATATTTCTGTGCGTGTAAACCAAAGTATAACCAACACATACTTTTATATTTTTCTTTGAAAAAATTAAATGTTTTCTCTATCACACCTTTAATTTTATCCAAACTACCTGATAATATTCCTTCTTGAATCAAGAAGTTTTCATAATTTTTTATCATGTTAATGATTTATTTTTTATCTATATATTATTTATTTAAATCGTATTTAGTTATTCCTGCGATTTTATCAACTCCAACCTCAGTGCTTAATCTACCTGTCTCTGGAGTATAATATCTCAATTTATCGAGTTTTGGATAAAATTCATAACCTTTTGTTTTCAATCTAACAGTACAATTCCCACCCATGAACATATGAGGCTGCACCGGAAAACCATATAACCAATCGTTTTCTTTAGCATAATTTTCAAAGTAATTTTTTATTGGATCCCCAAATATGAAAAAATCATCGCCTAGTTCTTCTAAAAGATTATGAATAGTATCCATATATGTACTACCTTGTGGTCGTATTAAATCAAACCAAACTAAAGCATAAGCTATCAGTTTATCATTGTTTCTTAAAATCAATAATTTACAATGTTCACTATTTTCACACAAAATATCTAAACTTTTCTTATTATCACAAGGATACCATTTTCTAATATCTTCACCCTCAACTAGTTCAAATTTATATGATGTGTCTTGTGAAAAATTTAAAAAAGACTTTACTTTCATTAAAAATAAATTTTATTTTTATATATAGAGATATATATTAAAAGAAATAAATCACATTTTTATAATGATAACCAAATACGAAGAGTTTGAAAAAATTAACGAAGGATTAAATATCTTTTCTACTAAAGGTAAACCGTATTTGGAATTAATGAAAAGAATATTTTCTGATAAAATTTACAAAAGAAAATTAACTGATATTGAGTTTAAATATCTTTTACTACTTCCACAAACAAATTCAAATACATCATACGAAAGAAATAAAGTGTGGGACGATTTCTATTATGAAATAGTTTATTTTTTACCACCTGGTCGTGCTTTTCGAAAACTAACAAACAAAATAATAATGAATTATTGTAATAATCCTAAATATTCAAAATTTGATTATTTTTTAGAATCAGTAATAAATAAAATAAAAGATAAATATTATCCGTACGAATCCTTCGAAGATAAATTAGACAATTGTGTTAAAAACAAAGATATGAATAAATTTGTAGAAATTTATAACAAAGGTGAAAAAGAATGGCAAAAAGAATATAATAAAAAGAGACCAGAAAATAAAGATATAATAGATGGTATGAATGTTGGATTATTTTCTTTAAAAACTAATGAAGAATGGAATCTCTTTAAAGGAAAAGAAAATGAACCTTTAAATATTCTTGATGTTGTGATTTATAAACAAAATTGTTATCCAGGTAAGAGGGGATGGATTGGAGTAATTATCAACAGAAGAAAGGAGCTTGATCCTATATACGAAGAACCAATATTTGGAGTGGAATTTGAAAATGGTGAAATAATTCATTGTATAAGTTCTCATTTGAAAAAAGTACCAAAGACGAACATTAGAGCTAGAAAATTATTAACAAAAATTGAAAATAATATACCGAAATTCACAAAAATATTTGTGGACATGGACGATAAATCAAAGGAAGAATATATTAAAAATAATCCTGATAATAGAGATTTTCAGAACATTCAGGTAGGTAAAGATTTTAAAACAGGTTCTATAACAATTTTAGACTTGGTAATTTATCAGGGTGTAAACAATCCTCATAAAGAAGGAAAGCTAGCAGTAGTGATAGGTAGAGCAGAAAAAAGGTTAGGTATAGATGAACCAAGATTTAAAATAGAATTTGAAGATGGTGAAATAATCGATTGTAGAAGATCTCGTTTATTAAAAGTATCTCCATTCTTTAGCAGAAACAAAAAAGCTAAGAAATTATTATCTAAAGTCCAAAATGATATAGAAAAAGATATAGTGGAATTTTCAAAATCTTATAATAGTTGGGATAAAGAATTCAAAGAAGAATACGTAAGAAAAAGACCTGAAAATAAAGATATAATAGATGGAATAAATATTGGATTATTTTCTTTAAAAACAAATGAAAAAAGATGATAACTAAATATAACGAATTTGAAAAAATAAATGAAGAACTAATAGGCAGCATCTTATTAGGCGGATTTTTTACCTTTGTTCTTGTTTCCATAATTAAAGCTAAATTGTGGAAACTAAATGGTGATCCATACGCATTAGGAAATTGGAACGCTATTAAATTGATTTATAGATGGATAAAAACTTTTAAATCTTATAGAAAATATATGTCAAAAATTAAAAAAATAGATAAAGATTTAGAAAAAAGAACTCCAGGTATAAAGTATGATAGAAATAAAATATTGGGTTTATATACATACGGTTATGGTGAACAAACTTCAATAAGTACTTATTTATCTTTTTTGAGAGGTGATTTATTAGCTAAATGTGATCCCAATAATAAAAAAGATATAACAGAGATATTAAATGATTTTGAAGACGAAGTAAGCGAAATCATAAAAGATGGTAGATCCCATTACTTAGATTGGTCTAAAAAATTAGATAAATCTATGATTAACAATGATATAGCCGAATTTTCAAAAATTTATAATATAGGAAATTCTAGGTGGAAAGAAAAATATAAAAGTATTCACCCTGAACATGTTGATATAATTGATGGTGCAAATATAGGTCTATTCTCTATGAAAACTGAATAAAATAATATGATAACTAAATATAATGAATTTGACAGAATAAATGAGGAACTAATAGGTAGTATCTTATTAGGTGGAATTTTCACTTTTATTCTTGTTTCTATTATCAAAATGAAATTGTGGAAATTTATAGAAGAAGAAGAACGTGGAATATTCAGTTTACAAAGTTGGAATACATTTAAATTGATTTATAGATGGTTAAAGACATTTAGAACATATAGAAAACATATTCCATTAATATTGAAATTAGATAAAAATTTAAAAAAGAATGATGAGATAAAATATGAAATTAATGAAATACTAGGAAAATATACTTTTGGTAATACAGAAGGCACACAAATATCTACTAAATTAAATTATCTTAAATTACTTATACTAGATAGTTGTGATCGAAAATATAAAAATGAAATCGAAGATTTATTAGATGAATTTGAAGATGAAATAAATAAGATAATAAAGAGTAGTAGAATATCTGATTATCAAAAATGGTGTGAGCAGTTAGATAAATCAATGAAAAATAATGATATAGCAGAATTTTCAAAATATTATAATATAAGAAAATCTAAATGGAAAGAAAAATATAAAAACGAAAGACCAGAATATATTGATATAATAGACGGCGCAAACATAGGTCTATTCTCTTTAAAAGAAGTTTAATCCATTAATTTATTGAAAAGATATAAGTCAAACAGGTGTTGTCCACCAACTATCTTAGTATTAAATAATTCTTTACCTATAATAGTTTTTATAACTTTATAGGTGCCTATAAGTTTTTTATCCTCAAATACTTTAGCCACTCTACCTTCTGTTCCAGCTGCACCAAGAATTGCTAACCATTCCATTCCCATTACAGTTCTCATGATAGTTATTCTAGTTTCTTCTATTTTTCTTCTATCCATTAATGTATTTGCGAAAGGATCTCTTAAATCAAGTTGAGTACCAGTTCCTCTTATATCTATTCTTACGACTTTATTATCTGCTGTTGGTTTTGATTCTTCTTCCAATTCAATTTTACCTTCATTTAAAAGATTTTGTTGGTTCTTACGAATAAGATTAAAATCTGCTTGAGCAATAATTCTTTCTGTCATAGCTCTATCATTCAATCTATATCCCTTTGGTGGAAGACGATAAAAATCACCAGTAAACATCATAGAAATTATATTTACTGTTTTAAATAAACGCCATACTTTTTCTGTATTTCTTCTTTCGTGTACACTCCAACCATTTAAATGCCACCCTCTTAACAACATATTTCTAGTGTTTCTATTAACACCAATGACCATAGGATATATAACACGCTCACGTCCTCCTCTATATTCGTCGCTATCACCTCTATAATTAATAAGGATTATCATGCCATTTTGTATGGCTTCAACCATAAGACCTTCATTGAATTTGAGTGGTTTATTAACTGGAAAACCTGGAACTAAATCTTTATCACCTGCGGCTTCGCGAATTAGCAAACCATTTTTAGTTTTGTATCTAACTTTAGGTACAAAATAAAGATCAGTATTATTATAATATTTTTCTATCATTTTTTCTTCTTTTGTTCTAGTTTACCGTCTTCGAACCATCTAACTTCATCATCTGGTGCTCTAGTATCTACTTTAATAACATGCTTTTTAAGAATATAAATATAATCATTCACATCATTGAAAATATAAACACTATTTTGTTTATCTATTTCAATTACTTCATACTGAGTATTTTTAGTTATTCTTCTATAGTGACGACAAACATCTGGATCTACAAAAATCATATCTCCTATTTTTACTTCATCTTCACTAAACTGTTCGAAGAACTTTATCATATAATCCTGGGTTTTTTCCTTATATATTAATTTTCTTTTTTCATTTCTTTCTTTATGAGATATTCAATATATTTTGATTTATTGACATTCATCTCTTCACACACTTTATTCAATAATTCATCCAATTCTATATTTATTGAAAGAGAAATAGACTTCTTTTTGTCTTTTATAGTAGGTCTGCCCATATAAAAGAAAATTATCTATTAATAATCCTTCGTAAAAAATCAGCATCTATTAAATCGTCAATCGGTTTCGGAACATTCTTTAATTTTAAGAGTTCTTCTTTATATTTATTCAGAACAATAGATAATTTGTCCTCTCCTCCTAGGTTCATAAAAGCTTCCATCATGTGTTTTTTATCGAATTTACCCCCAGCTATACCGGATGGATTTTTATTTATTATTTTTTTACCAGATTTAGTTATAGTATAACCATATGTTATTTCACAAGCAAAACTTTTTAAAGTCATTGGAGATATTATGATAATTTTTTCCAATTTTGGAACTTTTAATAATTTCAATCTTAACATAGTGGAAAAACTAACTATATCTATTAAACTATTAGTATTACGCATTGAATAATTATAGCCCTCGACCGAAATTAAACTATTGTCTTTCTTATCAATATTTCCTACGATCTTATTAAATATTAAATCTGTAACATGATCAAATTCTCTAAGTTTCATTATTTCGTTTTCTGTGTAATTATCAATATCTTTGTAAGTATAGTTAATAAATTCATAATCTATCAAATCCATAGTTTTTTTAATCCACCCTACATTTTTTTTAAGAGTAGTAAAATTTGAAACTATAATTTCCTCTTTTCTAGACATTGATACTGCACAAGAGTCTATTGATATATCTATTCCTACTAGGTTCATTTTCGCGTGATTTATTATTTATATATTTTTATATATAGATAAAAAGTGGTTCGAAATTCATGATTAATGTTTTATTCGAAAATATGTTAGAAGGCGTTGCTGTTCATAGAATGGTGTACGAGAATAATATTCCTGTTGATTATATTATATTGGAGGTTAATAAATCTTTTGAAAAAATGTTAGGATTGAAGAAAGAAAATGTTGTTGGTAAGTTGGCCAGTGAAGTGTATGGGGAAGTTCCTTTATTAAAAGAGTACGCAAATGTAGTTCTTAATAAAAAATCTGATAGATTCGAGTTTTATTTCACTGAATTAAAAAGATATTTTACTATCACAGCTACACAATGGAATGAGCATGGTTTTATCACTATTTTTTCTGACAACACCGATTTAAAAGATACGCTGGAGAATTACAAATCTCTTTTAAAAGCCATTCCAGATATGATGGCAAGAATTAGATATGACGGTCTTATAATGGATATAAAACCGGGTGAAGGTATTTATTCAGATATAGGACAATCTGTAGTTTTTATAGGTAGTAATATAAAAGATCTTCCGTTTGGTGATGTAATAGTAAATGAATTTCAAAATTGTATAAAAGAAGTTGTAGAAAAAGGTGAACCAATGGAATATAACTATTCTGTTCCTATTAGGGGTGATCAAAGACATTATTACTCGCGAACAGTTAAAAATGGAGGAAATGAAGTTATTGTTATTATTAGGGACATAACAGAAGATAGAAAAATTCAAGAAGAACTTCGTATATCTAAGGAAAGAGCCGAACAATCAGATAAGATGAAATTGGAATATCTATCAAACATGAGTCACGATCTTCGCACGCCAATGAATTCTATTATAGGATTTTCAGACCTATTGAGATCTAACAATTTAACAAAAAACGAAAAACATGATTATATTAATACGATCATTAATAATGGAAAATATTTAATGGCTCTTATTGATGATATTATTGATATATCAAAGATTGATGCTGGCAGTCTTAAAATAGAAAATAAAGATTTTGAGCTTAATAAATTAATGGAAGAACTTAGACTTTCTTATCTTAAACAAATTAAAGATAAAAATATTGAAATTATGATTGATATAGATGTTAATAAAAATATAGTACTTCATTCAGATAAATATAGAATAAGACAAATAATGGCGAATCTTATAGGCAACGCCATTAAATTTACAAACGACGGGTATGTTAAGTTTGGATATAAAATTTTAAATCATTACAATATAGAAATATATGTAGAAGATACTGGTCCAGGTATTGCACGTCAAAATCAAAAAATAATATTTGAAAGATTTAAACAGCTGAACGATACTAATAAATATAAAGGGGCAGGACTTGGATTATCCATTTGCAAATCCTTATCAGCTTTATTAGGTTTCAAAGAAATAAAATTAATATCAGAATTGGAAAAGGGCAGTAAATTTTATTTTAATGCTCCTTATACAGTAAAGAATTTTAATTATATAAATGATGTAAAAGAAAAAACCAAACACAAGAAAAAAGATTTTACTGGAAAAGTTATCCTTGTTATAGAAGACAATCAAGATAGTAGAACTATTATTAAATCTTATTTGGCTTCTACAAATGCAACTATAATAGAAAAAGTAAATAGTATTGGAGTACTCGAATTGGTTAAAGCCAATGAAGTAGATTTAATATTATTGGATATAGGTCTTCCTGGTAAAAATGGATATAAAATTTTAGAGGAAGTAAGAGCATACGATTATAGAATGCCTATAATCATAGAATCGGCTCTTGCTATGCCAGATCAAAAAAGTAGAGCTTTTGAACTTGGTTGCGACGATTTTATATCGAAACCCTTTAATAGAGAAGATTTTTTAAACAAAATAGATAATCTTTTATAAATATAAAAAATAACTTATTAACTATGAATTATGCAGTTACAGAATTAAGAAGAAAACAAATAAATGATTATATGTCATCTATAGAATTGGATGAAAACTCAATCAGTGTTAGCCAAATAAAAAGTGATTTACAGAAAATTCTTAACGAAAAACCTGGAGTTGAATTAAAATATAAAACTGATTCTGTTGTAATGGAAGGTAGAGAGAAAAAGAGAAAAAAAGGAAAATTGGAATCCGTCACCATTTTCTATACATTCGAAGATGACGGACCCCATTTCGATAGAGTATCCTATTTTATTTAATTCTTTTTATAAGCTCTTACATAATCAACAGTCATTTGTCTAGGAAACATAGCCTTTAATGTTTCTGGTGGTATTCCGGCTGGATTAAATCCACCCATAATTGCCATATCAATATATATTGACATTGGAGCAGTTGGCATTTCACTACCAGTATAAGTCCATAAAGTAACATTATCTAAATAAAATGTTATATGATCAATTTCCCATTCAACTGCAAAAGTGTGAAAACCAGTACTTAAATCAATTTTAGTGTACCATTTTCTTGTCCCTAAACCTTTCATTCCTGTTCCATAAATTGTATTTGTAAAGTGTTTACTATCTTCACATTCAAACTCACCAAAATCAATTTCACTATAATCTCCTGTACAACCATACATCCAAGGACAACACCAATAACGACCGCCCTCTGGATTAGGAATCATTCTAACTTCGATGAATCCATATTTAGTATTAAATGTTGGATATGAATAAATTTCACCAGATTTTACAAAAGCTTCTTTGGCGTTTGGTCCCCATTTAGAAACAATAGTTTGCCCTGAATCTGGGTTGATATCTGTTACCATAACTAATCCTTTATCTGCTGTGACTGATATTTGATCAGGACGCCAAGTAATATATTCATTTGGTGGATCATTCTTGTAATCTCTCATACCATCTAAGGTGTTATTAGGTGGACACAACTTCCACTTATTCCAGTCTAAACCGTTGTTAGGATAACCTTCAACGTAAACTGGTTTATCAAACTCGTCTTGAAAAACGATAGTGTAACCATCTTTACCAACAGAATTAACTGGCGGATTTTTAAAGTAACTTGTAAAATAAACTTTCCAATAAAAGTTTAAATAATACCACGCATTTTTAAACCATGTACACATATTTTCTAATTTTTTCTCATATATATTAAAGATAGTTGGACTAAAAAGAATAATAAAAAATTAATATATAGTTTCATGATTTTAATTTATGGTATATTTAAAAAATAAATAGAATTATGGAAAATTTAAAAACATATGAAGATTTTGAGTGGGGTTAACTAACTGCCACCAAAAATCTACACAAAAATACACAATTCTACACAAATCTACAAGTTAAAATAAATTATCAAAAAACGAGTTTTTTACTTTAATAT
>Ga0209777_10009372_pt1 | contig 10541 bp, 14 predicted proteins | sample FrelakmetHBP12HB_FD_187147 | JGI IMG/M metagenome (GOLD analysis project Ga0209777, IMG submission 187147) | Freshwater lake sediment microbial communities from the University of Notre Dame, USA, for methane emissions studies -HBP12 HB (SPAdes)... | ecosystem: Environmental > Aquatic >... | reverse complement strand
TTTGAAGATACGGGCGCGACGACCAGCGCTACATTACGGTGTTTTACCACCCAGGGGCGATCGGTCTATCGCGCCCTCACGACCATTATTGCCATATATGTTATCACTTGTTAAAGATACAAGGGGCAGACACACTGGTCTGCCCCTACATTTTGGTGGCCTCTGCTATCACCAGTTCAACTTCAGCACGCTCATAAATGCCTCTTTGGGCACCTCAACCTTGCCTATCTGTTTCATCTTCTTCTTGCCCTCTTTTTGTTTCTCCAGCAGCTTGCGTTTGCGGGTAACGTCGCCGCCGTAGCATTTCGCCAGGACGTCCTTGCGCTTGGCAGGTATGTTGGCCCGGGCTACGATATGGCTCCCCACGGCTGCCTGGAGCGGCACCTGAAACAGTTGGCGGGGGATCTCCTCCTTTAGCTTGGAGACTATCGCCTCACCGATATCGTGGGCTTTCTCAGGCGGAATGATGCGGCTGAAGGCATCCACAAGCACCCCGTTCACCAGTACGTCGAGCTTGACCAGCTTTGCCTCGCGGTAGCCTACGAACTCGTAGTCCATCGAAGCATAGCCCTGGCTGCGGCTCTTTAACTGGTCGTAGAATGTGGTGAGCATCGAGCGTAACGGCATGTCGTATTCAAGCTGGACTCGCTGCCCCAGCTCTCCCGGAGTCTTGGAGTGTCCCAGATACTCCGTGCGTTTGTGGACTCCCCCGCATCCCATGATGAGGTCCATCAATGGGCCGATGAACTTCGAGGGGGTGATGATCGAGATGCTGACCCAGGGCTCTTCCACTTTCTCTATCTCATTCGGTAGTGGCAGATCACTGGGGTTGACCATTGTTACTGTCTGCCCATTGGTCTTGGTGACGATGAAACTGACGCCTGGAGCTGTGACCACCAGCGACAAAAAGAACTCCCGTTCCAGGCGCTCGCGGACAATATCCAGGTGCAGAAGGCCGAGGAAGCCGCAACGGAAGCCGTGGCCTAGAAGAGGGCTGGACTCCGGTTCGTACGAAAGCGAGGCATCGTTGAGGCTGAGCTTGTCGATTGCTGCACGAAGCTCCTGATAGTCGTCAGCCTCCGTGGGGTATATGCCGGCGAACACCATGGGCTTAGCGGGACGGTATCCATGTAGGGGCGCTTTGGCTCCGTTGGATATGGAGGTTACAGTCTCGCCAACGCGGCACTCAGCCACATTCTTCAACCCGGTGGCGATGTAGCCGACATCTCCCGCTGACAGCGTCTGCACCGGGCATGGCTCTGGGGCAAAGTAGCCAACTTCCAGCACCTCTAACTCAGTGCCTTGGCTTATAAGGCGGAGTTTGCTTCCCTTTGAGATTTGCCCGTCCGTTACTCGGAGGTAAGCTATCACGCCCTTGTAGGAGTCGTAGTGCGAATCGAAGATGAGCGCCCGAAGTGGAGAATCGGCGTTGCCTCTGGGAGGCGAGATGCGCTGTACTATCTTCTCCAGCAATTGCGGCACGCCGAGTCCAGTCTTGGCGCTTATGCGCAGCACGCTCTCCGGCCCGTAGCCGAGCACGCTTTCAATCTCGTCGATTACGCGGTCGATTTCGGCAGTGGGCAGGTCGATCTTATTGAGGACGGGGATGATTTCAAGGTTGTGCTCCATAGCCAGGTAGACATTTGCCAGCGTCTGCGCCTGGATGCCCTGTGAAGCATCTATGACCAGCACTGCACCTTCGCAGGCAGCCAGGGTGCGCGAGACCTCATAGGAGAAATCCACATGCCCGGGCGTGTCTATAAGGTTCAGCCGATAGGTTTTGCCATCGTTGGCCTTGTAATCGAGACGGATAGCCTTTGCCTTGATGGTGATACCGCGTTCGCGTTCCAGCTCCATGCTGTCCATTACCTGTTCACGAATCTCCTCCTTGCGCATGGCGCCGGTGAGCTCGATGAGGCGGTCGGCGAGCGTTGACTTGCCGTGGTCTATATGGGCGATGATGCAGAAGTTTCTAATTATCGATTGGTCCATCGTTTGTACAATATCTCCCTAAAACAGCTTTCAACTCATATTATGGGTAGGTTGGAGCATCCGCTCCAATCATTGAGCCGTTCGTGGTGAGCTTGTCAACCCATGGGCGGCCTTTCAACAGGCTCAAGGCGAACGGACTAATTTTTATCAAGTTTTATTCGGAATTATGTAGGGGCGAACCTATGTGTTCGCCCTGGGTTCCAGATTCGGGCAGACACATTGGTCTGCCCCTACAATGTTTAATATCCACTATCCTGGTAAGAATCTCCAGAAAACCTCGTTTCCTAATAATCTGCCGCGTCGCGTGAGTCGGATGCGTTGCCCAGAATATTCCAGCAGCCCTAACGCGGCTGTCTCATCGACCTGCTGGCTGTAGTGCTTAAGTAAATCTATGCCAAATCGACTTCGAATGCCCTCCAAACATACCCCTTCGCTCAGCCTCAGTCCCAGGATGACCGTTTCGGAGAGCTGAAGCTCCGGGCCGATCTCTTCGTCCGGTTCCCACGCAGGCGGTAAGTTACTCGAAAAAGCATTCAGGTAGCTATCCAGGTCTGTGGTATTGGCAAGGCGGTGGCCGTGAATGTAGGAGTGAGCGGCAACCCCTATCCCTAGGTAAGGCAGGTTATGCCAGTAGACCAGGTTATGCCGGCACTCATATCCCCCTTTTGCCCAGTTCGATATCTCGTAGTGGTGGTAGCCGTGTGCTGCCAGTGTATCCTGCGCCAGTTCGTACTGGTCGGCGGTGAGGTCGGGGTCGATGGGTGGCACTTCCGCTCGCTGGATTGCCAGATGCATCGGCGCATCGTCCTCCAGTGTGAGGGGATATAGCGAGATGTGCTCCGGGCTCAATCCTATAAGCTCATCCAGCGTTCTATGCCAGCTAGAAATGGTCTGCCCCGGCAAGCCGTAGATGAGGTCAAAACTTAGATTGGTGAATCCGGCATTCCGAGCGAATTGGACTGCGTCTCTCGCCTCCAATGCAGTATGGATGCGGCCCAGCAGGGCTAGCTCGCCATCGTCCAAACTCTGCACGCCCAGGCTGAGACGATTTATACCCAATTTCATGATGTCTGCGAGGTATGGCTCGTCCACCGTGCCGGGATTAGCTTCAAGAGTTACCTCAGATGCTTCGTCCATGGTGAAAAGCGAGTGAATGGTGTGAAGTATGTCGTGAATCTGTTCTGGGGAAAGCAGGCTGGGAGTCCCCCCGCCGAAGTAGATGCTGCACACTTTTTGGTCGGTGGCACGCAGGATCAGCTCCTTCTTGAGTGCTTTGACATACTCAGGGATGTCGGACTCGCGGCCCTGGTACGATACGAAGGAGCAGTAGCTACACCTGCGGTGGCAAAAGGGAAAGTGAACGTAGAGCGCGATGTCTTGGCTCATAAAATCTCGGTGTTTAGCTCGGCAATAGCCCATCAAATGAAATTACCATAAACTCGATTATAGCAGAAGCTCCCTTAAAGGAAAGGGCTTGATGTTCTGGAAATGAGACAAAAGTTGCATACAAAGATTAACTCTCTTGATAGTATAGACAATGATTAAGTGATGGAGGGTATCTCCAAAAGGAGGAGAGAGCAATGAAAGAAAAGGTTGAAGCAGCGCTTGCCCTTATCAGGCCTGCCTTACAGGCTGACGGTGGGGATGTGGAACTACTGGGTGTAAAAGAAGGTGTGGTTTCAGTGAGGCTCATCGGAGCCTGCGGCGGCTGTCCTATGTCTATGGTGACGTTACGGAATGGCATTGAGCGCATACTCAAGCAGGAAGTACCTGGGATCAAGAGTGTGGTCGCTGGCTAAAAGGTAGACTCGAAGTATCCTGGCCTGATGTAAGCTGACTTAGCTATCTTTGATAGCTAAGTCAGCTTTTTACCTTGTAGTACAGGTAGAGCAGCTTGCAGTTGAGTTCGAGGTCGTCCAGAGTTCTGGTGGAAGACATGTTTGACTTATGAGGTTTTATCAGGCTGTCGTCGAAGCCCGCCTGGGGAAATAGCTCCCGCAGTTTCGCAACCACAGTGTTGAAATTAGCCAGTGATGAGGGAGCTATTTGCGCACCCAGGAACGAATAGGCCATGCCATGCTGCGACATCTGCACGATAGGCTCCGGAGATTCCCGATTGTAGAGCCTCGCTAGAGGTTCCTCTCGAACTGTCGCGCCGCTGATTTTCTCTGTGACGTTGTGGTAGATTGGGATGCCACCCGTCAGCAGGGTAGCGCCCCAATTGATCTTCATCTTGGTTTCTGTCGTTTCCTCCTCTGTGGGAGTTTGCACACTCCCTTGGAGAATCAGGAAGACATCACTGGGCGCTGTTCTTTTTGTCTGGCCACCCTTGTCACGAAATATGGTTTCTCCCTCCAGGAATTCCATAGTGTGGGCGGTGAAGATCTTTGAGGGCTTGCGTAGTTCTGAGTCCTTGCAGATGAAAGCTACCAGCCCCAGGTCTCTCAGATTTCCGGCTGTTGATTCTGCTTCATGCATGCTGTGATAGTGAGCGATGAGCTTCGGAATCCCTCCGCTCAGGAGAAGGCGTGTCTGATAAGGGTCTTTGTTGACAATAGTCGCTGCCTTTTTAATGATGTCTGGCTCAGGGATATTCGGGGCAGCAACTGCAACATGCACGAGCTCATACCCAGCCATCAACCCCTCCCTCTCGGTCGGTGGGACTGACACCGCGCAATAACGTGCTTATATTATGCGGATTACTTCTTGTGCAGCCTGTTCCCGAACTCGTCCAGCTTCTGCTCCAGTTGTTTCTGCCGCAAGGACATGGTGAAGTCACCGCGAGTCCTCTCAAGAACGCCCCGCACCATATCGGTGGTGCGTCTCAAGCCGCCGGTCATGGCATCGTGGAAATCGATAGTCACTAGAAGGCTGTAGATGTCGTCCATGGCCCAGAGTATTTCCTCGCAGCGCTCGATCTTGCCCTCTCTCAAGGTATCGAGCAGGTGCCGTCTCATCTCGCCTGCTGCCTCGCCCAGCCCGTTGAGATAAGCGGCGTAGCTCACGCCGAGCTCATCGGGGTCGGGTAGGGTTTCACCTGCAACCAACGCCAGGGTGATGCAAGCCTCAGCGTACTCCTTTTGGCCGTTGTGAACAAAGCCGCCATAGAATAGCTCGCCGTGCTTAGCGAGGGTGCTGCTCATCCCTTCGACATTGGCACGTGCCGAGCCTATAAGCTCCCGTGCTTGGTCGAATTCTCCGCGATGCACGGCGCGGATAGCGTTGGCGCTGAAGCGTATCGCTTCCCGGGAGAGATCCAAGCCCTTCTCGCGGGCGCTATCCTCGGTGGAGAAATAGGTACGCGCCTTTTCCCCAACTATGTCAAGCCTTGAAGTAGGTCTATTCATTTAGCACTTCCTCTATTTATTATCTCTGTAAGCCTTTGGCTTGCTTCCTTGACGTCGTCGGCACCGAGCACAGCGCTGATGACAGCGACTGCATCAGCGCCGGCGCCGATAACTTCATCGATATTATCCTCGTTTATGCCGCCGATGGCGACTACAGGCACCGATACCTTGTTTTTTACCTGTCGCAATGTCTCAATACCGGCAAGCCTTGTCCCCGGCTTCGACGGCGTTGAGTAAATCGAGCCTACGGCAACGTAATCGGCGCCCTCCTTTTCGGCTTTGAGCGCCTCTTCCAGCGTGGCTGAGGAGCAGCCCAGTATTTTGTCCCCGGGTAACATCTTTCGCGCAGTGGCGAACGGCAAATCCTCCTGGCCGATATGGAGTCCATCGGCTCCGGAGGCTATGGCGAGGTCGAGATAGTCGTTCACAATAAAGAGTACATTGGACTCAGCACAGACCTTTTTAAGCTCTCGAGCCAGTGGCACAAGCATACCTTTGGGCCGCAGCTTATCGCGGAGCTGAATTATTCGCGCGCCCCCTTGAATCGCCTGCCCGGCGACCTCGAGCTCACCTCGTCCTCTCAGCGCCTGGGTATCTATTATCACGTAGAGACCGGCAACCTGCTCTTTCTTGTTGTGGCGAAGCAGCTCCAGTACTATCTTCTGCTCAAGCGTGTAGAGGGCGAACCGGGCGTGCTTGAATTTGTCCCAGTCCAATCCGAAATCATCACCTTGGACCTTGGCCAATTCTTCCAGGACTCGCAAAGATTGCTGAACACGCCGCGAGTTTGCGCTGACCAGGCTGACGGTATCTGCTCGCTCAGCCTCACTATCCACATCCAGGAACGCGCCCACATCCTCCTCCGCCTGTCGAGCTCTGAGAAGCCTCTTCTGAAGCGACCGGTCTTTAGGCAACAGCTCATGGCGCATATTTTTCAACTGTTCGCTGAGTTCTGGGTCGTTCAGGATAAAGCGTGTTATATCCTCGAGGAGACGTAATCCCTCGCCGATGCGATTGAGGTTAACATCGAGAATACGCAGCATATTGAGGTAGCCTTAGAGTAGTTCCTTTAATGGTTTGGGCATCTCACCTTCTCTGGCGGCAGCGATCGATTCTTTAACTCCGGCGAAGGTATCTCTGTATTCTTCGCTATCCATATCTACACCCAGGTCTTTGAGCCTCTTCTCGGTCCATCTACCTATGTTACGCGGGTCCTTATAATAATCGGGATTGGTAGGTATTGCGGAAGGCTCTCCTGATTCCTCCCAGATTGTCTTTGTGGTTTTGTGGTAAGCGAACTTGGAGATACAGCGGTCGAGTTCGCTGCTACCGCAGGCAGGACATGTCGGGTTCTCAGGAGGGTTAAAGCTCCTCACGAAAAAGCTTGCCTTTTGTCGACATTTGTTGCAGAGAAACTCATAGATAGGCATGGCCGCTCACTCCGTTTCTGTGCCTCCTGTGTCCGTATCCCCTTTCAACTCGGGCGGTTTGAAATCCTCTGTCACCTTGGCCACATCCTCGCCTGCATCAAGCCTGCTCAGAAGGTCCTCGGTCTCAGGAGTGACATCCTCGCCTGTGGCACGCGCCATCTTACGGCTCCACTCGGCGAGAGCGCGGGGGTCGTTTCTCATCAGGCCCTGGGTAAGTTTGGAGTCAGAGAGTATCTCATCATAGACTCCTCTGTCGTTCTTAGACCTGCGCACCGTAAAAGAAGAGTAGATGCGGCTGAGCTCCTTGCTGCCGCACTTGGTACAGCTTGGGTCGGTGGGGGGAGAAAAGCCTTGGACAAACATATCCACGCGGCGTCGACACTTAGCACATCGGTATTCGTAAATCGGCATCTTAGGTCACCTGCTAGCCCGGAAATTTCGTCTTTACAAATTGGATTTTACCATAAAAGGGGCCATTCAGTAAACCGATGGGCATGGATAAAGCACCATGCTATAATGTAGCTGGTTCGGGGTTGCCAATGAACGAAAGTGCAAATAGTCCCCTTGGTATTACTCGCTGCGGAAATATGGAATTCAGGTGGGGGCAGCGCACCTATGTCATGGGCATAGTCAATGTTGACCCTGATTCCTTCTCAGGAGATGGGCTGCGCGATGCGGAAGCTGCTATTGCCCAGGGAAAGCGTTTCGCCGCTGAGGGCGCTGATATCATAGACGTCGGTGGAGAGTCCACCCGCCCTGGCTTCAAGCCTATCTCCATTGACGAGGAGTTGGGGCGTGTCATGCCGGTTATCGAGAGGCTGGCAAGAGAATTATCTGTGCCGGTGAGCATAGATACCTATAAATCAGAGGTGGCGCGGCAGGCAGTGGCGGCTGGGGCGCGGATGATAAACGATGTCTGGGAGCTTAAGAGGGATCCGAAACTGGCGCGGGTGGCTGCGCAGGCGTGTGTGCCGCTGGTCATCTCGCAGAACCAAAGAGAATCTCTTTTTCACGATTTCTTCCCCGAGCTAATCGCCAGCCTCAAAAAGAGCATTCAGATAGCGTTGGATGCTGGGGTGGACTGGAATAATATTATCATCGACCCCGGCGTCGGCTTCGGCAAGACGGTGGAGCAAAATGTGGAGATAGTGCGCCGCCTGGCTGAGCTTAAGGTGCTGGGAAGGCCTATCCTTCTGGGCACCTCGCGCAAGTCGTTCATCGGACATGTGCTCGATTTGCCTGTCGACCAGCGCCTGGAGGGTACGGCAGCTACTGTAGCCATCGGCATTGCCAACGGCGCTGACATGGTGAGGGTGCATGATGTGGCGCAGATGGTGCGGGTGGTCAGGATGAGCGACGCTATCGTCAGGGGCAAGCACTCGTGACGTGGGTTAAGGTATACCTTGGCCTGGGGTCGAACTTAGGCGATAGGGTGGGCAATCTTGCGTCGGCTGTGGAGCGCTTATCTCAAAAGATAACTATTAAAAAGCTCTCCTCGGTTTACGAGACGGAACCTGTCTATTACAAGGAGCAGCCGTTGTACCTCAACGCAGTCCTGTCCGCGGTAACAAAGCTCGACCCTTTCGAGCTTCTCCGCTTCGTGAAAAGCATCGAGAGCACTCTGGGAAGGCAGCCCAGCTTCCGAAATGCCCCCCGAACCATCGATATAGATATACTTTTCTACGGAGACCAGGTTGCTGAAACCGCCGAGCTTATTATCCCTCACCCTCGCATCGCAGAGCGCGCCTTTGTGCTTGTGCCGCTGGCCGAGATTGCACCAAGGCTGGTTCATCCGTTGTTGCAGAAAAGGGTCAGCGAGTTGCTTGCCGTGGTCGAGGGAGTAGACGGGGTTAGAAAATTCGGCAAGTTGTAGGGGCAGACACGCGGGTCTGCCCATCGTGCTTTAGGAGGACAATATGTATCAGGTATCAGTCAGTCAGCACTTCGATGCCGCGCACTATTTAAGGGGTCACGGAGGTAAATGCGAGGCGTTGCACGGGCACCGCTTCGAGGTTGTAGTTAGCGTGGAGGCCAAGAAGCTTAATAAGATAGGGATAGCCTTCGACTTTGTGGAGCTTAAGAAGTATGTAGGCGAGGTACTGAAGCGGTTCGATCATGTCTGTTTAAACGATATAACGCCCTTCGATAAAATTAATCCATCCTCGGAAAATATCGCAGCCACTATCTATAAGGAGCTTAAGGGGCAGTTGAGTGGTGTGGTTATCTCACAAGTTGAGGTTTGGGAATCTCCCGAGTCGAGGGTTACTTATACCCCGTAGAGATAGCTTTAGGCGACGTCGTTCACGAAGTAGAGCTTGCGGTGCTCTTTTCTTTGGTTTGGGTTTTAGGGGCTTTCTCTGTACTTGACATCAGTCGCCCGATGGAGAAGCCTATTCCCAGGGCTCCCAGGAAGGCAACGATCACAGGGGCAGCGATAGCCCAGAAGCGCCAGGGCTCACCGGCGACTAATCCCCAGATAAAAAGGCCGGCAAGAACGATACAGCCGAGGCAGATTAACGCACCACCTACCTTGAACCTGTTCATTTATCTGTTCTTACCTCCTAACTTTTGACTTAGAACCTCGCCTTAATTGCGCAGATCCGGTGGCAGCAGGTTAGGTATAGAATCCTTGATGGGATAGATTTCGGAGCACTTTTTGCACTTTAACGTCCCTGTAACGACCTCCTTCTCGTCCTCCTCCGTAATTTCGAGTTGGAGATCGCCCTTGCATACCGGGCAGGCCAGTATTTCCATCAGGTCCTTTTTCATATTGCCTCTCTCTGAATAAAGCCTCAGTTAAACTGATTGTAGTTTATGAAATATCTTAAGTCAAGTGCATTGAAATGTCATGGTGTCACTGCTGCCATTACTATGGAGCGGTTGGGGGCCCATCCCCAATCGTGTAGCGGCCAGATGATGAGCCATGCCTTGCCGATTATATTGCTCCGTGGTACTGGCCCCCCTTCGCGGGAGTCGTAGCTGACGCTGCGGTTGTCTCCCATGACGAAGTACTCATCCTCAGGCACTGTCCATGTCCCGCTGGTGCCGCTGTGATGAGAGGGTAGATACGGTTCCTCGAGTTTAAATCGATTACCATCTATATCAGTGATATAAACCGTGCCGTCACCTGTCACCTCTACTGTTTCGCCGGGCAAGCCGATCACCCGCTTGACCCGGTCATTTTGGGGCTGGTCTGGTGCCTGGAAGACGACAACATCGCCTCTTTGGGGGTTGTGACCGAACCAGTAGGCTGTCTTGTTTACAATGACATATTCGCCGTTGTGCACGTTGGGTTCCATGCTGGTGCCATCGATCCTGAAGTTTTGTATCATAAAATGTATGGCGAAGAAGATGACCAGAGCCAGGAGAATGACCTGCAGCGTTTCGCGGATTAGGGTTCTCATCTTAATATGTTAGACAAGGGGCTTAAGCCCCTTGTCTAAGCTCCTCAATATTCCTCTGTCGAATTATTTAGACCGCCGGGTTAGATTGCGCTAGCCTAACTATGTTAAAATGGACAGAGCTTTACATATACTCAATTAGTATAAATAGGCACTACCTGTGAGTCAAGCACGGTTCAGAGGCTGTTTAATAACTGGGAAGTGCGGTCCTTCTACAGGAAGGATTGCTGAGGGTCTGGGGGTATCCCCCAACTTTAAATTCCTCCAATCTTGGGGGATACAGCAACTGTCTTAAATGTCAAGAGCATGGCCCGATGATTTGAGTGTTAGGATAACACCAGGAAGTACGATGTCTAAGCATAGCGTTCAGG
>Ga0209777_10009371_pt1 | contig 10543 bp, 9 predicted proteins | sample FrelakmetHBP12HB_FD_187147 | JGI IMG/M metagenome (GOLD analysis project Ga0209777, IMG submission 187147) | Freshwater lake sediment microbial communities from the University of Notre Dame, USA, for methane emissions studies -HBP12 HB (SPAdes)... | ecosystem: Environmental > Aquatic >... | reverse complement strand
TCACCCTTCCCTCTCCCCCCTGGGGAGAGGGAAGGGTGAGGGGGCTCTTGGCATCCAGCACCTCAAGCAGCCTGGCGGAAGAGGCATCCAGCACGGCCAGCTTACCGCCACTTAGCGCCAGGACCAAGCGCCCGCCATGCGCAGCCATGCCGCGGACTTCGCCAGGCGGATGGCCCCCGAAGACAGTCTCCAGCGCAACAGGAAGTTCAGGCTTGCCGTCTACCATGAACGGCTTGTACGAACCGTCGCTCTTGCCCAGCCGTCCGAGGCCGCGCTTGCCGGCCCAGAAGTCATTGAGCATGAGATAAGCGAACTGCTCATCGCCCGCCAACGCCAAGGCGCCCTGGTGCTCGCCCCATTTCTTAAGGCCGTCGGGGCCAACACCGATAATGCCGCTGCCTCCCTCCGCGCCGGCCCAGCCCAACACAATCCAGTCGCCGGCGGCGGCCACCGCGGTGGGCGGGCTATGGTCCGCACCCCAGGCGCCGCGGCCATTGACCGTGCCCCACGGCGGCGTGCCAGGGTTATAGAAGCACATTTCATATACTGGCGTGATCTCGCCACGCGTCAACCCGATCACCCGGTACTTCCCCGGCGAGACCAGCTTGCCGTGATCGTCCAGACAGTCCCAAAGCACCTCGACTTTGCGCGCATCGTCTCCGGTCTGATAGTCCTTGATACGACAATCGCCTGGCAACGCGCGAATGCGCTTTCCCGCCTCATCGTTGACCGCCAGGGCGAAGAAGGATTGCGCACCTTTGGGCAGTTCCACGCGCAGCGGCAACGTGCCGGGAATGCGCGGACCGGATGTAGCGGGCCGATTGAGGAACTCGGGCTGAGCCAGTTTCAGCTTGCCAGCCGGCTCAAGCGCCACCTTGCCGTAGATCTCTCGCACTTCCCAGAACCAGCCGGTATGCACTGCGCCCGGAGCTACCAGGTCCATCATGTGGTTGATGGGCCAGCCCTTGCCGCTGTCCGGCCCCCACACGACATCCAGCATGCAATCGAAGCTCTCCCCCGCCTGGTAAGCCCGTCCGCTCTTGACTATCGCTTTCCACGGTATGCGCAGTTCCTGCAGGTAGCCCTGGCCGTCTGGCTTCTTCTGAAAAGCCTCGGTGATGCCCAACTCCTTCATCCCGTCCAGGTAGACAATCGGTTTGTCTTCCCACGGCATCCAGCCGTTCAGGGCGATGACGCCGGGCCGTTGTTCCTTGGTATAGAACCAGCCAATGACCTTGCAGGCCTGGTCCGTGCGGAAGTGCAGTTGAAGGGAGTCCGAATGGAAGCATTTCCGCCGGTCAATGTCGAGGTCCGGGTCGTAGTTGTTCAGCAGCGGCGTCGGATCGCTCCAGTCCACGCCGACGTAGAGCGCCTCGGCATCGTACATCATGGAGACCCACGCGCTGAACTGGTTGACCAGTCGTGGCACATTGGAGCAGAGCAGGATGCGTCCGGATTGGTCCCAATCCTCCAGGCTGCCGTCAATGACGACCTTGCCCGGGACGGGCACGACATGAAGGACGTGGTTGTCGGTGCCTTCCGCCAGGACGCTTTGCCCAAGACTTGCGGCCACGCAAAGCGCGGCGATAAGTGGCGCGAGCCGGCAGCTCATATCACGAGAGAACAACCTGGCGCTAGGGCGGCGGATGTTCATGCCTGCTTCCCAACCGCCACCGCGCGCCTCTGTTTCTTTCTCTTCAGCGCCAGTTCGTAATCCGCTTCCAGTTCGGCCAACTGCCTGCGCACCAGCAGGCGCGCCGCCATGCCCAGACGGTTGACGAACAGGACACCGTCCAGATGATCCTTCTCGTGCTGGCATATTCGCGCAAACAGGTCCTGCGCGTCAAAACTCAAGGGCTCGCCTTTCAGGTTCATGCCATCCAGATGCAGCGACGTATAGCGCTTCACTTTGGCGCGCACGCCCGGCAAGGACAAGCAACCTTCTTCTTCCACCGCTGAACCGCGCAGCTCCGAGAAGACGGGGTTGATCACCACCAGCGCGTCTGCGTTGTCTTTGGCGACTTTGGCCAGAAACAACCTCAGGCCCACACCGACCTGTGTGGCTGCCAGACCCAGGCCCTGCTCGGCCGCCACGCTGGCCTGCATCCGATGCGTCAACTCACTGAGGTCCCAGCCGTCCGCGCGGCCGGTCTTGAGTTCCTCTACTGTGACAGGCCGCGCGCGCTTCGCCAGAAACGGGTCAGGGAAAACGAGAATAGGAAGGGGCTCTGCCTCACTCATGCATATATTCTAATCCGGCAGGTCCTCGATAGTCAACCCCAGTCTGGTCTCCTCTTTGGGCGAGCTGAGGATCACGCTGGTGCGCGTGGCTACGACACCTTCGAGAGGACGCAGATCGTTGGAGATCAACGCCTCCAAGGCCGCTGTTGAGCGTGTTCGTACCTTTAGAAGGTAATCCATTTCACCTGTCACATGGTAGCATTCCAGGACGTCTTCGAGTTCCTGGATGCGCTGCAAGAAGGCTTTGGCGTGGATGGGCTTGTTAAGAGAGACCGCGATCAAAGCCGCGACCTGCCTGTTCACGTTCGCCGGCTCCACTAGGCACGCATAGCGCCGGATAGTGCCTGCGGACTCCAGTTTCCTCACGCGTTCTCCAACGGACGGAGCCGAGAGGCCGATGACTTTCGCTATGTCCGAATGGCTCGCCCGCCCGTCACGCTGCAGGATATCCAGGATTTTCAGGTCAAGTGCATCCATAGCCCGGCCCCTTGGAGAAATCAGCACCCTCATGGGTTGCTTTTCACGGCTGCCCTGCACTTTCACGTATTATTCTAAGGCAAACTGGCGTTCGTTTCAACGTAACCGTTCAGTCCGAGCCGCGACCCTCCCCCTGCCCCCTCCCCGCCGCGGGAGGGGGTTGGGGGGAGGGGCCGCTTGCTCACGCGCACGGCTTGGACACTGAACGGTTACGATTCACTGAACTGAAGCAGACCTGCCTTGCAGACTTAGTGGCGCGAATCACGGTTTTCGGCTAGTATACCAGCATGATAGAAGCACGCCTGAACCACCCCCTGTTTCTGCAACCCATCCCCATGGAATGCGTATGGGGCGGCAACCGCCTGCCTGCGCTCTTCGGCAGGCCAGAGACACCTGGAAAGATCATTGGCGAGAGTTGGGAAGTGGCCGACCGCAGCAAGGCGCAAAGCATCCTCTTGAACGGGGCAGCCCCCGGCACCACGTTGCGCCAGTTGCTGGAAGAGCATTCCGAGCAGGTTTATGGCCCGGCCTTGGCCGCCCTGAAGCCGGCGCGCTTTCCTCTTCTGGCCAAGTATATTGATGCCAGTGGCCCGCTCTCCATCCAGGTCCACCCGGATGATGCCGGCGCCAGAGGCTATGACGACCGCGGCAAATGTGAATGCTGGGTGGTTGTGCATGCCGATCCTGGAGCTAAGGTCATCCGGGGGCTTAAGCACGGCACCACCCGCGCGCAGTTTGAGGACGCGCTGGCGCAAGGCCATGTCGAGGGACTGCTCCATTCCTTCAGGCCGTGCGCGGGCGATGTCGTGGCCCTGCCGCCAGGCATGATTCATGCGCTCGGAGCCGGCACCGTCGTGGCCGAGATCCAACAGAACTCCAATCTCACTTTCCGCATCCATGACTACAACCGCGTGGGCCTGAACGGCAACAAGCGGGAACTGCACATTGAAGACGCGCTTGCCGTGATTCGTTTCGAGCAGCCTGGTGATGAGTTCTCCGGCGACATGAGACAGGACACGGTCACGCCGCTTTCACACAGCGGACGTGCCGGGGTCACCACGGAGCAACTTCTGCAAGGCCGGTATTTTGACCTGCGCCGCCATATCCTGGCCCCCGGCGCCCGCATGGTGCTTGAGGCCTCACCCTCGGCCCCGCGCATCCTTATGGCCATTTCAGGGCACGGCAGACTTGGCCGCCAGGCGATCAGCGCGGGACAGACGGTCCTTCTGCCGGCAGTTGCCCGTGCCATGACCGTTTCGTCCGCGAAGCGTGCCCCCGGAAACCTGATCCTGCTCCTCAGCAGCCCAACCCCAGCAGCGTGCTGATGGGTTTTGGATTTCAGATTTTGGATTTTGGATTGGACCGCGTGACCGTGGGTGGAAGTGGAATTGAGGAGACAGACCATTGGATCGCGAACGCTCTCCGTGGATTGCTATGGTCGGTCCCTTTCATCACCACGTCCGTTTCCGTTTTATCCGGACCGCTTGTCGTCCAGAGGCAGCGCTGCCAGCAGTTCCCGAGCACGTGAAGAGTACAAATCCGGATAGGGGAATTGACATGCTTTCTTGAGCCGCCCGCGGGCTTCTTGGAATTGGCCGTCCTTCCAGTAGAAAAAACCCAACAGGTAAGATTCGATCAATTCTCCGTATTGCCAATCGAATGCCATGCCGCCAGCGAAGCGCACGCATTTGCGCGTTCTTGCGATCTCCAGGTACTGAGCGACGAAGGGCCTGGCTTCGCCGATATTCCCTTGCAGGCACGCCACGTAACTCTTGTACAAGAGCACGTCCGCCAGGTGCCACGGAACAGGCCCGTTTGACAGTGCAAGGTCATGATGTCTTTCGCCTGCACTGTAGTCTCGCCCAGCCATGATCAACGTTCTCGCCACAAGCGCATGATAGTGGGGCCGCATGAAGTCCTTCAGCGCTGAGATGTCTATATGATCGAGGGTGCTCAGGGCGGCAGCCAAGTCGCCCTTGCGGTGCTGCGACACGGCGAGGTTAAACAGGACCGCTACGTTCTTCTTCCTGAAACTTGAATAATAGGCAATTGCTTCATCATAATGCCCACTTCCCATGAGCCGCCAGCCCTTTCCGACAACCCACACCAGAGCCTTACTCGCAAGGACTAGCAATACAGCTCCGGCAAACACAGTAAGAATGACGGTCAGTGGGGAGGTTGATATAGCCCCATGCTTCCACAATGACGAAGCCACCAGAAAGATAGCGAGAAAAAAACAGTAGTACCTCAGGAACTTCATTCTAGTCTCTCCCAGCGGCAGAGCAACAGGGACAGACCAACGCTTGCGTTACCTCCAATCATTAGAACAGGTTTCCTTGGCCCTGCACTACCACTCTTCGCCGAGCGCCGCGAGGCCGGGGAAGCAACGCGCGCCAAGCGAGCCATGCCACACCATGTTCCAGTTCAGCCCCGCTACGTCAAGCCCCTTCCCCTTCCGTAACTAGCGTAACTAGGGACAGTCACCTATTTCAGTCCTCCTTCCTTGCCGCCTAGCGGGGCGACCCACAGGCAGTGGCTGCATCCTCCGTCCAGGGTAAAGTGGACAGACCATCACTCCATCAGGAAATCGGGGAAATCCGATACGCGCCTCACGTTGCAGCACGAAGGCCAAGGAGCCGCACGGTCTGCCGGTGAGTGTCTGGCGCCGCAACGCCTGCGTCTGCTGCTCGTCCTCCGTCTTCAGCCCTTCGCGCCAGTCGCGCACCACGCCTGCCGGCGCAAGAGCCCTGTTAAGCAGCGTGTCAGCACGCAGGCCGCAGTGCGCCGCCGCGCTTGACCAGGCATAGTCTTCCGCCCGCGCCACCATTCCGGCGCGCACCAGATTGCGTTCTACGTACCGTACTGCGGCACAAAAGTGCTCCTCGTCCAGCGGGCAGGAGAAGAAACGGCCTTGAAAAAGATGGCCTGGCCGCTGCCTCGCGCGGTTGACCAAGTCGGCAAAGTTCGCGTGCGCGTCGCGGAAAGTTTCCGCCAGCGCCTTTTCGCGCTCGGGCACGACCACCCAATGGACGTGCTTATCCATCAGACAGTAGGCCGCCATCTGCAGGCCATAACGCAAGCGGAAATGCTGAACCAACTTCAGGTAACGATGCCGCTCTTCGTCCGCGCAGAACACGCGCGCACGCCCATTCCCGCGCTGCGTGACGTGATGGGGCAACCCCGGAGTTGCAACCCGCGCCAAGCGGCCCATGCTTGCGCATCATCCCGGCCATGTCCTTAATCGTCAAGGTAAAGCGAGGTAAAGTGGACAGACCGCCACTCCATTGCGCGCGGCAAGGTGTTGAAGTGCCACGGCTTATGGCATTCCTGCCCCAGCGACTACCGTTTCTTCATAATTTTTCCACTTTGTCCTTGACAAACGGCACTATCATACGTAGTATATTATAGAGGGCTCGATGGTCTTTGAAATCGCATACCGGCCGTGGCTCAGGCTGTCAGGAGCAAGGATGAGGGAAGAATTCCCAGTGTTCATCGTTCATCGTTCATCGTTCATCGTTCATCGCTCATCCTTCCCCCCTCTGCGTCTCTGTGTCTCTGTGGTGCACCACGTGCATTAGGTTCAATTTAGGGAAACGCAACAAACGCAACGCAACTCGGAGGGCACGGCTTAGGTTAATTTTAGGGAAACGCGACAAACGCGACGCGACTCGGGTGTACAACAGGCGTTCCCATGTGTTCCGGGCCGCGCGCCTGTCTGCGTGCGACGCACAGGCAGGCGTTAGCAAGCGGTCCGCTCCCTGACGGTCGCGGCTCGGACAGTGGTTGTAAGGCGCTGGCCGTTACAAGCCCACGGTCGCAAGGAGACCATGTCCCGGCTGTGCGAAAAATAGTAAAAAATGCAACGGCTTTGTGTTGCACTGTTCTTTGACAACCGAACAGCAAGCGCGGCGCGGCTGCCCAGATCCGCTACCAAGGCGCAATAAATCTGAACGAACACGGTACAAACAGGGATCAAAAACGATTATTCATGTATCAAACGCGTATCAAACGCGTATCAAACGCGTATCAAACGGGTATCAAACGTGTATCGAACGCGTATCAAAAGCGATCATTCCGGACGTTCCCAAAGGCTTTATGGGAATGTGCCGTTTTGCCAGCCGTCCCTCAATCCAAAATCCAAAATCGGGCGTCACCAACCGTTCTCGTGGACACGGTCCTGCCTGTAGCGCTCGGGCGTGGGTCTCTTCTCGTCGGGGTAGCCTATCACGTTCAGCGAGAGAGGAACCACGCGTGGCGGCAGATTGAAGGCTCTGCGGAACCCTTCAACGCGGTCCTCATTCGGGTATACGCCGCACCATACACCGCCAAGGCCTTTTTCGTGAGCGGCCAGCAGCAGGTTTTGCGTTGCGGCGGAGCAGTCCGCCACCCAATTGCCAGGATACTTCTCCAGAGCCAGGTCCACGCACACAATGATTGCCAGCGGAGCTTGTTGAGCCATCTGCGCATGGGGGTGGATTTGCGCCGCCCGGTCAAGTGCTTCGCGCTCAGTCAGCACCACGAAATGCCAGGGCTGACCGTTGCCCGCTGACGGCGCGTACATCGCGGCTGTAAGCAACTCCTTGATCACTTCCGGCGGGACCGGCTTGTTCGTGTACTTGCGGATGCTCCGCCGGGTCATGATCGCTTCCATCGTGTTCATGCTCTTGCCCTCCTCCTGACCACTCTATACAAGACTTTGGAGGATCGGGCAAGCCGTGGAAACAAAGCAGTTCGTTGTGGACTCATTCACTCCGGCCTATCTGGCGCTCCTGCGCTCAGGGGAACTGGCCACTCGTGCGGCGACGGCCAGGCAGGCATTGCGCGCCTGCCGTCTCTGCCCGCGCGGCTGCGGTGTGGACCGCACAGGCGGGAGCTATGGTTTTTGCCAGACAGGCCAGGCGGCAAACGTGACCAGCACTTTCCCGCACCATGGCGAAGAAGACGTCCTGCGCGGCCGGCGCGGTTCCGGCACCATCTTCTTCAACCGCTGCAACTTGCAGTGTATATTCTGCCAAAACTCCGACATCAGCCAAACGCCCGCCGGGGTCCCTGTCGCAGCGCCCGAACTGGCGGAATTGATGCTCGGCCTGCAGGCTCACGGTTGCCATAACATCAACTTCGTTACACCCAGCCATGTCTTGCCGCAGATCCTGGAAGCGCTGCTCAGCGCTGCGCTGCGCGGGCTGAACCTGCCGCTGGTCTGGAACTCGGGTGGCTATGACGCGCTGGAGGCGCTCGCGGTGCTTGACGGCATAGTGGACATTTACATGCCGGACTTCAAATTCTGGGAACCGGCGACGGCGAAGCGTCTGGCGAAGGCGGAAGATTACCCCGAGCGGGCCAAGGACGCCCTGCGTGAGATGCATCGCCAGACTGGTGTTTTGCGGTGTGGCCCCGATGGCCTCGCGCGCCGCGGCGTGCTCGTGCGTCATCTCGTCATGCCGGGGCTGCTCAATGAATCGTCGCGGATTTTCAAGTTCCTCGCGAGTGAACTCTCACCGGACACATTCGTCAACATCATGGCCCAATATCATCCGGATCATCGCGTCGGCACGCGGGGCGCGGATGGCAAAGTGCTCTACGCCGAGCTGAACCGACGCGTCACCAGCGCGGAAATCGCGGAAGCCTATGCTTCCGCGCGCGCGGCGGGACTGTGGCGGTTTGACTCGTGAACCGAAGCAGGTGCCGAGCGAGGAGGGGCACGAAGCCCAAGCCTCAGGCCTCAAACCCGAAGCCGTCATAGAGCAGAGCGCAGAGCGTCTTCGCGTCCGTGATTCTGCCCGCTTTAACGGCGCGTTGCACTTCCAGCAACGTCATCGCAGTCACTTCGATGTGCTCGTCCGCATCCTTCTCCCCGTGAGCGGGCCTCAAGTCCCAGGCTTTGTAGATATGTATCCTCTCGGTCGAGTAGCCTGGCGCGTTGAAAATCACGCCCAGCGTGCGCCAGTGGCGCGCCGCAAAACCGGTCTCTTCAATCAACTCGCGCTTGGCGCAGGCCAGCGGCGGTTCTCCCGGTTCCAGCGTGCCCGCCGGGATCTCGAGCAGCCAGTCCTCGGCCGGCGCACGGAACTGGCGCAGCACCAACACGCGCTCTTGAGCGTCGAAGGGCAGTATCGCCACGGCGCCGGGGTGGACGATTGTGTCGCGCTCGAAGACTCTTCCGTCCGGACCGCGCCATTGCTCATGGCGGATGGAGAAGACGCGGCTGCGCAGCAGGGTCTTCTTGCCCACGAGCTTGAATCCAGTTGCCATTGGCGCCTCCCGTAGCGGTGACCCGAAAGCAGGCGGGATAGCGTAACCCGTGGCCGCGCACGCGCAAGAGTGAGGGATTGTGCTTTACTCCCCGAATTATTCCCTGTGCCTCTGTGTCTCCGTGGTAAAATCCTCCACGAGCTATGGCAGACCGCGAGATCCTTGAAGTTGACGTCTTGATAGTTGGCGCCGGGCCGGCGGGCTTGGCGTGTGCAATTCATCTTGGCGAGCAGGCCAGGCGCCGCGGCTTGCCCAAACTCAATGTTCTGGTGATTGAGAAAGGCGCTTGTCTCGGCGCTCACATCCTCTCCGGCGCAGTCCTCGACGCGCGAGTGCTGGATGAACTTGTCCAGAACTGGCGGCAGAAGGGCGCGCCTGTAAGGCAACCGGTCAGCAGTGAGGAGCTGCTCTTTCTTTCCGAGGCGAAGTCCAGGAGAATCCCGCATTCCCTTGTGCCGCAATATCTGGACAACCGCGGCAACTACGTCATCTCCCTGTGCGAGCTGGTGCGGTGGCTGGCTGAACAGGCCAAGGAACGGGGCGCCGAGATTCTGGAGGGCGTGGCCGGCAGCGAAGTGCTGTTGCGGGGCAATACGGTGACAGGCGTGCGTTGCAGCGCTTCCGGCCTGGGCAAGGATGGGCAGCCCAAGCCGAACTTCCAGCCTGGAGTCGAGGTTCGCGCCAAGGTGACTGTGCTGGCCGAAGGATCACATGGCAACCTGGCCAAGCAGCTTGTCGCCGTGCAGAGCCTTGATATCAACCGCCAACCGCAAACCTATTCGTTGGCACTGAAAGAACTGTGGGAGTTGCCGGCTGGCACCTTCCGCGCCGGCAGGATCGTGCACACTCTTGGCTTCCCGCTGCAGAAGCTGCTGGAGCGGCGCGCGGCGCACTGCTTCGGCGGCGGGTTCCTGTACGGACTGGACGACACGCACCTGGCGGTTGGCCTCGTCGTGGGCCTGGATTACACCGACCCGAGCTTTGATCCACATGCTGCGTTCAACCGCTGGAAAGGCCACCCTTTTGTCCGCACACTGCTCGAAAAGGGCGAGCTTATCCAGCATGGCGCGAAGTCCGTGGCCGAGGGCGGCTACTACTCCATGCCGCGCTTCTACACTGATGGCTGCTGCCTGGTTGGCGATTGCGCGGGCTTCGTCAACGAGGCGCGCGGCAAGGGAATCCACCTGGCCATGAAGTCCGGCATGTTGGCCGCGGAGGCCATTGCGGCAGCGTTGGACACAGCCGGGGCAAACAGCAGGCGAGGAAAGAGGACAGAGGAGGGAGAAGAGAGCGGGGACGGCGGGGCCTCATTCCTCACTTCTCACTCCTCGCTGGGACTGTATGAGGATTTGTTCCAGATTAGCTGGGCGCGCAGCGAGCTTTATGCGGTCCGCAACTGGCGTGCAGGCTTTGCCCGGGGCTTGATCCGCGGTGCGGTCCACGATCTTGGGCAACGCCTGAGTGGTGGGAGGGGCTTTCGTGACCCGCTGCCCCTTGACCCTCCACAACAGACGTTAACGCCTCACCACCAAGGGCCCGGGCAGCCAACGGCAACGGCCGCCCCTCCCCCCGC
>Ga0209777_10009370_pt1 | contig 10543 bp, 6 predicted proteins | sample FrelakmetHBP12HB_FD_187147 | JGI IMG/M metagenome (GOLD analysis project Ga0209777, IMG submission 187147) | Freshwater lake sediment microbial communities from the University of Notre Dame, USA, for methane emissions studies -HBP12 HB (SPAdes)... | ecosystem: Environmental > Aquatic >... | reverse complement strand
GAAGATAAAGCATACGTCAAGCTTTGGCGTGAAAACGGGAGACAGGAAAAGCCGAAGAGGATACCGGCCCGAAATTGGTATGACCTGGAGGAAACCATCCTGTCCCTTCTCAGGGACAATGGGGGGCTGAGCAAGCGGGATCTCTACACCCGCCTCAACCTCTCTCCGCGGGAGCTTGGCTGGTACTGTGACCCCCTGGTAAGGCAGGGGCTGATCATGGAGATGAAGAGGGAGAACGGTCGTGGTCGTCCTCTCACCCCGCTGCTGATAGCCGCGCAGCCAGGCGAGCCACTGCCTGAGCCAAAACCTGATAAAATGGAGCGCATCAGGCAAGCCTACTCGGAGGGAAAGGGCATCAAGCAGATAGCGAGGGAGTTTCATCACGCCACCCGGACGGTGCGCAAGGCTATCCGCATGGAAGCTGAAAAACGAGCACAAGTCGAAGCCAAGGCAAAAGAACCTGTAGCCGTAGCCTAGAACGCTTGAACTCATGCCCCTGTCCGTCTCCACTCGTAGCCCAAGAGAAAGGGGCGTAGGGCGAATCCTGCGCCCCTTTGCTAAAATTCCAAGAACGGAAGGGCTGGAAGGAATGCGATATTGAGAGCGAGTCCAGCCCCTATTGTTTATCGGATTGCACGAAACAAGCTTTTGTTACCCCAAAGCTCCTCGAGTTGTACTCAGCGTTTTCGGACCTGCTGCCACCTCACTGCACGGGATATAGCCAGGCATTTATCACGTCCAACGCTGTCCAAATATCGAGGCCGGTATCGGGATTAGGTGGATAGAGCCAAAGGTTCACACAATCGAGGGCGTACCATATATCAGGTGCGCATGGGATAAGCCCTGATTGCCCTTGGAAGTTGCAGGTCACAGCATAACCTGGGCCCAGCCCTGCTATGCTAAGGGTTTGAGTCCTGTCCCTGAATCCGTCCCTGTGGGCAACTACAGTATAGTTGCCAGTTGCAGTGGCCATTATCTCGTAATATCCATCCTGGTCACTCACCACCGGGCCTATGCCATCGATGCTGATGCTAACTCCAGGCAAGATGTCTCCATTGATTTCTCTGGTTATTCCTCTCACTGAGGTGGTATTACCTGCTTGTATGTCACTGAGTATAGTATTAAGGCACTCTTTGGTTGGATCAGTGCCCTGGGATGGGTCGTGCGGGTCGACCTGATTGGTGGCGATAGCCGGCTGACCATCGAAGGAGATCAGAGCGATGTTGCGGATTTCGGTACCGTCTGGGAGATCAGCCTTAGGATTAACTGTGTAGGACACATAACCCATACCGCGGCCAGTGCCATTTTCCGGGGGCAGGAAGCCGATGTTGACCGCAGGCGGCAGGCCGGTAGCGGTGTCGATGGAGTAGAAGTTGGCCTGGAGCTTGCCCGTGGCTGGGTCGATGCCTGCTGTAATTTGCACCTCGAAGCTCACAGCATTGTAGGTAATAGACACGGTGGTCTCGAAGTATTGCGTGTTGGCTGGAACCGCAATAAGCTGGTCGCCGAAGCCGATCTCTGTCAACCTGAAGGAGGACCAGTCAAGATTACTATCGAGCTGGTCCGTGATGACTACCTGTTGTGCCGGGGCCGTGGCGGTTGCCTCGTTCTCGAAATCGATACGATAGGCAAATGTGCCATCAGGCAGAATGAAACCAGCAGAACCGTAGCCGGCTGGTCCGATCTTCTGGTTGGGATCGCCAGAGGCAGATATATCTGTACCGCCTGGGTTCAAGGGCTCCTGTGGTGGCAGCGGTGCAGGTGGTGGGCCGTTTCCCCAGCCGCAGAAGTAAAATCCCCACCAGAACGCCACCACCCAGCAGTTCAGGCCATGCCCAGCGGTAAAGTCATACTGGTCTTCCCCTAGTACCTCTGGCTTGGCAGTGCGGTCACCAACTTTGGTCCGTGTATGCTCACCGGGACCAAATGGGCGCGGACCACCTGCTGGGCCGAATTCATACCGATATCCGCCATGTACCCAATACAGGTGTAGCCAAAACCCCCTCGGAGACCACCCCAGATGACCACAATCCATCCCTTGAGGGTCGGTTAGGGCTGTTGGGCTGTTGAACACGTAGCGGTAGTGATTACTGTCACCACCAAGGAGGCCGATTGGATCTGGGGTTGTGAATGTTCCATGTCGTGCATCATAGGAACGCGCACGCATCCATTCCAGTCCATGCGCTTCATTCATCACCCCGTACTCACCCACATACTGGAAGAGATTAGGAAAGGGCTCTGTGTTCTTTAGCGTCGTACCGAAGGGGGTGTAGACGTAGCTGTTGGCGATGGCACCAGCGGCGGTAATCAGTTGCTGGGTGCTGCCAATGGCATCGAAGGTGTAGTAGGCGGCGTTGCCGAGCGCGTCTGTCCGCGACAGCAGGCCAAAGCCGTAGTTGTAGCGTGCTGTGAGATTGCCAGCGGCGTCGTATTCTCCCACCACATTGCCCAGTCCGATGGGGTCCACCACATAGTTGGTGGTCACGCCGTTATCGGTGGTGCTGATCCGGTTGCCCAGGGCGTCGTAGACATACTGCCAGGTATCAGTGCCATTGGTCACGGAGGTGAGGCGGCTTTCATCGTTGTAGGTATAGGTTGTCGTGCCGTCGGGCGACTGCCCCTGTGAATAACGCTGAGGATCTGCTCCGCAATCGTCACCTCAAGGCAAGAGAATACTTCACCGAGATCAATCATCAGGAAACAGGTAAATTGATCTATCCCGGCGCACCATTTAAGATGTCTGAGACCCCCTGGCAAATAAGGTACCCTGCCCCTCTTCTAGGTCAGCACAATGAAGAGATATATTGCGAATTTCTAGGATATACTCTTAAGGATCTAATCAAGCTTCGCGAGGAAGGTGTTATCTAGGGAGGCAATCTAAAAATGTTATGAACATGAGTAAATTACCATTAGAAGGTGTACGGATTGTTGCTATTCCGGTAGTGCTTGCCGGACCCTTTGCGACAATGCTCTTGGCTGACCTGGGAGCGGAGGTCATCTTGGTCGAGTCCATCCAGTACTTTCCCCGAATTACGAGAGGCTACATGCCCAGACCGCCGCAGGAATTGGTTCCCACTACAGGGGCAACTTTTGGGGGAACTGGAGGGACGCAAACATATGTTGACCACTTGGCTGGAGATAGACCTTGGGATCGTTTCGTTCTATTTCATGCTCTGGGGCGGAACAAATTAAGTTGCTGCATAGACCTTACCAGACCACAGGGAGTAGAAGTCTTTAAGCAGCTTATCAAAGTCAGCGATGTCTTTCTAGAGAGCAACGCCGCCAGTTCCATGGAGAAGCTGGGATTGACATACGATGTGCTAAAAGAGTTAAAAGAAGAAATCATCTACCTCAGAATGCCCGCGTTAGGCTGCAGCGGTCCACATACGTACTGTGCACTTTTTGGAGCACAGCTCCAGTCGTTGGCCGGTCACACCTGGCTAACGCGCTATCCTGATTTGGATTACACTACTACGCAGTCAATGCTATATCACTGTGACGCCTCATCAGCTGCCAGCGCTGCCTTCGCCATACTTTGTGCGTTAATATACCGTAAACGCAGTGGTAAAGGTCAGTTTATCGATCTGTATCAGCTTGAAACCATTATTCCTCATCTGGGCGAGTCCGTTATGGATTATACAATGAACAGAAGAATCCAGGAGCCTTTAGGGAATCGAGATCCTAATATGGCTCCCCATGGAGTATATCGTTGCCATGGCGAAGATGGATGGGTAGCGATTTCAGTAGCCTCAGACAAACAATGGCAGTGGCTATGCAGCGCTATTGGCAATCCTCCCTGGACTACAGAGGAGAGGTTCTCTACCATGAAGGGGCGCCTTGAAAATCAGGATGAGCTAGACAGATATATTGAGGAATGGACAAGTCGACATGATAACTATGAAGTAATGTATATCATGCAAAGGGAAGGAGTAGCTGCAGGACCGGTTATGGATCAGAGGGATGCATTCCACGATGCTCATCTGCAATGCCGTGGTTTCTTCGAGTATGTCAGACATCGCGAAGCTGGAACCCACATGTATCCGGGAATGCTATTTAAAATGAACAAGACCCCGCTAAGTATACGCAAGCCTCCTCCATGTTTAGGGGAGCATAACAAGTATGTATTTAAGGAAATATTAGGAATGTCTGATGGGGAAATAACTGCCCTGGAACGAGACCGGATTATCGGTGGGGATGAGTATATCACTCAGTCTATTTTTTGAATACGGCAGCCGCTAGTTTGAACGCGTAAATACCGGGGAGACGGATAGGATCCTTTCCGCCTAATAGCGTAAACCTTGTGTGTTGATTATCTATGAGGCTTTCTTATTTCGGACATGTCTTTTCTCTTTCTCCTTCTCGACACCGCACAACACTCGATTGACATATTAACCATGCCGTGGTATAAGTTAGTACAGCACGAAATTACCGCCATATTACGCTGGCACTAGCATATAAAAGTGATCTTTAAGACACAACTACTGCTGCGAATAAACAAAGATCACAATTTCTTACTAGATAGTTCAGTGAAACAAAGTTACAATAGTTCAGCCCTGGAATAATAAAACAGTCGAGGCTGATTTCTCTCGAACTCCGCTAAAAGCCTTTTCAAGTGACATAAGGGGGAAGGAAAATGATAGGTATAACTTCATACGGTGCCTATATACCGTTACATCGACTGGACCGCGGTGAGATCTTCAGAGCATGGGGTGGTGTATTGGGTTTTTCTGTGCCCGGTGAGAAGGCAGTTGCTAGCTTCGATGAAGACTGCATAACCATGGCAGTTGAGGCCGCCCTTGACTGCATGCAAGACATGGATTACAAAGCACTTGATGGACTGTTCTTTGCCTCCACGACACACCCATACAAAGAGAAGCAGAGTTCAGCAATTATCTCTGCGGTGCTCGACCTTGGTCGAGAAACTAGAATTGCGGATTTTGGAGGATCGCTGAGGGCAGGGACTATTGCTATGGCTTCCGCCATGGATGCTGTCAAAGCCGGGGCTTCCAACAATATCATGGTGGCAGTTGCTGACACTCGCTTGGGTGCTCCTGCGGGATTCATGGAACAAGGTTTTGGAGATGGTGCCGCCGCAGTTCTATTAGGAAACAAGGGCGTCATTGCCAATATTGTGGATAGATATTCTATCTACGATGAATTTTCAGGAGTATGGAGGGCGGATACCGATACTTTCGTGCGCTCCTGGGAAGATCGGATGGTACTAGATAAAGGCTACTCTGCTATTCTACCGGAGGCTATCCTGGGAGTGATGAACAAGTGCGGTCTCAAGGCTAGCGATTTTGCTAAGGTAGTCTGTGACACCCCCATTGATATCCGGGCACATACGAGATTGGCGAAGAAGTTGGGTTTCGATGGGTCGCAGTTGCAGGATGCTATGTACCTGACAGTGGGCAACACCGGCACCGCTCAGGCGCTCATGATGCTTGTAGCTGCGCTTGAGGAGGCAAAACCCGGGGATAAAATCTTATTTGCTAGTTATGGCAATGGGGCTGACGCATTCGTTCTTGGAGTAACTAAGGAGATAGAAAAAATGAAAGCCCGGCGCGGTATAAAAGCACACCTGGCATCAAAGAGAATGCTCACGAATTATGAGAGATATCTGCGCTGGCGTGGGCTCGTTAACCTGGAGGCTTCACAACGCGCTGAACTCGGGCCTACTTCTATATCAGCACTGTTGAGAGCACGAAAACTAACACTTCCTCTTTACGGGGTGAAGTGCAAAAAGTGCGGTACTCCACAATATCGTTCTCCCATGATGTCAGGCGGCAGAGGACTGAGCAGTGTCTGTATTATATGTCAGGCTAAGGACGAGTTTGAGGATTACAAGTTCTCTGACAAAAAAGGGGCGATTTTCAATTTCTCGCATGATTATTTGTTAGCCAGCCCCGACCCCCCGACCACGCAGGTCATTGTTGATTTTGAAGGGGGAGGCAGAGGTATGTTCGATATGACTGACCGGGAGCCGGATAAAGTGGAGGTGGGGATGCCGGTGGAGATGACCTTCAGGAAGCTATTCTTCGACAGAGGCATCCACAATTATTACTGGAAGGCTCGGGCTGTGAGAGTCATTCAAGAGTCTAAATAGCGGAGGAACGAGATGGCAGAAAGTATAAAGGACAAAGTAGCGATAATTGGCATGGGCTGCACCAAGTTCGGTGAGCTGTGGGACAAGGGTGTCGAAGACCTTATGCTAGGTGCTACTTATGAAGCCCTTGAAGATGCTGGGATTGACATTAAGGATATCGACGCGGCCTGGGTAGGAAACTGGCTTGAGACCTCAGGAGTTTCTGGAATCTCCTTAGCCGGAGCCCTAAGACTTCAATTCAAGCCTGTAACCAGAGTGGAGAATCTGTGCGCCACAGGTTCAGAGACTATCAGGGCTGCTTCTTATGCAGTAGCATGCGGGGTATACGACATAGCATTGGCTGTAGGAATTGAGAAATTGAAGGACATGGGCATTGCAGGTCTTCCAAGTCGAGCTCCAGTAGGAACACCGAATCTGCTAACCGACATATCGGGGCCAGGCATGTTTGCCATGCTGGGGACCAGATATTTTCACCGCTATGGTCTCACCCCACAAGAAGGCAAAAGGATGTTGGGACTCATATCGGTGAAGAGTCATCACAATGGGGCTATGAACCCCAAAGCTCATCTACAAAGAGAAATAACACTTGAGCAAGTGCTGAATGCTCCTATCATTGCCTGGCCACTGGGGCTCTTTGATTGCTGTGGAGTAAGTGATGGTGGTGCGGCTGCGATTGTGGTGCGAGCTGCTGATGCTAAGAAGTTTAGGCCCGACCCGGTCTACATCAAGTCACTGCAAATCTGCGCTAATCCTGCTGACGGTGCCAACAGGACTGATTTTGACTTCACGCATATTGAAGCGACTCGTCGCGCTGGGGCCGCGGCCTATGCTGAGGCCGGCATTAAGAATCCCCGCAAGGAGATCAGCATGGCAGAAGTACACGATTGCTTCTCCATACATGAGGCCATCATTATGGAGGACCTTCAGTTCAGCCCTCGCGGAAAAGTGAAGCAGGACATTGAAGCCGGCTTTTTCAATCTCGATGGGCCACTGCCGGTACAGACCGATGGAGGCTTGAAATGCTTTGGGCACCCTGTTGGTGCCAGCGGCCTCAGGATGCTCTATGAGATGTATAAACAATTGCAGGGAAAGGCTGGCAAGCGGCAGATTAAGAACCCGAAGCTTGGGTTAACCCACAATATGGGTGGGCATCCGGCCGACAATGTCGTTTCATGCGTTATTGTGGGACTCTAGTGGTCATAGTTGCCCCAGTTCTTTCTGGGTTGATATTGTACCAACCGGAAGCCCATCATTCTAGGAAAGGTGTCGCTCCACCTTTACTTAATTCATTTGGGTAAACCTTGCCGATCTCATGTACTTCAGCTTGCGAAACCTCTGGGTGCTATCAGCCTTTTCTAATGGCAGACCCAGAGTAAGATGAAGTCCTCTAGCCCCAGATCGATGGGGCACCATATATAGTGTCAATGACGCCATCGCTCAAGAAGTCGGCGATGTCCTCGTCTGTGTAGCCCAGTATCTCTTTGTAGACGTAGTCATTATCCTCTCCGGTGCATGCATCTCATCACCCCCTCGAATTAGACTTCATAATAGGGCACCGCTAAAACGCCAGCAGCTGAGCCAGTATCTTCCTGTGATATGCAGGATCGCCCAAATAATGATAGAGTGTGCGTGATTTTTTGGTGTGAAGGTGAAGAGGATACTCCTTCATAATGCCCGCACCGGCGTGTACATCGTGTGCGGATTGGCAAGCGTCATAGTAGGCTTCGCTAGCTACGACCTTGGCTAAAGACACCTCCCTGTCGGCCGTCTCGCCTTTATCCAGTTTCCACAAAGCCTCGTAGGTCGTCCAGCGGGCTGCTTCCAGGCAGTTGGCAATATCTATGACGTGATCTTGTACACGCTGAAAAGTTCCTATATGGACCCCGAATTGAATCCTGGCGCGAGAATATTCCGCCGTCATCTCAAAAATACGCTGACAGCCTCCTACCATGTACTCACATAGAAGAACTGTGGCTTTCCTCAGTGGAGACAGGAAGTCTGTCCAACCGCTATCTAAACCACCCACCAGGCTGGATCGCGGCACCTCCACTCTGTTGAAAGTCACTTCATTCAGCCTCTCGCCCAGAAATCCAGTCAGGGGACGCCAAGAGAGCCCCTTCGAGTTTTTGTCTACAAGGAACAGCGTAATCCCCACCTCCGGGTTCCTCGTTTCACGAGTTCTGGCAAAGCAGAGAATCTTATGCGCAATGTGGACGTCTGGAACCATGAGCTTGACTCCGTCCAGCACAAACCCGCTGCCAGTGGCAGCAGCTTTTAGGCGCACCGAATCGGCTCCCCAGCTACAATGAGGCTCGGTGAGGGCAAGGGCTAGGATAAGCTCGCCTCGGGCAATAGATGGCAGAAGTTGTTGTTTCTGGTCCTCTGTGCCAGCAGAGAGGATAGTCAAGCCGCAAAGAACAGATGATGAGAGGTGCGGGCTTGGAAGAGCTGCCCAACCGAACTGCTCGTAGAGTACAGCTAAGTCGGTGATATTGGCAGCTAGCCCTCCGTATTCCTCAGGAAGTGTCATTCCTACCCATCCCAGATCCGCCATTTTCTGCCAGATTTCTGAAGAGACCTCAGTATCGCCATCATCCAATCGAAGTGCCACATCATTGGGGCATTCCCGGACCAGAAAATCCCTCGCGGTTTTTCTCAGCATCTCCTGAGTTTCTGTAAGCGATAAATCCATGTCATTCTCCCTCTTCAAGGTGAATCACCAGGCTGATATGCTTCCCTGATCAGGCTGACTTGACTTTGCCGATACCGATGTCGCGAGCCATAAGAAGCTTGAGGATCTCCGGTGTTCCCCCGGCGTGGACGAGAAGGCTCAGTCTCTGAAATATCTCAAATCTTCCCTTCACAGGACGCCACTTCGGGTCGGTAGTCAAGGAATAGGGGCCCAGTATCTGCACCATCTGTTTTGCCAGCTTAGTTGCACGAAGCTTCATATATAGCGCTAATTGCGTTCCTTCATATGTTATAGGCCTTCCTGCGTTGAACATCCACCACATGCGCATACCCAACAGCCGTTCTACTTGAGAGTCGATGTAAATCTCCACCAGAGTCTGTTGAATATCAGGGTCTTTGCTTAGTGGTTGCCCGTTGCGCTTAGTCTCCTTGCAATAAGTGAAGAGCCATTCTACGAAGCGGTCCCGGGGGATAAACATACCAAGCCAGGAGTGTTCCAGATCAAGTGTCGTCCGGCTGACTTGCCAGCCATCGGTTTCCTTACCGATAAGCTGTGATGCTGGCACAATCACATTGTCATAAAAGATCTGACGCTTTTCGCCCCCTGCGCATATTCGCATCGCCTGAATTGTAATGCCTGGTAGGCTTGCTGGGACCAGAAAGGCTCCCAGATTGAGGCGGCGTGGTGCGCTGGGAACAGTAACGGCTAGAGTATAGAGAAAATCGACATCACCGAACTCGCCGATGAATATTTTCTGCCCGTTTATTACGAAGAAGTCCCCATCGCGAAGAGCTGTTGTCTTTTGATTCGCCTCGTCTGATCCCGCTTCTGGTTCAGAGAAGCACTGCCAGGTGATAACCTCACCACGAAGTATAGGCGGTAGAAAACGCCGCTTTTGTTCCTCGGTACCCCAAACACTGATGGCTGGGGCTGCCAACCGAACGCCCAAATCACCAATCATAGGCACGTCCAGCTCCCACAGCTCTTCGTCAAGCACGATGGCGTGCTCCGCAGTCAGTCCGCCACCCCCGTATTCCCTGGGGTACAAAGGCGCCAGCCAGCCCTTTTGCCCCAACCTGCGCCTGAACTCTCGGACAAGTGCAAACACATTTTCACTCATGTCCTCATAGCAAAAAAATTGCCTGAGCTGCGATGGATAGTTTTCTTGAATCCACGCTTTGACCTCCCTGCGGAATTCCTCCTGCGCTGCTGTGTAGTGCATCAGGAAATCCATATGGTCCTCCTTCTCGTCCCAATTAAACGCGCCAGGCGCTCCGTTAATTCAGAGGCTGAAACCTATACCCGCGACATAGTTTGTGCCAATGTGCCCTTCCTTCTCCAACTCAGCATATTCTTCGTCTGTAACCCCGATGACACGCTTATACACATACTCGTTGTGCTCCCCAAGACAAGGCGGAGGAAGCTTCAAGTGATTCGGGGTTTTGGACATCTTCCAGGCTATTCCAGGGTAGAGATGGGTGCCGCAAACAGGGTGATTGAGCTCATGAAAGAAGTCACGTACCCTGAGGTGGGGATCGCTGTAGGCATCCTTCTCATCCATTACAGGGCCAGCAGGGACACCCTCTTTCTGCAATGCGTACATTATATAATAATTGTCGTAGTTTATGGTCCACTCCTCAATGAGCCTATCGAGTTCATTATGGTTCTGATATCGACTCAGGCTGTTGGAGAATCTTTCATCTTTGGTCCAAGCCGGATTTCCCATAGCGCGGCAGAAACCCTGC
>Ga0209777_10009369_pt1 | contig 10545 bp, 8 predicted proteins | sample FrelakmetHBP12HB_FD_187147 | JGI IMG/M metagenome (GOLD analysis project Ga0209777, IMG submission 187147) | Freshwater lake sediment microbial communities from the University of Notre Dame, USA, for methane emissions studies -HBP12 HB (SPAdes)... | ecosystem: Environmental > Aquatic >... | reverse complement strand
CCGCCGATAGCAAGCACGTGAGGCTGGATGACGTAAAGATGATAGACATTAGAACCAACAAGATGCCATTTTCACTGAAAGGCAGGGAGATAGACGCGGGCAAACAACTGGAGAACTGCGACCATCTTCTCTTCGAATCTGCGATGTTCAACCGCGAGGACGACAGGCCGTCAACGGATACTGCCCTGCAGGCCGAACTTGTCATTCACCACACCCGACATGCACGGCCATTGAAATTCGGATTTCAGACCAGCATCAAGGCCGATGTTCCTCAGTAGCCTCAGAGCCGCATCATTTGAGGACAGTAACCGGCAAGATCAAGCAGAGGATATGGACTTATGAACAGGCTGAAGATACGCGCTGCAGGAAAATGGCAACGTCAGATCTGCCATATGATGAACATGTCAAGGCCACGCTTCGCGAGTCTCAATAGCTATGTTAGCCCTTTGGCAAGAGGCAGGTTTGGCAGATATTGCTTCGATCCGCTTTCTTCCAAACCCTAGCAAGACCGCATTCGCCCTTGGTCAAGTAACTGCCCGCAGCAGCACTAGCATCGGCGCTATCCTGGAGACGCATACGAACTATATTCAAGACGCTCGTCCTGTCCATTGACTTGGACAGGCCCCGCGCGCCCACAAAGACACAGGAAAGAGAGGACAGCATCTGAGCAAACCTGAGAGATGAATCAACGACACTCCCGAACTGCAGCATATCAAGCAATTCCATGTTGTTCTCGAGTGCCAGTTCCTGCAAACGGAAGAGGAACCCCACTGTGCACCAGTCGCCTGCTCCACAGGGATCATACAGTCTCCTAATCCTGAAACCCTTTTGATGGCACCATTGATCGGATTTGATGAATCTAAACGAGAGACCCTGGTCGCCCATGGTCTGTATCGTCAGCCTAGGCTCTTGCGGCTCGGCTGTCCCCAGCTTGTCTGAGTCTTCGACTGCTTTGACTACTTGAGTCTTCTGACTACTTGAGTACTTCAACACATGACAGAGGCGAACGGCTTCTTTCATCTCATCATTTAGTTTCAGCTTGCTGGGTTCAAAGAAGATCAGTGCGCCAGCTTCTCGATAAACTCGGGCCAATCTGAGAGTGGCTGGTGTCACCTTGTCAAAAAAGTAGACCTTTGGAGCCTTGTGCGTACCACAAAAACTCGCTACGAAATCGAGTCTGGGGCTTCGAAAGCGCGGTAGATAGGCATGACAGGTAGGACAATTCAGGAGGAATCTGTGGCTTGCATATCGACCGTTTGAGTTGAGCCTTTCCACAATTCTGGGCGTTCTGATACTGTCTTCCACCGTTACGAATCTCGTGTCTACACCATCATGAGAGAGGTCTTGAAGCAGCATTCTGCCAGTCAAGTCGCTGCCTGCGCGAGAAATAACTGTGCTTTTCCACCCCAAGAATGAGAGCCCCGCAAGCACGTTGCCGCAAGTGCCGCCTGCGCTGAATATGGGATCCTTGGTCCCGTTTCTCAGAATAACGTCCAGCACCACCAACCCAGCCCCCACTATTGTCGGGGACATTTCAGCTCCGCATCTATTATGATTCATATGGTTCTCCTGTTAGCCAGACTGAATGGAGACTATCCTCGAAACTACGCATCTTGCCGTTGTCCCAGAAACTAAGGTCCAAGTAGGCGGGAGGATTATGTCGGCCTATGGCATGAGCTACCGCCATGTTTCCTTCGAAAGCTGCCATGAAGGCCCCTATCGAAGACAGTTTGCTGGACAGAGCGGACACCACCATCGACATGTCTCCTAACGGTTCGAGTGCGTCTTTCTGCCATTGGTACAGGCTGACAATACTCCTGTAGACATCCAGTGGCTCTTCTTCCACAGCATATATGAAGTTCATGGGGTTGAGATTCCACTCATTCACGAAAATGCTCTCGTACTCGATGAGGATGTCGTCATCGCCTCGGGGATTTCTAGCTGGGAACGGCAGTATCGGGTAGATATCCGTTGGCCCCACAATACCATGCAGCTTAGTGAGACTCATTGAGTAGTTCCTTTCCAGTATGACTGCCCATATCCGAGGTATGTCCGATTGACTCAATCTGGTCAGTCTTCCCCTAAATCCTTTTAGAAGGCGGACATCTTCAGCGCTCTCGACTATGCCAGCGTCCAACTCCACATCCTGGCAGGCGACCGCATGAACATTGATGTCCTTGTGCTCACCACCTGCCCTTTTTGCAAGGACCAAAAGCAGCGTAAAATACAACGACTTTGGCAGGGCACTTACGTCCACGATAATGTCTGTGAAACCCGACAAATCGCATTTAAGATAGTGCTCCGCGACCACTTCGTCGCCAACGTAGAGGCCCCCTTCCTTCCGAGTAATAACCTCAATTGTCTCCTTTGTTGCCCAGCCTCCAATAATTTGCTCTAACGCTACAAGGTTCTTCTCAACCATATGCTTCTGGGGACTGACAAATGATGGTGATGGACGGTAAGCTATGAGGTGTACCGATCGCAGACCTTGGCCACCCATGGCCTTGATTGTCCTCGCCAGCGCGGTCATCCTCGGATCCCATCCCACCCCCATGATGAGGAGAACGTCCCTCTTCTGTTCCAATCTCTGCGACCAGAATGTTTTGAAAAAATCGGGTTTGACATGTATCGCGTCTTCCCATCTCTCTCCTATTCGCATAGGCCTAACTGCCTTTCGGGGACTTTGGTCTTCCTATACCCTGATCTCATCCACTCGAGAAGCGTGAGTAGTCTCTGTTCTCGAAAACCGCCTCTCTGCAAAGGGAGTTGGAAGGGGACACACAGCAAGCGATTCAAGTACAAGACCAGGAATTCCTGTCCTTTGCACTTGTAGTTGGGCTCCGGCTCCAGGATATTGTGAGCAACGGCTGATTCTATAGCCTGGTATAGTTCAAGGCAGGCTTCATCTCCCTTTCTTGTCCTCTTGGCTAGAGCCTCAAACTCATGCATAGTCAGCGCTAGCCCCGTCACTCCAGGAGCATAAGGTGCTGACTGTCGATAGGTCTCACGCATACACATGTCTCCAGTGGCCCGCAGGAGGCGGGAGACTTGGCTGCCATTGGTGACTGTGAAGGGGATTTCATCCAGGAATGTCCTACCAACATCGTTGACAATCGCATGCTGTCTCTCCGGTAAGAGAAACGAGTCAGCATCACGGTCAAGGCGGATTGCGGTCATGATTTCTTCGAACAAAGCTCCTGCCAGCTTGAGGAATTGCTGAATATTGAAGGAGGCTAGAGCAAACAACCGTTGCGCACCAAAATAGTATGGTAGTCTGTATTCTTTGGCCAAGAACAGTTCCGCAGCTTCAACTATTGCCTTATCGCTTTCATGTCTTCGTAGAGTCTGGTCAGAGACCTCGAGAAAGTTGAAGCTCTTCTGCGCCTTGCCAACTTCCCTGTGGATCAGGATCTCGAGCATTCGCAGCCTGCGACAAAGGTCGTGGGTTTCACTACAATCGTTTTCGATATGGCTGATCAAGCTTCTAAATCTCTCCAATTCCGGACCGGCTGCTGCCAGTACTCTACTTCTAAGTTCTCTAGCCACTCCCTCATCAAGTCTCTTCAGGAATACCTCATCTCTTTCATCTGAAACGAAATCAATGAACGCTTGAGAGAGACCACCAATCTGCACAGCTGCACTCTGCACTCTCAGTTTGGAAATCTCAAGGACGCGATTCCTGAAATCTCCTCTAGCTCTCTCGAAATCGATGAGTTGGTAATCTCGGCCTCTCTCCATCGCTCTATGAATGCGCTGGGTCAAGACTGATTCAAGTCCCAAAGCCTCCTTGCGGAAGGATACCCAGAATGAGACGGTCACTTGTCGAGACATGAGCATATCCAGCAAGTATCGAATCTGATCAGGTGACAATTCGTTCGCGTCGTCCAACATGACCAGTGGACGGTATGAGAATGCGCACCCATCCACCTTTATGTCTAGGTTAGCGAGCAAGTTTGATGCCCATAATCTCGTGTGGGCTAGGGCTGATGAATCGCCATGCCAGAATGGATCGTCTGTCATCTCGCATATGCTGTTCTCGAGGTCAGACATCTTCTTGTGCAAAGCTACGCCATCTGAGGCGCCCCACTTGGACCAGGCTGCGGCTGTCATGCTATCGGCCTCCGGCCTTATAGAGAATGACAGTCGATTTAGATCCTTGCCTACAGAAAGGTCGTTGAGCCTGCAAGTGCCATTGATCATGCTTAAGACAATTCTTGAATTCAGAAGTGCACAGAAAAGCCCATGGCGATCCGGCCCTTCTACCTGACTAAGGGTACGAAATTCGCTACCCATTCTCAGCCAGAGGCCGACAACGTACGGTTTTCCGCCTTTGAAAGCTCCGAGTGCTTCCATCTGCTCTGATAGAGACTGTCTGACACCACCTATGCGCGATGTCTCTTCGATATAGTGTAGGGCTCCCGGACTGAAGATGCGCATCAAGCTGCTCTTTCCACCCCCAGGGGCGCTGATCATCAGAAGAGGAATATTCCACAGATTGGTCGACATTTCTCTGATCAGACCTAGAGAAGAAACACCGAACAGGTTTACGAAGTTTCGGTCATCGGCCATGCTTCCACTACGAACGTCTGCAGCCCGATATAGGAACGGGTTTCCTATCATCTCGACTCCAGGTGCCTCGATATGCGAGGAAACAACGCGTGCAGTCCGGGGCGATCGGGTAGTCTTTCCGTCTGCCCCCACAGCAGATAGACCGAGTTGTTCGGACAATTGTGACACAACACCAACGGCAGACCACAACCTGCATACCCATGCTTCACATCTGTGCCACCCGTTTTCGTATTCTCATCTTCAAGCCTGTCATCATAGTAGGCATTCAAAAGCTCATCAAATGCCAAATCATTTGGCTTGTCTTCTTGAGGAACGCTCAGCTTGTTCCCAAATACTTGAAGTGGATCAGGAACAATGCACTCTGCAAGAAGTCCCGTCCGGATCGTTTTGCAGAATGCGTCCAGAGTCTCCGCAAGATGTCTCTTGGCTCCCACAGTCCCAAGGTACGTTGCCACAAAAAGGTGCGCTCCTCCCGGTGCACATGACTCGCCCAAGCTTTTCATCAAGGTCTCGTCGACAAAGCGAGCTAGCTTACCCTTAAATTTGCCGTCCTCGAATCGCAGTATCGATCTACCGCTTCCACTGAAGTCATCTATCAGAAAAATGTTCTCAAATGTTGGTTCAGCCTGAATATCCCTGTCAGCAAGCCACTGTCGCAGTTTCTCGGTCATTCTCGCTGCTTTCTCTGGAGACAACTCGTACGAGACGGAAACCTGCTCGTTGTTTAGGGCATTCTTCCTTCTAAAGGTATCTATCCTCGCACCGTCACTCATGCCCAGAAACAAGGTCTTCCGTTGTAGAACGGCAAAAGTCGTTGAAGTGCGGATCTTTCGAACTTGGTACGGAGAGATACTATCTCTGGTTCTCGACTGATCCAACAGAATCGGCAGGACCCTCTGTGGGTAGAACAGATCAACCAGATGATCCATCTGCGTTCCAGACACGTATACCATACGAGTCATAATAAATTGGTATGCGATGCGTCTTTGATCAACACTCTTGAACTGGCGTAGCCATGTGCCAAGGCTCTCCACAAAACGCCGACCGGGCTCGAAGTTCTGATAGCCGTCATACTTAACACTCGCCAAATACCTAATCTTGGCGAATTCCTTCTTGGCTGTAGGGGTATCCCATTCCATGACTTGACTCAACAGCTGCTCAGCCAGCGTGTCTCTCAAACTAATTTGCCTTTCTCTAGAAAATCAATATCAATGCAAAGTGTCTTCTCTTTGAATACCATTGCCTTCATGAGAAAAGAGGTCGCAATAGCCCCACGCAAACCAACGGGTGACAGGTTCCAACATGTCTCTGGCGATGACGATACTTTATCCACGCTGAGGCTCAGGGGGCGACTCAACATCTCAAAGTCATTGCCCCCAAACTGCCCTTGATCGCCGACAGTCAATATTCTGTCTTCGCCATCTTCAGTCAGAGCGCTAAGTGCTGCAACCACATTGGCTTTGGATACCTCCGAGTGCAGGACATCAATCGAATGATCAGACTCGGTGACTTTCAGGTCTCCCCATTTGCTCAGAAGCTCCAGCGTCCTCAGAAGAACAGACTGTCTAAAGAGGCCCGACTGAGGAGTTAGAGATATCTGTTGCCACCGCACTTCAATCTTGGCGTAATCTCGGATCAACGGATCACTGGTAAGAAGGTCATTTGCCCGGCGAATCTCCTCACATGGGACGCCATTAAACTTAGGCGGACTGTCCCTCAATATCATTACGAATGAGCCGTTGTAGTTTCCTACCAACACTCTTCCCCAAAGCTTTCTATCAATGACTTGTCGGAGGCCCTCTTGGACAGAGCGTCCCCGCCCGGTTGCCACCCCGATGGCGATGCCTTTGGATAGGAGTTCGTTCAGGGCATGTCCGACTACAGGCTTCGGCTTCAGAAACCGATCAGGTGCGTCGCACAGGGTGCCGTCGTAATCAAAGACTAAACCACAGAACCGGGACTGCTCAAGCCCTGCCAGGAACTTATCAAGAAACTGCTCCAGCACCGCGCATGAATACTGTGATATCCTGGACTTCCTTTGCAGCCACACGCTTCGATTGGTGACTTCTCGACCTGCGGCTACGGAAGGGAAACCGATCTGGTATATTCTTCGCCCAAATTCTGGTACACCAGGTCTCCCAGGATCGACAGCCACATGCTTTCCGGCTTCATAAACCAGTTGAGAGACCTGTACAAACAGATCAATTGTCGCCACGGGACCATTGAATGAAGATCTCAGGACCGCCCTTGGATACTGAGTAGGCAGGAGGGCTAAGGTCTTCTTCGTCAGTGCGGCCAATGGCGGAGTCTCCAGTACTACCAGTACCGATTCGGCTCCTTTCTTGTCAAACCAATGATGCCTCCCGTGACCAAAGTTTCTAAGATCGGCTGTCAAAACGTTCGCCAGTCCGGCTTCCGTGAATTTTGACTCCAAATCCAACACCGCTGGCCATGCCCATTCTGCACCTAGAGCCATGAGCGTCCTCCGGCCGAGGACGGCTTCTAGTTCAAACTGGCTGAGGCGATGGCGAAGGCCAATCAGATGTCTGAAGGAATCGCTTGAGGCATTGATCGCTCCATAGGCTCTTCCAACAAGAATGCACGTCGACAAAAGTGAGTTCACGGCAAGGAACCCATCCTTGCCAGCCGGGTTTAGATATTCCAGAAACCGAACCCAGGGATACATCTTGGCTTTTCGAATGATCTTGGATCCATTTTGAGCACATACGATGCCTACAGCTCCAAATTCCCGCTGCATTGCTGCTTCAAACGAACCGACTATGTCTTTGTTGTTGCCACTGGCAGTCAGGAACAAGACAGCATGAGTAGCCGGGTTGACTGATGAATAGAAGAATTCTAGCGGTGAAACTGCCTTTGCGGCTCGCCCCGTTGTTGCCTCGTGAACACGCGCAACAAAATGGGCACCGCTAAGAGAGCCCCCAGATCCAACTACCAAGAGGGGGAATGCCGCTAGATTTGACACCATTGCCTCGAGCGAAGGATCCAGCGTCTGCTCGAGGGCCCATTCTACGGTGGTGGGTATGTTTGTGATCTCGGTCTGAAAAGGTCTGCCCAACTTACCGCCCTATGAGACCTCGGATGCATGAGAAGTGGAACGATCGGACATGATTCCTACAATGCAAAGAGGTAGGCCTTCTCCTGTTCTTATCCAAAGCATTACTCCCATTGAGATCTGTGATTCTCATCTGCCGTATTATTATAGCTCATCAGGCGAACTGGTTGGATCGTGGCTTAGCTGAGCAACGTTGGCCGAGCCCAGTCGTGTTTTTGTCTCCTATACACCTGCTTGCTCCCCAAGAATGATCCAATGATCCAGTGATAATGTCAATTCTCAAGGTGGTTCCGTTTGGTTTTTGTTGATGATTCTATCAACTTGATCTCACGCTTGGGCCGTTTTCAACCAAACGAGAACGATATCGTCACGGGCAATTCTGCTTTATGAGGTTCTCCAATTCAACCAGGTGATCCTCGCACTGCTTAGTTATCGGTTTTCCAGAAGGCTCACCGGTAAAGTAGTACTCATTCTTGAGTGTAAAGTTGGGCATGTTCTCCCTTAGTGCACGCCACCCACCGTTCGACTCATCCCCATAAATGTGTCTGTGTTTCTCCCGAAAGCTCTCTACTGCAGGCCTTGAGGTCTTGAGTCCATGCCATAAGTATTCTATTGCGCCATAGCAGGCACCGACAAATGCACTCAGGAGGTAAGCATAATCCTGCTTGGCAGTACACCCCAGGAGCAGGGGTAACTGGCTTTCCTCAGTGTGTCCCATGAGTGCGAGAAAGTAACGAGCCTCGTCTACTTTGGTAAGAGCATTCTCACAAACTTCTGACACGGCACACCTCCTCAGACTTTCTATGGTCCGGCAGACTCCTCCATATGAGCCTTTGAGTTTTGAATAAGGCTCAATGGATTCCCGCTTGCGCGGGAATGACACGGGCAACTTCATGTGAGTCTTCCGGGTCCCGGCCGGCCGATCACCACTTTTCTAGCCCAGCTGCATCAATCGCCTGATGATATTCACTTTGCCCCGGTAGGGAGGGTATCTGGTCTTGACGTCAAGGAAGAACCGCCTCCTCAATGCAGATTTCTGATGCGTAAGGGTGTCGAAGGTAGCTTTCCCGTGATAGTTACCCATGCCGCTCGGCCCTACACCGCCAAACGGCAGGAAGTTCGTCGCAAAATGAACGGTGGTATCATTGATGCAGACTCCGCCCGATGAAGTCTCATTCAAGACCCTCTGCTGATTCCTGCTGCTTGTTGAGAATATGTACAGGGCCAGCGGCTTCGGTCTCCCGTTGACAATGGAAATCGCCTCCGCCAGGTCTTCGTACTCTACGACCGGCAGAATGGGGCCGAAGATCTCGTCCTGCATGACCTTGTAGTTCAATGCCACGTTGTCAATGATCGTCGGTGCGATGTAGCGATCTTCTTTGTTCGTGTTGCCACCTATCACTATGCTGCCCTCTTCAAGAAGGGCGGACAGGCGCAAGAAGTGTCTCTCGTTGATAATCCGGGCATAGTCGGGACTCTTTGAGGGGTCTTCTCCATAGAACTCTCTTATAGACCTCTTCATGTGTTCCAGAAGCGGTCCCTTGACTGCTTTGTGGACCAGCAGATAGTCGGGGGCCACACAACTCTGGCCTGCATTGATGAACTTCCCCCATGTTATCCGCCTCGCGGTGATCTCGAGGGGAACGCCTGTGTCCACAATACAGGGAGACTTGCCGCCAAGCTCGAGGGTGACAGGTGTGAGGTATTTTGCTGCTGCCTCCATCACCATTCTGCCCACAGTAGTCCCGCCGGTGAAGAAGATATGGTCAAATCTCTCAGAGAGAAGGGATTGGGCTTCCGCCGCCCCGCCTTCAAGCAGAGCAATGTATGACGGATCGAAATTGTCGCGCACGATTCCGGCAAGTGCGGAGGACGTACTGGAAGATATCTCGGAGGGTTTCAAGAAGGCACAGTCGCCGGCGGCTATTGCCCCAACCAGGGGGATCACCATAAGCTGGAAGGGGAAATTCCACGGCCCGATAATCAAGACCACGCCGAGGGGCTCTCTATAGACGCGGCTTGAAGCGGGGAAATACATGAGCGGGGTGGGGACCCTGGCGGCTTTTGCCCACGACCTGAGATGCTTCGCGGCATGGTCGATTTCACGGATAGTGAGGCAGACCTCGGCGGCACATGCCTCTAAAGCGGGCTTCCTGAGATCAGCCTGCAGCGCATTGACAATGGCCTCCTCGTTCTTCAGGATGGCTTTCTTCAGGATTTCAAGCTGCTGCAGTCTGAAGCAGACGTCCCTGGTCTTTCCGGAGGAGAAGAAGCTGCGTTGGGCACCGACAATGTTGCTGACGGATGTCTGAACCATGAGGGCCTCCTGTCCGGACCCACCCTATAGCATTTGATGAGTCTAGTTCTTAGTTGACATTATACGCCTGCAACCCGGGCAGGAGCAGGAATCCAGAGAAGCAGTACCACATCCTCCGATCCCCACCTGGATTCCCGTTTGCACGGGAATGACATGGCGGAGGGCGTTTCCGGATTCCCCCTTCTTAGGAAGGGCGTGGGAATGACCTATGGAAGGAGCCACTGAGTCAATGATTCCAGCAACTTGATCTCACGCTTTGGCTGTTCTCAACCAAACGAGAACGATATCCCTGATACAACTACGGTGCGCTACCCGTTAAGACAGATTTAACCTTCATGAAATCTGTTGGAAACAATCCGGTGCTACCATCTGTTTTTAAAATGGGAAAAGTGCGTCAAAGTGTGAAAGGGGGGTTAATCATGAAGAGTAGCACCTGTAAGATCATGAAGCTTGGTTCCGAGTCTTTGACATCCGGGGGCGAGCTGGAGGTGTGGGATGTCTAGTGGTGACACTGCCTGGATTCTGATTTCAACTGCCCTGGTGATGTTGATGACACCAGGGCTGGCCCTGTTCTATGGCGGCATGG
>Ga0209777_10009368_pt1 | contig 10546 bp, 9 predicted proteins | sample FrelakmetHBP12HB_FD_187147 | JGI IMG/M metagenome (GOLD analysis project Ga0209777, IMG submission 187147) | Freshwater lake sediment microbial communities from the University of Notre Dame, USA, for methane emissions studies -HBP12 HB (SPAdes)... | ecosystem: Environmental > Aquatic >... | reverse complement strand
GGTTCCGACGTTGTCAGCTTGCAGTGGGGCGCGGCGTCTGGCTCGCTCGCGCAGTGAACCTTGGGGCTTGAGATTCTTTGACCTTTTTGGTCATTGAATCTTGAGCCCCTTTTTATTTTTTTAAAAAATCAGTTATACTTATTTTGAAAGTAGGTTAATGTATCTTAAATCAAGGTTTAAGATCGCCGAAATTGCTTTTTGTGATAATCAGAGTCCTTATTTCATTTCTGAAATTTGGAGAGAATTATTATGATATAGACACTGCTTGCCAATTTCTAGAGCAGGTTCCCCACCAAAGGCGGGGATGCTGCCGCATATTTATTCTCACAGGGGAAACCAGTTAGAGAAGCGATTCTCTTACTGCTTATGGATGGGAACTGGCATACTCCGGCTGCCGGCGGCGATTTCTTTGCCTGCCTCAACTTCAACTGGAACGACAACTACAAGCAATTGGAACTGAACTACAACAGAACCGACAATGTCAACAAGCAGTGGGGCGCGGCGTCTGGCTCGCTCGCGCTGTGTCTTTATCAAATATAAAAGCTCTCCGATGTCCGTCGGAGAGCTTTTAGGCATTATTTCAGGGATTTTAGCCAGCCGCCCAGCATGCGGCCGATTTCCTGCAGCTGTTCCTGTAGCTTGATGTACTTTGCCTGATCAATAATTTTGAGGTCAGAAGTCAGGCGAATAAATATTTTCAGCAGGCCAAGCTTGGCGCTGGCTTTTTCCACCAGTGGAGCTTTCCAATCCTTTTTGGCGCTTTCCGCTTCAATCAGCAATTCAATTATTTGGAGATTAAGGCTTTTTAATTCATTGCCCAGATTATATTTATCGCCTTTGGGAAATTTCTTGACCAGCTGGTAAATAACCTTGTAAAGATCATATGATTTTTGAATTAAGGATATTTCATTATGGTTAAAGTCAGTCATATTTTTGATAAAATTATTAGTTTAGAAAATTTGTTTTTGGCTTGGCATGAATTCAAAAGAGGCAAAAGAAAGAAAAAGGATGTGATTAAGTTTGAATTTGATTTAGAGGATAATATTTTCAAGCTGCATTGGCTGTTAGAAAATAATTATTACCACCATGATAAATATCAATGTTTCTCAATTTGCGATCCCAAGCCCCGCACAATCCATAAAGCTTCTGTGCTTGATCGCATTTTGCACCATGCTGTTTTTCGCATTTTATACCCCATATTCGATTCTACTTTTATTGGCGATTCCTATTCTTGCAGGTTAAATAAAGGTACGCACAGAGGCGTTGCAAGATTAGAGCAGTTTGCTGAGAGAGCCAGCAGGCATTACAGAGGTAGTTGTTTTATCCTAAAATGCGATATCTCTAAATTTTTTGCCTCAATTGATCATACTGTTTTAAAGAATTTAATTCGCCGGAGAATCTCTGATTCTCGGGCTTTGGATTTGATTGATAAAATTATTGACAGCTATAATAATAAAAATTTTGAGGCTAAAAAAGGCGTGCCGCTGGGAAACCTGACTTCCCAGCTTTTTGCTAATATTTATTTAGACGAATTGGATAAATTCGTTAAACATGACCTCAAAGCTAGATTTTATTTGCGCTATACTGATGATTTTATTATAGTCCACCGGGATGAAAATTATCTAAAGGGGTTAATCCCTGAAATAGGTGAATTTTTAAGGCAAAATTTAAAATTAGATTTGCACCCTCAAAAAATCACGATCAGGAAGTTAATCCAAGGCATTGATTTTTTAGGCTATGTGGGTTTGCCTCATTATAAAGTTTTAAGAACTAAAACAAAAAGAAGAATGTTTAAAAAACTTAAAGGCAAACAGGCGCAGTTTTATAGTGGCGAAATTCCCAGGGAAAGCTTTGAGCAGGCAAGGCAGTCTTACCTTGGGATGTTGAGCCATTGCCATTCGCATAAATTTGCGCGAAAAATAAATGAATTTTAAAATTTTGATTTAACAAAAATCTTGATTTAATTGACATTTTCACGGTCGGAAGATACAATGTAAATATAAAATTTAGCTTATTTTAGCCACTAATACTGGCTTATTTAATTTAAAAAATAATAATTAATTTTAAAGTTATGGAACCAAGTTTAATTTTTGTACTTGTTTCAGCACTTTTAGCCTTAGTTTATGGTTTAATTCTGATTAAATTAGTCTTGAGATTGCCAGAGGGCAATGACAAAATGAAAGAAATCGCTAAGGCAATCCAAGAAGGAGCCAAGGCCTATTTAAACAGGCAGTATAAAACCATTGCCATAGTGGCGGTTATTCTTTTTGTGATAATTGGTTTATTTTTAAGCTGGAAAACTGCCTTAGGTTTTATTTTAGGCGCGTTTTTATCAGCTTTAGCTGGCTATATTGGCATGAATATCTCAGTCAGAGCCAATGTAAGGACAGCCGAAGCAGCCAAGGGCGGTTTGAAAAAAGCTTTAGATGTGGCGGTTAAAGGCGGTTCGGTGACTGGATTTTTGGTGGTGGGCTTAGGCTTACTGGGCGTCAGTATCTTTTATTTAATTACCAAAGATTTACAGGCCCTAGTTGGTTTTGGTTTTGGTGGTTCTCTGATTTCCATTTTTGCCCGTTTAGGCGGCGGCATTTATACTAAGGCCGCTGATGTTGGTGCAGATTTAGTTGGCAAGGTAGAAGCTGGCATTCCCGAAGATGATCCCAGAAATCCCGCTGTGATTGCTGACAATGTGGGTGATAATGTCGGTGATTGCGCTGGCATGGCCGCGGATTTATTTGAAACTTATGCTGTCACAGCCATTGCCACAATGCTTTTAGGCTCATTTATTTTTGGCAATATTAATTCAGTGATAAGTTATCCCTTGGTTTTAGGCGGGGTTTCAATAATTGCCTCAATCATTGGCAGCTTTTTTATCCGCTTGGGAGCCAAGAAAAATATTATGGGAGCTTTGTATAAGGGGTTAATAGTGGCTGGTGGAGTAGCAGCGATTGCTTTTTATCCAGTGACTACATGGCTTTTAGGTTCAAATGATAAGTATAATGTCTTACATATTTATTTTGCTTCTTTGATTGGGTTAGTCGTGGCTGGCGCTATGGTCGTTATTACCGAATATTACACAGCCAAAAAATATAAACCCGTGCAAGATATTGCCAAGGCTTCAGAGACTGGTCATGGCACTAATATCATTGCGGGTTTAGCTGTCTCTATGAAATCAACTGCTTGGCCAGTTATTGTGATTTGCGCTGCTACTTTGGGTGCTTATTCTTTGGCAGGTGTTTATGGCATTGCTGTAGCAGCCATGGCCATGCTTTCGATGGCAGGCATAATAATCACGATTGATTCTTATGGCCCGATTACCGATAATGCCGGCGGTATTGCTGAAATGGCTAATTTGCCAGATGAAGTACGCGAAATTACAGATCCTTTGGACGCTGTAGGCAATACCACTAAAGCTGTGACCAAAGGCTATGCTATTGCTTCGGCTGCCCTAGCGGCTTTAGTTTTATTTGCTGATTATACGCATGCCATTGGCGAGGGTGCGAAATTTTTACTGAATGACCCTCTGGTTTTAGTCGGATTATTTATCGGCGGACTTTTGCCTTATTATTTTGGGGCCATGGCCATGCAGGCAGTGGGCAGGGCAGCAGGTAAGGTTGTTGAAGAAGTCAGACGGCAATTTAAGGAAAAACCAGGTATTATGCAAGGCACGGAAAAACCTGATTATGGCAAAACTGTTGATATAGTGACCAAGGGTGCGATTAAAGAAATGATTATCCCAGCCTTGCTGCCAGTCTTAGCGCCAATTTTAGTTGGTTTTATTTTGGGTATTCATGCTTTGGGAGGTTTATTGATCGGTTCAATTATTACAGGTGTTTTTGTCGCTATATCTATGACTTCTGGCGGCGGCGCTTGGGACAATGCCAAAAAATATATTGAAGAAGGTAATTTTGGCGGCAAAGGTTCTTTTGCCCACCAAGCCGCAGTGACAGGTGATACTGTTGGCGATCCTTACAAAGATACAGCTGGGCCGGCCATTAATCCGATGATTAAAATTTTGAATATCGTCGCATTGTTGATTGTGGCATTGCTTTTGTAATTATCTCTAAAATTTTTGTCTTCGCTACTAACCAGGGCAATGCTCTGGTTAGTTTTTTTGTAAGCAAAAAGAACCCTGCCTACATTTCATTTCGGCAGGCAGGCAAAAAAGTTTAATTTTTTGACACAAATTAATAGCCTGCCCTGAGCGAAGTCCAGCCCAGCACTAGATTCTTCGACAGGCTCAGAATGACAGTGCTGGGCTGAGTCGAAGGGCTTAGGATGCCACCCCGAACCCCAGGGAGGTTCTGTTCTGGTTTGTTTTGCGTTTTAATATTTAGTATTCCTTGCCTTGCTCGGTGCATTTTTTGATTGACAAACTTGAAATGATGAGCTAAGTTAAGGTAAATCAGTGAAAAAGAAAATTCGATAGAGTCCAGAATAAAGGAGGTGATTCTGGTGGCAAGGAATGGTTATCGTGGTAAGTACTATCGCATGTCTCGCATCAGGCAATCTCGGTTAGTGGCGGCGATTGCTCACGGCGATCAGAAAAGAAAAGAACACAATGTGCCTGCCATAGTGCATACTGAAGGCACGGCTGAAGAATTAGGCATGAGCGGTGCGCCTGAGGACTTGATTGTCGCCGGGCATTTGCATGACACCATTGAAGACACTCCATTGACGCTGCGGGAGATTAGGAAAAAATTTGGGCCTAAGGTTGCGTCTTTGGTTAAAGCAGTGACTGAACCAATGGGTAAATCCTGGGAAGTCAGGAAGCGCCATAAAATTCGAGCCTTGCGGCGGGGCAGTCTGGATGTTAAGGTCCTTGGCGCAGCTGACCATTGCGACAATTTATGGAGCATTGAGCAGGCTTTGCATGAGGAAGGTTTAACTAGACAGTCTGATTTTCCTCAGGCCAATGTCTGGTTGAATTTCAGCAAAGGCTATGAAGAACAGAAATGGTATCATCAAGAGGCTTGCAAGGCAATTTTTGTCAATGTGCCCTATGATGAACTTCATCCGCTCTTTGGCAAGCTCATGCGTCTAGTGGAAAGGATTTTTGGAGAAAAAATCATATTTGATCCAAAAATCCGCCGCAAAGTGCGTCGTCGCAACAGAGACAAACAAAATAGCCAGCGTGCACCAGTTAAGAGATCCAAATCTAAATAGAGGCGGATCTTTTTTGTCTTGCTTTGTTTTTTAGCTTAAAATATGGTAAAATTAGGGCATAATTAATTAATTTTTTATTTATATGCAAGAATTTTTAATGCAAAACCAGTGGGTTTTAGTCATTGCCGTGATTTGGTCATTGATTTGGAAAGGGATTGCCTTATGGAAATCAGCTCGGCAAGGTCAAAAAATTTGGTTTGTTGCGCTCTTAATTGTTAATACCCTGGGTATCCTGGAAATTTTATACATTTATATCTTTAGCAAGATGAAGAAATCTAAAGCTTAATTATTAATATAAAATATGTCTTATCAAACAAACATCACCAAAGCAGCTAAGGAAAATAAATTTTTCCGCCAGGTGCTTTTCACTGGTAAAAAGAGCCAGCTCGTGGTTATGAGCATTAAAAAAGGCGGTGACATTGGCGAGGAAACGCATGCTAATGTGGAACAGATTTTATTTTTTCAAAAAGGCGAAGGCAAAGCTATGTTAGATGGCGTGGAATCCCCAATTACTAAAGGCGACATCGTGGTTGTGACTCCAGGCACCAAGCACAATTTTATTAATACTGGCAAGGGCGCGTTAAAGGCTTGGACAGTTTATGCTCCGCCAAACCATATTGACGGCCGCATTCACAAGACTAGAAAGCAAGCTGATAAGGATGTGGAAGATGAGGAATTTGGTCATCAGGTGCAATAAGTAAAATAAAAAAGCGCCCAGGTTAATACCGAGGCGCTTTTTGAATCCTTTTTATTTTATCTTTTTCTCCTCATCATTCAGGTTTGCCATTTTATTCCTCCTTTTTGTTTCGTGGTTTCACTTCGGACTGACAATCACTCTGACGATGTACTCGCCATCCCCTTCAGTTTTTCAATGGCGGTTTTACCTGCTTGTAAACGACGCAACAGCTCTTTGCGTTCGAGTTCCAAATTATCTAAACTCTTTTGAATTTCCTTTTTTGTCGGTACTGCTCCCCCATGCCATATTTCCATTCTTATTTTTCCCAGCCAAGTAGCCGTATTAATAACTTCTTCAAGCAATTTTTCGTCAGACAAAGCTGGGATTTTTTCTCCGGCAACTGCCATTTGAGCTTTTTTCTTTTCCATTTTCCCTCCTTGTTAATGAACATATTGTCATAATACTACGACAATAATTGACATTATCATTAAATTGCTCTACAATATATAGTGTCGTCATATTGCGACAAAAATATATGCTAGATACTATATTTGAAAAATTACAGCTAAAAGAAGAACACACTCTTGTGTATTCTACTCTTTTGGAATCAGGGCCTTTGCCTGCTGGCAAGTTAGCCACAAGATTGGCAATGCCTCGTTCCAGTTTATACGGCTTTTTGGAGGACTTAGCGCAAAAAGGTCTAGTTTTAAAATCGGGAAAAATGGCTATTAAAATCTGGCAAGCTGCTCCGCCAGAAAAAGTGCAAGAGGTTTTAAATGACCAGATTAACCAGATTGAAAAAGCTAAAAGTTCTTTTGCGAATTTATTGCCTGATTTGCAAGCTAAACAAAAAACTGATTTTATTACGCCTAAATTTACTTTTTATGAAGGTCAAGAAGGTATCAGACAAATTATTAAAGATGTTTTATTATACCGTGACATTGAAACTGATTGTATTTGGCCAATTAAAGATATGCTTGATGTTATTGGTAAAGATTTCCTAGAACAATACGGCACCAAAGAAAGAATTAGGCGTAATATAAAAACTTATGTCTTGGTTCCGCAAAATAAAATGATTGACATTAAAACTAATCCTTTTTTTGGCTCGCAAGAAGAATTAAAAAGAGAAGTTAGAATCGCACCTAAAGATATTGAATATTCAATGGGTTACTGGGCTTATGGCAATAAAGTCGCTTTTATTTCCTCAAAAAAAGAATCTTTCGGTTTTATTGTAGAATCAAAAGAATTAAGACAATTATTGAAAACCCAGTTTGATTTAATCTGGCAGATTTCCAAACCTGTTAAGATTGATAAAAAATATACGGAAAAGTTTATTCAAGAAATATAATTTTTTAACCTCTAGCCGCACCTACCATCTCTTCAGCGTCAGCTAGTTTGACTGAAAGTAATTTGGAAATACCATCATCGCCCATGGTCACGCCATAAAGCACATCAGCATAATGCATGGTCACGCGGTTATGAGTAATGACTACAAATTGAGTTTTATGGGCCAGCTCTTCTAAAATTGTATTGAACCTTTCAGAATTAGCCTCATCAAGCGGCGCATCAACTTCATCAAGCACAATAAAGGGGGAAGGGTTATTAGAAATAATGGCGCAAATTAAGGCAATGGAAGTTAACGCTCTTTCGCCGCCAGAGAGCATGTTAATAGTTTTTATCTTTTTGCCAGGCGGGACTGCCTTGATTTCAATGCCAGCATAGCTTTCTTTTTCTTTTTGCTTGAGCCTTTGGGCAAATTTATCAGCTTGAGCCAAAACGCCAGTTTCTTCTTCTTCAGCTTCAAGGCCGGCTTCTTCTTTTTCGGCCTGTTCTTCTTTTTTGACTTCTTCCACATTAACCTTGATTAATTCAGATTGGCCGCCATTAAATAAAATTTTAAAATATTTTTGAAATTCCTTATTGATTTCTTTGAAAGCGTGGTCAAATTGCTCTTTAATGGTTTTATCCAGTTCCTCAATAACTTTTTCCAGAGACTGGATGGCATTTTCCAAATCACTAGATTGGCTACTGAGAAAATCATAGCGTTCTTTGATTTCTTTGTATTCTTTAAGGGTTTCTTCATCAATGCCGCCAATAATTTCAATTTGGCGTTTTAGTTGTTGGATTTTTTGGTAAGCAAGATTTTCCTCAATGGGATTTTCAACTTTATGATTTTGTAAATTTTTAATTTCAATCTGATCTTGTTTAATTTCAGCTTCCAGATCCTCTTTTCTGGTCAGATATTTAGCCATCTCAATGTTTTGTTCGTTAATTTGCTGGCTGTAATTATTAATTTGGTTTTGTTTTTCTTGAAAGTCTTTTTGTAAAGCGATCAAGGTTTCCTTTTTATTCTGTTCTTCCAGATTGAAATTATTGATTTTCAAGCCCTGCTCCCTAATCTTTTCGTCTAAGCTTTTGATTCTTTCTTCAATGGCCTGAAGTTCTTTATTAACTTCTCGGTTAAAAGCATTTTTGTCAGAGGGCGCAATTTGAGTTAGGTTAATTTCCTTGCTGATTTTTTCTCTTTCAGCTTTAAGTCTATTAATGTCATTTTCTAAAGATTCAATTTTTTCTTGTTTGATTTGCAAATTAAGGTTAATCTGGCTAATTTCTAAATTTAAATCATTTTTTTGTTCAGCCAGGGTTTCTAATTGGTTTTGCAGGTTAACAATATTGCTGGCGCCTTGTTTTTTTGCGGTTTTAAGTTTCTCCAGATACAAGGATAATTTTCGGGAAATCTCTCGGGCTTGGTTTTTTATGTCAGCTAATTCTTCCAGCTTTTCAACCTGCAAAAGTTCATTGACTAGTTTTTGCTGTTGATTAAAAATAATTTCCAGTTCTTTTTCAGCTTCAAAAGGCAGTTGCGAGGTCTTTTGAATTTTATTCAAATCTTCTTTGACTCGTTCCAGTCTTTGATTAAGCGAATCCAGATTGATTTTTTTATTTTGTATGTTGGAATTTTCTTTGGCGGAAAGATCAGTAATCTCTGTAATTTTTTGTTTTACAGCTTCAAGTTGCTGATTAATTTCTTCTTCTTTTTGCTTAAGCCAGACCAAATTGCCTTGACCCTGTTTTTGCAGCTCGACATCCAGCTTGGCTCGCAAAATTGTTTGGTCGCGCAATAAAGAATTTTTTTGCGCAATCAGGTTGTTATATTCGTTCTGGATTTTTTCAAAAACGACTTGGCGTGAAGATTCCGTGGAAAATTCCTCAATTTTCGCCTGAACTTGTTGGAGTTCGCTAACTAGATTTTTATAAATTTTTTCCAGATTAACTTTTTGGCTTTGAATCTGCTGCAAGTTTTTATCTAATGACTGCCAGATGACGCTAAAATAATCAAGTTGTAAAGTCTTTAATTCTTTTTCAATCTCCTCGCGTTTTTCTAGTTTTTTGACTTGGCGAGTCAGAGAGCGCAAACGCGGTTCAATTTCCTGCAAAGTCATAGCAGTCTGGGCCAAATTTTCCCGGCTGGCTTTAAATTTATTCAAGGCTTGTTCGCGCTTAATTTGAAATTGCCTGACACCTACGGCTTCATCAAATAAATCCTTCCTTTCCTGTAAAGAGGCAGAAAGGACTGAGTCTGCCATGCCTTGGCCAATAATGCTGTAAGTCCTTTGGCCAAAATTGGCTTTGGCTAAAAGCAATTGAATGTCAGATAAACGGGCTTTATTTTTATTAATAAAATATTCGCCTTCGCCGCTTTGGTAAACGCGACGAGTGATGACTAGTTCAGTATAATCAATATCAGTCTGTTTATCTTGGTTATTTAAAAATAATGAAACTTCGGCAAAGCCTAAGCGAGCCTTTTTATCAGAGCCAGAAAAAATCACATCCTGGCTTTTTTTGCCGCGCAGAGTTTTAATGCTTTGTTCGCCCAAAACCCAGCGGATGGCATCGGCCACATTAGATTTGCCTGAGCCATTAGGGCCAACCACGCCAGTTATGCCTTTGGAATTATTTATTCTTGAGGGAAATTCTAAGACAGTCTTATGGGCAAAAGACTTGAAGCCGTGCATTTCTAGCTTTTCTAGATACATATTTTATGAAAGCGAATTTACGAATTTATTACAAATATACAAATTGTCTCTATCAATTCATTGTACTATTTGTAAATTAGTATGTATTTGTATATTAGTCTTCTTAGAATTTGTATTGATTCGAGAGTCATTAAAAAAATAAAACGGACAGAGGCCTCAATCTAATTATATGATAAAAATGTTTAGCTGACAAATGGATAAATTTGACTTTTTATGCCATTTAGCTAAAATGTTTTTAACGCTCACAATCCAGAGAAAATGAAAAAAGGAGGGTCTCATGGCAGAAAATCAAGGCGAGTACTGCGTTATTTACAGGGAGAGTGGCAAATGGACGCGTGCCTTTTTCGAGTCAAAGGTTTTGGCAGATGAGTTCATGTCCAAGCAACATCAAGAAGCTCGGGCCTTTTTACGCCAGCATGTAGTCGTCTCTGTTGGCTCCAAGTCTTTTTTTGACTCCGAGTCTATGGCCAAGGCAAATGCTCAGAAAGTGGGAGGCCAAGTCACGGTTCTTAATCCCATGATTTCTGATTTGCCTGCCGAGCTGCTTTATACCTAGTCAAGGTAACCCAGAGACTTTAACCAGTTGCTTTTTTCCCAGCTTCATTTAATTATGGCCCGGTATTAAAAAACAGGAGCCCCCCTGTAGGAGGCCCCCTACCTCCCCGGG
>Ga0209777_10009367_pt1 | contig 10547 bp, 6 predicted proteins | sample FrelakmetHBP12HB_FD_187147 | JGI IMG/M metagenome (GOLD analysis project Ga0209777, IMG submission 187147) | Freshwater lake sediment microbial communities from the University of Notre Dame, USA, for methane emissions studies -HBP12 HB (SPAdes)... | ecosystem: Environmental > Aquatic >... | reverse complement strand
GAGCCGATGTTTCGGGCCGCCGGGCGAACGGCGACGGCGGAAAAATTGGCCGGTTTTGCCGGACAAGCGCCGTACCTGATCGAAGGGCGCGCTGCGGAAACGATCGTCCCCTTCGTCCAGACCGACCCGCTGCCGGTGGTCAGCCTGCGCCTGAACGGTAAAGAGGGTTTTTTCCTGATCGACACCGGCGGTCCCGAGCTGATCGTTGCGCCGGAATTCGCGGTCGAGGCCGGGGCTCGGAAAATCGTCGAAGTCCCCTCCGGCGGAATGATGGCCGGCGGAAAGCCGGCGCCGCCGTCAGTTTACGCCGCCGTCGACCGGCTTCAGATCGGCGATTTCACCCTACGCCATGTTCCCGTCATGATCACCGAGGCAAACCTGGACAAGCTCCCCGGCTTCGCCAAGCCCTTGAGCGGCATTCTGGGCACGGTTCTGCTCTCGCGCTTCACCTTCAGTCTTGATTACCCCGCCGGTCGGCTGCAGCTGCGCCGTCGCGAAGCCGACGGTCATCCGGCTAAAGAACATCCGCGGCAAGAGGGAGGAACATCCATGCCCTTTTGGCTGGCCGGTGATCATTTCATTTTGGCCCAAGGCACGATCAACGGGAGCGAGCCACATCTCTACTTCATCGATACCGGGCTGATCGGCGGTGGTTTGACGCTGCCCGAATCGATGATCAAGGAAGCCGGCATCGAGTTGTCGACAGAAACGCAGACCGGCATAGGCGGTGGAGGGGAGGTTCCCATCCGGAACTTCGTTGCCCGGGAGGTGACCCTAGGCGGCGTCCGCGCCGCCGAGGTCAAGGGTGTTTTCGGCGCCATAACACCGGCGATGGAATACATGCTCGGCTTTCGCCTGGCGGGCATCATCTCCCACGATTTTTTAAAGCCTTACAAGGTGACCTTTGATTTCGACGCCATGCGACTCATTCTGCAAGCGCCGAATAAATAGAAAAGAGGAGGCCTCATGCGCATTCGCCCGCTCATCCGGAATTTTTCCATTTCAGCGCTCTTTTTTTCGGTCGCGGTCGGTCCGTCCGCCTTCGGACAGGCCATCCCGGCGGAAATTTTAAAAACCCTGAATTACCGGTCCATCGGCCCGACCCGCGAGAGCGGGCGGTTCGTCGACTTCGCCGTCCCACTGCAGCAAAAATACACCTTCTATGCCGCGTCGGCTACAGGCGGCTTGTGGAAAACCGTGAATAACGGCCAGACGTTCACGCCGCTTTTCACCGACGAGAAGGTCTTTTCGATCGGCGACGTGGCCGGGGCCCCGTCCAACCCGGACATCCTCTGGGTCGGTTCGGGGGAGGCCAACAACTCCCGGACGACGTATTACGGGGACGGGGTTTACAAGTCGGTTGACGGCGGCCTCACCTGGAAAAACATGGGACTGCCGGAATCCCATCACATCGGCCGCATCGTTATTCACCCGTCAAACCCGGATATCGTCTATGTGGCCGCCCTGGGGCATCTCTATTCCGAAAATCCGGATCGCGGTCTCTACAAAACGACAGACGGCGGCCTGACCTGGGTGAAAGTCCTGGACGTGACCGAGGGCGGCCGGGCGATCGGCTGCGTAGATGTCGTGATGGACCCGGCCAACCCCGACGTCCTTTTTGCCGCCGCGTATGACCGGCTCCGGAAATTCTGGACGTACAATATCGGCGGCCCGGGGAGCGGAATTTATAAAACGACCGACGGCGGGAAAACCTGGGTTAAATTGACCGGCGGCCTTCCCGGCGGTTTGCTGGGCCGCATCGGCCTGGCGATTTCTGCGAAAAATTCCCAAATCCTCTACGCCGAGATCGAAAACGCCAATAAGCCCAACTTGGCCCAGGACAAGCGGTGGCAGGAAATTTTGGACGGCAAGAACAGCGCGGGGATGGTCAACGGAGAAATCTACCGGTCCGACGATGCGGGCGCGACGTGGACAAAAGTCAGCCCGGACAAGCAGAGCATCGGCGGATATCCGGGCTATTACTACGGCCAGATTATCGTCGATCCGGCCGACGATACGCATGTCTATGTCCTGTCCGTTGGCGTTTCCGAGTCCAGGGACGGCGGGAAAACCTGGAAGACGGCGTTTTCCTTCGGCGGCGACAATCACGCTCTCTGGATCGATCCGGCCGATTCGGCCCACATGCTCCTCGGCTTCGACCACGGCCTGGGCGTGACCTGGGATGGGGGCAAAAACTGGGCCCACTCCGACAACCTTCCCCTCGGCCAGCTGGTGGCCGTCGACTTCGACTCTTCCCGGCCATACAACATTGCCGCGGGTCTTCAGGACAACGGCTCGGTGATGGGCCCCGGCACCAAAAAGGGCGGCGGTTCGATCCGGCTGGAGGATTGGGCCTCGGTCGGAAGCGGCGACGGGATGACGAACGTCTTCGATCGCAAGACGAACCGCTTTCTCTACAACGAGAGCCAATTCGGAGCGCTTCAACGGCTGGACCTGGTCACCGGCGAAACGAAGAACATCGCTTATAAAAAAGATGGAATGCGGTTCAATTGGAACTCTCCGATCATCGTCTCCGTCCACAACCCCGACGTGATCTTCCACGCCGGAAATCTCATCGTCAAATCAACCAACCGCGGCGAAACGTGGACCGAAATCAGCCCCGACCTGACGACCAACGACAAGGCCAAGTTGCCCAACGGCACGGGCGGCGACGGCAACATCCAGGCCTGCACGATCATCTCTCTGGCCGAATCGCGACTCCAGGCCGGGCTCCTCTGGGCCGGCACGGACGACGGCCTGGTCTGGATGACAAAGGACGACGGGAAAAACTGGACCAAGGTGAGCGACAAGATTGCCGGCAACCCGGGGACCTGGGTCAGCCGGGTCGAGGCTTCGCCTTCCGATCCGGCGACGGCCTATGTTTCCTATTCCGGTTTGCGCAACGACGATTTCCGGCCGTTCCTTTACAAGACGGCGGATTTCGGCGCGACGTGGACCTCGATCGCCGGAAACCTCCCGAATGAAACGATCAACGTCATCCGCGAGGACCCGCGCAACCCGAACCTGTTGTTCGTCGGGACCGATGGCGCGATTTACGCGTCCTGGGACGGCGGCGGGAATTGGACGAAGATGAAAGGGAACCTGCCCACCCAGCCCGTCCACGACCTCCAGATCCACCCGCGCGATCGGGACCTTATCATAGCCACCCACGGCCGGAGCGCCTGGATCGCCGACATTTCCGCGCTCGAGGAAATCACTCCCCAGGTTTTAGCCGAGGAGGTTCACCTCTTTTCCTGCAAACCGGGTTACCAGTGGTCGGTCGGAGTGTCGAAACAGACCTTCTCGGCCAATTATGCCGGAACGAGCGAACCGGTCGGCATCGGCGTTCAATACTTTTTGAAGAAAAATCCGACGGGGGACGTTCTGGTCCAGGTCTTTCAGGGGGCGGTGAAAATCAACGAGCTTCCCGGGACGGCCGATCCGGGGCTCAATTCAGTCCTCTGGCCCATGTCCAAATCGCGTCCGGGCGGCTTGCCGCCGGCCGGGGCGCGGCCGGCCCCGGTCAACATCGACGAGGTCCCCGAGGAATACCGGGCGCAATTCATGAGAATGCGGTCCGGCCCGTCGGTCGGCGAGGGGGAATATAAAATCGTCCTTTTGGTGGACGGAAAATCTTATGCGACGACGGCCGAGGTCCGGCCCGATCCCGGCGCGGGCAAGTAAATAAACTGAACGGAACGCATCGTTTTTTACATAAAGAAAAGCCAACCCCGCTGAATTTTCCCTGCATCAGGGAAATTAAGAGGGCTGGCATGTTTATTGCAATTTTCATAGCGACGTCATTGCCCTCAAGGCCGAGGAAACGACCATGCTTGAATTGAAGGGCGTCACGAAACGCTACGCCTACGACCCGGCCGTAGACCGGGTCAGCTTCACGGTCGGTCCGGGCGAGGTCCTGGGATACCTCGGCCCCAATGGAGCCGGTAAATCCACGACCATCAAGATGCTGGCCGGTCTGCTCGACCCGACGGCGGGCGAAATTCATTTCGAAGGGCGCGACATCCGGTCCGACTTCGTCGCCTACAAGCGGCGGCTCGGCTACGTCCCGGAGCAGTCGGAAATCTATCCTTATCTTTCCGGATACGATTACCTCCTCCTCGTCGGCCGCCTCCGCGGCCTTCCGGAACAGACGCTCAAGGAAAAAGCCCGGGCCTTTCTCCGGGTCTTCGACCTCGATTCCGACCGGGACAACCCGATCAGCGCCTATTCCAAGGGCATGCGCCAGAAAGTCCTGATTTCCGCGGCCCTGCTTCACGACCCGGACATCCTTCTTCTCGACGAGCCGCTCTCCGGCCTGGACGTGACAACCGGGATGATTGTCCGTGACCTGGTCAAGAGGCTCGCGGCGGAGCGAAAGATCGTCATTTATTCTTCGCATGTCCTTGAGGTGACCGAAAAAATCTGCACCCGGGTTCTGATCCTCGACAAGGGGAGGATCGTGGCCGATGATTCGGTCGAAAACCTCCGGTCGCTCATGAACCTTCCATCGCTGGTGGAAATCTTCAACCAGCTGGTCTCCCACGAGGACACCGACGCCGTGGCCCGCGACCTCGTCGTCGTGATGCAAGGCTGATGACCCCTCGCGACTGGATGAACTTCGAATATCTCTGCGGGCGGCTGTCCGAACGGCCGCGGCGATTTGTGGTCCTGGTCCGCCATTTCTTCATCCGCTTTTTCCAAAATGACGTAATTCCCTTCGAGGACCAGATGAAGGAGAAGCTCTACGTCATTCTGGCCATGCTGGCGTCGCTGGGGTGGTTCATGACGACGACCTTGTTCGGCCGGTACATCTTCATTGCCGACTACGGCGAATCCTGGCTTCAAAAATGCGAGTTCCTGTCGTTTTATATGGTTTTGCTCGCCTTCATCACCCTGCTAGAGTGGGACTCCCTGTTTATCGACCGGCGCGATTTCGTCAATCTGGCCGGTCTTCCCCTTGAGCCGAAAACGATCTTCCGGGCGAAATTCGTCTCCCTCCTGTTTTTTGTTTTTCTTTACGCCGCGGCGGCCGATCTCATTTCAGGATTCGCCATCGGATTCTTTCTGCCCCAGTGGATCGGGGGAACGATCGGGTCGTTCCTGATTTACCAGGTTGGCCAGTTCGTTTCGATGACGCTGTCGTTTTATTTCACCTTTTTCCTCGTTTTGAGCCTTGAGGCCGTTCTCCTTTTTTTCCTCGGTCCGCGGATTTTTCGGCCGGTTTCGCTGGCCGTCCGGTTCGTTCTCATCACCGCGAGCTTCGCCTTCCTCGCAGGATATCTTGTCAATCAGGACGCGGTGTCGTCCTTGTTTGAGCGCCTGGCGGAATTCCGAAGGAGCGACCGGCCCCTTTTCCTGGCCCTTCCTCCCGTCTGGTTCACCGGGATCTACGAAAAGATCATCGGCCGCGGGCTTACGCTCAACGATATCGCCGCTGCACGGGGAATCCTCTCGGTCTTCGCCCTGGGCCTCTTTTCTTATTTCACGCTGGGCTGGAGCTACCGGAAACAAATGCGGAAATCCCTGGAGGTCCAAACCCGGAGGCAGCCGTTTCGGGCGCTGGGGGAGCGGCTGCAAACGATTTTTGACGGAATCGTCCTCCGTCATCCCGTCGACCGGGCGGTCTTTCATTATTTCGGCCGGACGCTCAAAAACAGTCCTCGGCTGAAAGTCCGCCTGGCCGGGATGATGGCCGTGGCCCTCGGGTTCCTGTTTGTCATCGTCGTCGGGTCCCGGGTTTTCCCGGGATCGGCCAAGATCGCGGACCTCAACGTCCTGGGCATTCCGATCGTCCTGGCCATCGCCCTCCTCCTCGCCTTTCGGACCGGCGTCAACATTCCGCTGACGGCCGAAGCCAACTGGATTTTTATACTGACGGAAGCGCCGCCCCGGCGTTCTTATTTTATTGCTTTGAAAAAGGCGGTGTTTTATTTCGGCCTCCTGCCGTTGTTCCTGGTGATGTTTGGCCTCCACGCCTTTCTCTGGGGACCGGGGCCGGCCGTCCTCCACGCCCTCTTCGGCCTCGTCTGTTCCCTCTTTTTCCGGGAAGTCCTTTTCTGGCGCTACGCAAAAATCCCGTTTTCCTGCCTGGTCGTTCCCGGAAAGGCCAAGGTCCAGTACTTCTGGCTCCTTTATTTCGTAGCTTTTTTTCTGACGGTCTCGATATTAACCACGATCGAGCGGGAGATGTTCCGCAATCCCTCCGCGTTCTCCGTCTTTTTTGGGGTGGCGATCGCCCTTCTTCTTGGAATCTCCCTTTACCAGCGTCTGTTTGTTTATGAAAAGCTGACGATTGTTTACGAGGAGGAACCGGAGCAGGTGATGGTGACATTGTAGAGGAAGGCCGGCCGCGGACTCTTCGGTTCTGAGGCCGATTTCTCGTCTTGAAACGTCGATACGTTCAGACTAAAATGAAAATCATCCTTTATCAGATCGCCGAAGGGAATAATGAGGAATATGAAAATCGAACGGGCCGCGATGAAGGAAAAGCTCGCCTCGTTCAACCGGGTTTCCCTTATCCATCTGCCGACGCCGATGCGGAAGCTCGAGCGGCTGACCGCCGAGCTCGGGGGGCCGGAAATCTGGATCAAGCGCGACGACTTGACCGGCCTGGCTTTCGGCGGGAACAAGTCCCGGAAGCTCGAATTGATCGTCGCCGATGCCCTGGCGAAAAAGGCCGATGTTTTCATCACCTGGGGAGCTCTGCAGTCCAATTGGGCCATGCAGGCAGCGGCTGCATCCGCCGAATGCGGCCTTGATCCGGTCCTGATTCTCTTTAAATCCTATGATTTGCCGCCGGAAGTTGATGGAAACATCCTCCTGAACCGGATCCTGAACGCGGATGTCCGGATCATGGACGCGGTGAAAGGCAAGCTGGTCACCCAGGAGATCGCCGTCGCGGCCGCCGAAAAGGTCGCGGCGGAATTCCGGGCGGTCGGGAAAAAGCCTTATATCGTTTCGAACGGGGGATCCGTGCCGCTCGGCGGAATGGATCGGCCGCTCGGGGCGGTCGCCTATATCCAGGCATTTGTCGAAATGCTGGAACAGACGGAAGCGCAGGGATTCCGGCCGGACGCGGTCATTCACGCGACCGGCTCAGGAGGGACGCAGTCCGGGTTGATTTGCGGCGCCAAATGGACCTCGCCGGAAACCCGGGTCATCGGCATCAGCGTTTCCGATCCGAAGGACCCGTTCACCGATCTGGTCCGGACGGTTGTGGAAGCGACGGAGCGGATAATGGGCTATGAACCGGCCGTGCGGCCGGAAGACTATATCGTTCTGGACGATTATCTTCAGGACGGCTACGGGATCATGAACAAAGATGTAGCCGGAGCTCTCCGGCATCTGTTCCGGACGGAGGGAATCGTCCTGGACCCGGTCTACACGGTCAAGGCGTTCATCGGAATGCTCGATTTAATCCGGAAGGGCTATTTCAGAAAAACAGACAAAATCGTCTTTTTCCATACCGGCGGGACGCCGGCCCTGTTCCCCAATAAACACAAAATTGTCGAATTTCTCGACTGAACGCGCTTTACCTGATCCCCGAGCTTTTCAAATATTTCAGGAATTCGTTGTCCGTCGTCAGGAGCAGCCAGGTGTTCGCGGCGAGGGCGGCCCGATAGGTATCAAGAGATTTCAGGAATTGGTACAGCTCGGGGTCGAGGTTATAGGCCGCGGCATAGATCTTCGTCGCCTCGGCGTCGGCCTTGCCCTTGATTTCCTGAGCCTGCTTATAGGCCCCGGACTGGATCTTTTTAAGCTCGCGTTCCTTTTGACCGCGGATCTCGGCGCTTTTCCCGTCGCCCTCAGAGCGGTACTTGGAGGCGATCCGCTGGCGTTCGGCGATCATCCGGTCGAAGACTTTTTGCTGGACCTCGTCGACGTAATTCACCCGCTTGATCCGGACGTCCTTGAGCTCGACTCCGAACTGAGGCGTGATTTTGGAGGCGTTTTCCAGAATTATCCGAGCCAGCTTCTCCCGGCCTTCCTCGATCTTGGCGGCGACTTCGGAAAAATCCGACAGGGCGGCGTCTTCGGAGACTTCGAACGCCCGGTTGGACGACCGGACGATCTCGATCAAATCGAACTTGGCGATGGTATTGCGGGTTTCCCCGTCCACGATGTCGTCCAGGCGGGAGTGGGCGTTCCGCTCGTCGCCGACGCGCTGGAAAAAGACCAGGGGATCGGCGATCCGCCACCGGCAGTAGGTATCCACCCAGATGTATTTTTTATCGCGGGTCGGGATCTGATTCGGATCACCGTCCCATTCGAGCCAGCGTTTCTCGAAATAATTCGCTTTTTGAATGAAGGGGATTTTGATATGGAGACCGGGGCGGACGACCGGCCCGCCGATCGGGTCGCCGAACTGGGTCACGACGACCTGGTTGGTCTCGCTGACGACGTACACGGCGCCGCCGAGGAGAGCCAGGAGGACCAGGGCGGCAACGATGATCAGGCCCTGTTTCTTCCGGGTGATCATTTTTTCACCTCCTCGTTCAGGCTGAGGAGCGGCAGGATGGATTTGAGCTTGTCGTCGGCGATGACTTTTTTACTGACTTTCGACATGACCTCGGTCATGGTTTCCAGGTACAGGCGCTTGCGGGTGACGGCGGGCGCCTTGATGTATTCGCGATAGATCGAGGTGAAGCGGCTGGCGTCGCCCTCGGCGTTGTTCACCCGTTCGGCGGCGTAACCTTCGGCCCCGCGGATGGTTTGCTCGGCTTCACCCTGGGCCTTGGGGATTTCCTGGTTGTACTCGGACCAGGCCTCGTTGATCTTTTTTTCTTTTTCTTGGAGGGCTTCGTTGACGTCGTTGAAGGCCGGCTTGACCAGGTCGGGCGGATTGACGTCCTGGAAAATCAGTTGATAGACGTCGATGCCGATTTCATACAGATCGCAGAGCTTTTGAAGCTCGTCTTTGGCCTCGGCGGCGAGCCGGGCCCGGCCGGTCGTGATCGTCTCGTCGACGGCGTTGTCGCCGATCACTTTGCGGACGACAGCCTCGTTCATGTCCCGGAACGTCTGTTCCGTGTCGCGCATTTTGAAAAGGAACTTGTAGGGATCCTTGATCTTGTACTGGACGATCCATTCGGCGACGACGACGTTGAGGTCGCCGGTCAGCATGACCGCCTCGGCCTGGGTCTCGGGCGTCGAAGCGTATTCGCTTTTAATCCCCGGCTGGACCGTCCGGAAACCGAACTCCAGCTTCAGCTGCCGCTGGACCGGGACCTTGGTCAGGACCTCGATGCCTAACGGAAGCTTGAAATGAAGGCCGGGGTCGGAGGTCCGGACGAATTTGCCGAACCGTTGGATCACGCCCATTTCATCCGGGGCGACCTGATAAAACGATCCGGCCAGGACCGCCAGGAGGATGACTCCGGCAATCAGATACCAAATGAAATTTTTGGGCAGCTTGGGAAGCTGGGGCATCTTCGGCAGCTGCCCGTCCCAATTCTGAAACGGATTTTGATTGGCCATACGCTTCTCCTCTCCTTGCGTGCTCCTTCCATCATACGGCAAAAGAACGGGAAAGTTAAACGGCATGATAACCTGGTTATCGACACCTCGGCGGAATAGGGAGTGGAGGGGAAGGGAAACTCAAGAGATTCCCCTGCGGGCGCGGCTTATTTGAGGATGGACATCAGCTGGGGCAGATCGGAGAGGTCCGCGTTCGAGATCCGGAGCCGGGACATATCCACGTCCCCAAGGGTTTTCAATCCCGAGCCGGTGATCACGAGAACGGTTCGGGCCCGCCGCGGGATCAGACCGAGGCGGACCTTTTTCAAATAAGCCGCCAGGACGGTCGCTGAACCCGGATCGCAGAAGATCCCTTCGTATTCCGCCAGCAGCCGCTGGGCCCGGAGGATTTCATTGTCGCCGACCGAGGCCATTTGGCCTCCGGTTTCGGCCAGCATCTTGAGAATGATCTTTCCCCCGGGCGGATTGGGGTTGGCGATGGCGTGGGCGACGGTTTTGGGGTGGGCTACGGGGGCGACCGTTTTGCGGCTCCGGTCGAACGCCCGGGTGATCGGAGCGCAGCCGCGGGCCTGGACGCCGACAAACCGGGGGATCCGGCGGATCCATCCCGCCCGTTTCAATTCCTGAAACCCGCGCAGGAGGCCGAGGAGGTGCCCTCCGGAGCTGACGGGAACGAAGAGGAACTCGGGCGCCTCGCCGCCGAGCTGCTCGTAGATTTCAAAGGACGTGACCTTGTATCCTTCCACCCGCGAAGGGTCCACGGAATTGATGAAATAAAAACGATTGACCCGGCCGATCTCGAAGCTTTTCCAGAACAAGGCGGCGTAATCGCCGCGCACCTTGATGACGGTCGCGCCGAAGATCCCGGCGGCCAGGATTTTTTCCTTCGGGGTATCGTCCTTGACGAAAATGACGCTTCGCAGGCCGGCCTTGGCGGCGTAAGCGGCTGTCGAGCCGGCCATGTTCCCGGTCGAAATGGTCCCTACCGTCTCGAACCCGAGGGATTTGGCCGTGTGGATGGCGACGACCGATCCGCGGTCCTTGAAGCTGCCGGTCGGATTCATCGCTTC
>Ga0209777_10009366_pt1 | contig 10548 bp, 11 predicted proteins | sample FrelakmetHBP12HB_FD_187147 | JGI IMG/M metagenome (GOLD analysis project Ga0209777, IMG submission 187147) | Freshwater lake sediment microbial communities from the University of Notre Dame, USA, for methane emissions studies -HBP12 HB (SPAdes)... | ecosystem: Environmental > Aquatic >... | reverse complement strand
GGTATTCAGGGTGTCCGCCTCAAGGTAATCAGGGTCGTAATCGGTCGCGACTTCAGTACTGCCCCCAGAAGTCTTCTTCCAAGTAAGGGTGCCTGCTCGTATGACAGACGTAAGCGTGGTGGACCCTTGGATGTCCTCCACGCTGAACTGGTCACTTAAGGCATAGTCGGTAGATGGGTGCACCAAAGTAAAACCCAGCTCGGGGATACTTACGTCAGTTCCTGTCGTAGAAACATAGAGACCCACCTACCACCTCATACTCTTAGTAACGATAAGCAAACTCTAACACAACCAGCGGGCGATCGATATTGGAACCGTCGCCATAGACCTGAATGACTTCCCCTGCGGAGAAGTTAAGGTTCAGGGTGTTGTCCTGAGTTCCTACACTGCCAGTCAGGGACTTGCTATACAAGTTGGTAGCGCTGCCGCTTTTGCGAACCCGGACGTTCCAGGTGCTGTTAGTAGCGGTGTTGACCGAGATCCCTACCAGCGTGGCGTCCTGGATCAAACGAGTGCTGGACTCGTTCGAGGTGAACAGCGCATTGCGCAGGTATTCGTTCGTGATCTTGGCGTTATCCCTGCCACCAAAAGTGACATACTGACGAGATACCGACAGGAACTTGTTCCTGCTGTTGGTCTTGTCGTAGGTCGCCAGCTGGCCGTTAATAACCGAGAACGGGATCTGGGTCGAAGCGCCAAGGTTTGCGTTGGGGGCTACGGTCTTCTGGGTCAGGTAGAAGCTCGGCTCAGTAGACGCGCCGCCCTGGAATTCCCAAACACCAGTAACCACTTCGTCTCTTTCAAGAAGCGCAATAGTCTGGTCCGTTCCTACAAGGCCGGCCATCCACCGTTGGGTCATTTCGTCCCAACGCAGGTTGGCGTTCGGGCCGGTGACGCCCCTTTCGACCTGCACGGCAGCGTCGGCACCAATGGTTGCACCTGTGCGCAACAGGATGTTGGCGTCCGTGACGTTCAATTCACTGACCGTCTGGTCGGTGATCGTCCCTACGAAGGTAATGTTCCCGTCAACATAAAGGTCTGTGCGGACCCGTACGTCTACCTGGGGTAGACTACCAACCGCGGCGTGACCAAGGAGAAGTTCGTTGGCACTCACGTCGGCGCGCAAGATGTCCTGAATGTCCATCCCGTAGCCAACGTTCTGCTGCCGGCCGATGATGATATCGTTGGCGTTATCAGAGCGCAGATCCAAAGGTTTAGACATCCCGTTTACGTTCATGATGCCATCGGTATCATTAGTGTAGGCGGTATCCAACGTGACGAGAGTGGTGCTCAGAGCAGTGTCCAAGTTATCAAACACCTGCTGTACGGTAGTGCCACTGAGAAGAGTCCAGGAGAGAGGGTCCGTACCGATCAGACTCGCGCCCGATGATCCTGCGGTTGTAGAACCGAGTTCACTTTTGGTGTAATAACGGAAGTCATGCGTATGGAGCTGGGTAGCTACCGAGCAGTCACTACCATCGACCAAGCGCTGGTTGTCGATCGTGTTCACGATCTCATAGATGTTCGCAGACGCAGCATAGACGTCTTCAGGATCGAAGTCTGCGCCTAAGACTGCGGTCCACGTCCCATCCAAGTTTACCTCTGCGTCCAAACCGCCCAAAGCTGCGGTCAGCTGGACTGCCGTGACGAGATCCTTGCTGTTTTGCAAGTCCTCCACACTGAACTGGTCACTAATGTTGAAGTGACTCGTTGCAGCAAGTACTGTATAGCCAAGATCTGCCAATACGACACCGGTTGCGCCAGAACTAACCCTCAAGTAAGCCATAAAACCCCCAAATGTAAAATAAAGTTTGCCCTTATATTAGCTTCCTGTGTGATCCTAAAATAACGACACGTCTTATTATAGCTTCCACGCTAATTCTAAAATAATCCTTGGGAATGGTACGTTTGTGCCCTCTACCTTAAATAATAGAATACTTCCTGCTGGTACGTCCATATTTATAGACGAGTCCTTCTTATATGACAACCACACCATACCTAGGTTAACTAGCGGAGATGGGGAGCCTTTTTTAAATACTTTGATAGTCCAGTTAGTGTTACTTTCGCAGTTGGCAGTAATCCCCATGATAGTAGCGTTCCGGATGAGGGCGTCTCCAACAGTCATCGCCGGCTGCCCATCTTCTAGGCGCAGGTATTCGTTTGTGACGGTCCTACGATGGGTACCTGCCCGAAGATACATTTTTGGGATGGAAAGCATCTTACTGCGAGTCTGGTCATACATGTACTGTATGCCATCTACGGTTATGATCCTGGGTGTGGTATTAGGCATTCCTTAACCCCTTGGCGACATACTCATGGACTTCGTTGAGCCGCGCGATCTGAATCTCTTCCGCCTCGGTTACGCTGGGAGTTTTGTCTTTTTCCTCCCATATATCCTTAACCTTATCCCGAAGTTCGTGCTCAAATGTTATCTCATCCAGATATGTTTGCACACCAGGAAAGAGTTCCTGTGGGGCCAGGACCATGCCTGCGGCCTTTAAAGAGACCGCAATATACATAAGCACCTCGCGATCGTACTTCTCTTTGGGGCGGATCCTGGACAAAACCTGCATGGCTAACGCTGCCTCATCAGGTTCCACAGGTTGCAAGATAGCAAAGCTAACTGGATTCGAACTGAAGGCATGCGCAATATTTTCAAATATATGCCAATGCTCGAAAGGGGAGTGGCTGTTAAGGGTAACCTGCAGAGCCATGGCCATGTCCTTGATCTCTTCGGGAGTCCCCTCTGAGAAGTGGTCCCTCTGCAGCTCCGACCAGATGGTCTCGGGCTCCCAGTCCCACCACTGTCTGCTATAGTGGTCATTCAAAAAACGATAGAGGCTGAACACATTCAGCGAGCCTTCTTTGTCAAACATCTCCCGTGTTGCGGCGCGTACAAGAAGTTTCCCCATCATCTGCCTGGGATTTTCCACTCCTTGGACTACTTGTTTAAGGGAACGGATGGGTTTTAGGGACAAGGCATCTTCGTGGGATTCAGGTTCTTTTTTCTCCTGAATCCCCGATACCTTGTTCATAAACTCCCGGGTGAGGTCATCAATGCGTGCCATCAGCCATTCCTACTATGATTTCTTTCGCGTCACGGGGCAGGGATTCAAAGATGGTAGTCGGATCGCGCCGAAGTTCACTTGCCAAAAGCTCTCCGAAGTACTCCTTAATCTTGGCATACTTAACAGTTACCAGCTTTGCCAACTCATCGCCTTCCATAACAGTCTGTGAGGCTGTCTTGTACCGATATCCCATATAAGGATCGGGCTCGGATGCGAAGGTGGCCTGGTAGGGGTTCTGCAGGTGCGATCCGTAGCAGCGGTCGAGACCTGCTTGCTTATCGAACCCATGCAGGAGTTGTGCAAACTGAGAAGGGGTGTACTGTTTTTTAGCGGACCCTAGCTTGGTGACCAGAGCTTTGAGTTCTGGTTGGGACTCCAGGAGCGAGGCTCGCGCTTTGATGTGTGCATCGACCATCGGGCTGTAGTGGTCGCTGGCGTATTTGCTGATCACACCGGACTGTTTACCCATCCCGAGTTCGTGGGAGCGACGCTGTACCGCAGCTGCGTACTTATGCCTCAGCTCAAGGGGGATCTTGCTCTCATTCTCCGCAAGGTACTTCGCGGCCATCTTGACATGGATGGTCGTTGGCATAGCATACTGGGCATGGGTATAATTGCTACCAATGTCCTCAACCTGGGCGAGTTTCGACATATCCACACGGACTGTTCGATTCACCGGTTTCACTGCGCCATCCTGCTCGTAATAAACGTTAGAGGACGCCAACTTAGCGTTTGCTAACACCCCCTCCGATTTTTTTCCGGAGGCAAGCTTAACAATCGCGTCCGAGGGAGCGACCTTAAACTTTGCGCACGCAACCATGAGGTTCTGAGCAGCGATCTTTTGCGCCTCTACAGGTAACCTATGGGAATACATGTCGAAGTACTGGTTCGAAAGCCAAGTACTGTCGGTATCATAAATAGGATACCTATTCAGTTTGGCTGCCTTTTTAGTAATAACTGTGAGCGCAAAGTCATGGTCACCCAGTTTTGCACGCTCCTCAGCTGAAATGACATTGCAAGTCGGGTTTAGTTTCGCCAACTTTAGCATGCCTTCCTTCGAGGTATCGTCATAAATGTCGATAACTTGGTTGGCTAACTTAAACATACGGGGCTCCTTATGCCGGTATAGGCGGTAATAGATCTATCAGATTCGCCGAAGGCGCATCAGGCACGATGATAAGGTTCTTGATTCCTGCCTTTTCAATCTCGACCAGAACTTGGGCACTTCTCAAAAGCTTAACAGCGAAATTGCCAAAGGCGTCAGGATAAGTCCTGATAAGATCCGATGAAATGAGGGATGAGCCCGCTACTCCTGGCACATACTGCGGTCGGAACACTACCATGCTGGTGTGGGAGGGATCTCCTCCGATGTCCATCATATTTCCAGTAACGATGCAAACCGGATCTTCTGCCGGTATACCAAATGGAGTCTGTACGATTTCAAATTTCTCAAAGACCTCTTCGTTGGCATATGGGCATAGCGCGCGAAAAGAAAATTCACCCAGAGTATCCATGTTAGTGGCGCTCCATCTCAGGGTATAGTATCCGCTTCCGAGCTCGGACCAGTCCCCCACAGCCAGGACTTTATGCTCGAAATCTTGGCCATTTTTGCTGTAGTAGACCGACATCTCGTCAAAGGAAACCCCAAGAGCGTTCTGGATTCCGTACCCCACATCGATAGTGAGATGGATCACAGAGTTTTTAGGCGTGCCAAGTAAAGCCATTACCAGATCTCCTCACCATCGATCCTGTAGAGGATCCCGATGTAACTTCCAGTAGCTCCGCCGGATGCCTTAATAACTTCCATTGCCGAGACTTTAAAAGGAACTGTTGCGGGTGCTGTGCGCACATGTGCGGAGTCGTGGCGATCTATGAGCTGGAGAGTTGCACCACTAGGATTATCGACTGCGTCGACGATCAGTGTGCGTTTGGCGTTTGCCTGAATCGTGAACAACCCGCCTTTGGTTAGGAGCTTGTACTCTGCTTTTCCTCCTACCACGACGGGGTCAATATGCGCTTCGTTGACAGTGAGAGTTCGCGGTGCGTCTCCAGATAACGCATATCCCGCGTCCATGTGATGATAGCACCAGGTCGCTGTGGTATTTACAATACTATAACGAGGACGGGTGCCAGTAAAAGGGACGTTATTGTCAGCCTTGCTTGGAACGGGCATTGATATCTCCGATCACTAGAATGATCTACATCTTACACAGAATAAATCTACCTTGCTAGATTTTAACGCTTTTATATCAAGTCTTCCATAATAAAGAAAGCCCGCCCCCAAATGGCGGGCTAAAAGGTTACCATCTCAGCTTCTTAGGGCGATCTATCTTAGAAGCCTTCTGATTTGGTTTAGCTGGAACGCCAGCTGATCGAGATTTAGAATAACTCGGTCCACCATCTTCACAACTATCTCCGGGAAACGTACCCTCGGCCGGCACCTCAGGGACCGGCATTGGCTCCACAGGCACGGGCTCAACTGGCACGGGCTCTACGGGGGTTGGTTCTACAGGCACAGGATCAATCGGCAACGGATCCACAGGATCTGGCGTAGGGGCAGGTTCCGGCACAGGGACAGGCTCCGGGACGGGTACGGGATCCGGTATAGGAGCAGGCTCCGGTTGTGGTTCTGGCACAGGTACAGGTTCCGGGGACGGCTCCGGTTCCGGCGAGGGCGTAGGTTCTGGAGAAGGCTCTGGAACGGGCTCGGGCAGTGGCTCGGGCGGCAACGGTTCTGGCTCGGGCAGTGGCTCGGGCACGGGCTCTGGCGTTGGCTCGGGATTGGGCTCTGGCTCTGGACATGGTTCTGGCTCCGGCAAAGGTTCAGGCACAGGCTCCGGTAGTGGCTCTGGAGCAGGTTCGGGTACAGGCTCTGGTACCGGCTCTGGAACAGGGGTAGGCTCGGGTGCCGGCTCCGGAATAGGCTCTGGCGAGGGCACAGGTTCGGGCACAGGCTCTGGAGTCGGCTCTGGCTGAGGGTCCGGTGTTGGCTCAGGCTCGGGTGTAGGTTCCGGCGTTGGCTCTGGCTCGGGTGTAGGCTCTGGGGCAGGTTCCGGAGTTGGCACAGGCTCTGGTGTGGGCACAGGCTCCGGAACCGGCGTAGGGTCCGGCATAGGCTCGTCGCGCAATGCAGCTGCAATGGCTGGAACATATGACAGTTGGAGGTTGGCTAGCTCAAGACTTTCATTCACATCTAAAGTAGACAACTCTTCCGGTATTTTCTTGTAGCCTTCAAATGCGGCTTCAAGTTTGGCTGTTAAATCATTGTCCTCTTTGAAGAGCGCCCACAGCTCTGCGAAGCTGCCAAGATCAATCCCATCCCTGAAGATGGAGATGAGGTGAACGGACAGCTCGTTCAATGCTACCAACGCCTCCTTTGTTTCCTTTATGCCCTTAACTTCACTCATAAAACCCCCTTATGTTGCTACTTCCCTTTATCGGGTTTAGTAGTATTGTCTCTAGCCAGCTTCAAAATCGAAATCAGCGTTTTCGGAATAGGATACCCCAGTCCAGATACGTTTTCCAGTATCGACAGGGCTTCTGTCATCGCCAAGAATGTTGACACAATAGTTAGCGCCTTAACCACGAAACCCTCAGCGAGCTTATCCAAAAGCGCCCCGGTTGCCATCAAAATAATATAGATGACTATTTTCGGAGCAAACCTGAAAAAACCTGAGCTCGAAACTTCCCCATCATGATAAGCATGCATAAACCCAGTGATAGTGTCGAAAACCACAAGTATCAGGACTACTTCCACAGGTAGGTGGGTCGGGTGAAAGAACCAACAGTTTATCGACGTGAGTACCGCTATGATGGTCTTAAACAGCCCGTGTTCAGCTGCAGATCCGGCAAAGCGCTTTACACCCTCCAAGCCGAAGATCTCCCTAAAATCTAACTTAGTAGGATCCATAGGTCACCCCTTTACTGTTGGGACAAACTCGAAGAAGCCCCCGATATCTGGCTTCTGGAAAAATCCCCCGTCGTCACGCCGCCGCTGGCTGGTTCTACTTGCATAACCATGCACCGTCGTCTTTGCGCTATTTGCTATAGTCTGCGCTATACACTCAGGCCATTTTTCCCCAAATCTTCCGCCAGTTTGGCACCCGCAGAGGTAGATAGACGCACCGCGGTTGAACTTGATTCCAGACCAGTCTCTGTCCACCGTAATATATCTATCGTCTTCACTCAACTCCTTGCGATACTTACTGAAAAGATAAAGCCCTTCCCAGTCCGAGTGACAACTTATCATCAGAATATCCAGCCCCTTCTGGGCAGAAATGTCCTCCAGATCAGCCCATAAGGCAGTCATAGGAGAAGGCATCTCCTTATAATCCCTGCAATCCATCAGCTTCACACCAAGATCTGGATGATCTTTCTGCCAGGTTTTGGTGTTATTAACAAAGGTCTCCGCAAAGTACTTCGGATGCCCATCCTTATCCTTGATGGTCTCCAGACCCGCAAGCGCGATGGCGATCTTAGGCATAAAACCTCCTTGTGCAAGGGTACTCTACTTATAGGATACCCTTGCCGAAAGCACTTTGCTAGAGGGCTTGATAATTAAGGTCTGTACCAGCAGCGCGGTCGTTCGAGGCCCATGATCCCATTAAAATAGGTGTCCAGACGACACTGAGCAGTTCTCGGATAACTGAGTTCGGTGACCGGAACTATCGTAGTGTCAGGAGTTTCAAAATCTGGCATGCGCTCATAACCTAAGCTGGCAAGAAGTTTTCCCAGGCCCCACGCAGCGCCAAGTTCCTGCAGACAAACAGGGTCGGCTTTGCAGGTTTTGTCCATGAAAGGTGTCTTTTGAAATGGCGTAGTGTCCTTTAATTTGAGTGCAACATTATACAAACACCAACCTGCGCCACTCCAGTCCGCCTGACCTTCTGCAGCCATACGAATCCTGGGATCGGTGTAAGGCGTTCCTCCATACAGGTGGTTCAACTCGTGGCACATAACAAGAGCGAAACCAAGAGGAAGAACCTCGGGCCTTCTCATCATCCCACCGTACATCGTAACCTCGGTGGATCCCCGGCCATCTCTCCAAGCCGATGCGTTCACAGTAGGATCGTTCCATAGCCTGGTGAAGCTTAAGGTCTCGTTCCAGTTACGCGCAGTGTCCGCATACAGATCATATCCGATGTCGGTGATCTGATTGAAGAGCGCTGCATTAGCCGCGTTGTCAACCATCTCCCTGCGGTCGTCCAGCCATAAGTCGTTTTCGGGCATGAATGTATACATGCTTGGCCCTGTAGCTACCTTATGGGAAGGTTGACCTGTGAATCCGCATGTCTGGGTAAAGTTGTGAGACTTGTGCGCTTTGTGTAGCGACAGCTCTAATGAGCCGCACCCCACCACGCACGCCAGTACTAAGACGAATAGTCCTCGCATAGATCTCTCCTTTGTGATCGTTTGATCACATTATAACATGAGGAGAGATCGTTTAGTCTATTATGGCAGGTTTATATTATCTGCGACGGTTAACAATGACCATTGCAGATGAACGTGCGGTACCGCACTTGGTTGTCGCGTAAACCGTAAAAATAGCGTCCGCGAACACTTGCGCACGAAGCCTTGCAGTGTTGTACCGTGGGTTGGATCTACCGTTTACTTCCCACATATATGCGGTCTGAGGCATTGCGTTTGTGCCTAAAACAACCCATTGTCCTGGGTAAATCCGATAGTTGTTACCAGCATTCGCATAGGGCTGCGGAACACATTTAGGCAGCGGCTGAGGTTGCGGAGTAGGAGCTGGCTGCGGGGCCGGCGCAGGACCTGGACCAGGCGTGGGTATTGGCTTTGCGCTCTCGAACATGATATAATTGGCGCCCAACCCCACGTAGTTGCAGTTGTAGCGGATCTTACCATAGCCCTTATCGCCCCAGTTTCCCCAGCTGTTACGCATGACCCAGTAGCCACCATCTTCATCCCAACCGGTCAGGACTATCGCATGATTAGGCTGGGTACCATCACAGCCGTTAAATACCCCAGAACGATACTGAGATAGGGCATTGTTAGCCCCGATCGCTGCGGCTACAGGACCGAACTGGTAGATGGCGGCCTTGATCTCGTCGATCTCCGGGGGAACGTCTTCTGATTTTGAAGGGACAAACGCCCACGAATCTATCTTGTATGGGTGGGACAACCCCTGTTTGCAAGGCACACCGTCGCGCGCCTGGTACGGGAAGTCCTGCTCCCATACGGCGCCTGGGTTAACATGATAATCATGAGCAAAGTCCCCGCCGCTAGCGCAGTTCCATCCTCGCGTGTTACAGGATACAAGAAACTGCTCAGAAAGATCTACGATCCTCTTATCCTTAATCGCAATAGCAGACTCCAAGACGCCCACGGTTGAGTGCGCCCAACAGGACCCACAATCGCCCTGATCGCGCGGTGGGGGAAGGGTGGCCTGCTCTCTCCAATCGAAATGTCTGGGAAGGGATATGTTCTGCAAAGCAGAACGGAACTTCACCTTCTTGCTCCAGCCTGGCTGCAGCTTCAAACCTGTTGGCTTTCGCACAAAAGGGACTTTCTCGAATGTCTCGGGTTCTGACTGCGCAAGCGCAGATGTACCCAGCACAAAGACTAAAGTCCATAGTAACTGTCGCATGTGTCCTCCTAGATCTTGATGATGTAGTTAACGATCACCGTCGGAGGCAGGTTTTTCCCCTCCGTGCCAGTAAAATACTGTGCGGCTGCAGTGGCTGTACCCGTAACGCTTCCGGCGGGAGTATAGTTCCCAGCAGCGAACCAGTCCGAGCGCGCTGTTGCGGTACCAGTTCCAGTCCCTGATGCGCTACCGGAAACGGATTGTGTCTCCCCTGCGGTTAACCCCTCAGTATTTCCAATCAACTGGGGCCCATTCACAAAACCTGCTAACATGAAGGGTTGGGGGTCAACATGTACCCCTTGACCGTAAGTTGTGTTATTTATTATTCCTTGCCAACTATCTCTAATTACGGTTTCTGAAGCCCACTGCGGTCCAGCCACATAGTAGGTAGACATTGCATTACATCCAAACATACCTCCTGAATAACAACCATTAACAGAAATCTTAGCTCCTCCGCTCGCGCCTAACGCGTGCGTGTGGCCAACTAAGGCCCCTGATGCTGAAACCGGTATCGCAGAGATTGTAACAGAATCAGTAAAGCTCCCAGAGTTAGCCCATGCGGACCTCGCCACACCAGTTCCGCTGAAGTTCAGTCCAGAGGCGGGGACGTTCGAAGTCCCGTTGGTGCCTGCGGGGGTATTAGTCTGGGAGCCCCCTGCAACAGCTAATGCGGTGCCATCGATAGTCTTGTCGGTGGTGATCCTGCCTGCCGCGGAGCCCCCCATGTTATCCTTACCACCAAGAAACCTCCCCCGAAGGTCAGGGAGCCGGAAGTTCCCACCCGTACAGGTCCCGCCGTGGTCTGCGGTGCAGTAGGTAGATCCGATCGCAGCATATAGTTTGGCGTATGTACCGGTCTGTGACACCTGC
>Ga0209777_10009364_pt1 | contig 10551 bp, 9 predicted proteins | sample FrelakmetHBP12HB_FD_187147 | JGI IMG/M metagenome (GOLD analysis project Ga0209777, IMG submission 187147) | Freshwater lake sediment microbial communities from the University of Notre Dame, USA, for methane emissions studies -HBP12 HB (SPAdes)... | ecosystem: Environmental > Aquatic >... | reverse complement strand
GAGTGACCCAGCCGCGGCGCATCGCCGCCGTGTCGGTATCCGAGTTCATTGCCCGGCAGATCCACACGACCATCCCGCGCATTGTCGGCTACACCATGCGCTTCGAGGACAAGACGGACGATGAAACGGTCATCAAGGTGATGACGGACGGTATATTACTACAAGAGCTGAAGAGCGACCGCCTCCTGTCGCGGTACAGCGTCCTGATGGTCGACGAGGCCCACGAGCGCAGCCTCAACATCGATTTCATCCTCGGGATGCTGAAAGGCATCCTCGCGGCGCGCCCCGAGTTCCGCGTCATCGTTTCTTCGGCGACGATCAACGTGGAGGTCTTCTCGGAATACTTCGACGGCTGCCCGGTCGTCAGCATCGACGCCCCAATGTTCCCCGTCGAGGTAACCTATGCCCCGCCCGAGGTCGAAGGCGATCCCGAGAGCCTGATGCAGCGCATTCGGGACATTGTCTCCCGGATCATGCAGAAGAAGGAGAAGGGCGACATCCTCATCTTCCTCCCGGGCGAGATGGCAATCAAGGACTGCGTGCAGATGCTTGCCGACCTTGACAGGGAGGGAGAGCTGATGCTCCTTCCCCTCTACGGGCGTCTCTCCCACGAGGACCAGGGCAGGGTCTTTCTCGACTTCCCGGGGAAGCGAAAGGTGATCGTCTCGACGAACATCGCGGAGACGAGCATCACCATCGATGGCGTGGTGTCCGTCATTGATTCGGGGCTGGGAAAGGTGAACTTCTACAGCCCGAAGACCTTCACGGAGTCCCTTATCGAGGTGCCGGTCTCGCGTGCCTCGTGCAACCAGCGCCGGGGTCGTGCGGGACGGACCGCGCCGGGAGTGTGCTACCGCCTGTACACCAGGAAAGACCTTGACGGCAGGCCCATGTACACGATGGAGGAGATCCTCCGCACGGATCTCTCCGAAGTCGTCCTGCGCATGGCCGAGCTGGGAATCCAGGATTTCGAATCTTTCAATTTTCTCTCTCCCCCCGGCCAGGACGGCATCCGGGCGGCCGTGGAGACTCTTCAGCTCCTGGATGCCCTGGACGGGGACCGCGCCCTGACGGAGACAGGGCGCATGATGTGCATGTTCCCCATTCTGCCCAAGCACGCACGGATGATCGTCGAGGCAATCCGGTCCTACCCTTCCGTCATTGCGGAAGTCATCGTGGCGGCGACATTTCTTTCGGTGAACTCCCCGTTTCTCCTCCCTGCCGGTGAAGAGCTGGAAGCTCGCCGCGCCCACCACACGTTCCGCGACCCCCTGGGAGACTTCGTCTCCTACCAGACGATCTTTGAAGCCTTCGTCCGCTCCGGCAACAAGAGCCGCTTCTGCGATTCGCACTACCTCGACATTCGAACGATGAACGAAATTGCGAACATCAAGGGACAGCTCGAGGAGATCGTCAGCTCCCTGGGTGTGCCCATCGGGTCCGGCGGAGCGTGGGACGACTACCTCTGTGCTATCTCGCGCGGCCTCATCCAGTTCGTCTGCGAGAGAACAGGCAAGGGAATCTACCGCAGCCTGACGGCGGATCGGATCCAGATCCATCCGGGCTCCCTAATGTTCCGTGAAACTCCCGCCTTCATCGTTGCAGGCGAGGTCGTGCGGACGTCCCGGATGTATGCCCGATCTGTCTCACCGCTCCGCAAGCAGCTTCTTACCCGGATTTCGTCCGTGTTACAGGACGCATTCGGAGGAGGCGTGCCGGCCGCCGTCGGGCAGGGTGAAGCCGCACACGAGAGGCCGCGCGACTTCACGAAAACGAATGCGCCCCTTCGGGTCGCCGCCCAGATCAGGATCGGGCAGCAGTCATTCCCGATCCGAACGATCAAGGGCGGCCGCAAGATGGTCACGATGGAGTGGGAGAAGCTGCGGCCCGTCCTGCACGAGATATCCCCTGCAAGTCTGCCGAGCTACAAGAACCTGCGGGGCACGGTGATCTGGGACGGCAAGGAGATATTCGCGGGAATGAAGCTGGGCATCATTCTCTCCCTGGTCCCCTACCTCCACACCGACGAGGGTGTCTGGGAGAAATGGCCCGAGGGCCGGACATTCATCTTTGCGTCCAACGGAAGTGAGCTGTGCCAGCACCTGCCGCGGCTCCTCTGCCTCTGCCCCCTGCAGAAGAAAAGCAGGCGCCTGGGATTCCTGACACTGTACACGGACTGGAAAGGCAACTACTGGTTCAAGTCGGAGAAGAGCCTCCTGACCGCGCGCACGGAAACGCTCGCCAGCCTTGAAAGCGTTGCGGACGAGCCGGGAGAAATCCTCACGCCGGAAGATCGTGAGACGACGGCCCGGTTGTACCATCTCATCTCGGACATGCTGGAGCAATAACGCGTTCTTCGAACGCGCTCAGCCGCCGGGAAGGACAACCCCTTCCTTCGGCTCGATGACGATCTCGTCCTTCCCCCGCGCGGAATAGGCAATCACTTCCCGCTTGAGGAACTGCGCGAGAATCCCCTGAACGTCCTTATCCGTCATCCCCAGGTGCTGGACCGCCCACACCGTGAACTCTTCGATGTTCACCCTGCTTCCCTTGAACGTGGACACGCCCTTCTCCCGGGCGTACTCCACGAGACCGGCCCAGAGCTGATTCTGCCGGTTGGTCGACATGATGTTCTGGATGATGGCATCCGCGCGGCGGATGCGCTCGGAGAGAACCTTGTTCATCTTCCGGGCAAAATCCGGATTGGAGCCGAGCATGCTGTCGTACAGCTTTTCGTTCAACACGAGCACCCGGGTGGGCTGAACGGCAACGGCGGTGGCGGAGCGGGGCTGTTTCTCTATAATGGCCATCTCCCCGAACATGTCGCCTTTCTGGAGGGTCGCGAGGATCTTGTTGGAGGACTGCCCGGTGGATTTTCGGATCTCGACGAGCCCCTGGATGATGATGAACATCTCGACGCTTTCATCGTTCTCCTTGAAGATGACGGCCCCCTGGTCGAAGAAACGAACGTGCTGCTCGAACGTGCCCTTGTCGATTTTCATGCGGTCACCGCTCCCTCTCCCCCCGTCTCCCGGTCCGCAAGCGCCGCCGCGAGATCCTCCGGTGAAGCGTCCCGCAATCGCACGTCTCCCACTGCGCAGGGGACGACCAGCCGGGCGGTACCTGCCGTGCGCTTCTTGTCCATGCCGAATGCCGCCTTCAATGTGTCGAACCCCGCATCCGCCTGCATCCTGTACCCGTACGCGCGGAGGAGCGTCCGCACCCGGCGCGCGAACGCCGGGTCCGTCATGCCGAAACGGATTCCAGCCGACAGGGCCCTGCCGATGCCCCACGCTACCGCTTCGCCATGCGTCCATCCGGCAAAGCCCGTTGCGCTTTCCAGTGCATGGCCAAACGTATGGCCGAGGTTGAGCAAAGCCCGAATTCCATTTTCCCGCGGATCCTCCTGCACAATCCTGCCCTTGACGGCAAGGCTGCGACGGATCATTTCTTCCACAACGGCCGGTTCGCGGGAGAGAATCCGCTCACGGCCGGTCTCCAACAGGCGGAGCAGATCAGCGTCTCCGATGAGGGCAGTCTTGATGACCTCGGCAAGGCCGGAAAGGTACTCCCGGTCCGGAAGGCTCTTCACAGCTCTTGCCGCGATCACGATACGATGCGCCGGGTAGAATGTTCCCACGAGGTTCTTGTAGCCGAGGAAATCAATGCCGGTCTTTCCCCCGAGGGACGCGTCCACCATCGCCAGGAGTGTCGTTGGAACAAGCACGAGTCGGCATCCCCTCATGTAGAGGGAGGCAGCGAATGCGGTGATGTCGCAGATCACCCCTCCGCCGATCCCCGCAATGGTCGCATCTCTCCCAAGGCCGGACTCCGCGCACCGGAACAGCACCGTATGCACGCTTTCCCAATGCTTGGCCATTTCTCCTGCCTGGAGACGGACCTGGTTCGGAGCGCCGGCGCCGAACAGGGCGGCGGTGTTGGAATCAAGCACCGTGACGGATGCCCCGGGACAGGAAGGTGCGCTTGCGCTGAACTCCACATCAGTGGTGACTCCGGCCACGTCGAAAGAAAGGGCCGCCTTCACGCGACGTCTCCTCCGAGGGAGGTGAAATCGCGCAGGAAATCAGGGTACGACACGCGCGAGCAATCAAACCCCAGCACCTTCACGCCCCCGTTGATGGCAGCTCCGGCCACGGCTGCTGCCATGGCGATGCGGTGGTCCCCCTGCGGATCGACCACACCCGGGCGCAGGCGCTGCGGGCCTTCCACGGCAAAGCCGTCCTCGAATATCTCGATTCTCCCCCCAAGGCTTTCCGCCATGCGGGCGATCATTGCCAGGCGGTCGCTTTCCTTCACGCGCAACTCGGCGGCGCCCCTCACCTGCGTGCGGCCGTGCGCGAAGAGGCCGAGCACGGCGATAAGCGGAATCTCGTCAATGAGATCAGGAACTTCATCCGGGGTCACCTCGGCGCCCCGCAATGCGCCTTCGTGATGGAGCGTGATGGAGCCGGCCGGCTCTCCCAGTGAAGAACGCTCCTCAGCAACCTCCGCCGATGCTCCCATTCGGCGGGCAACCTCGATGAACCCGCAGCGCGTGGGGTTGATCCCGCAGGCATGGATTGCGAGATCCCGGCCCGTGATCAGCGCCGCGGTCACGAAGAAGGCCGCGGAGGACAGGTCACCGGGCACTTCCGCATCGAAGCCGGGAAGGCTCTGCCCGGGGGGATAAACGATGAGCGTCGAGCCCTCCTCGTCAAGGCGCACGCCGAGGGCGCGCAGCATCCTCTCCGTGTGGTCGCGGGAACCGGTCTTACCGCCGATGCGCGAGGAACCGCTCGCGCGCAGCGCTGCAAAAAGAAGGCTGCTCTTTACCTGCGCGCTGGGAACGGGAAGGTCCCAAGACAGCGGCCGAAGGTCTCCCGCGCCGGGGATGAAGCACAGCGGCGCGAACCGGCCCCCTTCTCTTCCCTCGATGTGTGCGCCCATCTGCCGCAAGGGGTCCACGACCCGCCCCATGGGGCGGCGCACAAGAGAGTCGTCTCCCGTGAGCACGACGAAGATCCCCTGCCCCGCAAGAAGCCCGGAAAGGAGCCTCGTGGTGGTCCCCGAGTTTTCGGCGTCCAGGGTCCGGCCCGGCTCGGTGAACCCCCGCAGCCCGACTCCCGTCACCTCGACTCCGTCTCTGGTGTCCGCAACCTTTACGCCGAGCGATTCCAGGCAGCGGCGGGTGGAGATGCAGTCCCCCGTGGACAGCGGGTGGCGGAGGCGTGACCGCCCATGCGCCACCGCGGCCAGCATCAGCGCCCTGTGCGTGATGGACTTGTCGGGCGGCGGGGTATGCGTTCCCCCCACTCCCCGGGGCGCGCGGAAAGTCGGGTCCATGGATCGAGCTTACGCAATGAGTTATAGTGATGTCAAATGATCGATCTCCATACGCACTCCACCGCGTCCGACGGGTCGTGCACGCCGGAAAGGCTCATCGAGATCGCACTCGCGGCGGGACTTCGGGCACTCGCGCTCACCGACCATGACACCCTCGACGGCATTCCCCGCGCACGGGCAAGCGCCGCGGGAACCGGCCTGCGCTTCATCCCCGGAGTGGAAATCGAGATCGAACGCGCCGAGGGGGAGTTTCACCTCCTGGGCATCGGGATCGACGGCGACGTGGCGGCCCTGATGGAAGCTCTCTCAGGCGTGCAGGCAGCGCGGCGCAGCCGCAATACTCGGATGGTGGAGAAGATGCAGTCCGCGGGCATCCCCATCACGATGAGGGAGGTCACCGACACGGCCGGCGGGGAGATCGTGAGCAGGGCACATTTTGCACGGGTCCTGGTGCGGAAGAAAGTCGTCGCGTCGATCGATGCGGCCTTCAAGCGCCTCATCGGCAAGGGCATGCCATACTACGAGCCGCGCGCGTGCCTGGAGCTGCGCGGGGCCACAGGCCTGATCCGCCGAGCGGGAGGACTTCCGGTGATCGCCCATCCCGTCTCCCTCGGGCTGCAAGGCCCGGCCTTTCGCGTCTTTGTCAGCGCCTGCAGGGACCAGGGCGTGGCGGGCATCGAAGCATGGCACCCGAACCAGTCGGTCAAGCAATGCCGCAGGTTCGAGCGCCTTGCGCATGGACTGGGCATGGTGGTGACAGGCGGCTCGGATTTTCACGGGGAGCACATCCCGAGCCGAAAGCTCGGGCTCAGCTCGGGGGGCAGGGAAATCCCCGATCGCCTCCTGGACTCCCTCGCCCTGGCGCCGCCGGCGGACGGTCCTGTCCACGGGCCTTCGTTGAATCCCTCCGAAAGCTGAACTATACTCACCACAATGGTCGCGGCACTCGGCAGGTGGGCGAACGGCAAGGCACGGGATTATGCCTATGCCCTGGGATTCTTCTTCCAGGTGCTGAAGGAGACGGCGCTGTTCATGCGCCGCAAGCAGGTTGCCTTCCGTGTGCTGGTCCTGCAGATCCTTTTCACGGGCGTGGAAGCGATGAGCATCGTTGCATTAATCGCCCTGGCGTTCGGCGCCGTGATCATCGTGGAAGGCGGGACCGTGCTTCCCCGGTTCGGGCAGACCAGCCTGCTGTATTCCATCCTCATCGTCGTCATCACCCGCGAGCTCGGCCCCATCCTCACCGCTTTCATCATCATCGCCCGGTCGGCCCCTGCAATCGCCACCGAGCTGGGGAACATGGTTGTCTCGCACGAGATCGAAGCATACATGTCGGTCGGCATCAACCCGATTGCCTATCTCGTCGTGCCGCGCGTGCTGGGGGTTACTCTCTCGGTCATGGTGCTCACGATCTATTTCAATTTCTTCGGTCTCGTCGGCTCGTTTCTCGTGGCCCAACTCATCCACCCGATCCCTTTTGTCGAATACTTCAGCGCGCTGCTGCGAACGCTCCAGCTTCGCGACATCGTCTCGACGGTTCTGAAGAGCGTCGTCTTCGGGGTCATCATCTCCGTGGTGGCCACCTACCAGGGCTTCAAGGTGAGCGCCTCCGTCACCGAGATCCCGCGGTCGGCAATCAAGGCCGTGGGACAGGGTTTCGTGCTCTGTTTCCTCGCCGACGCCCTGATTACGCTGATTTACTACGTGTAAGGGAGCCCATGGCGGATATCGTCGCACTTGAAGACGTGCGTGTCACCCTCGGCGGATTCCAGGCGCTTCGTGGTGTCAGCGTCGGGTTTGCCGAAGGCAAGAGCACCGTGATCATGGGGCCGTCAGGATGCGGGAAGACAACGCTCCTCAAAGTGGCCGCCGGGCTGATTCCTCCGGACGAAGGCAGGGTCCTCTTCAACGGAAAGGACATCTTCCTGCTCTCGGAGCGGGGACTCCTGGACATGCGCAGGCAGAACGGGTTCGTCTTCCAGGACGGCGCGCTATGGGAAAACAAGTCCCTGTTCGAGAACCTCTCGCTGCCGCTGCAGGTGCATTTCCCCGACGTGCCCGCTGCGGACCGCAATCGGCGCGTGATCAGGGCGCTGGAGCGGGTGGGGCTGGAAGAGTCCGCCTCCGAGCGGCCCGCGGCGCTTTCCGGCGGCGAGAAAAAGATCGCGTCGTTCCTGCGCGCACTGATGACGGAGCCCGCCCTCCTTTTCATGGATGAGCCGACGCTCTCCATCGACCACGCGATGACCGACCGCATCCACCAGATCATCCGTGACCAGAAGGGCCGTGGGAGCACGATTATCGCGGTGACCCATGACGCGCAGCTCACGTCGACCCTCGCCGACCGCCTGGTGGTCATGGACGCCGGACAGGTCATCGCCGCCGGTGATTTTGACGAGATCAAGCGCTCGCGGCATGCCCGTGTCCGCGCAATACTTTCGGAGGTGCTCAAGGACATCGCCTCGTATGACACGGACCTGCTCTCGCTGCTCGACGGCAAAGGGGAGAGCATATGAAGCTGGAAGAATGACGCCTGACGGCGTCGGGAATGCGCGGCGTTGACGTGCGCATCCACCGGAGATAGGATCAGGGCTGCATGAAGTTCAAAATTCGTTTCGCCGACCAGATCGTGGGGATCTTCGTGCTCGCTGCGATCGTCACCGTGGCGCTCGTCCTCATCCTGATCGGCGTCAACCAGCGATGGTTCGCGAGAAACTACTATTTCACGAGCGAGTTTTCCTCGGGCTCGGGCCTCTCCGTGGGGATGCCCATCAGCCTCAAGGGATTCGACATCGGCAAGATCTCCAGCATGAGACTGAACGAGCAGAGCGAGGTCGACGTCCGTTTCTACATCGAGGACACCTACTATGACCGCGTGAAGCCCGATTCCGTCCTCGAGCTCACCTCCAGCCCCATCGGACTGGGCACGACGCTGAAGTTCCACTCGGGAAAGAACAGGCTGCCCCCGGTGGCCGAAGGGTCGTCTATTCCGAGCCTCGATACCGACGAGGGACGACAGCTCGTGGCGGACGGGAAAGTGGAAATCCCGAAGGATGCGGATGTCATTGGCTCGGTCATCGCCAAGCTCAATCCCCTCCTCGACGAAACCCGGCAGGCCGTCGCCGATATCCGGCGCATTGCGGAAACGGTCAACTCCGGGCTCAACGGGAGCGGCGGGCCGATCGGCACCATGGTCACCGATCTCTCGCGGACCCCCCGGCGCGTGAACGCGACGGTGGATGATCTCAACGCGAAGATCAACACCGTGCTGGACAAGGTGGCCGTCATCGCGGACAACGTGAACGCGATTTCCATGCAGACCAGGGGAGTCATCGGCGACCTGTCGACGAACCTGGACGTCATCTCGCAGAACCTCAAGGAGATGACCGGTTCCTTGAAGAACACGCAGGGGCTGGCGAAACGCCTCCTCGATCCGCAGGGCTCCGTGGATACCTTCCTGAATGATTCCAACGAGCTGTTCAACCAGGTCGACAGCGCGCTGAAAAACGTGAACGCCATCACCGCGCAGCTGAAGAGCTTCGTGGACTTCATCAACGGAACACGGCCGCAGGTCACCTCCCTCCTTGAAAAGGGAAGCGACACGCTCACCTCGGCGAAGGACGTGCTCGAGGCCGCGAAAAACAACCCGCTCCTGAGGGGCGGGGTACCGGCACGGCCGGCTCAGGGGGCGCCGATGTCCAGCTACCGCGACGAGAACTTCTGATGCGGCCGCTCACGGCGCTCACCATGTGCGCCCTGGCCGCAGCGTTCATGCTGCTCTCCTGCTCCTCGTCCCCGAAAAAGACCGACACCGTGCTGACGGTGAAGATCCAGGCGGACCAGGACGCGGCGTCCGGGGAGGGCTACTATCGGCAGGGGCGATACGAGCTGGCGCTGCAGTTCTTCTCGCAGGCGTTGAGCCAGTTCACGTCGGTGGACGACGGCGCTGGGATCGTCCGATCGTACAATGCGGTCGGAAAGTGCTATGTCGCGCTGGGCTCGCTGGACCTGGCGGAGGGCATCCTGCTCCGGGCGCGTGAAAGAGCGCGGGGCGAAGACCCGTCCCTGCTCTTCGACTCCTCGATCAACCTGGGCGAGCTGTACCTTGTCAAAGGGCAGCCGCAGGAAGCCCAGGCGGCTCTGCAGGAGGCCGTGCAGTCCACCGTTGGGAACCGCGATCCTGCCCGGGCCGCACTCCTCAACCACGACCTGGGCACGGCGGAGAAAAACCTCGGCAACTCGGCGAACGCCCTGGAATACTTCGGGCGCTCACTGACGACCAACCTTTCGAACAAGCTTTTCGCGGAGGCTGCCTCCGACTACTACATGATCGCCTCGGTGTACTCCCGCGACGGGAAGTATGCGGAGGCGCTGAAGAACGCCTCCCTTGCGCTTGCCTATGACAAGCAGGTGGAGAGCTCTCCGGGCATTGCCAAGGATCTGTACGCGCTGGGCATCATCGCCGCAAAGAAAGGTGACCAAGGAGCCTCGTTCGACTACTTTCAACGTTCGTACCTCGTCTCCACGAGCCTCGGGTTCAAGGACGACATGAGGAAGGCGCTTGCGGGGCTGGTGGGCGCCGCCGACGCGCTGGGGAGAACTGCTGATGCAGAGACGTATCGCAAGGCCCTGGCCGATCTGGGGACGTCGTGAAGAACGGCTTCCGGAAAACGCTCGCCCGCTGGGTCGAAGCAGGCCGGAAAGTCGGGTTTCTCCTCCTGCTTGTTGCCGGGAGTGCTGCCCTTGGATTCCTCATCTCCTGGCCGCTCTGGCTTTTCGCCACGTCTGCCCGCAAGGCCTACACGATCACCGTCCTCGGGCTGGCCGCAGCAGGCGTCATTTTTCTGATCGTTCGGTCCGTGCAGAGGAGCCGCACGGCCACGAGAGATCCGGGCAAGCCCCGGCGCACGTTCATTTCGGTGCTGATGACTGTCCTGATGGTGCCTGTCGGATTCGGCGGCGTCTGCCTTGCCGCGGCGTTCCTTGTACGGGGGCTCTGGGTTTTCGGCGCCGCGGACCTTGCCGCCTGGGGCATCCTCCTGTGGGTGCTTGGACGTGCGCGCACTGCGGCGAAGAACCGAAAGGTGCGGGCGGTTCCTGCCGAAAATGGGAGTGAGTGAAACGCGCGCCGCTCCTGCCCATCGTCGTCCTTCTCGCGGCCATGCCCGGCGGCCGTGCCGCGGCCGCGGACCAGTACCCCGTGGTCCA
>Ga0209777_10009363_pt1 | contig 10553 bp, 8 predicted proteins | sample FrelakmetHBP12HB_FD_187147 | JGI IMG/M metagenome (GOLD analysis project Ga0209777, IMG submission 187147) | Freshwater lake sediment microbial communities from the University of Notre Dame, USA, for methane emissions studies -HBP12 HB (SPAdes)... | ecosystem: Environmental > Aquatic >... | reverse complement strand
GTATCAGGAAAGCGTCCGGTGTAATTTCATTTACTTCCTGAGAAGAAAACTCCGGCTTATGCGCGGGGTGGTTGCCACCGGAAAGATTGACAACTACGGGCCGCGTACCGCATTCGAATATATCATGATAACCTGGACATTTTACGTGCTCCTGATGCTGGGCTATGATGAGCAACTCTTCGGCGCCTACTCCTGGTTCACCTATCTCGTGTTTCTTGCCTCGTTCTCGGTCTTTTTCTACCTGTGCTATAAACTGCTGAGCTATGACAAATTCGGGCCCAATTTGAAGTACGCAATTCCGACCGTGACCATTCTGTGGAATGATGTGGAAATTCTCTCCAAGTGGGGCATGCTCAAAGAGCCCTGGGTGCATATCAACTGGCCTATAATGTCGGTTATTATCGGCGGCTTTGCGGTCTCAACCTATCTGATTGTCGGTGATCTGCGCAAGAGAAAAAAAGAAATGATAGAATCAAAGGATATTATATAATTAATTGAAACACGATCGTCACGTTTAAGTACTTTTAATGATTAGAGGAGGAGAATATGAGAAATTGGAAATATATATTTATTGCTCTGGTGTCCATACTTTTTGCACAATCAGTCCAGGCTGAAGAGGCAGCAGCTAAGAAACTTTCGTATGACGAGCGCATGAAGATTATAGAAAACCAGTTTTTTGCTGCTGCTCAGGAGGGCAAGACCATAAAGGGCGTTCTCGTGGAAGGGAATTCTCTTTTTAACGGGACTACTGCCCCGCAGAACCATTATGAAAAGCCCTATGCGAAAGAAGAGCTGCGGCCGGTAAAATTCAGCGCGGAGCGGAACAGCAAGGTTTTTCTTCTTACTAAAGACGGAACACTGTACTACCCGACCCCGCGAAAAGGTGAAAGCGTATCTCAAAGCATGAATTCACCCCGTATTCCGAGGGTGTTAACCGAGGCGCAGAAAAAAGGGCCAAAGCTGAAGCCGTGGGCCACGCTGGTTCCCCTGGTGGGAATGGAAGTTGAGGTGTGCGGGGAAGTTTATCCCGGATATGGCGGAATAAAGGGTATTTATATTGAGTCTATAAAATTTGAAGGGGACCCGCAGTTCGAGAAACAAGACTAACCCAGCCGCGGTGCTGAATCCGCCGCACAGGGTATTGACAGAGGAATGAACGACCTCCGGAACCAGGATGAGTGCGAAACAACAGGACGATTATGGAACAGGCCGCGGCTTTACTGCGCCGGGGCCTGTTAATTTTAGTATTTGACAGAGGCGGCAGTTGAAACTTATTATCCGGTTAACGAGGTATACTGCACCGTCAGAGAGTACTATCAATACCCTTGGCAGGCGTCTTAATGAAATCACCTGGTACATACCCCCCGGGATTCGCTCTTATCAGGGACAGCCATACAACCATGGTTGTCCGGGAAGACTATAAGGCAGAGCTGCTGCTGCAGGGTATAGATAATCCTGAAAAGCTCCGTGCCCTGTGCCGCGACAGCGTCGCCCGCTACAGCGGAAGAGGCGCAACGCCGGCAATACCCATAACAGGCAGACCGCCGGAGCGCATGATCATAAAGAGTTATCGCCGGGGAGGGCTGCTGCGTTTTCTGGTGCGGGACCTGTACTGGGGGGATAGACGGCCAATAGAAGAGCTGTGTGTTGGCGCAGCTGCCCTGCAAGCCGGCATTCCCACTGCAGCGGTACTGGCCGCAATCGCTTTCAGAGTTGCCGGGCCATTATATCGCGGCTATCTTATAACCAGAGAGCTTTCCGGATGCAAAGATCTGCCGGCATTTTTGAGCGCCGCCCGTGGCGAAACATCTGAAGAAATGTTCAGAAACAAAAGAGCTCTTCTTGCACGGACAGCGCAGACTGTGCGTGCCATGCATGACCGCGGCCTTTACCACGGGGACCTGAACCTTAAAAACATTCTCATAGATGCGGAGCAGCGGAATACGGTCTATATAATAGACTGGGATAAATCGCGGTCACAGGAAAACATTTCTCTTTTACAGCGAAGCAGAAATATGGTGCGCTGCTGCCGCTCTATGGTAAAACTGAGCCGGCAGGGACTGGCGCTGACAGAGCGGGACCAGCTCTTTTTCCTTCGCTCCTACTGGGGGACAGCTGCCGGCATCAGGAAAAGACTGAGAAAAGATTTTATACGCATGCGGCTGTTTCTCCGGCTGCGGCAATTGCGGTGGGCTATAGAACGTGTGTTAGGAAATAGTTGAGCAACCCGCCTTCGCATAAAGCTACGGCGGGCAAGCAATGGACAGCATCCCATCATCAAGGGATGCAAAATTCTACTTTTTACCCCCGCATGGTTATGGTATGGTGTGCCCGGTAATGACCGGGGATAGTGTTATCTGAAAAGTCCGGAGTTTGTTATGGCAAAAAAGTTTGATCTCATTGTGGTGGGCGGCGGCACTTCAGGGCTGGAAGCTGCTAAGACCGCAGCTGAAAACGGCCTTGCGGTTGCTCTTCTGGAGCGGAAAACTGACCCCGGAAAAATTCAGCGCTCCTGCGCCCAGATGTTTCTGATGAACATGGATTCGTTCTATAATGAACGGATGTACTTTTCCCGTGAAACAAAAAAATGGGTGTTCCCGGTCAATAATTTTACGGTTAACTATCCGGGCACCTACCGGGAATTCTACGGCTGCCATTTTATTGCTCCGAATGCAGAAGACCGGATCGAGATCGGCGACTATGAAGCCAATGCAACAGGTGCGGGAATCCCGGCAGTGGTTTTTGACAAGGGTGTTCTGCTGGGCGGTTTGTATGCCGAGGGAAAAAAGGCAGGCGTTACCTATTATCTTGAGCGCAACGTGATAGATGCCCGCAAAACCGCTCAGGGCGTTGAGGTATTGACAACCAGCGGTGAGAAATTTACCGGGACCTTCTGCATTGCTGCGGATGGCGCAAATTCACGGCTGGCACGAAAGCTCGGGTTGAATAAGGACCGGGTGTTCTGCAACACCGGCAAGGCGATCAGCTATTATATAACCGGGGTCAAGTTCGAGCGCTCCGAGGTCATTTTCCTCGGCATCTGTCCGGACCCCAGCGGGCGCGGCACCTTTCCGTTCTCCATGCTGCCGAGCGTTTACCGCGATGACGAGTACTGGCTCTACATTCCCAGCGCGGAGCGGTTTGAATATTTTGTCCAGAAAAGCCCGTTTAAAAAATGGTTTCATAATGTCCAGGTGACCCATAAACGCTGCGCGGTTATCAACAACTGGAGCCCGGCAAAAGAACCGTTTAAGGACAACGTGGTTTTTGTCGGGGACAGCTGCTGGTTTGCCGAGGCGGAAAACACCGGCGCGCTGTTATCAGGGCACAAGGCTGCCCATGCGGTCTGCAAGGCATTGCATACCGGGAAGATCGGCAGGGAAGGGGTGCTGGATTATATCGAGTGGTGGCATCGCAATTGGCCAGAGACCCATGATTACAAGGAGTTTCTCTGCTACCCGGTCTTTAACCGCCTGTTTACTGAAGATGAGCACAACTATTTGCATCAGATTGTCACGCAGAAGCTGCCCTGGACCATGAACCCGTTCAAGCTCTATGAGCGGGTAATGATCGGCATACAGCCACATATTGAGCGGATCAAGCAGGAGCGCCCCGCTCTGGCGAAAAAGATCGCCATGTTCCGACCCGAGATGGCAACTACCATGATGAAGCCGGCCTCCCGGGCAGGGTATCCGAACTATTAAAGAGATGGCAGAGAACAGAATACAGACACCCCGCCTTCGCTATCCACATGCGCATAAAGCTACGGCGGGCGTGCAGACAAGAGAATACGGTGGGCAGTAAAAAAATCTCAGTGCCGGCGATGGACTATTACTATTACATTTAAGAGAGGTTGATCCATGAGCAAAAATTACGATCTCGTTGTAGTGGGCGGAGGCACATCAGGCCTTGAGGCAGCAAAAACCGCGGCTGAAAATGGATTGAGCGTGGCCCTCCTGGAGAGAAAAACCCATCCTGCCCTCGTATACCGGGCATGCGCCCAGATGTTTCTTATGAATATGGATTCATTTTATAATGAGCGCATGTACTTCTCGAAAGAGCAGCAGAAGTGGATTTTTCCGGTGAATAATTTTTCGGTGAATTACAAGGGCGGCTACCGCGAATTCTATGCCACCCATTTTATTGCACCCAATGCCGAAGACCGGATTGAAATCGGCGATTATGAAGCCAATGCCGCAGGCTCAGGAACTGCCGCTGCAGTGTTTGACAAGGAAGCTTTGCTGCAGGGGCTGTTTGAGGACGGGCAGAAGGCAGGGGTTACCTATTACCTTGAGCGCAATGTGGTTGACGCGCGCAAAACTGTTGCCGGAGTCGAAGTCCTCACCAGCAGCGGGGAAAAAGTTACCGGCACTTTCTGCATAGCAGCCGACGGCATCAACTCGCGCTTGGCGCGGAAAGTAGGGCTGAACCGGGAACGGATTTTTTTATTCACATCAGGCTCAGTGAGCTACTACGTTACCGGCGTTAAATTTGACCGCTCGGAGATGATCTGCATGGGCAATGCTTTTGACCATGAGGGGGGCCTGGGCGCAGTGCATTTCTGCATGCTGCCGAGCGTTTATCGCGATGACGAATACTGGCTCTATGTCGCCGGTGATGAAAAGCTTAAATTTTTCACCCAGAAGAGCACCTTCAGCAAATGGTTCAACAAGGTCGAGGTAACGCACAAGCGCTGCGCGGTCATCAACGCCTGGGGCCCTGCCCGGGAACCATTCAAGGACAATGTGCTGTTTGTGGGTGACAGCTGCTGGTTTGCCGAAGCTGAAAATACCGGGGCACTGCTGTCAGGTCATAAGGCAGCCAATGCGGTCTGCAAAGCACTGCATACCGGAAAGGCTGACCGGGAAGGAGTGATGGACTATATTGAATGGTGGCAGAAGAACTGGCCGGAAACGCATGACTATAAAGACTTTCTCTGCTATCCGGTCTTTTTCCGTATTTTTAACGAGGATGAATTAAATTATCTGCATAAGGTTATTACCCAGAAACTGTTCTGGTCTCTCAATCCCTTTAATCTCTACGGTCATATCATGCGCGGGGTTCAGCCCCATGTGGAGCGCATTAAAAAGGAGCGGCCGGCGCTGGCAGAAAAGCTTGCAAAATTTACCCCCGAGCAGACCATCAATATGATGAAGCCAGCCACACGGCTCGGTTATCCGGCATACTAAAAGCCAGAGGAGAGATAACAGACGTAAGACAACAGACAAAAAAACGTGAGTGCTTACAGGGGTGTCCCGCGCAGGCCACCCCAATTTATTTATCTGATATCTGAAAGTCTGTGTTCTGTCCTCTGCAGTTTTATTCCAGCTTCGTTGCCTCATCAATCAGCATGATCGGGATATCGTCTTTAATGTGATAGAGCAGTTTGCACGTATCACAGATAAGGCCATCCTGTTTTTCATTTAACCGAATATCTCCTTTGCACTGGGGACAGGCAAGAATTTCAAGTAAGTCTTTGCTTACGGCCATACGCTCTCCTTTGCTTATCATCTATGCATCCCTTACATCTGCGTTTATCTGCATCCTCCGCTGCTCACCGGCTCTCCCTGAGAATCCATTGCACAGCAGCATACAGATCTGCTGCAATGTGATGCGGAGGCTGACGCTGCGCCTCTTCATGAAGCGCCAATTCAGTTTTGCCATATCCAGTCATGACCATAACTGCCCCGGCCCCAACGTTGTGGGCGAGTTCTATGTCGCATGATTTATCGCCGATGACCCAGGAGCGCGCCACATCAATTCCCAGGTCAGCAGCAGCCGTACGTATTAGGCCGGGAAAAGGTTTACGGCACTGGCAGGCAATCCGGTACTTTTCTATGGCGGCCTCGGGATGGTGCGGGCAATAGTAATAGCCGTCAATCCGCGCCTTCTCCTGATCAAGCAGCGCTGAAAGACGCTGGTGGATTGCGGGCAATAATTCTTCCTGGAGAAGCCCCCTGGCAATTCCTGCCTGGTTCGTGACCACTACTGTTTTAAAGCCAGCCTCATTGAGCAGCCTGATCGCATCACCAGCCCGGGGAATCAGCTCAACCTGGTCAGGGTGATTTAAATAGCCGATTTCGGTGTTGATGGTGCCGTCCCGGTCAAGAAATACCGCCCGCGTCATCATTCTTCGGCAAAGACCCGTTTAAATATTTCATCGACGTGCCGGAAAAAAAAGCGGATATCACAGGATGCGGCGATTTCTTCTTTGGCAAGAACCCGGGTAATCTCAGGGTCGCCCTGGACTAACTCCATAAAATCCTTCTGTTCACTCCATGCCTGCAGCGCGTTTTTCTGCACCAGCCGGTACGCGTCTTCACGGGTCATTCCGCGCTGGGTAAGCTCAAGCAGCAATTTCTGCGAAAAAAATATCCCCCTGGTGAGGTTCATGTTTGCCAGCATCTTTTCCGGGTACACGAGCATATTTTTAATGAGACCGGTGAACCTGACCAGCATGAAGTCGAGCAGCGTGGTGCTGTCGGGACCGATGACCCGCTCAACAGAAGAGTGGCTGATGTCACGCTCGTGCCACAGCGCCACATTTTCCATGGCAGCAAGAGCGTTGCCGCGCAGAACACGGGCCAGGCCCGAGATATTTTCTGAAAGGATGGGGTTCTGCTTGTGGGGCATGGCAGAGGAACCCTTCTGACCGGCGGAAAAGTATTCCGAAGCTTCCGAGACCTCGGTGCGCTGCAAATGCCGTATCTCAGTGGCAAACTTATCGAGTGAGCTGCCGATAAGGGCCAGGGTGGTGAAGTACTCGGCGTGCAGGTCTCGCTGGAGTATCTGCGTCGATATCGGGGCGGGCTTGAGGCCGCATTTTTCACAGACATGCTGTTCCACAAACGGAGGATTGTAGGCAAAGGTGCCCACCGCGCCCGAGATTTTACCATAGCTGATATTTTCCCTGGCGCGCTCCATGCGCTTCCGGTGCCGCTTCATCTCGTCATACCAGACCGCCAGCTTCAGGCCGAAGGTGATCGGCTCAGCGTGGATACCGTGGGTGCGGCCAATCATGGCGGTGTCTTTATACTGCAGGGCTTTTTCTTTGAGCACGGCAAGAAAATCGTTAATATCCTTAAGAATCACTTCAGCAGATTCTTTCAGCAGCAGGGAGAAAGAGGTGTCAAGAACATCAGACGAGGTCAGTCCCCAGTGTATATAGCGGGCATCTTCTCCCACGTATTCCGCCACGCAGGTGGTAAAGGCGATAACATCGTGCCGGGTAACCTGCTCAATCTCATCAATCCTCTTGATGTCAAAGCGCGCTTTTTCTTTAATATTTTTCAGCGACGGTTCCGGAACCAGGCCCAGCTTACAAAGCGCTTCGCAGGCAGCAATCTCAATCGCAAGCCACTTTTGAAAGCGGTTCTCGGGAGACCATATTTTTTTCATTATGTCACGCGCATAGCGGTCTATCATGATAGTGCTCCAGCTGAAAGCCCGCAGCAATCAGCTTTCAGCCTGAAAAATATGTTGTACGCTATTACTCCGGAGATGTTTAAAACAGGAATCAAACGGCATCTGCCGTCTTGCATTCCTCCTCCCGCAGCACCCTGCGCAGCACCTTGCCGACCAAGGTTTTGGGGAGTTCGTCCTTAAAAATAATTTTTTTCGGGATTTTATATTTGGCAAGATTATCCCGGCAGTATTTTATAATCTCCTCCTGGGTGGCACTGCAGCCCTCCTTCAGGATAACATAGGCTATAACTTTTTCGCCCCGCAGCTCATCAGGCACGCCGATGACGGCAGCGTCACGCACACTGGGATGGGTCATCAGAAACTCGTCAATCTCACGCGGGTAGACGTTATACCCCTCTGATATGATCATGTCCTTTTTTCGCTCCACGATGTAGAAAAACCCCTCTTCATCCATGCGCGCGATGTCCCCGGTGTAGAGCCATCCGTCTTTTATAACCTGCGCCGTCTCATCCGGCTTCTGCCAGTAGCCCTGCATGACCTGCGGCCCCCTGATACACAGCTCGCCTTCTGCGCCGGGCGGGACCTCTGTCCCCGTGTCAATATCGACGATTTTACAGTCAGTGTCCGGCACCGGCAAGCCGATGCTGCCGATTTTTCTTTTGCCGATGGCATTGCAATGGGTTACCGGAGATGCTTCCGTGAGCCCGTATCCTTCAATGATAATGCCGCCGGTTAAACGCTCGAAGTCATTGAGCACGGTGTCAGGAAGCGGTGCTGATCCGGAAATGCAGTACGCGACGCTCGAGACATCGTACTTTTTTATATCCTTATAGGCATTGAGGGAGGCATAAATTGCCGGGATGCCCGGGAGAAATGTTGCCTTAGCATGCTCTACTGCTTTTAAGACATCTTTCGGGACATAGCGTGGTATCAGGATGAGGGTTGCGCCGAGTGAAAGCGGCAGGCTCAGCGCCGCCGCCATGCCGTAAGAATGGAAAAAGGGAAGCACGGAGATAAACGTCTCCTGGCCCTCTCTCGCCACAAAATACCAGTGGCGCATTTGCGCATTGTTTACTACAATGTTCCGGTGGCTGAGCATGGCGCCTTTGGAGGTACCGGTGGTACCGCCGGTATACTGCAGCAGCGCGATATCTCCCGGTTTTGTGTCCGGCGCAACCAGCGGGGCAGTTTTTTTGCGCAGCAGATGCTGGAACAGGAACAGTTCTTCTGATTCCTCTATGGCCGGTACATCAACGCCCTTTTTGCCTATAATAGGAAAGAGAATTTTTTTCAGCGGCGGCAGGTAATCCTCTATTTTCCCCACGATGACTCTTTTCAGGGGGGTGCGGGGTTTTATGTTGTTTACTCTTGCATAGAGAAGGTCCAGTGTGATAAGTGTTTCTGCCCCGGCATCAGTTATCTGAAACGCGAGCTCTTTTTCCGTATAGAGCGGATTGGTCGGTACTACGATAGCACCCAGGGAAAGCACTGCATAAAAAGAAATAACCATGTGGGGAGTATTGGGCAGAAACAGGATAACCCGGTCCCGCGGTTTAACGCCAAGGCTCTGCAGCACTCCGGCAAAGTGCAGGATTGTTTCCTGCAGCTCGCGGTAGCTTATGACATGGCCAAAAAAATTGAGAGCCGTATGGTCCGGGAAGCGGCCCGCTGCTTTTTCCAAGAGCTGATGGATGAGCAGGTCCGGATACTCAATTGTTGCAGGCACTTCCGGGTCATATGATGAAAGCCAGGGCTTGCTGGTCATAACAACTCCTGTAATAATTCAAGCATATACATGCATTGAAATGGTGTGCAGGTCAGCGCTCGATTCTATTCGACAGGGTATACACTCTAATACAGATGAAGTCATAATGGCAAGTATTTTTCAAGCGCAATGAAGGTAAAAGACTATTTATTAGCTTCCATTTCAGGCCTGCTGCTGGTCCTCAGCTTTCCCCAATGGAATTTGTTTGCCCTTGCCTGGGTGAGCCTTGTGCCGCTGCTCTATGCGGTCAGGGGCAAGGATGCCTCACAGGGCTGTGTTCTCGGCGCGGTTACCGGACTGGTGTTTAACCTGGGGCTGGTCTACTGGGTGACGGTCTCCATGACCACCTATGGTAAAATGAACGCTGCGCTTTCAATTCTGGTACTCATTTTATTTGCCGCCTACCTGAGCCTTTTCATCGGGGCTCCGGTGTGGTGCAGCTGCTATGTGGAACGCAAGCAGGGAATCGCTGTCATGGCGACACTGCCGTTTTTGTGGACTGCAAGCGAATACATAAAGTCGTGGTTTCTTACCGGCTTTCCCTGGGAGAACCTCGGCTACTCCCAGTTCCTGGCGCTTCCGGTGATACAGATTGCGGATATAACCGGCGTCTACGGCATCAGCTTCTTACTGGTTCTGGTAAACGGTGTCATTTTTGTTCTTCTGGAAACCTTCGCGCTGAAAAAACCCGTTCCGTATAAGCTGATTGCCATTACGGTTTTGCTGCTGGCAGCTTCATTGCTGTATGGCCGGGCGCGGCTGGAGCGCTATGACCGGCAGGAGGGTGAAAAGCTGACGGTTGCGCTGGTACAGGGGAACATTGCGCAGGATGTAAAGTGGAACCCTGCATTTCTTGATGAGACCATGACCAGCTACAGCCGCCTGACCCTTGCCGCTGCGGCGGAGAAACCAGCACTTATCATATGGCCGGAAGCAGCAACCCCGTTCTTTTTTCAGTCAGAAAAGCTGTATCAGGAAATGGTGGCCGCGGTTGCGCGCCGGGCTGGTGCATATCTGCTGCTGGGAAGCCCGGCGTGGGAGAATGGCGGTAATGAAACGCACTATTTTAACAGCGCGTTTCTGGTTTCTCCGGAGGGAACCATTAACGGGCGCTATGATAAGATTCATCTGGTGCCATATGGTGAATACGTTCCGCTCAAGCAGCTGTTCCCGTTCATTGACAAGATGGTGGTCGGCATCGGGGATTTTGCTTCCGGCCGCGAAGTTAAAAACCTTAGCTTCCCCGGGGGTACCTTTGGAACGCTTATCTGCTATGAAATAATATTTCCGGACCTGGTGCGCCGGTTTGTGAAGGAAGGAGCAGCCTTTCTGGTCAACATAACCAATGACGCCTGGTTCGGCC
>Ga0209777_10009362_pt1 | contig 10555 bp, 9 predicted proteins | sample FrelakmetHBP12HB_FD_187147 | JGI IMG/M metagenome (GOLD analysis project Ga0209777, IMG submission 187147) | Freshwater lake sediment microbial communities from the University of Notre Dame, USA, for methane emissions studies -HBP12 HB (SPAdes)... | ecosystem: Environmental > Aquatic >... | reverse complement strand
CGCACCGAAAGCGCGACCATGGACATCCCCGGCGCGGCCATCCAGGCCTTCTGGGAGCCGGTCACCACCACGTCCAGGCCCCAGGCGTCCATCTCGAACGGGACCGCGCCCAGCGCCGACACGCCGTCCACGAGGATCAGCGTCTCCGGAGCCAGCTCGCGCACGACCGCGGCGAGCGCCGCGATCGGGTTCGTGACGCCCGTGGAGGTTTCGTTGTGGGTCAGCAGGACCGCCCGGTAGTCGGCGTCGGCCGCCAGGTGGGCGCGCAACGCAGCCGGATCGGCGGCCCTGCCCCACTCGGTCTCCAGGCGCGTCACATCGGCGCCGTAGACGCTGGCGATCTTCGCGAAGCGATCGCCGAACGCACCGTTGGGGACGGAGAGCACGCGATCGGCGGGGGAGAGTGCGTTGACGATGACGGCCTCCAGGCCGCCGGTGCCGGCCGCGGTGAGGAGGAGGATCTCCTGCTGGGTCCCGAAGTAGACCCGCATGCGGCGATCGATTCGGGCCATCAGGACCGCGAACTCGGGGCCGCGGTGATTGATCATCTGGCGCCCACCGGCCTCCCGGACGGAGGGGGGCAGGTGCGTCGGGCCGGGGATTCGGAGGTTGGGCTCGAAGCGGTACACGGCGGGGCCTCCAGGTTGGGCGGTGAATCGCAGCCATCCACGCTCGGCAGCGCACAAGGAATCGTAGCCGTCCGCGCCCGGCGGCGCACGAGGACTGGCGCGAGGGTAGGGGAGGCGGCGCGGCGTCGCCAGCGAGGTGCAGATGCCGGCACAGGACTTCTCTGGAGCGGACTACGATCCCGGCCCAGCCGGACCTGCTCCACCGGCGAATCACCCGCCTCGAAGACCTCCAACCCGACGCCGCCGTCCGTGGCATCCTGCCCGACGCACTGGCCACCGTCGTGAGCGTGGAATGGCACGGCTGGGACGCCCTGACGCTCGTGTATCGGGGGCCCAACGGGCGCGTCGCGGACGAGATCCTCTACCGGCACGACGAGCCACGCCTCGAAATCGTCGAAGCGGGCCGGCCGTGGAGTTTCGACGGCGACGGCGCGCTCTTCCGCCTTGTCGCCGAGGCGCACCGCATTCACCTCGCCCACCTGTTCGATCCCGTGCTCGCGGTCCAGGCGTCGCTGGTGGAGCCGCTCCCGCACCAGATCACGGCGGTCTACGAGGAGATGCTCCCGCGTCAGCCGCTGCGTTTCCTCCTCGCCGACGATCCGGGCGCCGGCAAGACGATCATGGCGGGGCTGCTCATCAAGGAGCTGATCGCGCGCGGCGACCTCCGGCGCTGCCTTGTCGTCTGTCCCGGCAGCCTCGCCGAGCAGTGGCAGGACGAGCTGGGCTGGCGCTTCCATCTGCCCTTCGAGATCATGACCAACGACAGGTTCGAGGCGGCCCGGACCGGCAGCTGGTTCCTCGAGAACGACCTCGCCATCGCGCGCTTCCACGAGCTGTCGCGCAACGAGGACGTCCAGCAGACGCTCAGCGCCCCGGACTGCCGCTACAACTTCATCGTCTGCGACGAGGCCCACAAGCTCTCCGCGACCTTCTTCGGCGGCCAGGTCACGTACACCAAGCGCTACCGGCTGGACCAGCTCCTCTAGGGCCTCACGCGCCACTTGTTGCCGGCCATGCTGAGGCGCGCGCACGTCGGGCTTGATGGATTCGAGCCGCGTCGCGCAGGGCGCGAGGAATGGAACGCGCCGAGGCGCGTCATCTCCAGCCGCACCACATCCCGACCCACGAGAGACCGCAGCTCATCTGAAAGTCGGGATGTTGGGGATGTCGTCGGGGGTGTTGCCGTCGACAACCCGGTGGGCGACCGGCACCGCTCCGTCCGCGGAGACTCTGAGGGTCCACAGCACCTGCCCGAGGTCGGGCCGGTGGTTCTTGCATGTCCGGGACCCAGCGCCTGGCCCGCGCCGTCGCGCCTGCGGGCTCCGCGGCCGCAGCGCAAATCCGCCCAACAGAATCCGCCCAACACCCTTGACACTGGACCTCGTGCCCGGCAAGATAGTCATGTAATCGATTGCTAGGTCGCCGGACAGCGTGCGGGGGACCCGCCTAGCCGCTTCTACCCTGTTGACTCCGGGGTTCTAGACTGGGATTCTCGATAGTGGATGGTGTGGCAACTGGCGACTCGTGGACGGCCCGGGACCCCGGTCGCCGGAGCCGGGCCGGGGATGGCCCACCGGCGGAACGGCGAGCGAGCCGGGGGTCCGATCGCGGATGTGACACAGGTGGCGAGACGGCCGGCTCCAGGCAGATGCCCGGCCAGAGCGGAAGGGAGCGGGCCACGCAATGAGGACTGACCAGCCGGGGGCCGCTCGGGGCCTCCTCCACCGCGCGGCCGTCCCCGGCCCGGATGGCCTCGTCGTCGGCATCGACCCCCAGTCGGCAGGGTGGGACTTCACCACCTGTCACGTCTACCGGCTCAGGCCCGGCCAGACCGTCGACCGGTCGGCCGACGACCAGGAGCGCCTGGTCCTCGTCCTCGAAGGCTACGCGGCCGTCAGGGCAGGGGAGCACGACTTCGGCGTCGTGGGCTCGCGGACCACCGTCTTTGACGGCCCGGCCGCCCCCGTGATCCTGCTGGAGCCCGGCCTGCCCGTCGACATCGTCGCGGAGACCGACGCCCTGGTGGTGGTGGCGAGCGCCCCCGGCGGGCCCGTCCGGCGAACGGCGCTCGTGCCGCCGGAGGACATCCTCGTCGAAACCCGCGGGTCCGGGCAGACGGAGCGCACGATCCACCACCTGCTGCCGCCGTCGGCCGAGGCCGGCCGCCTGATCGCGTTCGAGGTGTTCACGCCCGGCGGCAACTGGTCCAGCTACCCGCCGCACAAGCACGACACCGAGAACCCGCCCGTCGAGGCCCGCCTGGAGGAGCTGTACTTCTACCGCTTCGCCAAGCCCCAGGGCTTCGCGTTCGCCCGCGTCTACACGCCGGACCGCTCGCTCGACGAGGCGATGACCCCGGGCGACTGCGACCTCATCGTGGTGCCCGAGGGCTACCACCCGGTCGGCGTGCCCCACGGCTACGACTGCTACTACCTCAACGTGATGGCCGGCCCGAACCGCGCCTGGCACTTCACGCTCGACCCCGACCACGCCTGGTTGATGAACTGGGATCCGGCTGCGCCCGTCGCGGCCAAGGAGGACGCAACGCGATGACCCTGATCACGGTCGACAGCCCCCTGTCCCGCATGGTGGAGCACACGCCCACCGACTTCTGGAACGACTCCTGTGCCGTGGCCGAGCTTGCCTACGCGGTCGAGCGCGGCGCGACCGGCGCCACCTCGAACCCGGCGATCGCCGTCGAGGTCATGAAGAAGGAGAAGGACCACTGGGTGCCGCGCGTCCGCGAGATGGCGGCCGCCAACCCCACCTGGTCCGAGGTCGAGCTCACCTGGGCCCTGATCGAGGAGATGGGCGCCCGCGGCGCCGGGATCCTCGCGTCGGTGTTCGAGCGCGAGGGCGGCCACAAGGGTCGGCTCTCCCTCCAGACGAACCCGGCCAACTACCGGGACCCGCTCCGCATGGCGGACCAGGCGGTCCACTTCAGCACCCTGGCGCCGAACATCCAGGTCAAGTTCCCGTGCACGGCCGCCGGCCTCCAGGCCGTGGAGGACGCCACCGCGCGCGGTGTCGTCGCCAACATCACGGTCGTCTTCACGGTCCCCCAGGCGATCGCCGCCGCCGAGGCGGTGGAGCGCGGCCTGGCTCGCTTCAAGGTGGCCGGCGGCGATGCGAGCACGTTCAGCCCGGTCTGCTCGATCATGATCGGGCGGACCGACGACTGGATGAAGGTCCTGGTGGAGCGTGATGACATCGCGATCCACCCCGACGCCACCAACTGGGCCGGGATCGCGGTCTTCAAGCGGGCCTACGGCATCTACCAGGAGCGCGGGTACCGCACCCGGCTGCTGGCCGCCGCGTACCGGCACCGCCTCCACTGGACCGAACTCGTCGGCGGGGACGTCGTGCTCACGATGCCGTACTCGTGGCAGGTCCGGTTCAACAAGAGCGGCATCGAGCCGGTCAGCCGCATCGACGTCCCGGTGGATCCCCACCTGGTGGACGACCTGGAGCGCCGGATCCCCGACTTCGTCCGCGCCTACGAGCCGGACGGGATGACACCCGAGGAGTTCAGCAGCTTCGGGGCCACCGCGCGGACGCTGCGCGGCTTCGTGTCCTCGTACCACGACCTGCAGGGCGTCGTGCGCGACATCATCCTGCCCAACCCGGACCTCAAGCCGGCCTGAGCGGCGCCGGCACCCTCTACAGCGCGGCGCACCGCGGGTCGATCATCAATTGGATCGACATCGGCGAGGCCGAAGGGGCGGAGCTGGTCGTGGACGGCCGCGGCTACCACGACCCCGGTGCCCCCGAGGGCTTCTTCATGGGCGTCGCGCTGTTCGACAACGTCACGCCGGATATGGAGATCTACCAGGCAAGGTCGGCGCCGTCGGCAGCGGCGACATCGGCAAGGGGTGCGCGTCGGGGATTGTAATCGATTGCATTGATGTGCAACAATGTCGGTCTGGGCATCCGATTCTTCTAACCGCGGGATTCGAGAGGAGCGATCTGTGGGCACGGTTCGGCTGACTGTCGGGCAAGCCATCGTCCGGTTCCTGGCGGAGCAGTACGTCGAGCGTGACGGCGTCCAGACCCGGTTCATCGCCGGGGTCTGGGGCATCTTCGGCCACGGCAATGTCGCCGGGCTGGGGCAGGCCCTCGAGGAGTTGGGCGACGAATGCGCGATGCCGTACTACCGTCCCCAGAACGAGCAGGCACAGGTGCATCTCGCGGCGGCGTACGCGAAGCATAAGAACAGGCTGCAGACGTTCGCGTGCATCAGCTCCATTGGCCCCGGCGCCACGAACATGATCACCGGCGCCGCGGGAGCCACCGTCAACCGGCTGCCGGTCCTGCTGTTCCCCAGCGATTACTTCGCCAACCGCCTGCCGGACCCGGTGCTCCAGCAGATCGAGCACCCGGTGGAACATGACGTCTCCGCCTCGGACGCCTTCCGCCCCGTCTCGCGCTACTTCGACCGCATCGCCCGCCCCGAGCAGCTCCTCTCCAGCCTCCCGGAGGCGTTTCGCGTCCTGACGGACCCGGCGGAAACCGGCGCCGTGACTATCTCCCTGCCGGAGGACGTCCAGTCCGAGGTCTACGACTGGCCGGAGCGCTTCTTCGAACGCCGTGTCTGGCGCGTCCGCCGGCCTCGCCCGGATGCCGAGGTTGTGGACGAGGTCGTCAAGCTGATCCGCGCGTCGAAGCGGCCGATCATCGTCGCCGGCGGCGGTGCCATCTACTCCGGCGCCGAATCCGCCCTCGACGAGCTGGCCACCCGCTTCGGCATCCCGGTCACGGAGTCGCAGGCCGGCAAGGGCGTCCTGCCCTGGAACCACCCCCTCAACGCCGGCCCGATCGGCGCCGCCGGCGGCCTCGCCGCCAACCGGCTCGCGCGCGATGCTGACCTGGTGATCGCCGTCGGCACGCGCCTGGGCGACTTCGTCACGGCCTCCAAGACCCAGTTCCAGGATCCGGGCGCCGCCTTCGTCGGCATCAACGTCAACGGGTTCGACGCGGCGAAGCTCCGCTCGGTCCCGGTCGTGGCGGACGCTCGCGAAGCGCTGGCCGCCATCACCGCCGCCCTGGACTCGGCCGGCTACGCGGGCACGGCGCCCGAGTACCGCCAGCGGGTCACGGACCTCAAGGCCGAGTGGGACGCGCGGGTGGACTTCCACCGAACGCCCAACGGCGAAACCGGGGAGCTGGCCCAGCCCGAGGTCATCGGCATCGTCAACGACGTGGTCGGCGGGCATGCCACGGTCGTCTGCGCGGCCGGCAGCCTTCCGGGCGACCTGCTCAAGCTCTGGCGGCCCGAGGATTCCAAGGCCTACCACCTCGAGTACGGCTACTCCTGCATGGGCTACGAGATCCCGGCGGGCCTCGGGGTGAAACTTGCGGAGCCGGAGCGGGAGGTCGTGGTCGCCATCGGCGACGGCACCTACCTGATGCTCAACTCCGAGATCGTGACCGCGGTTGCCGAGGGGATCCGGATCACGGTCGTCGTCTTCGACAACCACGGCTACCAGTGCATCAAGGACCTCGCGGCCAGCGTGGGCATCGCGCAGTTCGGCAACGAGCTGCGGTTCCGGGACCCGGAGCGCAACCGTCTGACCGGCGGCTACGTGCCGGTGGACTTCAAGAAGCACGCCGAGTCTATGGGCGCCCTCGCCATCTATGCGCGAACCGAAGACGAGATCCGGGCGGCCCTCGCCATTGCCCGCGAGGCCGACCGCATCACGGTCATCCACGTTGCCGTGTCGCCGGACAAGCGCGCCCCCGGCTACGAGGGCTGGTGGGACGTCCCGCCGGCCGCGGTCAGCGCCCGTGAAGGCGTCCGCACCGCGCGCGAGCGGTACGAGACAGCACTGGGCAATCAGCGGAGGGAGCTCCTGTGAGGATCGCGACCGCACCCGTCAACTGGAACAACCCGGACGTCCCGGAGTACCGCGCCTGGCTGCCGTACCGGCAGATGATGGACGAGTTCGTGGAGGCCGGGTACGACGCCACCGAATGGGGCCCCGGCATGCCGGAGGATCCCGTGGAGCTGGGCCAGGAGCTCCAGGGCCGCGGCCTGACGATGGTGGGCGCATTCGTGGGCCTCGGCTTCCGTGACGCGGACCGCTACGAGACCGAGATGGCGAGGGCGATGGAGATCGTCCACCGCCTCCACGCGACAGGCGGCAGGCTCCTGGTCGCGGCGGAGGCCGGCGACGACCGTCGACGCGGCGAGGCCGGACACGTTGATCCCGCGGCCGGCCTGAACGACGAGCAGTGGCGGAACCTGGTGAAGGGCCTGCACGACCTCGCGGACAGCATCGAGCCGCTGGGCATGAAGGTCGTGTTCCACAACCACGTGGGGACCTACGTCGAGACGGCCGAGGAGACCGCGCGCCTCCTGGACGAGACCGATCCCGCGAAGGTGGGCTGGTGCCTGGACTCCGGCCACCTTGCCTACGGCGGCGGCGACAACCTGGAGATGCTCGCGCGCTACGGGAACCGCGTGGCCCACGTCCACCTCAAGGACGTGGACGGCGAGGTGCTCGCGCGCGCGAAGGTCGGCAACTGGAGCTTCGGCCAGGCGCTCAAGGCGTACATCTTCCCACCGCTGGGAGAAGGTATCGCCCGGGTCCCCGAGATGGTCGCCGCCCTCGCAGCGCATGGCTACGACGACTGGGTCGTGCTGGAGCAGGACACTACGCCGGGAAGCCCGATGTCCACGGCACGTCGCAACCGGGAGTACCTGGAGGCGCTGCTCGCCGGAGCCGGCACCCCCTGATGACGGCACAGCGCCCTGTCGCCGACCGCGCCGACCGCGCCGAGCTGGAAGGGCTCGCTCGCCGAGCTCGGCTGCTCGTGGTCGAGAGCGTCGCCCATGCCGGCGCCGGCCACATCGGCGGCCCTCTCTCCGCGATGGACATCCTGGTTGCGCTGTTCTTCCGCGTCCTGCGCATCCGCCCGGACGAGCCGGCCTGGCCCGAGCGCGACCGGTTCATCCTGTCCAAGGGCCATTCGGCCATCGGGCTGTATACGGTGATGGCGCTGCGCGGCTACTTCCCGGAGGAGGAGCTCGCGACCTTCGACGCGGCCGGTTCGCGCCTCCAGGGGCACCCCGACATGACGCGGCTCCCCGGCCTGGACGCCTCCACCGGCTCGCTTGGACAGGGCCTGTCGGTGGGCGTGGGCATCGCGCTCGGTGCTCGGCGTCGGGGCCTTGACGCCCACACGTTCGTCCTCCTGGGCGACGGCGAGTTGCAGGAGGGCCAGGTCTGGGAGGCCCTGCCGGTCGCCGCCCGGTACGGCCTGGGCAACCTAACGGCGATCGTGGACCGCAACGGCATGCAGCAGTACGGTTGGCCGCTGCCGACGGGCGAGGCGAACCGCGGCAACCGCCGGGATCCCTGGTCGGGGGTGGACCTGCCCGCAGTCTTCGAGGCGATCGGCTGGCGCGTCCTGGAGATCAACGGGCACGACTTCGACCAGATCCTCGGGGCATGCGAGGCCGCCCGGGCGGCCGGTCCCGGGAGCGTGCCCACGGCGATCCTGGCGGAGACTGTCAAGGGCCGTGGGCTCTCGTTCACGGAGGGCGCCTCGGAGTGGCACAGCCGCGTTGCCACGGCCGAGGAGGCGCTAGCCGCCCGCCTCGAGCTTGGGGATGGCACCCCATGACGCGGCCGCTCCGTGACGTCTGGGCCGACACCCTGGTCGAGATCGCGCGCGTGAACCCCGATGTCCTCGTGCTGGATGCCGACCTCGCGTCGTCCACGAGGGCGGACAGGTTCGCGGACGCCCACCCCGAGGCGTTCATCGAGATGGGGATCGCCGAGCAGGGGATGGTGGGCACTGCCGTTGGCCTTGCCACAATGGGCTTCGTCCCGTGGCTATCCTCGTTCGCGATCTTCTTCACGCATCGCGCCGTGGACCAGGTCCGGATGTCGGTGGCCCAGACGCATGCCAACGTGAAGATCGGCGCCGCGTACGCCGGCCTGCAGACCGGGTTCACCGGCATGACGCACACGGACATCCAGGATCTGGCGATCATGCGTGCGATGCCGGGCATGACCGTGCTCGCGCCGGGCGATGCGACCGAATGCGCTGCCATGGTGCGCTGGGCCACCGCGACGCCCGGGCCCGTCTACCTGCGCCTGGGCCGTGAGTCCGGCCCGGACCTGTTCGACGAGACGTACCGCTTCCAGCCGGGACGGGTCATCAGCCTCCGGGAGGGAGCTGAGGTGCTCCTGGTCTCGACCGGCCAGCAGACGGCGCGCTGCGTCGAGGCGGCGGCCCTGCTGGCAGCCGACGGGATCGGGGCCGGTGTGCTCCACGTGCCGTCCGTCAAGCCGGTGGACGAGGCCGGCATAGCCGAGGCCGCGCGCGGGGTGCCGCTGGTCGTCACCGTCGAGGAGCATTCGATCCTCGGGGGCCTCGGGGGGCTGGTGACCGAGATCATCTCGGCTCGGGCGCCGCGCCGGGTCGAGCGGATCGGAATTGGCGACACCTGGGGCGAGTCCGCTCCCGGCGCCTGGCTGCTGGACCGCCACGGGCTGACACCCGGGCGGATCGCAGCGCGGGTGCGCGGGGCGCTCGCCGCTGATTGAGGAGCCCGGGGCTCAGCAGGGAGAGGAAATGAGCAGTTTCGCGCTGAAGGATCCCAACGACATCGGCGTGGCCGTGCTCGGGGCCGGCCGGATGGGCCGGGTGCACGTTCGCAACCTGGGGGCGATCCCCAATGCGAATGTGATCGTCGTCGCCGACCCGGACGCGGAGGCGGCGGAACGCGGGCGCGATCTCGCCCGGGCCCGGCGCGCTTCCACGGATCCGATGGAGGCGCTCCACGACCCCGACGTCGATGCCGTCTTGATCGTCACGCCCACCACGACGCACGCCTCGCTGATCGAGGCCGCGCTTCGCGCCGGCAAGGCGGTCTGGACCGAGAAGCCGATCGCCCAGGAGCTGTCCGACACGGCTCGGATCGTGGACCTGTGGCGCGAGACCGGGATCCCGGTCCAGGTCGGCTTCATGCGCCGCTTCGATCCCGGCTATGAGCGGGCCAAGGAGCTGATCGACGCCGGCGCGCTGGGACGCATCGAGCAGTTCCGGGCGCTGTCCCGGGACACCAACCCGCCGCCCCTCGAGTTCCTGCTGACCTGCGGCGGGTCGTTCCTGGACATGTCCGTCCATGATTTGGACGTGGCCCGCTTCCTGGTAGGCGAGGTGGAGGAGGTCAACGCCTGGGCGTCGGTCCTGTTCGACGACCGCTTCGCGAAGGCGAACGACTGGGACACCTCCGTGATCATGCTCAAGTTCCGCAACGGGGCCCTGGGCGTCGTTGAGACGGCCCGGCACTCCACGTGGGGCTACGACATCCGCGCGGAGGTCGCGGGTGCCGTGAGCAAGGTCGTCGTGGACGGCGGCCAGAAGACTCCCGCGACGCACTTCCGGAAGGTGGCCACCGAGGGCGACCTCTACGGGGACTTCATGGATCGCTTCGAGATCGCCTACCGGCGCGAGCTGGAGGTCTTCTTCGACAACCTGGGCGCCGGCCGACCCGTTGGCCCGGGTCCCGACGACGCCCTGGAGACGCTGCGGCTTGCCGTGGCCTGCACCAGGAGCTGGCGCGAGAACCGGCCGGTCAAGCTCGACGAGGTCACGGCCTGACGTCCAGCCCGCACCCGAGCCGGCGTCCGCGGGCCCGGGGTATCGATCGGCGCCGCCTGCCGGTCGGCAGACCGGCAGGCGATCGCGTCAGCCGCCGGCGATCGGGACCGCCCTCCCTGTCGCAACGCTCTCGATGGCCGCCTCGGCGAGGACGAGGGCGGCTCGTCCGTCGGCAAAGCCGACGGACGGCGGGCGGTCCGCCTTGATCGCCGCGACGAACTCGGCGAACTCCGCCTTGTAGGCGGGCATGTACCGCTCCAGGAAGAAGTTCAGGACGGGTCCGGTTCCCTCGGTGGTCCTGGCATTGAAGG
>Ga0209777_10009361_pt1 | contig 10556 bp, 7 predicted proteins | sample FrelakmetHBP12HB_FD_187147 | JGI IMG/M metagenome (GOLD analysis project Ga0209777, IMG submission 187147) | Freshwater lake sediment microbial communities from the University of Notre Dame, USA, for methane emissions studies -HBP12 HB (SPAdes)... | ecosystem: Environmental > Aquatic >... | reverse complement strand
AGGTGCCTTGCCTCCTCTGAGCCGGACTGCTACACTTCCTCCGTCCCAGGTGGGCAAGGAGCCTCTCTCCATGCGGAAACCGGTGTCCCTCGCGCTCGTCCTCTTGGCACTCCTCTTGGCGGCCCCGCCGGTCCTGGCAGAGATGCCGCCCGACGTGACCGCCTGCCGGTCCGTCCACCTTCAGTATCCCGGGCCGCAGGCCGTCGCGTTCTACAACGAGGTCACGGTCGACCAGTCGGCCGAGGGGACGTACTTCTGCGCCTGCGGCTTCAACATGGGGTACTACGGCATCCAGGAACTCGGCGACGGAAAGAAGGTCGTCATCTTCTCGGTCTGGGAGGGCGGCAAGCAGAACGATGCCAACGCGGTCGACGAGGCCCGCCGCGTGAAGCTCATTTACAAGGATGACAAGGTCCGCACGGGCCGCTTCGGCGGCGAGGGGACCGGCGGGCAATCGTTCCTCGACTACGATTGGAAGATCGGCCAGACGTACCGCTTCCTCGTGACGGCCGCGCCCGACGGAGACCGCACCGCCTTCGCCGCCTGGTTCTGGCTGCCGGAGTCGGGCGAGTGGAAACACCTCGCGACGTTCTCAACCCTGGCGGACGGCAAGCTCCTCGGTGGCTGCTACTCGTTCATCGAGGACTTCCGCCGCAACAAGGTGAGCGCGACGAAGGTCCGCAAGGCCCGCTTCGGCAATGCGTGGCTCAAGGCCGCCAGCGGTCCGTGGCAGCCCGTTCTGCGGGCCGGGTTCACCGCCGACGGAAGCTCCGCAACGTCGATCGACGCCGGCGTCGACGGCGACCGGTTCTTCCTGGCGACGGGCGGCGACACGAAGAACTCCGGCACGCCGCTCGGCCAGTCGATGGACCGCCCGCCGGCGGCGCTCCCGCCGGGCAACGCGATTCCCGGCCCCGTGACTATCGCCTGGCCGGCGGAGCACAAGCTCGACATCCGGCCCGACCCCAAGGGCGAATGGGGCGCAAGCCTCGCCGACGTGAAGAAGGTCCTGGACTCCGCCGCGGGGGCACTGTGGCCGAACTTCCCCGAGCGGAAGCTCACGCCCATCCTCGTCGAGCCCAAGGGCGGGCCGATCACGCTCTTCCAGCGCGGCCCGGCGGGCGAGTACCAGGTCCGCCTGAACACCGGCAGCACGTTCTGGTGCCAGTACGCCTACCAGTTCGCCCACGAGTTTTGCCACATCATGTGCAACTATGTCGAGGACGATCAGTCCAACAAGTGGTTCGAGGAATCGCTGTGCGAGATGGCGTCGATCTACGCCCTGCGGCACATGTCGGAAACGTGGAAGAAGGACCCGCCGTATCCCAACTGGCGCGACTACTCCAAGGCCCTCAACGACTATGCCGACGACCTCCTCAAGAAGAGCCCGCTGCCGGCCGGCCAGGACCTGGCCGCGTGGTACAAGGCCCACGAGGCGGAACTGCGGAAGGAGCCGTGCGAGCGCGAGCTGAACCGTGTGGCGTCGATCGTGCTCCTGCCGATGTTCGAGGAGCATCCCGCCAACTGGGAAGCCGTCGCGACCCTGAACGCCGCGCCCGTGAAAGAGCCCCGCACGTTCCCGAAGTACCTGGCCGACTGGTACGCCCGTTCGCCCGCGAAGCACCAGCCGTTCATCCGGCAGGTGGCGGCGAAGTTCGGCGTGGAGATTCCGGCGGCAGGCCCGGCGAAATGAACGACAAGTAGCCCACCACGGCTGGGCCTGTGGGTTGCCGGATCGGGTGCCATGCTTTCGCGCCTTTGCGAAAGCATGCTTACCCGCAGGTCGAAGAACATGCTGTCGCAACGGCGCGAAAGCATGGCACCCCTCGCTCCACAACTGTCGCGGCTCGGATCAAGGCACAGCTCAATTCACCTTGCGGTAGGTAATCAGCTCCGACGACGGCGCGCCCTTCAGCGTGATACGGTAGCCGGCCATCAGGTCCTCGCCCTTCGCGGCGGCCGTCTTCCCGGTGGTCGTGCAAACGAGCGTGTATCGGGCGTCTTTCTGAAGGCAACTCAGCTTGACGACGAGCGCCTCCTCGGCGCACTTCCCTCGCCGGAACACGAGGACCATCCCTTCGCCGAGGTCGGGGCGATCGTACTGGCTGGCGAGCCATTTCGTCTCGTCGCGATTCGGGCCCGTGAGGCCGTACCAGTCGCCCGAGAAGAGGCGCCGCACGCGGCGGTAGGTCTCGGTGATCGCCTTCGCGCGGGCGGTGTCGAATTTCGGGTCGTCGGCGATCCACCCCGTGATGAGCGACGAGGCGACGCCCGAGTGGAACGAGTAGTCGTCCAGCCGGTCGAGGGGCACCGAGACGAGGCCGTTCGGCAGGTACGCGCTCAAGGCGTAAAGCGACGCCTGGTCCGTCAGGTTGTCGAACCAGTGGTCGCTCTTCTGGTGGATCTGGAACCGCCGGATCGTCTCCAGGTCGATCCGCCGCCCGCCGCTCGCGCATTCCTCCATGAGCAGGTCCGGATGGGCCGCGCGGAGCATGTCCCAGTAGGCGTACAGGCCCTCGATATATTTCATCTCGGTGATGCCCTGGCGGTCGGGCGCGTCGGCGCTTCGCCAGTGGCCGAGCGGGTCCATGTTGAAGTCCTGCCGGTAGACGGCGAACCCCGGCAGCTTCAGGTAGCGCTCGACGATGCCGAAGAAGTGGCTTTGGACTTCGGGCAGGCCGAAGTTGAGGAGCCCCCCGTCCTTGCCGAGGACCCAGTCGGCGTGGTGCAGGTCGAGGTCCGTGCCCTTCACGACCCGCTCCGGCTCGAACCAGAGGCCGTAGGTCATGCCGCACGCCTTGGCTGCCGCCGCCACCGGCCCCATGCCCGACGGATACTTCGCCGGGTCGGCGTCCCAGTTGCCCGCGCCCTCGGGCCACCCGCCCTTGAACCAACCCGCGTCGGTGATGACGGCTTGGATGCCCAGCGGCGCGAGGGCCTTGATGAGCGAGATCTGGTTGGCCTCGTTGCACTCGTTGAGCCATCCGCCGCCGCGCGTGAAACACGTGTTGCAGAAGAGGATCGGCGCGGCCGGCGTGCCGCCGAACCGGACGGCGTAGCGGTCGCGGATCAGGCGGCGAAACAGGTTGTGGCTCGCGGCCGGGTCGCCCAGGCACGAGAGGACCAGCATCCTCGGCGAGCGGACCTTCTCGCCCGGCAGGAGCCGGAAGTGCGTGAGCTCCAGCCCGGCGGTGACGCGGAGGCGCTTCACGCCGGCCGTTTCGCCACAGGCGAGGCGAGCCTTCCACTGGCCCGACCAGCCGACCGCGACCATGGTCGCGCCGTCACCTGTGTCGATCCGGAAGAAGGGGAAGTCCTTGTTCGACGACCGGCCTCCGCCTCCGCCCATCTCGACCGCGCCGCCGGGGCGGAGCGGCGTCTCGGCCATCGTGAAGTCCGACGGATTCGACGGGGCGCCGCCCGTCTGGTGGACGACGTACGCCGCCTCGCCGGGCAGGGGGCTTGCCACTAGGAGATCCATCGCCTGGACGTTCTCAAGGATCGGCGTCGGCTCGCGCCCCGTGTTTTCAAACCAGAGGACCCACTCGGCCGCCGGGAAGTCGCGGAACCTCGTCATCTCGCACGTGAGCCGCAGGCCCGACCGGGCGTCAGTCCACGTGGTCACGGTACGCTCGCCGCTCGTCCGACTCGACTTCGTTGCGGCGGCGATCCAGTCGGCCGACGGCTTGCCGTCGAACGTGAAACTCCACGGGAGGGTCTGGCCTGCAACGGAGTCGATCATGGGGTTTCCTTTGGCGGGTCCTGCGGACGACGCGCAGCCGGCGGCGAGCGCGAGGGCGATTAACATGTAGGCCGGGGCGCGCCCCGGCGCCGTGTTCCTGCGGCAGACTAAGGAAGCCGGGGCGCGCCCCGGCCTACGCTCTATGATCATCGCGTACCCCCTGCCGCCATCCCGTCACTTCGTCCCCTTGGCCTGGAATGCGTCCCACGCCTTTTTCGTCCGGGCCGCAAAGTCGTCGATCTGCTCGGGGCTCTCGAAGCCGACGACCAGCGTGTCGAGCGTGCCGAGGCCGATGACGTACCGGAGCGACTCGTCGATCTTCGCGGGATCGTTCTGGAACTTGCCGTCGCCGACGAGCTTCATCGCCATCAGGCCCTTGCCCGCGTCGTGGGCCTTCTGGATGACGGGGGCCACCTCGTCGGGAGTCCCGTCCATGACGGTGCCGTAGGCGTTGATCCGCGCGAAGAGGACGTCGACCCAGGGGCTGGCGGCCGCGGCCTTGAGTGCCCCAAGCGAGTGGCACGAGACGCCGTGGGCCCGGATGACCTTCTTGGCCTTCAGGTTCTCCAGGATGTCCATCTGTTTCTTCTGCTCGTCGGGCCACTGGTCGGCCCACTGGCAGTGGAGGAGGACGAGGTCGACGTGGTCGGTCGCGAGCTCCTTGCGGAAGCGGTCCAGGAGGACGTCGGCGTCGGGGCGCTCGGTCTCCTGGAGCCCGCCCTCGTGCCGCCAGATCTTCGTGTTAATAACATACTTGTCGCGGTCGATGCCCTTCAGGGCCGCCGCCACGTGCTCGTGCGAGCCGTACTTGTCGGCGGTGTCGAAGAACCGGATGCCGCGCTCGTACCCGCCCTTGAGGAGCGCGATGAGCTTCTCGCGCCCGAGCTTCGTCTGGCTCGTCTCCCGCACGCCGCCATGCGTCCCCGTGCCCATGGCGAGGTAGGAGACCTTGATGCCGGTCTTCCCGAGCGGCACCAGGGCGTAGGGGTTGGCCGGCCGCGCGACGCCCTCCGCCAGCGCGAACCGCGAGGAACCGAGGAGCATCCCGCCGGCGCCGGCGAGAGAGGCGGCCAGGAATCGGCGACGATCCATCTTCATGGCTTGTCCTCCGACTGGTGCATTTTGAATCTGGTATCTGGAATCTGGTATCTCAAATTTGAGATCTCAAGTCTCAGATCATTACCCCTCACCCTACCCTCTCCCTCAAGGGGAGAGGGAACAAAGGCAAGACCACACCTCGGGTATTCCCGGGGCGACGACGTCAGCTCAAGCCGATCACCACCGACCCGGCGACGATCAGCGCGGCCCCGAGCCATCGCCGCGCGGCCACCTTCTCCTTCAATACTATCCTGGCTAGGAGGACGACGGCAATGAACTCCAGGCTTCCGACCGGGTAGGCCAGGCTCACGTCGAGGTACCGCAGGGCCAGCGTCCACGCGGCCGCCTGGACGACGAACAGCCCGACGCCAAGGCCGATCATCCTGTATTGCCGCAGGGCGGTCCAGAGCGCGCGGGCCAGGCCGGCCTCCGGGTGGCTCGCGTCGGCGGCGCGCTTCCAGGCCACGTGGCTGAAGGCTTCACTCAGGACGGAGCCCATGACGAAGAGGATGCCGAGCAGGCGGGCGCTCATGAAGAGGCCCCCGCCAGGGCGTCGGCCTTGGCCGTGCGATGACCCGTGCCGCTGATGAGCCACACGCCAGCCAGAACGAGGGCAAGGCCCGCGATCCGCACGAGGCCCACTTCTTCGCCGAACACCAGGGCGGAACTGGCCGCCACGGTCACGTAGCTCAGGGCCGTAATCGGCTGGATGTAGCTCAAATCCGCCTTGGCGAGCAGAAGGAGCCAGTTGCAGGCCATCGCGCCGAAGAGGCCCACGAGGAGCCAGAAACCCGGCTGGCCGGCGGCCACGACGAACGTCTCGCCGAGACCCGCCTCCGGCGGCACGCGAAGCACGAGGGACTTCCAGACCAGTTGGACGGCGGTGTCGAGTAGGATGACCGCACCGAGTCCGATCCAGACGACCGGCGGGACCCGCACGCGAAGAGGAGGCGACGGTACGTCCATGCAAGGCTCCGATCCGGGGGTGACTCCACGGCCGCATTCTACAGGGGGCGGCGGCGAGGCACCAGCGTCTTGGGCGGGCGGCCGGCAGGACATCCGGGACATGATCAGGGCGCCCGGCAAACCGCTGGGTGAGGGCGGCTGCACGGGCGCCCGAGACGCCACACGAGCGTCAACTCATCTGTGGGCCCGATCGCGCGGCGTGTCGCCGCTGTTCGGGTCGTTGACGGGCCGGCCACGCGGGTCTGCGGCACGAGGCGCGGGCGCCTGGACCTGCGGTTGAGCGGCACGCGGCTGGGCGGCTCTCTGCTGCGCTGCGGCGGCCTGCTGCTGAGCGGCGCGCTGGTTCTCGGCGGCCGCCCGTGTCTGCGCTGCCTGCTGCTGGATGGCCTGCTGCTGAGCGGCTCTCTGCTGCGCCGCGGCGGCCTGCTGCTGAGCGGCCCGCTGGTTCTCGACGGCGGCCCGCGTCTGCGCTGCCTGCTGCTGGATGGCCTGCTGCTGAGCGGCTCTTTGCTGCGTCGCGGCGGCCTGCTGCTGAGCGGCCCGCTGGTTTTCGACGGCGGCCCGCGTCTGCGCTGCCTGCTGCTGGATGGCCTGCTGCTGGGCGGCTCTTTGCTGCGTCGCGGCGGCCTGCTGCTGAGCGGCCCGCTGGTTTTCGACGGCCGCCCGCTGCTGTGCCGCCTGCTGCTGCTGCTGCTGCGCGGCCTGCTGCTGGACGGTTCTTTGCTGTGCCGTGGCGGCCTGCTGCTGGACGGTTCTTTGCTGTGCCGTGGCGGCCTGCTGCTGCTGCGCCTGGCGCTGCCGGTCGGCTTCGGCCCGCGCCTGGACGGCCCGCTGATTGTCGACGGCGGCCTGCTGTTGCGTGGCCCGCTGCCGGTCGGCCTCGGCCCGCGCCTGGACGGCCCGCTGATTGTCGGCGGCGGCCTGCTGCTGAGCGCCCCGTTGCCGATCTGCCTCAGTCCGCGTCTGGGCGGCCCGCTGATTGTCGACGGTGGCCTGCTGCTGAGCGCCCCGTTGCCGATCTGCCTCAGTCCGCGTCTGGGCGGCCCGGTCGTTCTCGACGGCCGCTCGAGTCTGCTCTGCCTGCTGCTGGATGGCCTGCTGCTGCGCCACCCGCTGGTTCTCAATGGCCGCCCGCGTCAGTTCCGCCTGCGACTGGTGCTGCCGGTCTGCCCCGCCCCGGTTGTCGATCACACGCGACCGCTCGACCTGTGCGAACGGGCCGTCCGTCCGATTGCGCTGCCAAGAGCCCCGCAGACGCTCATTCTCGGCGGTGGCGCGAGTGGCGGCTTGGCGGGCATCCTCCCGCACCCGGTCGCGCCAGTCCTCGCGACGGTCGTCGCCGCGCCGATCCGTGAGCTGATCGAGGAACCGGCCGGCGAACCACGGCCAGCATCTCCGGACGCCCGAGTCCCAGGTGAATGCAACCCCGACGGGCGCGGCCTCCTCGTAGCAGACCGGCGGCACATAATCTTGCTGGATGATGATCGGCGCCGGCGCCTGGTCCTGGTAGATGACGGGCGGCGGCGGAGCGCTGACCTTCGCGAACAGGAGCTCACTGACATAGGCCTGGTCGCCGTAGATAACGGGCACCTCGATCATGAGCGACCGAAGCGCGTTGAAGCCGCCGTCCGTGGGCAGGGCGAAGCCGAGTTGGACTTCGGCGCGGTCGCCGGGGTTGAGGCTCAGGCCGGCCAGCGCCGCCTGGCCGCTGAACAGCGACGCCCCGACGGCCCGGAAGCCGCGGTCGTCCGTCAGGGCCGCGGCCTGCGGATCGATCGAGAAAGGCTGCACGCCGTTGTTGGCCGCCGAAACGCGGACGTAGACGAATGGGGCGCCCGTGGCGTCGTCGACGAAGCCGTAGGCGGCCGCCGAGATCGTGATGGGACCGGTCGCGTCCGGCAGGCTGAACGTGCCGGTCGGGACGACGCCGGCATCGGCCGCCTCCTGGGTCACGGCGGGTTGCAGGTAAACGTACGCGGCACGGGCGGGCGCGGCGGCTAGGAGCATCGCCGCGAGGGCCCCGAGGACGGCTGCGGTCAACCGGATTTCATGGGTTCTCTGGATCATGGTCCACCCCCAAGGTTCCTGGCTCTTTTCTTTGTCTCTCGCGGAAGGGCCGCCCGGCCCTTCCATCAGGCTAAACAGTTCACGAGTGTGAACTATTGCGTAAAAGTTATTAGCGCGCTAAAGAAATAATCGAGGGGTCAGGAGCCCTATCCGTCAGGCTCCTGACCCCTTCCTGCTGCATGGAATGTTGTGCAGATTGGCCCGCCGCGTCCCGAACGGCAAAGGGGTCAGGAGCCTTACAGATAGGGCTCCTGACCCCTTCCGTGCCACACGAGGACTCTAGAAGTCGCGCTTCAACGCCTCGATCGTGCGGCGGCAGAGCTCGCGGCCGTAGTCGGTCCAGACGCCCTGGCCCCAGTAGCGGTAGCAGCTCGTCTGGGTCATGAGGAGGTGATAGAGGGCGTTGAGGTACCGGAACTCTGTGGGCGGCACGCCGCGGCCGGTCACGCGCTCGTCGAAGAGGGCGCTGGCCTCTTCCATCGGCCCGAGGACGTGCTCGTAGCCGCGCGTCCAGGAGATATTACTGGTCCAGGAGCCGCCGTCCATGTGGAAGCGGCCGTCCTGCTTCTTGAGGTCGGCGATGAGTTTCTCCATCGCCTCGGGCCCGGTCCCGTCGCGGAACCGGTCCCAGATCCGCTTCTGGAAGATCGGCACGATCGGCTCGAAGTCCTCTTCCTTGAGGCCGAGCGACTCCAGGTACTCGAGGTACTCGGTGACGTTGACGGGCGGCGTGGCGCTGCCCGACGCCTCGGCGGTCACGTCGAGATACTTGCCGGGGAACTCGTTCATCATGACGCCGCCGTTCTCGCCGTCGGCGATCTGCGTGACGAGGGGCGGCACGGATCGGCCGGCGAGGTCCGTGCGGTTCAGGCCCTTGGCCTCGTAGTACGGCTGCATCTGGGCGACGAGCTTTGTGTCGCTGCCCTGGGTCTTGATGACGGCGATGATCGAGGCCGCCTGGCCGCGCGAGTTCCGCGCGATGAGCCGATGCGGCAGGTGGCGTTTGCGAAGCCCGCCGCCGTCGGCGGCGCGCTCGACCGTGTGCTCCTGGACGAGGACCCATCGGTAGCCGCAGTCGCGTAGCGTCTTCACGAATTCATACGTGACGTCCGGGTGGTTCGGCAGGGCCATCTCCGACGGCGAGAACCCGCGGACGCGGGAGAGGGCGTCCAGGCCGAAGAGGCCCGCGAAGTGGTGTTGCCAGGCGCGGACGTGGAGCCGGAAATCCTGGATGGGCGTCGACGGGGCGACCGCGTGGCCCCACGGCATGCCGAGCCACTCGACGTGCCGGCGATAGATGGGGTCGGTGGTGATGAGGCCCAGGTCCTCGAAGACGTCGCCGAACCCCATCTGGCGGAGGCCCCGGAGGAGCGTGCCGGAGTATTCGAGCATGATGCGCGGCCGGCGGCCCTCGCGGACGAGCTGCGGGATGAACTCGCCCATCCGCTTGTAACACCAGTGGAAGACCGTCGCGTTGTGATTGTCGCCCGAGCCGAGGTTGTTCATCATGTGCTTCAGGTTGCTGATGACCTGGGCGGTGCGCAGGTCCGGCCCCCCCGCGGGGATCAGCGGCTGGTGCATGTGCAGGGCGATGGCGAACGCGCTGCGGATGGCGTTGAAGCCGACGTCGGATTCCGGCAGGTACGCGGGCCCGGGCCGCGCCGTCGCCTCGGCCACCAGGCCCTCGTAGCCGCACAGCGTCGGGAGGCCCTGCGTGAGTTCGGGGATCGTCGTGGCGATCATGGTTCTGCGGTTCCCTCGCCCCCTGTCACAGATTATACGTTGGGCGCGCCTACGTACCTGTTCGGCGTTCGGGGCCGCGCGGCTTGAGGAAGATGGGGAGGGTGACGTGTTCGCGACGAACATGCTGGAGGCCGCGTGGCCTTGATGCCGTTATCCTGATCGTCAATTCCTTGAGAGTGCCGAAGGCACGAAGGATTGGTGTGCCACGCGGCGCAAGCCCGTGGTCTCGTGGCGCCCGCGTCCCACATTCTGCTTTTTTCATCCACAGCCCCATCGGGGCGATCGAGCCGACGGACAATCGCCCGACGGGGCTCCACGGCAACCGGGAACAAAAGATGGGGGCGCCGCCATCTTCTACCCCGGGCTTGCGCCGCGGGGCTACAGGCAAACGCCCCTGCGGGGCTGAACAAAAAGCAGATGGCGACGAGCGAGACACCTATTGGCAAGGAGACCCGCCGCGCAAAGGAAGAAACGGATACAAAAGCAGAAATACCAAATACCAGATACCAGATTAACGGCTGCCGCAGGGGAACAGGGAGCCGGGCAGCTCACGCGATCTCGTGATAGCCGCCTTCGGTCTGGGCGGCGATGACGTCCCAACTGAACGCGAAGGCGGCCTTGACGCGGCTGCGCTCGCCTACGGCTCGCGGCCAAAAGGCGATTCGGCGCAGCCTTTGCCGTTCATTCCGCGCTCCGCGCTCGTCAGGTGTTCCACCAGTCGAGGTCGATCGTGGGGAAGACCGGGTCGTGGATCTCGGCGTCCTGGAGCTCGAACTTCTCGACCTCGGTCAGGCGCTTGGTGTAGCCGGGATCGTCGGCGAGCTTTTCGGCCAGGTCCATAAGGCACTCGAAGCGGCTGACGTGCTGGCTGAACCGCTTGATGCCGTAGTCGACGGCCTGGTCGCGGCTGATGACGAAGGGCCAGTCGCTGGCCTGGAGG
>Ga0209777_10009360_pt1 | contig 10559 bp, 6 predicted proteins | sample FrelakmetHBP12HB_FD_187147 | JGI IMG/M metagenome (GOLD analysis project Ga0209777, IMG submission 187147) | Freshwater lake sediment microbial communities from the University of Notre Dame, USA, for methane emissions studies -HBP12 HB (SPAdes)... | ecosystem: Environmental > Aquatic >... | reverse complement strand
CCGATCTATATGTTCAGCCTGATTGTAGAGGCGGGTCCGGGCTTCTTTTGCGCGGCTGCTTAACTTACCCATATCGGAATCGGTGGATGGCGGATATCCGCACTGCTGTTCCGCTTTCTCTTCCATCTTCATAAATAGTATCCTGATGTCGGCAATATGCAGCGTATCCTCCTGGCTGCGGCGCTCCACTATATTCCTGGCAAGCTTGTCAAAGACAGAACTGAACGTCACGTCGCCGGACTGTTCGTCGCCTAGCCAGCATATATCGCCGTCTTCGGCAACGAAGTCATCCGCCGCGCCCAAGCTCTCATGCCGCTCCATGATCATTGCCATCAGTGCATTAACGAGCCTGTGGTCGAGATTCGCTCCAAGCCCTGCCGCGGTCGGCCGCTGGCCGTACGCATTAGGTGACTTCTTCGCTTTCGGAGCCGCTTGCGGCGCGGCGGGCGGGAGCTGTTTTGCGGCAACCAGTTGCGGCGCAATTGAAACAGTTTCTTTTGGCACTCGTGCCGCAGCTTGGGATTTCTTTAATAATATACAAGGTGACAAAAGCGATAGACGATCGATCGCTTTGAATTCAGGTTCTATAGAGCCCCACAGATTCAGATCCAGAGTTGCTATAAGTAGACCATCCGGTTTGACCATGCCCGATACCCTGGAAAACGCATTCTGTAACTGCTCCTTTTGAACCCCTTTCACCAATACTAAACTGGAATATACCAGCTCAAACTGCCGGTTGATGCCAAGCTTCATAAAATCGTCGCGTACTATCACCGTCTTTCGTTTAAGTTCCTCCGGCAGCCTTGTGTAATCTGTAATGCACCCGATCATACTTTTGAGATCTCTATCGATTACGAATATGCTGCCCGCAGCAGGCGCTTCTTCATTGAGACTCCTTAATTCATCAAGAGAGTCCCCCGGTCCTATTATAAGAACATCTCCACCCGCAACAAAATCATGCAAACTACGGCCCATTATCCTATCAAAAGTTTTGGCAGCGTTCTCTACGATAAGAAAATTCAAAATGGCACCATCGCCGCTTATTGCAGATTCACCTCTTTTGGGATCATCATTAACAGGATTAAGGGCTTCGATGGTGCGGGTAACTTCCAGGCTATATACCCCATCTTTATAACTTACATTAAACGCTTTCTTCTGATGCCTGAGACCATCTACATAGCTAATAAGCGCTTCTGTTTCATCCTTATCAAATGTAACGATTCCTTTTGCAGCTGCCGATGGCATCCTGTCAGGAGTCTTTGTTTTCTTTCCATGCCCGATTACCGCTAACAAGGCCTCTGCATCCGCACACATATGTTCATATTCGGACTGAAGCCGATGTTTTGTTTTAACGGGAACTGCACCAATTTTTCCAAACGAACTTTTTGCGCGGTCCAGTTTCTCACGCATATAAGGCCCAATATAACTCCCCCGCTTTTTCAATTGCTTTGCAACTTCCATGATATCCGATGGTCTGCTTGTCATATCTGCCAAGTAGCCCAGGGATAGATTGATCTCAAATAGCTCGGATGCGACATCATGTGCACCTTTTAGCGATCCATCCGAACGAATAGACTGTAGGAACGCTTCTCTTTTTACGGCGTTATTTCTTATACGTCCTATAAGATTTGGAGAATTCGAGCCGGGTTCCAGCGCCGCCATCATGGGAACGGCTGTGCGGATCTGCATAAATAATCCGTCTGCCGTTCCTATATCTTCTATGCCCAGCGCTTTTGCAAGCTCGCTAACGCCTATCTTGCCCAACCTCACTCCCGCCATGGCATTCTTCACTTTCGGTGTACCGTCATAGTCTTCCGCGAGCGAATCTATATAAGCCTGTTCTTTCGGCGGAAGCTGACCGTAATAATCTATTTGTTCGGATAGTGGCATAGCGGATAATTGCGGCGGCGCGGCGGGAATGGCAGTTTTCATTTCAACCTCAAAAGAACCCATTAACCTCACCCCGCTAGGTATATTAAGATGCTTCAAATCCGCTGACTTTAGAGATATTGTTTTGACTTCACCGGTAGCGGATTTTTGATAATATGTTCCTATTCTGCGAGCATGGCTACCTGCAGAAATTCCGATTATATCAATCCTATTAGTCGCAAAATCGATGACATGCAAGCCTAGCCCCATATTGTCCGGATAACCCTTGGTAGTGACCCCCGGCTTAATGGCTACTGATATCGGTAGAGGCTTTTTATTCCTTTCCAAAAAGCCCGGCCCCTGATCAAGAACGACAAATATACACTCTGTTTTCCCCTCATCCGTCGCCCTGAAATAGATCAGCATTACGCCGAAAACGCCGCCATGATCATCAACATTCTTCAATACTTCCTCAATAACAGCAAGCGCTTTATCCGCATCCTTGATCGGTAATGACAGAAAATATTCCCTTGCCTTAGCAGCAATATCATTTGCTCGTCCAGAGGCACTCCAAAAATGGCCTGTAGGGTTAATCTTGGCGTTCCAATACTGAGCTTTATCCAAAAGCTGCTGCGCATCCGGTTCTCTAAGGACCGACCAAAGCTGGTTAATAAATGACCAATTTTGCGGAGTGATAGGCAGAGGCTTTTGGTCTTCTGGAGAGCTCAAAGCCCCCGTTGCGGATGGGCCCGTTTCTTTTGGAGCCGCTTCTTCGGCCGCCATCGCGTAATCCCTGTTTATAATATCGAGCTTTGCGGCAAACTCAAGATTTTCGAACTCTTCCTGTAATTCTTTCCTTACGACAGGGTCTGTGATATACAGTCCTTGCTCTATCTGGTTTTGTATATTTATATTATCCTTTTCAAATTCCTCCGCTTGTTCTTTTATAAAAGCGTCTATCTCTCCCGGAGCCGGTGGATTTTGCTTCCATTCTCCAGCCCATTTTTTACCCCATGCTTTATCGAAGAGTTCTTTTGCTCTTTTTGATCTCGCGCGTATCTCATGGAAGAGCCTTCCTACAATTTTTCTTTTTGCTTTCAATGCTTCTTCTTCATTTCTTCCATTCAATGCGTCTTCTTCTTCTTTCGATACAAATACGGTTACATATGTGCCAGCATGGCCCCATACCGGTTTTCCATCAAACTCCCGCGGCTTTTCATCCTGCCTCAAGAATATGACCTGGATCTGTCCGGGCCCACTCTGACGCATGGTATCTCTTAACCTGGTTAACATCGTATTCGCCTTGCAAGCCTCGATGCAAGCCTCAAATTCTTGATTAAGATTAACAACTGCGTATAGGCTCTTCGCTCTCCCGCTATGCTCCAGGATAAATTTATCGATCGGGCCCTGATGGTTGGCGCACTTCGCCGCATATTTCGATTCCATAACGCTTCGCATATTATCGTAGGTTTGAGGATTCCCAACGACAGGAGCCAGCGTATCGGGGGCGGCCAATAGAACAGAATTGGCCGAGAATAGGCAGACCAAGGCGATCGCTATAGCCTTAAATAATATGCTATATCTGTAGATATACATAGTGATAAGATTATATCATATGATTTTGTTAAAGCAAATGAAAGATAGTTATCTTTTTTATGTCTTAACAATTAAATAGAGCCTGCCTGCCTGCCTGCCGGCAGGCAGGCTTCGTCGCGCCTTCGGCCTCCTCGCGATGACTAAGGCGGCATTCTGTTCGCAATGACGAAGAAGTAGCCAAGACTTAAGCCTGGGCTACTATTGTGGATAAGTTCCTTCGCAAAATATCTAGCACTTGGGTGTGATGAGCTGATTCAGGTGGGATAATGCGTCTTTGGATTTGACTTCAACTACACTCTTATCTTTTCTATTCTTTATCTCGACTATATCTTTCTTCGCGTTCTTCTCCCCTATTATCACCTGGATAGGTATGCCGATAAGGTCCGCGTCTTTGAATTTTATTCCCGCGGAGATATCCCGGTCATCGAATAGCGCTTCTAAACCGGCTTCAGTAAGATCCTTGTAAACCCCTTCGGATACATCTTTTACCTTTTTGCTCGCGATATTAAGCGCCATTACTATGACCTGATACGGAGCTATTGAAAGAGGCCATATTATGCCGTCTTTGTCGTTGCTCGTTTCTATCAGTGTGGGTATTATCCTGGTCACGCCGATGCCGTAACATCCCATAATAGCCGGGATGGTCTTGCCATCCTGATCCAGTATCTTCGCGCCAAGAACTTCGGAATATTTTGTACCAAGTTTAAAGGTATGGCCTACCTCTATGGCGCGTTTGATATCTATCTCTTTCCCGCAAGCGGGACATTTATCGTCTTTGGTTATTACTCTAAGATCGGCAAACTCCTTCACCTCGAAGTCCCGTCCGATATTAACGTTAATCAGATGCGCGTCCTTCTTATTGGCGCCCGTAACAAAATTCGACATATCCTTGACGCTATTATCCGCGACTATCCTCACCCTATTAAGCGATACGGGGCCTGAAAATCCTGCCGGAGCCCCGGTTATGGCCTCTACGGCCTTTTCGTCGGCGAGCTCTAATGAAGAACATTTCAGATAATTTTTTAATTTAGTCTCATTGGCTTCAAAGTCGCCTCTTAACAATAGAGCGACTATTTTGTCATCGGCTTTATACAGAAGAGTCTTCACTAATTTCACAGGCTCGACTTTGAGAAATTCCGAGACCTTCTCTATCGTCTTGATATCCGGCGTCTCCACTTCGGCTATCGGCAATCTTTTCGCCGTGGTCTTGGCGCCCGGCGCCGAAGCTTTACACACGGCCACCTGTATGCTGGCGGCATATTTGCATTTCCGGCAGACCGCTATCTCGTCCTCCCCAGCTTCTGACGGCACCATGAATTCATGCGAGATATTCCCGCCCATCATACCGGGATCGGCCTCCACCGGTATATATGGAAGCCCGCACCGCTCGAATATGCGGCAATACGCGTCATACATCTTCTTATAGCTCACCTCCATGCCCTCTACGTCGCGGTCGAAGCTATAGGCGTCCTTCATTACGAATTCCGATGTCCTCATCACGCCGAAACGCGGCCTCGGCTCGTCCCTGAACTTCGTCTGGATCTGATACAGTATAAGAGGCAGGTCTTTATATGACTTTATATTGTTGGCGACGAGATCCGTTATTATCTCCTCATGGGTGGGCCCCAGAACAAGCTCTTTATTATGCCTGTCCTTGAATTTTATCAATACAGCCCCGAGAAGATCATAGCGCCCGGTCTTCTTCCATAGATCCGGCGGATGTATGGCGGGCAACAATACTTCCTGGGCGCCAGCGGAGTTCATCTCTTCGCGTATAATATTGCTGACCTTCTGGAGCACCTTAAAACCCAAAGGAAGGTACGAGTACGCGCCCGAAAAGAGTTTTCTGACGAGCGCGGCCCGTATCATGAGCTTATGGCTTATGACCTCCGCGTCCTGCGGGTCTTCTTTAAGGGTAGGAATTAAACTTTGAGTCCATCTCATAGATTAGTTGATAGTTATTAGTTACTAGTTGTTAGTTAAAGCTTACAACAAATTTAATAATTCCTTAATAGCGTTATTGACAGAGACTTTCTTAATTATCTTTCCTTTTTTGAATAGCATGCCGCCGCCTTTGCCGAACGCGATCCCTAAGTCTGCCTCGCGCGCTTCACCCGGACCGTTGACTTCGCAGCCCATCACTGCGATCGAGAGAGGACTTTTAGTTTTAAGTTGTAAGTTATAAGTCGTAAGTTTGTCTTCCAATTCATTGACGATCTTTACCAGATCGACCTGGCAGCGGCCGCATGTCGGGCATGATATAATTTCCGGACCGAACCTTCTTAAATTCAAAGAGCTCAATATTCTTTTAGCCGCGATAACCTCTTCGACCGGGTCGGCTGTCAGCGAAACTCTTATAGTATCGCCTATCCCGTCCACAAGAAGCGCGCCTATGCCTATCGAAGATTTAACGATGCCGAGATCATAAGGTCCCGATGCTGTAACTCCAAGATGCAGAGGATAATCGCAGAGCCCGGATATCTCTCTATAGGCCTCCACTGTCTTTACGACATCGGAAGCTTTCAGTGATATGATTATATCACGAAAATCGAACTCTTCAAAGATTTTGACATACCTGATGGCGCTCTTCACAAAATCTTCCGAAGTCGAGCCTGAATTCACTCCTATCCTTATCGGTATCTTTCTCTTTTTGGCGGTCCTTACGACCTTTTCTATATCGCCGGGCTTTCTGATATTCCCCGGATTCAATCTTATCTTATCGGCGCCGTTCTCGATGCACTTCAATGCCAGCCTGTGATCGAAATGGATATCGCAGACTACCGGCATATCTATCCTGCTTTTAATGCTCCTGACGGCTTGCGCGTCTTTAACTGTTTTAATAGCGACCCTGACGATATCACAACCGGCGCTCTTCAGGCGTTTCATCTGAGAGACAACCGCGCTTACATTCGACGTCTCTACCTTGGTCATCGATTGTATCGAAACGGGCGCGCCGCCGCCAACTTTTACGCTGCCTACTTTTACAACTCTAGTCTTTCTTCTATTGATCATCTTTTAAAAAACTTACTTATATTGTCAAAGACGCCGAACTTGATTATATCGCTATAGAATATGAATACGGTCAATAAGATCAGCAACCCAACACCCGCGTTCGCTATATTCTCCTGGACCTTGACCGAGAGAGGCTTGCCTCTTAGCTTCTCTACAAAAAGGAATAGGATATGGCCACCGTCAAGCACCGGCAGAGGCAATAGATTGAATATGGCGAGCGACGCGGAGAGCATAGCCATAAGATGGAATAGATATATAAGCCCCATCTGAGCGGCCTTGCCCGTTATTATGAATATGCCGATAGGGCCCGTCATAGACTCTTTTATAGAAAGCCTGCCGGTGACGACCGACCATAAGGCCTTATAAGTTATCACGGTAAGGTCGATGACTTTTTTAAAGCCCATCGAAAAAGAGTCGAAGAAACCATACCGCACCTTGTCTATCTTTTGAGATGGGGCTATGCCCAAAAGCGCTATCCTGGTCTGCTTGCCAAATATGTCCTTAACCTCTCTGATGATCGGCTGTATCTCGATTTCGGACAGCTTACCGCCCTTATCTATTGTAAGTTTTATCGGGCCATCAAGATGCTTGCGGATCATCTCGGTCATATCTTCCCAGTACTTGACATCTTTGCCGTCCACTTTAAGGACCTTATCGCCGATCACTAAACCCGACTTCTCGGCCGGGTAGCCTTTCAATAGAGAGCCCACCTCAGTAGTAAGCGTCGGGCTCCCGAACATGAATATTACGGAGAATATCAGGAATGCCAGTACGTAATTAAGGATAGGGCCCGCGACTATCACCTGAAAGCGCTCCCATATCGACCTCGACAGGAATTCGAAGCTCTTTCCCGTGAGGCTTTCGCCTGGCTCGTCTCCGGCCATCTTTACATATCCGCCGAGCGGTATGGCAGATATCAGGTATTCGGTATCGCCTTTTCTTATGGACCATAGCTTCGGCCCAAAACCGAAAGAGAACTTCTCCACCCTGATCCCGATCCGCTTCGCCACGATGAAATGTCCGAACTCATGTACCAGCACAAGAACGCTCAATACTATAAGAAAGTAGACTAGTGACATCTATATTTTACTCCTATCCGCAACGGTTTGAAATCCGCCGAAGCATTGCGCAGGGCAGGTTGAAACCTGCCCTACAGGTAGTTGAATGCGAAGGCGGATATACTAACGACACAGCTTCACGGTCTCCTTTCTCGCCCATGATTCAGCTTCCATTATATCGCTTATCGAGGGCTTACATTTAGATCTCTTATGACGCTCCAGCACCTTCTCTATTATAGACGGTATGCGCGAAAATTTCACTCCACCTTTCAGGTAACTTCTTACCATCTCTTCATCGGCTGCATTGAGTACTGCCGGATATGTCCCGCCTCTCTTCAAAGCCTCGCGAGCTAGCTTAAGGCACGGGAATTTAGCGAGATCCGGCTTTCTGAATGACAGATTTTTTATACTTGAGAAATCTAGAAATTCCACTTCGGTGCAGGCGCGGGCGGGGTAGGTAATAGCATACTGGATCGGTATGCGCATATCGGGCAGGCTTATCTGCGCGAAGACCGTCCCGTCAATCAGCTCTATCATTGAATGCACGGCAGCTTCCGGATGCACGAGGACGTCGATCTTCGCTTCTTCGATATCGAAGAGCCATCTCGCCTCTATGATCTCCAGGCCCTTATTCATCATGGTCGCGGAATCTACGGATATCTTGCTGCCCATCTTCCACCTGGGGTGGTTCAGGATAAAGCTGCGCGAATATTTGTCGAACCTATGCTTCGGAATATCGAGGAGCGGGCCGCCGGTCGCGGTAAGGTATATCTTATTTAAGAAAGGCCTCTTCCCTTCCAGGCACTGGAATATAGCGCTGTGTTCGCTGTCTATGGGTATGATAGGAACGCTATTCTTCTTTGCCAGAGGCATCACTATCGAGCCGGCGCTCACCAGCGACTCTTTGTTGGCAAGAGCTATCCTCTTCCTCTTCTTTATGGCGCGTATAAGAGGAGCTATGCATGAGCTTCCGCTTATCGCGAATATGACTATATCTACATCCGGGCGTGAAACTATCTCCTCGAGGCCGTCCGCACCGTTAAGTATGCTTACCCCCGGAGGGACCAAAGCTTTAAGCTTGCCGGCAAGACTTGAGTCTCTAACGCACAGAGCTTTAGGACTGAAGCTCTGTGCCTGTGCTGACAATGCATTTATATTTGAATCGGCGGAGAGCGCGGTTATTTCGAACCTGCTCTTGAGCCTAGATATGACTTTAAGCGCGTTAACTCCGATGGAGCCAGTGGAACCGAGGAGGGCTATACGCTTTCTAATGGGGCTCATTTTATAAGAACCCTGACATAAAAATAGAATATCGGCGCCGTAAAGAGCAGACTATCGATAACGTCTAGTATCCCGCCAAATCCCAGAATATTCTTTCCGGCGTCTTTCACGTTACAATCTCTCTTTATCAGAGATTCGGCAAGGTCACCGACCTGGGCGAGTATGCCAAGAAGCAGCCCCAGCGTTAAAAGGTGCGTAAAAGAGCAATTGGGCAGGTACAGTCTGCTGGCAAGAGCGCTTGCCACGCTGAATATGAGGCCGCCTATCGTTCCCTCAACGGTCTTATTAGGGCTGATCCTGGGAATAAGGCTATGCCTGCCGATAGACCTTCCGACGAAATATGCACCGATGTCCCCCATCTTTGTAACCAGTATAAGGAAAGCTACCAGCAATGTACCATGGGGCAGGAATTTCAATTTTATAAAGAACGAGAAGAACCACGCTATATACAGGATGCCGAACATCGTTACAGAGATGCTGGAGAGAGCCTGTGAGTTTTCACGGCGCGTGAAGAGAAGCACGAATGTGAAGAGGCATGCGATCACGATAAAGAACGGCTCGACCGCGAAGTACCCTTCTATCCCGGATTGAAAATAGAGTACTATGGGAACGAGCATGCCTATGAATATCCCGAAATATTTATAGACGAATATGCCCTTCTTCTGGACCAGATCAAAAAATTCCCATAGGGCGCATCCGATCATAACGCTCGCTAAGAGCGAAAATGCCCAGTTTGGAGAATAGAAGATTATTATCGTTACAGGGATTAATAGCAGAGCGGAGCTTATGACCCTGGCTTTAAGCGAGCCTTTATCCGCCATATCGCCTCTGCCTATTCTGATATTCATTTAATGCTTCTATAAAATCGCTTTTCTTGAAATCGGGCCATAGTTTTTTCGATATATAAATTTCTGAATAAGAGAGCTGCCATAGAAGAAAATTTGACAGACGCATCTCGCCTGAAGTCCTTATCAACAGGTCGGGGTCCGGCAGGTCTTTTGTATACAGATAGCCGGAGAATGTCTTCTCATCTATATCATCCGGATCAACCTTTCCTGACACGCAGTCTTTAGCGATCACGCGCGCAGCATCCGCTATCTCGGTCCGTGAACCATAATTCAGCGCAATATTTAAGAGCAAAGAAGAACAGTCCCTTGTCCTATCCATTACGCTCTTCAATTTACGCTGAACTCTATCGGGAAGCTCCTCGATCCTGCCTATAGCCGAAATCCTTATACCGTTCTTTATCATGGTATCAGCCTTACTGTCGATATAATTTTCAAGCAATCCGAAGAGAGCGTCCACTTCCTGCTTCGGGCGCTTCCAGTTTTCGGTGGAGAAAGCATAAAGAGTCAGGACCTTAACGCCCGACTCTTTAGCCGCTTTGATAGCTTCCTCAACAGAATTCGCGCCGGCATTGTGCCCGGCTATACGCGGAAGACCTTTCGCGGCGGCCCACCTGCCGTTGCCGTCCATTATTATAGCGACATGCACTGGTATCTTTTTATCTGCCACGATATTTTTTTGTACGATGGATTATCTTTGCTACTCGCCAGAAAATGTCTGTTTCCTCTCGGACCCTACCGAGACGAGCGCTATCTTGGTGCTTAAAATTTTCTGTATTCTCTTCAGGTAGCTTTTCGCGTTCTTCGGGAGCCTTGAGTATGAAGTGATGCCGGTGGTATCTCTCTTCCATCCCGGCAGCTCTTCATACAAAGGCTCGCAATTGCTCAAGACCTCTAT
>Ga0209777_10009359_pt1 | contig 10560 bp, 7 predicted proteins | sample FrelakmetHBP12HB_FD_187147 | JGI IMG/M metagenome (GOLD analysis project Ga0209777, IMG submission 187147) | Freshwater lake sediment microbial communities from the University of Notre Dame, USA, for methane emissions studies -HBP12 HB (SPAdes)... | ecosystem: Environmental > Aquatic >... | reverse complement strand
GGTCCGCTCGCGGATACCTACAACGAACGGGACATCTCCGTCCTCTTCCTTGGTACGCTCGCCGCAATCCAGACTCGGCGGTCGAGGCTTCTCGAGGGCCTCCGGTCCGCCCTCGCGCCGGACGTGAGGGTTACAGTCCAGCCCGGCCCGATTGTGGGCGAGCCGCGCGCCGCGCTCCTTCACCGGGCCCGGATCGTGGTGGACGTCCAGCGCGTGCAAGGGAACTTCGCCGGCCTCCGGATCCTCCTGGCCGGAGCCGGCGGCGCTGCCCACGTGAGCGAGCCGATGGTCGACCCGCACCCGTTCGTTGCCGGCGTCGATCACGTGGAAGCCCCGGCCGACGACCTGCCAGCAGAGATCCGCACCCTCCTTGCCGACGAGCCCCCGGCGCTGCGCGATTGTCCGTGCCCTCCAGCACCGAATGCGGGAAGGTCTGTCCATGGAAACGAACCTTCGACGACTACTGGCGTCCGCGGCCGGTGGCGCCGCATGACGCCCGCGGTCCTTCTCGTCGGGGCCGGACGATTCGCCCGCGAGGTCACCGACATTGCGGAGGACGCGGGCGTCCCCGTGGCAGGGTGGATCGAGGGCCTGGACCCGACCCGCGAAGATCCGGCCCACGACCCGCCGATCTACTGGGAAGGATCCATCGTCGCGCTCGATCCCGGGCTCCCGATCGTGCCCGCCATTGGCTCGGTCAAGCGGCTCGCCTTCGTCCGCCGCCTGGAGGCGTCCGGCCGCACGCTCCGGGCGCTCGTCCATCCCTCCGCCGTCATCGCCCGCAGCGCGATCATCGAGCCGGGTGTCGTCATCTTCCCCGGCGTGATCGTCGGCGCGGAGACGAGGATCGAACGCGGCACCATCGTCAACCGAGGCGCCCTCATCGGCCACCATTCCGTGATCGGACCGCATGGGTTCGTGGGACCCGGGGCCAACATCGCGGGGGGCGTGCGCATCGGGCCGGGGGCGACGATCGGCATGGGCGCCCTGGTCCGCGACGACCGCGAGGTTGGCGAGGGCGCGGTGGTTGGTATGGGCGCCGTCGTCGTGGCGAACGTGGCGGCCGGCGCCATCGTCATCGGCAATCCAGCACGTGAGCGAGCTCCATGACCGACGAGCTGATCGTCAACCTTGCGCCGACCGGCATGGTGTCGACACGGGCCGACACGCCGCACGTCCCGTTGACGCCGGGCGAGGTGGCCGCCGACGTGCGGCGCTGCGTCGACGCGGGCGCATCGATCGTCCACGTCCATCCCCGCGACGCCGAGGGCAGGCCGTCCCAGGACCCGGCCATCGCCGCGTCCTTCATCACGGCCATTCGCGCGGCAGCGCCCGACGTCGTCGTTTGCATCACGACGATCGGCCAGGTCGAGCCCGGGCTCGCGAACCGGGTCCGGGTTCTTGATCTCGACGGCGACGTGCGCCCGGAGATGGCGAGCCTGACCCTGGGATCACTGGACTTCCCGAAACAGGCGTCAGTGAGCGCCCCCGAAACGATCCAGGGCCTGGCCGCGCGCATGCGGGACCGCGCGATCGTCGCGGAATGGGAGGTCTTCGACCTGGGGATGTTGGACTGCGCGGCGCACCTGCGGACCAAGGGCCTCCTGCCGGACCCGGTCTACGCGAACAGCCTCCTGGGTTCCCTCGGGACGCTGCAGGCCACGCCCCTGAACCTGGCTCTCGCCGTCGAGCGCCTGCCCGCGGGGGCAACATGGGCCGCCACCGGGATCGGCCGCTACCAGTTCGAGATGAACCGGCTGGCCATCGCGATGGGAGGGCACGTCCGCGTCGGCCGGGAGGACAACCTCTGGTGGGACGCGGACCGGACCGAGCTGGCGACCAACCCCGGCCTCGTCGAGCGGCTCGTGCGGATCGGCAGGGCCATGGGCCGGGAGCCGGCCTCGCCGGCCTAGGTCAGGGAGCGCCTGGGCATTCCGCGGCCGCCCAGACTCGGCACACCAGGCTGATCAGGAGCCGTCGGGGACGACGCGACGGCCCGGTCGCAGACCGGTCCACAGCATCCGGAGGAGGGGCCGCTCAAGGACGAAGACCAGCGCCCCGAAGAGCGTCACGTAGGCAATGCCCGAGACCGCGAGCCCGACGAGGTCTGCCCGCCAGGTGACGATCACGGCGCCGACAGCCGCCGCGATCGTGCCCATGACCCCGACCCGGAGGATCCCGGTCCATGAGATCGCGACCCGGGCCCGGGCGGTCCAGGCGTGCATCGCGAGGGCAACCACGGACCCCACGAGGAAGGCGATGCCGCCGCCCGTGACGCCGTCCAGGAGGATGCCGGCTGGGAAGACAACCACGATGACCCCGAGCGAAACGAGGCCCGCCCGGAACGCGGCGCCGCTATGCCCCGCGGCGTTGAGGGCCGTCCGGATGACAGCGGTCAGTGTCCCGGCAATCGCCCCACCGGCTACGAACCGGAATGCATCGACGGACGGCTCCCACTGCGCGGAGAAGACCAACGGGACGAGGACGGGAGCGCTGGCGATGAGCCACGCCTGGATGCCGACCGCGCCGAGGACAGCGGCCTCCATGGCCACGCCTGAGGCCCGCGTAAAGCGCGGGGCGTCGTGCTGCAGGCGGCTAAGGGCCGGGAAGCCCACGCGGGTCACGATGTCGTCGACGGCCGTTGTCAGCTGCCCGTTCCGCCAGGCGAACTGGAGGTAGCCGACGGCGGAAACGCCGCCTGCGAGTCCGCCGAACACCGGGACCACGGCATCCTTCGCCCAGACGGCGATGTTCGCACCCTGCATCCGGATCCCGAAGCGCCACAGGCGTGCCGCGATCGCACGATGGAGGTGCGGGCGGGGCGACCGCCGGCCCCAGGCAGCCCAGGCGATCACCGTTGCGACGATCCCCTGCGCGACGCCGGCAAGACCGAAACTGACCACCCCGACGCCCATCGCCGCAGATCCCACCGCCACCCCGAAGAACGCGACCTGCTGGACCACCTCGCTTGCCGCCAGCGGACCGAACCGCAGGGAGCGGCTGAGCATGGCGATCGGGATGCCTCGCAAAGGGACCATCAGGATCGTCAACGCCAGGAGGATCGCGAGCTCGGACGATCCCGGGCCCAGGCCTAGCGTGATGGCAAGCACCGGTCCCGCGACGGCGGCCGCCAGACCCAGCCCGCCGAAGAGTGCGAGCTGGACGGCCAACACCGTCTCCAGGTCGGCCGGGCCCGGCTCTTCCCGCTGCTGGACGAGCCCCGCGCCGATCCCGAGATCGCCGACGACTGTGATGATCGTCACGACGAGCGTGATCACAGCAAAGACCCCGAAGTCGGCGGGGGTCAGCAGGCGGGCGAGCGCGACCGTCCCGAGGAGCGTGATGCCTCGCGTAAGCACCGTCCGGGCGACGAGCTGGCCGGCGGCACGCAACCCGCGGCGTTCGACCTGGTCGTCGGAGTCCGGCCGCGGTTCGCTATAGTCCGGTCTGAACGACATGCGAGGATCGTACACAGGTTCGGCGACATCCCCACCTCGGGTCGCGGCCATCGTCGTCGACACGACTCCGCTGGCGTCCGGGCACGGCATTCGGGGGATCGGCCGCTACCTCGACGGCGTGGTCGGAGCGCTCGTCCGGGAAGAGCGTGCCTTCGTCGAGGCCCGGGTGCGCTTTCTCGTGGACGCCGGTCAGGACCCGCCCGCCGACGGCCTGCCGCTGATCTCGACCATCCGCGCCCGCGTTCGACCGCAGGACTTCGGGTGGGTCGTGGCCGCCGTTGCCGACCGCCACGCCGCCCGGGACCTGGGCTCCGCCTGGTGGCACCAGACGGACCCGATGCTGCCCTGGAGCCCGGTGCCGCGGCGGCGCACGCTGGCGACCGCGTACGACCTGATCCCCCTCCACGAGGCGGCGGTCTGGCGCGCGATCCGCCCGCACCGGCGCCTCCTCTACCGGGCCTACCTGGGAGCACTACGAAAGGCCCGCGGCGTCGTGACGATCTCGACCGAGACGGCCGCCGACCTCCATCGCACCCTGGCGATCCCCCCGGATCGCATCCGCGTCGTGCCCCCGGCGATCGTCGTGCCGGCACCTGACGCGCGGACCGCGCTCGATCCCGACGCTCCCCTCCTCCTCTTCGTGGGGGTCATGGACCCGCACAAGCGACCCGAGCTCGCCCTGGAGGCGCTCGCCGCCCTCCGCCGCCGCACGCCGGATGCCGCGCTCGCCTTCGTGGGGCCGTCGCCCGCGGTGCGCGTCGCCGAGCTGCAACGGCGCGCAGCAGCCCTCGGCGTGGCGGAGGCGGTGGCCTTTCGCGGCCGGGTGCCGGACGAGGAGCTGGCCGCGCTCTACCGCCGCGGCGTCCTCCTGGCCGTGTCCCGCATCGAGGGGTTCGGCCTACCGCCCGTGGAGGCGATCCTGGCCGGCGGCCGCACCGTCGCCGTTCCGACGCCGATCTATCGCGAGGTGCTCGGCGACGCCGCGACCTATGCTGTGAGCGACCAGCCGTCGGCAATCGCCGACGCCGTGGAGGACGCGCTGACGGACCCGGTGAGCGATCCGCAGCGGGCGGCCCTCGCGGCGCGCTTCGCGCCCCGGGCGTCGGCCGCGCGGCTGCGGGCCGCCTACGAGGAGCTGACCGCGTGATGCGCGTCGGCGTCGACCTGAGCATCCTTCGTCATCCCCCGTCGGGGACCTCGCGCTACGCGACCGAGGTCCTCGCGGCTCTCCCCGCGGCACTCGGCCCGGGGTGGGAGGTCGTCGGGTTCGGGGGGCTCCCGCGGGCGCGCTGGCGGAACGCGATCCGGCGGCCGGTCAACCTCGCCGGCGACGTCACCTGGTGGACCATCGGTTCGAGCGTGCGCGCGGCGGCCGGCCGGATCGACGGCTGGTACTCGCCGTCGAACATCCTGCCGCTGGGGCTGCCCCATCCCAAGGTCGTCACGATCCACGACGCGAACCTGTTCGATCCCCATGGCGGCTACGACCGCGGCTACGTTAGGGTCGCCGCCCCGCTCTTCCGACAATCGGCCCACGCGGCGCAGGCCGTCCTCACCGATTCGGAATTCGCCCGGTCCGCGATCGCCGACCGTCTCGGGCTCGATCCCTGCACAATCGTCGTCGCCTATCCGGGGATCGACCACACCTCCGTGGCGGTGCCGCTGGACCCTGATCCCGGCCTGCCGGGCTACTACGCTCTATTCGTGGGACAGACCGAGCCGCACAAGAACGTGCGCCTCCTGGTCGAAGCGTGGGGGCGGGGCGTCCCGGAAGATCTCCACTTGGTCGTTGCGGGTGGCGCCGGGCGCGACAATCCGGCGATTCGCCGCGCTGTAGCCGGGTCGCCGGCCGCAGACCGAATCCACCTCCCGGGCGCGGTCTCCGAGGGCCGGCTGGCCCAGCTCTATCGCGATGCCGCATGCTTCCTCTTCCCATCCCGCATGGAGGGCTTCGGACTGCCGCCCCTCGAGGCGATGCGCCGCGGCGTGCCCACCGCGGTCGCGAAGGCCACTTGCCTGCCCGAGGTGACCGCCGGCGCGGCCCTCCTCTTCGATCCGGACGACCCCGACGCCGTCGTGGCGGCGGTCGTCGATCTGCTCTCGCCGGCGACCGCCGACCGCCTCCGTCGCGAAGGTCCCGCCGTCGCCGCCCGGTACCGCTGGGCCCTGACGGCGGGGATCGTCGCGCACGCCATTCGAGGGACAGTCAGGTGTGCGTGAGATGACCGGCCTCCCACGGGGCCGCCGCACGCTCATCGACGGGGTGGTCGTAGTCGTGGCAATCGTGGCTGCCGCCGCGGTGTGGGTCGTCGGCGACCGATCCGCGTCCTTCCTCCTCGCGTCGATCGTCGCGATGGTGGGAGCTGCGGCCGTCCTGCGGCTCGGCGGCGACCACCCGGTGCTCGTGGTCGCGCTCGTTTTCACCCTCGCGTCGGCCAGCCGGCTCGTCCTGGAGACACCCGTCGGAACGCTGCGGCTCGAGCAGCCGGCGATTGCGGCGCTGGTGGTCGTGGCGGGGGCACGGGTCCGCCGGGAGGGCCTTCACGCGCCGCGCCAGATCTGGCTGATCGGCGCCGCCGTCCTCGTCTACCTCGCCGTCATGACGATGTCGTCGGCGCTCGTCGCACCGCAGCCGATCGCCAGCCTCCGCATGACGCTCTGGTGGGCGATCTCCGCGGCCGGGGGGGCCGCTGCCTTCGTCGTGCTGCGGGGACGCGCCGTGGCTGGCCGCGACGCCTTCGTCGTCGTCGGGACCGGCTTCGCCCTGATCGGTATCGTCGCCGCGGTGATCTTCGGCATCGCCGGACCGGATGTCGCACCGGGGATCCAGGAGGCGCTGACGGTCCAGCCGCGGGTCTACGGCCTGGGCTGGGAGGCCAACCTCTACGCGAGCTACATCGCGGCGATGCTCCTCCTCGCGGTGGGGGCCGCGGGTAGACGGCCCGCGATCGTGCTCGGCGCCGTGGCACTCCTTGGCATTGCCTTCCCTCTCGGGGAGACCCGGGGCGCCTACCTCGGCCTGGCTGCTGGTGCGCTCTCGATGGGCGCCATCCTCGTGTGGCGTGTCCATCGCGGAACGTTCCAGGTTTCCAGGGCCCTGATCTCGACCGTCGGCGTCGGGGCGGTCTCCCTTGCCGTCGGCGTGGCCTGTGTCGGCCTGTTCCTGCCGAACATCGATCAGCGCCTGGAGCGCGAACAGGCGGCCGCTCGTCCGTCACCCACGCCTACGCTCGCCTCGAACGGCGACATGACTCGTCCGTCACCCACGCCTACGCTCGCCTCGAACGGCGACACAATCGGGTTCAGACTCGCCCGTGTCCAGCCGGCGCTGGAGGACTTCCCGCAGAGCCCGTTGATCGGTCTCGGCGCCAGCTCCTTCGGCCAACGCCACGCGGACTTGGCGCGAGGCGGCGCCCCTGATCATCTGGCGATCCTGGTCCTCGCCGTCCCATACGAGACCGGAGTGATCGGCGCGCTTGCGCTTGGGCTGGCTCTCGTGCTCGTTCTGGTCGGTGTGGTACGGCGAACCCGCAGATCCGGGGCCGTCCTGGCCGCGTCGCTGGCTGGGGCGATCACGTCGCTCCTCGTCGCGTACGAAGCGACGAATGCCTTGCACTTCGCAACGAACTGGCTCCTTCTCGGCCTCGCCATGGCGGTCGCCTGGAGTGAAAGCCCCGACGCAGGCGGCGCCGGCTGACTCTGCCCTGGCAGTCGGCGGGCGGTCATGGGGCCGGGTTGAGACTCCGCGGCGTCGCCACGACGAGCATCTCCGCTCCTAAGTTCCACGGCGTCACCGCGGTCAACGCACGGCGCACCGCGAACACAGCGTGTCCGGGCCGAGAGCGGGTGGGCACGGCGTCGTCGACCCCGAGTCGAACCACGTCGAGACCGGCCTCGGCGAGTGCGCGGCGGATCGTCCGCGGGGTGAAGTGGCTGAGGTGAGACTCGACTCCTGGACGGAGGACCTCGTACCGCGGCCGGATCTCGCGCCCGAGGAGCCGACGAGCCCCGCGGACGATCGCTGAGAGCGCCTGGGCAGAGGTCGCGTCATTGGGAAGGCCCACGATCAGAATCCCATCCGGGAGAAGCAGGGAGCGGCAGATCCGAAGCGTGGAGACAGGATCTGACACGTGCTCGATCACGTGCCACAGCGCGATGACGTCGAACGGCCCGACGACGCTGTCACTCCGGAGCTCGCCGGGCACGAGGTCGATCCCGTAGATGTCGCGGGCATGGGCGATGGCAATCTCCGACACCTCGGTGCCTGCGACGGTCCACCCCTTCGCCCGGGCGATCGCCAGGAACGTGCCGAGTCCTGCCCCGACGTCCAGGAGCCTCCCAGGGCGGCGATCCTCCAGGACATGGCGGTACCTTCGGCGCCACAGGCCCTCGCGCGCGGGACCTTCACGCTTCCAGCTTTCATACGAGCCCGGCAAGGAGTATCCGCGCGCTACCTCCGCCTGGGTCGGTCGCGGCGAGACCAACCGATAGCCGCAGCGGACGCAACGCAAGACGGAGGCCCTCGCCTCGACCATCTCCAGCTGGCTGCCCCTGCAGATAGGGCAGTCGCGCACTTCCTCGAAAGCGCGATATGTGGCCGGTTCGTTCATCGTTCCACCGCGCGATGCCGCCGCGGGAAGCACCGAGCGGTAGGCCGCCGTCGTGGCCTCGGCCGTCCGGTCCCAGGTGAGCTCGGCGGCCCGTCGAAGCCCGGCATCTCGCAACCGCGCTCGCAGCGCCTCGTCGGAGACGGCCCGGTAGAGGGAGTCGGCCAGCGACTGGTCGGACCCGGGGTCGAAGAGGAGCGCCCCGTCTCCGGCCACCTCGGGGATGGAGGAGGAACGCGCCGCGACGACCGTCGCGCCCGACGCCATCGCCTCCCCGACCGGGAAACCGAAGCCCTCGTACAGGGATGGGTAGGCAACCACCGCGGCAAGCCTATACAGGGCGCGCAGCTGGCCGTCTCCCACGTAGCCCGTCCACGAGACCCACGACCCGGCATCGAGTTCCCGGATCGTCGCATCGACGGCCGAAGCCTGCCAGCTGCGCTGGCCGACGAGGACCAGGCGCAGATCCCGTGCCCCGGCGTGTCGGGCGATGTGAACCGCTCGGACGAGCTGGGGGATGTTCTTCCGCGGGTGAACGTTGCCGATGGCCGCCACGAACGGCGCGTCGGGCACGAGGGCGCGGACGCTCGCGAGGTCAGCATCGGCGGGCGGCTCTCGCCACGCGTCGTCGATCCCGTACGGCGTGACGACGATGTGGTCGCCGGCGATGCGGTAGCGGTCGAGGATGCGCGACCGCGTGAACTCCGATCCCGTCAGCACGAGCGCCGAGGTCAGGATCGCGTGACGGACCGTGACGGCGAGGCGGAGGCGCATGGCCGTCGGAAAGGCCGCCGGGATGTCCTCGAACGAGATGTCGTGCACGACCGCCACGACGGGCATGCGCGAAACCGGCGGCCGGACGTACTGCACCTGGAGCAGGTCGGCGCGATCCCGCACGGCCTGGCGGGGCAGATCCACGGTCAGCCGCACGGCGCGGACGCGCGAGAGCAGCCGCCGGATGGTCGGTCGGCTGCGACCGGGCCACGCCACGCCGCCATCGAGGTAGACTACCACGTCGACGTCGTCCCGTCGGGCCAAGGCGTCGACGAGCCCGACGATGTACCGCTCGTTGCCGGTCTGCCGCCGCCCGACCACGTGCGCGTCGATCGCCACACGGATCGGGTCCAAGCTCATCATCGCATTATCGTGGAGGAGTGGCGAACGTGCTCACCCTATGCTCGAACGCGTGAAGACGGCCCTCATCACCGGCATCACCGGCCAGGACGGCTCCTACCTCGCCGAGCTCCTGCTGGAAAAGGGGTATCGCGTCGTCGGAATGACGCGGCGCTCCAGCACCGCGTCGGACGAGCGGATCGCCCACATCCGTGACCGGATCGAGATCGTCCAGGGCGACCTGCTGGACCAGGCATCACTGGTGGAGGCCATGCGCGCCGCTACACCGACCGAGGTCTACAACCTTGCCGCCCAGAGCTTCGTGCCGACCTCCTGGAACCAGCCCGTCCTCACCGGGGAGTTCACTGCCCTCGGCGTGACCCGGGTGCTGGAAGCGATCCGCCAGGTGGACCTCGGTATCCGGTTCTACCAGGCGTCGTCGAGCGAGATGTTCGGCAAGGTCCGCGAGGTGCCCCAGACGGAGGCAACGCCGTTCCATCCGCGGAGCCCCTACGGCGTTGCCAAGGCGTACGGTCACTTTCTCACGGTCAACTACCGCGAGTCATACGGCCTCTTCGCCGTCTCAGGCATCCTCTTCAACCACGAGTCGCCGCGGCGCGGCCTGGAGTTCGTGACGCGCAAGGTCACCGACGGCGCCGCCCGGATCAGCCTGGGCCTGGCGAGCGAGCTCCGGATGGGCACCCTGGATGTCCGGCGTGACTGGGGTTATGCAGGCGACTACGTGCGCGCCGTGTGGGCGATGCTTCAGCAGGACCAGCCCTCCGACTTCGTGGTAGCCACGGGAGTCGCCCACTCGGTGCGCGAGCTGTGCCAGATCGCGTTCGAGCGCGTGGGGCTCGACTACGAGCGGCACGTTGTCGTCGATCCGGGGTTCTACCGACCGGCGGAGGTCGACCACCTCCTGGGAGATGCCGGCCGCGCCCGCGCCATGCTGGGCTGGGCACCGGAGGTCGACTTCCGTGGGCTCGTCGAGATGATGGTCGACGCCGACGTGGCGCGGCTTCAGTCTGGGATCACCACGCCGGTCTCGGGCTGAACACACGGGTCGCGGGGTGAGGGTCTTTGTCACCGGCGCCACCGGGTTCGTCGGAGGATGGCTGCAGCGGGAGCTCCTGGCGGCCGGCCATGAGGTCATCGCAGCGCCAGGGCCGGAAGCGCTGGACATCGCCGATCGGCCCGGGATCCGGCGCGCGGTCCGTGACGCGCGCCCGGATGCCGTGGTCCACCTCGCGGCGATGGCGTTCGCACCCGACGCGACCGCCGACGCCGCCGAGGCGATCCGGGTCAACGTCGGCGGCACCCTCGCCGTCGTCGGGGCCTGCCACATGGAGGCACCACGGCCGGCGCTCCTGGTCGTCGGC
>Ga0209777_10009358_pt1 | contig 10561 bp, 9 predicted proteins | sample FrelakmetHBP12HB_FD_187147 | JGI IMG/M metagenome (GOLD analysis project Ga0209777, IMG submission 187147) | Freshwater lake sediment microbial communities from the University of Notre Dame, USA, for methane emissions studies -HBP12 HB (SPAdes)... | ecosystem: Environmental > Aquatic >... | reverse complement strand
GGAGTAATTTTTCCCTGAACAACCATTTCTCCCAATCCCCACGAGCCGCTTATCTCAACAATTCCGGGAAAACCGGATTCCGTATCTAAGGTAAACATCACTCCTGATGATGCCAAGTCAGAACGGACCATTTTCTGCACTCCGACAGAGAGAAAAACAGACAGATGTTTGAATCCTTTTCCGATGCGGTAATCAATGGCTCTGGGGGTAAAAAGCGAAGCCATTGCCTTTTTCACTGCCATAACTATTTCATCAACGCCTTTAACATTCAAATAGGTTTCATGTTCTCCTGCAAACGAAGCCGTAGGCAAATCCTCTGCCGTTGCAGAAGATCTGGCTGCAAAACTGGCAGCTTGGCCATATTTTTTTTCATAAGCCTTGTGTGTACTTCTAATCTCATCTTCCAATCTTTTAGGAAAGGGCGTCCTCAGAAACTTCTCCCGGATTTTTCTGGAAACATCGCTCAACTTATCCAAATCTCCGGCCCTAAGATTAGTAAGCTCTTTTTCTATATAGCTACCCAAATCAGTTTCTGAAAGAAAAAATTTATAGGCGGTGGCTGTAACTGCATACCCGGTCGGGATATTAATACCTTTTTTAAGAAGCGACCCGATCATCTCCCCTAACGAGGCATTTTTGCCTCCAACTTCAGGAACATCATCAATGGTTAATTCTTCAAAAGGAATAATAAATTTTCTGGCAGCCATTAATTTAATCATACCCATTAAATCTATATTTGTAAACCCTTGCCAGGAAGAACCCGGAAGAAAAACGCTATTTATTTTTTTATTTTAATGATAATCAAAGCAAGACTAAAAACAGCTATCATGATTAATTGGCACAGAATGCAGGCGGGGCAAATAACGTGCAATAAAAATAATTCCTGATAAGCAATCCAAAGACAAAATATGAGCCCAAAAGCAGCTGTTGCCAGCACGGTTTTTTTGTGCTTAAAAACTGCGGCAAAAAAGATAACTATGTAGCCGATTAATCCGAATAAAGGCGTTGGCAAGTTAAGGGTTCTGGATACGCTACCGGAAATAATTGCCTTGCAATTAACCATGTCATTAATGTTGCAAGGCTGAAAAGCCGGATGAAAAATCTGCTCTGACAGCAAATAAACAGCCAACAATATTCCAATTAAAGATAAGACCTTAATGTATGAAAAAATCTTGTTTCCAGTCATACTCTATTTTTTGCTTACCTGTTTCCAGAGCCAAATCCCCAAAAGAATCAGGTCAACTAGAATAACAATCCAGAATACGGTTGTCAAAAATCCAAAACCGGAGTCCTGCATACCATACCCTCCCCAGCTTCCATAATTGATCATTTTTATCACCCCCTAAACTTTGTCCCTCACTGAATCGGTGCCGGATTTATTTATGCATTGTATTCCAAACTTTTGCAAAAATAAATCCGCCGATATATCCGATTATAAAAGTTACAATAATCAGAGTCAATGATTGCGTTAAGGTAAATCCTGTGATTATGTAAGGATTAGCGATCATGTGTGCCCAAAAAACAAAATCCATAAGGATTTGCGCCAATCCAATAGCAATAAGCAGACTCCAAACCAAGTGACAACCACTAAAAAACAATCCGACGGTTAAGGCGACTTTATTTTCGTGAAGTTTTTTCACGGCATCACCTCCTTTCATAAAAATTAATTAAGAATAACAATAAAAAAATTAAGTAGCAAGGCAAAACTTACCCAAAGAAGATACGGAATTAAAAGCTTGGAAGCTGATTTTGATATTTTTTTAAAAAGCTTGATCATGTAAAAAATCATTATCCATAAAATTACTATTGTTAAAAAAGCCAGAAAGGGCAAATGAAAGCCAAAAAAGATAAGCGACCAGATAAAATTTAAAGCAAGCTGAACGAGAAATACCCTGATGGCTTTAGGTGTATTTTTATTTCTCAAGCCTTTATCCCAAATCAAATATAGAGATATTCCCATTAAGAAATACAAAACAGTCCAAACCGGGCCAAATATTGAGTTTGGAGGATTAAAAAACGGCTTATTGAGTTGAGCGTACCAAGTTGATATTGAAGGCAATGTCACAGTGCTTCCCGCAAATCCGATTAAAAAACAAAGGCTAACTGAGATAATAAGCTTTAATCTGCTCACCATATTTAGTATTCCCCAAAAAATAGCAATTGTCAAGGAAATGTCCAGATTATGTCAAGCCGTTTTCAAGACCATCAAATAAAATGGATAAACTATGAACGACGAAGATAGAAAATATTTACAATCCGTAAGAAAAATGAGGCCAAGTCTGGAGATTTTTAGCGGGATGGTCAGGATATTAGAAAACACGCATAAACACACAGACCAACTGTTAAACAATCTCAATAAATCCCTCTTGGAAACTTTCAAAACTATTCTTTGAGAAAATTATCGATTAATAACCGTCGGGTTTTCCGTTGCTGCTACTTGGCTTTCAGGGAGGAATCGTATAGAGTTACCCTAGTCTCCTTACCTTTTGACGTTCTTTTTTCTTCTTCTGCCCTCACCAATTTATAAGTGTCCTTATATTTATCCGGCATTACGCCAACAGAATTTATTCCTTCTTCAATTAACATCTTCACAAACGCCAGACTGTTCGACGGAGCCTGCCCACAAATTCCCGTTTCTACTTTGCGTTTTTTACAGGCCCTAATTACTTCCCTAACCAACTCAACTACCGCAGGATTTGTTTCCACATACCACGGAATCTTCCCTATTTTTTCATTATCTCTGTCTGTTGCCAAAGTAAATTGCGTGAGGTCATTTGTTCCGAAAGAAATAAAGTTAATGCCCGTGTCGATAAAGTCATTGATCCTTACCGCATTCGTCGGAACCTCAACCATTATCCCGACTTTCAGATTATCCCATCCGCTTTCCATGCCGATTGTTTTCATTATTTCAAAAGCTCCTTTGAAGCCAATTTTATCCAGTTCCGAACCGCCTGTCAGCTCTTTCGGATCCCTGACAACAGGAAACATTATTTTAATATTTTTATATCCCGCTTCCCTTGCCCGTTTTATTGCTTCAAGCTCCCATTTAAATACTTCCCTATTTTCAGGACAAAGCGAACGTATTAATCCCCTCCAACCCATCATGGGATTAGACTCTTCCGCTTCATAATCCCCGCCTCCAATTAGATTAGCGTATTCATTTGTTTTAAAATCCGTAGTCCGAACGATTATGTCGCTCTTGGGAAAAATCGCCGCAAAATTAGCAATTCCTTCAGCAAGTTTGGTTATGAAATATTCTTTTCCGTTTTCATAGCCCGCAGTTTTTTCAGCCACTTTCTGTTGAAGATCGGAATTTAGCAGTCCTTTATCAAAATCTTCCAAAGCCCTGACGTGCACACCTATTTCACTTAAAAGAAATTCTATGCGTAATAAGCTTATTTTAAAATTGTCGCCCAACTCTGCTAAAGCATGCATTTTCCTTGCCATATCGGGATTCGAAATAATGAGCCCTATTGCAGTTTCCGTAGGATTTTGGACGAATTCTGTTACATTAATATTTTCACCCACCTCATTTAATGGCAGTGCTCCTTCATAAATTTTCCTTTCTCCCGCATCTATGGTGACTTCTTTGCCTTTATATTCCTCCAAAAGTGCACTTATATCTCCAACGCCGACAATCGAAGGTACCTCAAGCTCCCTTGTCACAATGGCCGCATGGCAGTTCGGTCCCCCCACTTGAGTCGTTATTCCTCCAACCCTTTTCATTACGGAAACCCAGTCAGGATCGGTTCTCTCGGCAAATAAAATAATTTTTTTATCGCCGGCCTGTCTGATAATTTGCCCTGCCTCTTCCGGATTACCGGCAACTCCCATAATTCCTGCAGCCACACCCGGACAGCCTGTTATTCCGCCTTTCAAAATAACCTTTGCTTGTTCCGCCACGTCTTCCGGAATCATCATTCTCTTCATTTTTATAACCAGTGCATTTTCTTTTGAAGTGATTGTCTCCGGCCTTGCCTGAGTAAAATGAACTTCTCCGTTTTTTATGACGAATTCCGTATCCATTTCTTTGCCATAATGATCTTTTATTATCCCAACCAAATTGGCCACTTCTTTTACTATGCAGTCGGAAACGGCAAATTTCTTTCTTTCTTCTGTGGAAGTTTCAATTTCCTGTGTTCCACCTTTGACATAAACCGTTTTTACAGCTTTTTCCCCAAGGTTACGCCCAATTATCGCTCCTGTTCTGGAATCTATATCATAAGAATCGGGAGTAACACTTCCGCTTACGATTGACTCACCTAAACCATAATTAAAATCAGCCTTGGTGATTTTGGCACCGGTCTTGGAATCAACGGAAAAACAAACGCCCGACGCCTGACCATCTGCCATTTCCTGAACTACGACTGCCAACCTTGCTTCGCTATGCGAAAAGTTTTTGCCCGCTGCCAAAGCGCTATTAACACTTTGATTTTTATCTTCTTCCAACGACCGCTGCGTTAATTTTAATCTTGCTTCATTTCTATATTCAATTGCTCTGGTACCAAATTGAGAAGCAAGGCATTCTACGGTAGATTTTATAACTTCTTCTTCCCCTTCCTGATGCAAAAAAGTTTTATGCTGACCGGCAAAACTAAATTCATTACCGTCTTCATTTGCACCCGAACTGCGAACCGCAACACGGATATTCTTCCCTTCAAGTCTCTGACATAAATTGCCATACGCATCTCTAATTTCATTTTCTTCTTCGGGCAAAAGCTTTACCTGCCCCATCTCTTCTTCAATTTCTTTACCTGTATTAATAAGCTGATTTCTCCAAAATTCCATCCAGTCTTTTCCATCCCTATATTTCCTATCATCTTTCAACTTTGCTTTCAACCACAACAAAGAATGTCTGTCTAACATCTCAATTTTATCTGCAATACGGGGATTTTGTTGAAGAATTTTATCGTTTATTGAAGTCGTAATTACAAAAGCTTCGGGAACTTTTATTCCGGGAATTGACCGAAGTTCCGCAAGACTTGCTCCTTTCCCTCCCGCATAATCAACTCTTTTTGCTACCTCATCTTCCAAAAATACAATCAGCGGAAGATTATCTTTTATGATTTCCTGTTCATTGCTGCGACCATTAAGCGTTTCCCGTGAAATTGCCATTTCCCATCCAAGATAACGGAGAAAAGATTTAGAAGCTTGACGTTAACTTGACAAAATCATGACAATTTTGTTTTTTATCTAACTCCCGCGTAACCTAAACATGCGTAAACTGCCAAAATTGTACAAGCAACAACGAACAGAATTAATCCTATAAATGCATTTCTTGTAAGGGTAACTGCATCTTTTTTTGCTTTTGCCATTCCTCTCACCTCCTAAATTTATCTTATAATTAAATATTTGTCTCTGTCAATGGCTTAGAACATCCTCCTTAAAGGTTAAGTTCTTTCTTGGATTTTAAGAAAAAATACCCGACTGTTCCGAATGTGACAACCGGCGAAAGCCATGTCGGTATAGAATATCCAAAGCTGTCTAATATCATAATTATTCCTAAGAACAACACTGAATACATTGCGCCGTTTTTTAGAAATTTATATTTTTTGATTCGCTCAATATTGCCAACAGTCAGCTTTCTTAAGATAAATGCGCCAAGTCCGTTTCCTACCAAAATTAACGGAACTGCAAACGTAAAAGCGAATGCACCGACTATTCCATCTATAGAAAAAGTTGCGTCCAAAACTTCTAAATAGGCAATTTTACTGAAATCCGACAGGTTGCCGCCAATAAGTTTTCTTTCCTGATCTTCGGCAAACTTTCTAAATCCGTGAACAATAAAAAATGCCGTTGATCCTAAAATAGCTCCAAACGCCATCATTGGATGAATCTGTAACGCAAGCAAGACAATTAAAGCTAAAACAAGGGAAATTACAGTGAAAAACCATGGTCCTTGCCTATGTAAAAAACGTTCACCTCTAAGTCCATAATTTTTGGGCTCTAAAAATAGCCAGTTGAAGAAGAGAAATATTAAAAATGTTCCTCCGCCTGCCAGAAGTACCGGCGAAGAATTTTTGATTGATTCTGTAATCTCCCTATTACTGCTTAAAGTAGCATAAAACGCTCCCGACAGTCCAATTCCGGGATTTGCAGACCAAATAATTATTAACGGCAATAGCCCCCTAACCACAATTACCGCAAATAAAAATCCCCAAAGCAAAAACCATTTCCTTGCCTTTTTCTGCATTCCGGATAAAACTTCTGCGTTAATAATTGCATTGTCAATACTTGTAACTATTTCAAAAAATGAAAGTCCGAGAATAGTCAAAATGAGAAAACCAACATGCATAAATGTTATTGTAGCAAAAAAAAACTTTGAGCTAATGAGGATTTATAAATGTTTTTTGTAGAAATCAATACTTCTTTCCATTGCTTTATCCCAACCGGGCAATAAGTTGTGATCGACTCCGGAATAAGTAAAATACGTTACGTCTTTACCCGATTTTGTTAAATCCGTAACCAAATTATCCGACCATTTAACAGGCACCGCATCATCCGCTAATCCCTGATGAATCTCAATGGAAGCATTTATCCTTGAGTAGAAATTACTGGGCGAATACAATTCAACATCATAGTCTTTTTCAAAATTTGCAACAGCTTTTCTTAATGCCTTTCCGTGATCAGCAAATTCGTCCGTATAATACAATATCGAATACGGAAAGGGCTTTGAAACAGGAGCCCAAAGAACTGTGGGGTAATTTTGGCCTGTTATTTCTAAAACAGATATGGCAATCTGTCCTCCGTTACTGTGTCCCCAAATGCTGACTTTGCTTAGATCTGCCTTTATTTTTCCCGAATAACTGGCCTCAAGACCGTTATTTAAATTAACCAAAGAAGACAAAAGAGTTAGAGCTGTTGTATAAGTCTGAAACCTTTCTTCAATTGAATCTTGCGAAGGATTATCAGACTGACCATAACCTAAAAAATCCGGTGCAAGAGTTATAAAGCCATTTTGCGCGAAAACCTCTCCCGCCTTCTTTGTACCGATTCCGGTTGCGTAATTTTCAACGGGAACAAACCCCCGCATCATTACAATAACGGGATAGACTCCTTTATTTTTCGGAATATTTATAAGCCCGCTTACTTTTTTCTTAGAACTTTTTCCATTTACAACATCCTTAAGATGGTAATAAAACATTTGCGAAACGTAATTTTCTCCTTCATTCAAAATATCTCCCAAAGCAATCGCAGACGGTTCGAATTTGGTCTTTTTTAAGTTTTCATAAGTATACTTTAACAGAGGTCTTTCTTTTACTTTTTCTTGCGGAACAATGCTTCGTTTTGAAAATATAAATATTCCTAAAAATGCAACCAGAAGAAAAATTCCAATCCCTAATTTTTTCACGTTGTTTTTTACTTTTTAGTTCCGATAATTACAATAACAGGAACCGAGGAGTCTTCCGACAGGACTTGCGTGTCTCCTACTGTAAACGCACTCTCAAGAAAATTTTTAAGCTTGGCTATATAATCCTTATCAACTTCTTTTTTCGCTTTTATAATTGTATCCGTATAATCGGATTTGTCCGCATTGCCGATTGAAGAAACCGTGAATCCTTCGCTTTCCAAGCTTGTTTTTTGCCTTGATGCTTCTCCGGCGACTTCGCTACCGTTTTGCACCTCTATTGTATATTTAGTCAGGTCAATTGTTTTTGTCGGCGAAGGGATAATTGTCGGAGATGGAGTAACGGAAACTTTATTTTCTTTTCCCCCTTTGAATATCCCTTGCCTATAAAGAAAGACTCCGGCTAATAAAGCTATGGCTATAATAAAAATGAGTAATATTGGCCACATATAATTCTTTTTTTCGGGAGCAAACGGTGAATACATTTCCTCTTTGTTCATTTTTTCCTTAAAATCAGTCAGCGGATTTACTGGCGATAAAGGTTCGGCGGATGTTTCTGGTTTAACCGATTCGGGAACCACTTCCTCAATTACTTCATTTCCTTCTGTCGGAACATCTACAGCCACATTTTCTTTTACGTCAGCCGTATCCGATACGGGTTTTAGTTCTTTTTCAGTTAAAGTTCCCTCAGAAACTGGTTTTACTTCGGGTTTTTTATGGACAGGCATTAAAAATCTCCTTATCTTTTATAATAATATCTCTTAATCAATAAGTCAAATCCTCATCATGTTCAATAAGCTCTTAATCTTTTTCTCTAAAATTGATAAAATAGTATTTCAATGAGTAATTTTTGGAAAGAATTAAAAAAACCGATTTTGATTCAGGCACCAATGGAAGATGTAACTGACACGGTTTTCAGACAAATTATCGCTAAGTGCGCTCGTCCCGATGTATTTTTTACAGAATTTACCAATGTTGAAGGAATGTGCTCCCGCGGACGGAACAAAGTTGGAAAAAGATTAGTTTTTACGGAAATTGAACGCCCGATTGTTGCACAAATCTGGGGCGGCAGCCCCAAGAATTTTTTAGAAACCGCAAAATTAATAAAAAGTATGGGCTTTGACGGAATTGATATCAACATGGGCTGTCCGGAAAAATCAGTTATTAAAAAAGGCTTAGGCGGCGGGCTAATCGACAATAAATCCTTGGCAAAAGAAATTATTTTGGCAACTAAAAAAGGGGCAGGCGGATTACCAATAAGTATTAAAACCAGAATTGGAATTAAGAATATTCAGACAGAAGAATGGGCTTCTTTTTTGCTGAAATTAAATCTTGATTGCCTAATAATTCATGGACGGACAGTTGCGGAAATGTCTGACACACCCAACCATTGGAACGAGATCGGCAAAGTTGTCAAATTAAGAGACTCTCTAAAATTAAAAACTTTAATTATCGGCAATGGGGATATAAAAAGTTACCAAGAGGCAATGGAAAAGTCTGAAAAATATAATCTTGACGGAGTCATGGTCGGCCGCGGAATTTTTGACAATCTTTGGATTTATAACAAAAACATTGATCCGGCAAAAATTTCTTATCAGGAAAGAATAAAACTTTTGCTTAAGCACATTACTCTTTTTGATAAAACCTGGGGAAAAACTAAAAACTTTTCTTTAATGAAAAAGTATTACAAAATTTACATTTCAGAAACACCCAACGCACACACTGTGCGGATGCGCCTTATGAAATTTAATTCCGCAGAAGAAACTCTCAATTTTTTAAAGTCACTTTGACGTTAATAAAAATCCTATAACCGCAATCGAAATGCCAACAGAGGCAATCGCAAATCCGTACGCCAAAACTTTCCAAAAATTTAAATTATCAGATTTTTTCAATTTCCATTCCTTTTTTTGTATCTTTGATTAAATATCCTAATTTTTTAATTTTGTTACGAAGGTAATCCGCTTGGGTAAATCTTCCCTGCTTTCGCAGCTGATTCCTCTCTTCAATAAGTTTTTGTATCTCACTTGGCAAAATGATTTTTAAAACTTTTTTCTTCTCGCGGGATTTTTCCAAATCCAATCCTAAAACTTGATCAATTTTATACAAACTTTCCGCTTTGGCGCTATCCGGATAATCGGATTTTATTAATTCCCACACTAAACCCAAAGCTTTAGGCAGATTCAAATCATCATTTATTGCCTCCAAAAACTTTTTTTCAAATTCCGGAATCTCTCCTTTGGGATTTTTTAATTTCGCAACTTCCTCAATCAATCGTTTATACGCGATTTGCGCTGCCCCCATAGAGTACCAGGTAAAATTCATTTCCTGCCGGTAATGAGTTTGCAAATAAAGATATCTAAGCGCCAATGGGTCAAACCCCTTTCTGAGAACATCTTCAACCGTATGAATATTTTCAGCGCTTTTGCTCATTTTGTTGCCGTCAACATGTAAAAAATTATGATGAACCCAATATCTTACAAATTGCTTGCCGGTTGCTGCTTCGCTTTGCGCAATTTCATTGGCGTGATGAATTGCAATATGATCAATTCCGCCGGTATGAATGTCCAACGTTTCCGTGTCCAAACCCTTGATTGCCATTGCGGAACACTCAATGTGCCATCCCGGGAAACCAACTCCCCACGGACTTGCCCATTCCATTTGGCGCTTTTTTCCGCCGGCCGGCAGATTTGGGGAGAACTTCCAAAGTGCAAAATCCGTTAAATGTTTTTTGCCTTTTACCATTTCTATCCTTGCTCCTGCTTTTAAATCTTCTGCTTTTTGACCGGAAAGTTTGGTGTAATTTGGAAATTTTGAAGTATCAAAATAAATTCCATCATCAATTTTATAGGTATAACCTTTTTGCTCTAGAATCTGAATAAAAACAATCTGTTCTTTGATATAGTCTGTGGCATGCATTAGAATATCAGGACGCTGTATATTTAAGGCATCCAAGGAATTGAAAAATTGTTTTTCAAATTTTTTCGCAATTTCCCAAACGCTTAAACCGAATTTGCGGGCTCCTTTTTCCATTTTGTCCTCACCTTCGTCCGCATCGGATACGAGATGACCGACGTCTGTAATATTCATGATGTGAATTACTTTGTATCCGTTATAGATCAAAACCCTTTTTAATATGTCCTCAAAAAAGAAAGTACGAAAATTACCTATATGCTGGTAATTATAAACGGTTGGTCCGCAGGTATACATTTTGAC
>Ga0209777_10009357_pt1 | contig 10562 bp, 10 predicted proteins | sample FrelakmetHBP12HB_FD_187147 | JGI IMG/M metagenome (GOLD analysis project Ga0209777, IMG submission 187147) | Freshwater lake sediment microbial communities from the University of Notre Dame, USA, for methane emissions studies -HBP12 HB (SPAdes)... | ecosystem: Environmental > Aquatic >... | reverse complement strand
CCAGCTTCACTGCTTCTTCTCGAAGCTCCTTCGTGTAGATCGCTCTGGGGATCCTTTCCATTTTGACACCTCCGCCTTTTGTATTTTACCTCAACTTTGGTGTCCACTAAAGTCATCTTACCCCACAATATAGGGAAATGGAAGAACGGAATCAACAACGGCATCGAGAAATGATGGATGAAATGCGCAGAATAGAACAAAACAGGCAGGATATGGAACGAATGAACGAAGCGCAAAGACAAAATCGATATTGATAAAGAGGAAAGTAGAATATTTGGTTGAGGGATAGGCTGCTCCAGAAAAGGCTTAACTCCTACCAGCCCTTCCCCCATTTAATTCAGTAGGAGGTGGTCAACTTGAATCATATTGTTTATTGCCCAATAAATAAAAGGCGGGTAAACAAGATTGAGTTTTGCGGGTTTAAAAAATGCGATACCTGTGATGAACCGCCGATAAGTGATGATGAACGACGGCATTTAATTAAAACCCCCCGAAAAAGGAAAAAGGTTTTACAACACGCCACTTCCCTCGAACAGCATTTAACAGCATTGCGTTTGTATGCGATTATTGTGAGGAAGGATCACAATAACATACCCCTTGATGACAGAGAAAGTGCGATTGCTAACATTATCCAAAGAGAAATCAAAAATTATTATTCTAAGTTTCAAAAAAAATATTTGTCTGCATGTAAAGAAGGAGATTCCAGACTTTTAAAAGTGGCGGTAGATGCTCTTCGTCCAAATTGTTTTGAAATGCACTGGTATAATAAGGGCGTCCGATTACTTGAGAATCACAAAAAACAGATCCATAAACCTTTTCATAAAGGAATAATTGATTATTCAAGTCCCTATAAGGAGGCTCTTAAAACAGAAAGGAAACTAAAAAAATTAAGCGTAATAGATATTGATGATGATATTATCAAGCGATATTACCGGGGCTTCCCGCCAGAGGCAGAAACTCTAATTTTACATTATGTTTTTATTCTAATTACTCCCACCCTTCATGAAGAATACTTAGATGATTTAGCACCCATGGAAGAAGAAACCTATCAAAATTTTATTCAGGTTCTCTACGAAGATCTCCAAAAAAATCCTTCGCAATCCTTTTTCGTATAACCCTTCAACTCCTTCTCCGTAACTACTTAAAATAACAGGTTAGTTTTTAAAAGTTCCTGTCCTTGATTGGAAGAAGAATTCTATTTTAATATTACCCCTAACATTAAAAAATATTTTTGGAGGTGGAACTTATGAATCTTTCTCTTAAGACCAAAATACTGGAATCTCAACGTCCTCAAATCGCTATCGCCCGTGATCTGGGGATACCAGAACCTTATTTGTCCAAAATTGTCAATGGATGGGTTGACCCTTAAATTGGAAATCAAAAAGAAAATTGCCAAATCTTTGGGATGTCCAGTCGAAGAAATTTTTAATGAGCAAAGCCCCATGGCTTAATGGCAAAGAACAAAATCCTTTCGGATAGAGCCGGAAAGGGCCAGTTACAAAATAATTCTATTGGAATTGATATTTTAAAAAAAATCAAAAATCGTGAATTTGTCACTTCTTATGTCGCTATTTATGGCAGTCGATATGGCGCATCTTATGGCAGTTTTGCAAAGCCTTTAAATATATGCTTAGGTTGGATTTACAAGCACAATCGGTGGCCGGAAGAACGATCCAACGCCTAAAGCGGAAAGGGAAAGTTGCGGTGTAAGGCCAAAGAAAGACCCCTTCCGGGAGGGAAGGGGCCGAAAGAAAAAAACTACAAAGGTAAAAGTTATGAAAACTCAAAAAGGCCACAAAAGCAAGAATATAATCAAAGACCCCGGATGTCTTCCCCCACCCTCAAAGACCCTTAAAAAACATCTCAAGGCTTATGCCGACCGGCTGACCAGCTTACCATTTTCCCGGCAACGGTCCGCTTTGGTTGATGCCTGTTTGTTCATTATTGAATCGGAAGGTCAATCCTTATGACTCTCAAAGAACAGATTCTATCAAAAATTGATTATCAGACTTTTTACCGTCAATTTATCCCTGACCTAAAAGTAAATGGACAGGGTGAGGCCAAGGGCCTTTGTCCTTTCCATGATGACACTATCCCATCTTTTTCGGTGAATTTAGAAAGAGGGGTGTTCCACTGTTTCGGGTGCGGCAGTGGAGGGGATGTTTTCGGGTTTTACCAGGACCTAAAAAAGGTCTCATTTAAGGAAGCCTTAAAAGAAATCGGGGCTATGTTGGGAATAGACGGGAACTCAGGCATGTCTAAAGTTGTGGGGGTCTTCAAATATTATGATGAAGCAGGCCAATTGCTCTATTGGAAGGAGCGAATCGAACCCGGAAGCAATGGCCAGAAGAAGGAATTTTTTTTCTACCACACCAAAGACGGGAAGAAGGTTGCAGGTCGAGGCGGGGGTTCTATCTCCTACAATCTGAAAGAATTGGTCAAGGCCGAAGGACCGATTTATTTTGTGGAAGGAGAGGCAAAAGCAGACCAGTTGATAAAGTGGGGCTTGGTATCTACCTGTCTTGATTCTGGTGCTGATTCTCCCTGGAAAGATTATTATCTCCCCTACTTCAAAAAGAAAGATTTGATAATCCTTCCTGATAATGATTCGGTAGGTCTGACTTATGCCGAGATGATAGCCAGTTCCTTAAATGGCCATGTTCCATCAATCAAGGTTGTGGCACTTCCGGGCCTTCCTGAAAAGGGAGATATTCTTGATTGGGTCAAGGAACCAGGAAACACCAAAGAGAAATTCATTGAGATAGTCGAATCATCCCCTACATGGAAGCCCGATCTTCCAAAACTTGAAACCATCCCCCACAAGTATGACCCTCAATGGCCTTCTCCATTAGCAGAAGAGGCTTTCCATGGTTTGGCTGGCGAATTCGTTCATTTGATTGAACCCCATACCGAGGCGGACCCGGCTGCTTTGCTGGTTCAATTTCTGGTTGGATTTGGAAATGTCATCGGTCGGAATTCCTATTTTGAAGTGGAAGCGGACCGGCACTATTTAAACCTTTTTACTTGCCTTGTGGGGGAGACCAGCAAGGGACGCAAAGGGGTCTCCATTGGGCAGGTTAAGCGTGTCTTTAAGGATGTAGGCCCGGAATGGATAGGAAATTTTCAAGGTGGGTTATCTTCTGGAGAAGGGCTTGTTTGGGCCGTTCGGGATGAAATCATCAAAAAAGTCCCCATAAAAGAGGGAGGCAAAATAACCGGATACCAAGACCAAATTGAAGATGAAGGGATTAAAGATAAGCGCCTCATGGTAGTAGAAGCGGAAATGGCCAGCGTTTTACGGGTTATGGGACGGGAGGGGAACCCATTATCTCCTGTCATACGCAAAGCCTGGGACGATGGACTCTTGAGGATAATGACCAAGAATTCGCCAGCCAAAGCCACGGATGCCCATATCTCCATCATTGGACATATTACACGGGAAGAACTCAGACGGGATCTGACCCGCACCGAATCGGGAAACGGGTTTGCAAATAGATTTATTTGGCTTTGCGTCAAGCGGTCGAAGGTCCTACCGGAAGGAGGTAAAACCTATCTGGTAAATATGAATCCTTTTCTTATTCGACTTCGGGAAGCGATTGAATTCGGGAAACAAGCCGAGGAAATTAGAAAGGATGAAGAATCCAAAACGATTTGGGGGGAAGTCTATCCCGATTTATCCGAAGGCCAGCCGGGTCTATTGGGAGCCGTAACATCAAGAGCGGAAGCACAGGTGATGCGGTTGGCCTGTCTGTATGCTTTGTTGGACAAATCTCTCCTAATTCGGAAGGAACATCTTTTAGCAGCCTTGGCGGTTTGGGACTATGCCGAATCATCAGCCGGGTTTATCTTTAGGGATTCAGTGGGAGACCCGGTTGCTGATCAAATCTTTCAAGCTCTCAAGGATAAACCAGAAGGGTTGACAAGAACTGAAATCAGTGAGCTTTTCGGAAGACACCAAAGGTCGGAACGGGTTGACCATGCCTTAACAACACTCTCGAAGCATAACTTGGTTAAGAATAAGAAGATGAAAGGGGAAACCTCTGGAAGACCAGTCGAAAAATGGTTTTCTATATAGAAGGCGAAAAAAGCGAATTATGCGAAAAAAGGGGCTGATCCCCCAAGAAACCAACGGGATTATTTCGCTTCTTTCGCTTATTTCGCAATGGATAGGGAATTAGAATGAGCTATTTAGCCAGGGCATTAAAGGTTCAAGCCTACCTGCATAGGGGGAAGAACTTAACGGAAATCTTTAGGGGAATTTTTGAGAAAGCCGATGCTGAAGTCGGGGCCTGCTATATTCCGGGGACAATCGCCTTGATTCAGGAGGAGCACCCGAAGCTTTGGGCGGAGATTCAGGAAGCAGAGGACCGAATTAACTTTGAATGGCTGAGGGTCAAGGAGGGCATTGGGGACATGAGGAACTTTGAAGAAGCAGTGGGGAAATGGAAGCGGCTTCACTTAAGGGCGATCCGGTTCTTATCTTTAATGGAAGGTCACACGGGGTCACACAGTTGAGTCAGAATCAACGATCTATGGATAGGCAAGGATTATTACCACGGTAATGGAAGCAAGATTTTCTTTAGATTCAGAAACCCTTAATCAGTTAGCCAAAGAATTGGCCGAGGCGATAAGGCCTATACTGGCCGGGGAAACCCTGTCTCCTCTTATGACCATTGATGAACTGGCCGAATTTCTTAAGGTGGATAAAGGCTGGATCTATGATCGGACCCGGAATAAAGAAGATGGTATCCCCCACGTGAAGGTTGGGAAATATGTTCGCTTTAATCTCAATGAAGTTTTGAACTGGCTGAAAAGCCAAGACTGACTTCCAGAGTTATACTCTGATACCATGATAATTTATAAATGAATTCTTGTTGTTATAAGGCATGCTACCAAAATGCTACCATGAAGAAATTAATTGCCCGTTATTTTTTGCTTGACTTTTACTTAACCAATGGCTAAAATGTTATTTATGGAACGTAAGGAATTAAAAAGGTGGAGAGAAAGACACAATCTGACCCAGATGGAATTAGGTGATTTATTAGGGGTTAGTTATGTTACTGTTGCCAGATGGGAACTGGGGACAAGAAAAATTCCTTCGTTTCTATATTTAGCTTTAGAAGCTTTGGAGAAAAGAAAAGGAAACTTAAAAACCAGAGCAAAGAAGGGGGGAGGTGAAAAACAATGGCATGTATCAGAGTAAGACGGGGACGCTATGTCATCGACTTTTATGATCAGCATGGTAAAAGGAGATGGAAAACCCTGAAGGAAAGAACTACCAAGAAAGAGGCCAAGGATGAATTAAGGGCGATGGAGGAAACAATTGAAAGAGGGATCTATGTGCCTAAAAGCAAAGTTCCAAGGTTCTCTGAGGTAGCCAAGGAATGGTTGGAGTATAAAAAACCGAATCTCAGGGAAACCAGTTGGGAAAATTGTGAGGGACACATCAGGAAACACTTTGAAGACCTTAAGGATCTCAAAATTAATTGTATTCGAATCGGAACCGTTGAGAAGTTCATAAGGTCCAAACAAGAACAGGGGATGAACATCAATACCCTGAGAAAGATACTGGTAACGTTAGGCCAGATCCTCTCATATTCAGTCAGACATCGGTTTATTGATTCCAATCCTCTGAAAGAGGCCGAAAGGCCCAAGGATACGAGGGAAGAAGAAAAGGAAATGAAGATTTTAACTCCCGAGGAAATCCGGGCTTTTCTGGCTAAAGTCAAAGATCCCAAGTTTAAGACCCTTTTCATTATGGCTGTCATGAGTGGAGCCCGTGAGGGTGAACTCCTTGGATTGAAGTGGAGTGATTTAGATTTTGAAAAGAAACAAGTCCACATTCAAAGGACCTTTAACAAAGGAAGGTGGTTCCCGACAAAGACCAAGAGTTCGAAAAGAAAGATTGACCTTGCACCTTCGGTAATCTCAGAACTGAGGAAATGGAAACTGGCCTGTATCCCTAATGAGTTTGACTTAGTCTTTCCAAATGAAGCCGGACAGCCGATGAATTACAGTAACATGGTTCAGAGACATTTTGAACCGACCTTGGTTGAGGCAGGGATTGTAAAGAGGGATAAGGAAACAAAGAAGATAGTAGGTATAAAGGTCAAATTTCACTCACTACGTCATTCATATGCAAGCCTGTTAATTGGACAAGGAGAGAACATTAAATACATTCAAACCCAGTTGGGACATTCAAGTCCTACGGTAACATTAAACGTATATGCACATCTCATGAAGCCAACCAATCAGGAGGCCGTTCTCAGGCTGGAAAGCACCATTTTTGAAACTAATGGTAGCAAAATGGTAGCAAAGGCCGAAACGACATAAAAAAAGGAGTTAACTTTTTGAGCTAACTCCTTGATTTATCATGGTAGGCGGTGGGAGATTTGAACTCCCGACTTCCACCGTGTGAGGATGGCACTCTAACCGCTGAGTTAACCGCCCGAAACAATCCAATTCTTTTTAACTAAAATAGGGGATTATTTCAAGGAGAAAATGCTTTTGAGAATCAACCGAAAAGATTAAGAAGAGGGGAGGCCCCAGTTTGATCATCCTTTGGAAAGATCTCGAGGTCAGGCGGATTTAGAGGGAAATTTCTCGTTTTAATATCTTGCCTGTTGAGGTTTTGGGCAGTTCGCTCACGAATTTAATGATCCGGGGATATTTGTAGGGGGCTATCCGGTCTTTTACGTATTGTTGCAGTTCTTCAGGCGAGGTCTTGGCTCCCGGCCGCAGAACAACCACGGCGGCTACCTCCTCTCCCAAATCAGCATGAGGTGCGCCGATGACCGCTGCCTCGATTACATCATTGTGAGTGTACAGAATCTCTTCGATCTCCCGGGGATAAACATTATAACCCCCTCTGATGATTAATTCTTTCTTTCGATCGACGATATAAATATATCCGTCTTCGTCCATTCTGGCCAGGTCCCCCGTATGCAGCCAACCTCCTCGTAGAGCCTCAGCAGTAGCCTCCGGATTATGAAGGTATTCCTTCATGACCGCGGATCCTGAGACAAGCAGCTCTCCGACTTCACCTGGTGGTACGTCCCCGTCCTGATCATCAACAATACGGACTTGGAATCCTGGAATCGGCAAACCAATCGAGCCGGGGCGTGTCGGTCTGCCAAAGGGATTTTCCACGCAGGTGGGGGAGAATTCCGTAAGCCCGTAACTTTCATAAATCGTCGCTTTATAAGCCTTCTCGAAGCGATGTAAGATTTCTACGGGGAGGGAAGCCCCTCCGGAAATACAGAAACGAAGGCTGGATCTTTTCGGAGGGTTATTCATTGCCAATTCAACCAGTCGGTTAACCATGGTAGGAACGGCATAAAGAATTGAGCTCTTTTCCTCTTCGATGGCGGCCAAAACCTCTTGGGCGTCAAAACTCGTCCACATCCGGATAGTCAGTCCAAGATAAATGGATATGTTAAGCGCATGAGTCTGACCATAAATATGAAAAAGGGGGAGTACACTCAAGACAATATCCTCTGGTTCCGTATAGCGCAGGCGAGCTACGGCCTGGGCATCGCTCATTAGGCTTTTATGCGTCAAGACCGCACCCTTGGGTCGGCCTGTAGTTCCGCTGGTATAAATCACGGCAAACGGGTCTTCGTCACTGGTGGGGTAGGTTTCAAAATCGCCGGCTCCCTCAAATAAATCGGTTAAGGAAATAAATCCCGTGGGCAGATTATCCCCTTCCGCGATGCGCAGGTCCATTTGGGGCAAAGAATCCATGGCTGAGACGGCCTCTTTCAAGTAATCGTTATGACCTAAAAATGCTCGTGCGCCGGAATCTCTAAATATATACTCAAGCTCCCTCTGGCGAAAGAGGAAATTAACCGGTACGACGACCGCTCCCAGTTTGGCCAGGGCATAATAGATCAGAGCCCAGTTAAGGGAGCTGGGCATCATCAGAACGCAGAAGTCGCCAGCCCGGAGACCTAGACGTTTGAAACCCCGAGCCAACCTGTCCACACGACGATTCATTTCGCCAAAAGTTATAGTGTTTTTATTAAAACGAATAGCCTGATGCTCAGGGATACGTTTTGCCGTATCGGTTAAAAAGTCAGCTAAATTCATCTCCATTTAAATCCTTATAGAAAAAAGCCACCCCGGACCGCAAATAAGACTAATTTAGATTGGCTTCAGGCATAATTTGGGTTTAAATACCCAAATAGGTCGTCATGATCTCCGGCTTTTCCTTTAACTCTGAAATCCGTCCCTGCCAGTTGACATGTCCCTTTTCCAGAATATAGGCACGGTCGGAAACGTTCAAGGCAAAGATCGAATTCTGTTCGGAAAGAAGAATGGTCTGGCCTTCTTTTTTCAGAGCCAAAATTTGTTCTTCAATCGCCGCAGTGACCAGAGGGGCCAAACCTTCAGAGGGTTCGTCCAAAAGTAGAAGGCGGGGGTTGCCCATCAGGGTGCGAGCAATAGTCAGCATCTGTTGTTCACCGCCGGAGAGGGTCCCTCCCCATTGTTTATCCCTTGTTTGTAGAATGGGAAACAAGCGATGAATCTTTTCTATTGTCCAACCTTCACCCTGTTTTACTTTTTGATTTTTTTTAACGGCAATTTCCAAATTTTCACGAACGGTAAGATCCGGAAAGATTATTCGATCTTCAGGTACCAGTCCCACCCCCAGACGGGCGATCTCAAACGGCTGCTTTCCCCTGATCTCTTCCCTAAATAGTTTTATACTTCCGGAACGAGGGGGAGTCAGTCCCATGATACTCCGAAAGGTAGTTGTTTTCCCTACGCCATTTCGACCCAATAGGCACACTGTTTCACCTTCGTGAACCTCCAAGGAGATGTCGAAAAGGATATGGCTTAGGCCATAAAAGGTGTTGATCTCTTTGACCTCCAAGAGGATCACTTCCTTTTTTCTCCTAAATAAATTTTTTGAACTTCATCGTTGTTTTTCACTTCCTCCGGCTTGCCGCTAAAAATGATCTGCCCCTGATGCAGGACCCTGATGTTGTCTGAAATGCCGAAGACCACACTCATATCATGCTCTACAAAGATAAGGGTCAATCCCCTCTGTTTGACCAATTTTTGAATCAGCTCGGTCGTCTGGGCAGTTTCTTGAGGGCTCATTCCCTGAGTCGGTTCATCCAGAAGGAGCAAAGAGGGACGTACGGCTAAAGCGATTCCTAATTCCAATCGCTTTTGGTCCCCATGGGCCAAAAGTCCTCCTTTCAGTTCTTTCTTATCCAAAAGGCCCACGCTTTCCAGGATCTCTTCCGTCTCCACCCGAGCTATATTTTTAGCGTGGGAGAATAATTGATGACTTTTCTGAAGGGCGGAGAATACCGCCACTTGTACATTTTCAAAAGTCGTTAACTTCGGAAATATATTAAGCCGTTGGAATGACCGGCCTATTCCCATCCTGGAAATCGCGTGGGGAGGAAGTCGGGTAATGTCTCTTCCCTGAAAAAAAACCTTTCCCTCATCCGGAGAGACGTGCCCGGTCAGGAGATTAAACAAAGTGGTCTTACCGGCTCCATTCGGGCCGATAATCGAGACCAGTTCTCCCTGCTGAATCCCGAGACTAACGTCATGAACCGCGGTAAGTCCGCCGAATGATTTAGTCAGTTTTTGTGTTTCGAAGATCATAGGGCGTCCTCATGCTTTCTCAGGTTCGACCTGTCTCTAATCTGAGAAAGTTTTTCCGTAGCAAATCCAACTATGCCGTTGCGCATATACAAAACAAGGATCACGACGATAACACCTAAAAAAAACATCCAATAAGTGGTATTCTTGGAAATAATTTTACTAATAAAAATGTAAACCACGGAACCGACGATCGGACCGGCAAAATTATAGATGCCGCCGAGGAGGCAGATTACCAACATATCGGTCGATTTGGCCCAGTGGGCATAGTCCGGAAAGACGCTCCCGGCAAAGACACAAAAAAGGGACCCGGACACTCCGAGGAAAAAGCTCGAGATGACAAAGGCCGCCAGCTGATACCTTCTGACATGAACGGCAATGAATTCCGTCCTCAAAGGGTTTTCCCTTATGGCCTGCAGAGTGGTCCCAAAAGGGGAATGAACGATTTTCCATAACAAAAAAATACAGAAAAGCACAATTGTCAGGTTAAAATAATAGGAATGAGTAATAGAAAAAAGGGTATCAGGAATAGGAATAGAAACAATGCCGTTGTCTCCTCCGGTAAAGTCATACCATTCAAAAATGATGGTCCAAATGATCTGAGCGAAGGCCAAAGTCAATAAAGCAAAATACACGGCACTGCGCCGCACACAAAACCAGCCTACGATGACTCCCACCATGGCCGCAACGACGGGTGCTAAAAGCACGGCCACAGCAAAGGGGAGGCCATACCGGGTCAGAAGGATGGCCGTGGTATAGGCCCCCACGGCATACAGACCGGCGGGTCCGAAAGAAACCATCCCCCCATACCCCAGCATCAGGTTCAAGGCACATCCGGCCAGGGCCATAATGAGCATTTCATTGACCAGACTCAGCCAGCTTGCCCGAAGGAAGAAAGGAAGGGCCAGGAGGATGATCAGGGCCACGACCGACCATAATCC
>Ga0209777_10009356_pt1 | contig 10563 bp, 6 predicted proteins | sample FrelakmetHBP12HB_FD_187147 | JGI IMG/M metagenome (GOLD analysis project Ga0209777, IMG submission 187147) | Freshwater lake sediment microbial communities from the University of Notre Dame, USA, for methane emissions studies -HBP12 HB (SPAdes)... | ecosystem: Environmental > Aquatic >... | reverse complement strand
ATCGGTACTGCTTGTCTACGTCGAGGTCGATGCCGAGCTCCTTATCAGCCCAGCCGACGAGGCCATCTATCTGCTCCTTCGAGGGTTTCTCAAGGAAAACGGAGTCGGTGTCACCGTAGATTACCTCAATGCCAAGCTGCTGGCTCTTATCGACGGCCCTCGTCATGGCGTAGCGGCCCACGGCGGCTGTGCTCTCTGCCAGTGGGGGGCAATAGAGAGGGAAACTCTCGGCGCCAAAGACGCCGTAGCTAGCGTTGAGGAATACCTTGAGGGCTTGGGTGACCACATCGTAGTACTGGCGCTCCTCCAAGCTCAGTGCCTTGTCCTTGCTACGGGGCTTGTACCACTGGACCCTGAGGTCGCGGAGGCTCCCGATAATCAGACTTGTCATTCCACGATTTTTTGTGCAGACCCAGTGGGGGGTCCCGGGCACGAGGTTGTTCCTGCACTCCGGGTGGTTACAGAGTATGGTGTCGTAGCTGAGGTTCCAGTTCCTTATGGCGCTGGGGTAGAGGCTGGCGAAGTCGCAGACCACTACCCCGAAGTGAACCCCGGGCTTTGGGTCTCTAACTATGGCGCCCTGGTATTTCTTGCCCTTGATTATACTAGTTGTACTAACCTGCCCCTTTACATCTAGGATGTCTTGGGTGTTGGGGATTAGCCAGCCTCGCCTCCGGTGCTCCCACTCCATCAGGGCGAGTATCCACCTGCTGACGCCGTTGCGGGTGACATCCTCCATTATCATCTTGCTGATTCGGGTGAGGAGAACAATCAGGTTCATGACGAGGTCGTGGTTGAATGCGGTGAGTTGGTATGTGATGTCGGCGTCGTTGAGGCAGTACTGGGCGAGGTCCTGTATACTCGCCGTGGTAATGTCACCGATCTCGAGTTTCTGTTGGTTGATCAGGCTCTTGGATATCTCGTTGAGAGTATTCTCCCTGTACCGGTTGCCGAATGCGTAACCCTGTATACTCCTATTCATGAAAAAGCGGTAGAGGTCGAGGTGGACGCCGTTTCTGAGGAAGGCGAAGCGGCGCCCCATTACTATGGGATTCTCGGAGTCGGGGACACCGAGGTTCTTAGCCCTGTTTCGGAGGAATCGGAAGTCAAAGTCGTCACCATTGAAGGTGAGGACGACGGGGTACTCGTCGAGAACCTTGAATGTCTCCCGGATTATTTCGCGCTCATCGGTGTAAGTTTTGACATCCGCACCGAGGATGACTGGGGTCTCGACATCGTGACCGGTATCGTTGAGGACTATTATTCGGCGGAAACCGTCGCTGGCTGAGAAACTGACTGCAGTTATGGGCTCCATCGCTTCGTCTGCGTTAGGGAGTCTGTTTTGGACACTGGGTCGGACCTCTATATCTACGGCGACGCGCCTCAGTTTGGGGACTGGGCACTGGAGGAGGCGGGTCCACTCCTTCATGTTTCCCCTGAACTCTGGCTCGATCTTCTCAAGAATGGTGTCAATCTTTTCCTCGGTCTCTGCATCAAGTGTGTAGCCGGCATCGACGAGGTTGCCGTTCTCTACCCTGTAAGGCATGCCTGTAATGAGGGCGCGGTCGTAGATGTAGCACTGGTAATACCTTATGTGGCTCTCCCAACTGTCGCCGATGATGCTGCGGATGGGCTGGCCCCTGCCTCCGCCAATGCTGAGGGGGTCCTTAGCGACGACCTTTGTGACCCTTATCTCCTTGTCTGCGAGGGGGTCGTGTTTCTGCACTTCCTCCATGAAGAAATATCCCTCGTGACGGAGGAGGCGTTGGTTTTTCTCCAGCTCAGATATTGGTTCTCTGCTCACGCAGTAGGGGAGGTGGCTCGTGTTGTCGTACCAGAGGTAGACTTGCTGACTCACAGGCTCGTAGAGGCGTAGGTATGCCTTCTGCTCCTCACCATCGTAGCCCGCGCTGAGGAGATAGCTTGTTGGGAGGTTCTCAGGGGCAAGGCGTCCCTTCGGTCTGATCTCCTCCTCGCCCTCATCCATAATATAGTCGGGAGCCGCCATCGCGTAGACTTTGACTCGGTGGGATATATGGACTATGAGGGGGTTCCTCGGCGACTAATCTCGACCTTGTAAAGGGTCTCAATAACAACATAAGTGGCTTGAATGGCTGTTAAGCCCGAGTCGTAGCTGGGGGAAACCTCATTCAGGTCGAATCCCACGAAGCGTCTGTCGACGATGCCGGATACAAGATCAAGGAGCTGGGTGACGCTGATGCCCTCCGGGCTCGGGTTACCCACAGCTGGGGCCTCAGCGGGGTCGACGGCATCCATATCAACGCTCAGGTAGATAGATTCCACTCCTTCGAGGGCATCTTTAACCATCTCGGTAACAGGTTCGACGCCGAATCTCTTTACGTCTTGGGCGGTGATGGTGGTCACACCCTCATTATCGGCATAGGCGATCTCCTCCGCTGATAAGGCTCGGGCCCCTAGGACAACTAGCTTGAAGCCCTGCTCCTCGTGTGCCCTACGCATGTAAGTTGCGTGGCTGAGCCTCTCGTCGAAGAGGGTGTCCCTGAGGTCGAGATGGGCATCGAAGACGACGACGGCTCCCGGCTTGAGGGCGCGTAGGGCACCGAGGGTAATAGTGTGTTCACCCCCCAACATCACTGGAAGCTTTCCCATCCTCCTAATCTCTTCTACGACCCGTTTGATGGCATCGACCGCAGGCAAAACCTCCTCCGCTTCAGCGATATCACCCTCATCGACTAGCTTTAGGTCGTCCCAGTCTAGGCCAGTCCGGACGCTGTAGCTCTCCATGTACTGGCTCGCTTCCCGAATGGCTAAGGGGGCGAACCTGCTCCCGCTTCTATATGAGGCTGTCCTGTCTAAGGGTGCACCAAATAAAACGTAGTTGGCTTCCTCAAGCTCACCCGACTTCTCGAAGAAAAGCTTTGAAACCGGTTTTAGTAGTTCGTCAAATGTCCTCATCTCTGCACCTCCTTCCATCGATAGCATTTCGTTAAGTGATCATTTACCAATCCCGCAGCCTGCATGTAGGCGTAGCAGATAGTCGCGCCGACGAATGTGAAGCCCCGCCTCTTGAGATCCCTGCTCATGGCGCGACTCTCCTCGGTTTCCGAGGGTATCTCCGCGAAACTCATGAAGGTATTGACCCTCTGCTTGCCGCCAACAAAGCCCCAGATGTATTTATCGAAGCTGCCAAACTCCTTTTGGACATTTAAGAAGACACGAGCATTTTTAACAGCAGCCTCAATCTTCCTGCGGTTGCGAATTACCCCCTTGTGGTTCATGATCCTCTCGATATCCTCTTCATTGTAGGTAGCGACTTTTAAAGGGTCAAAGTTATGATATGCTTCCCGGTATGCCTCGCGCCTGTGGAGAACTGTTCTCCAACTCAGCCCCGCTTGGACGCCCTCCAGCACCAGGAATTCGAAGTGTAGGTAGTCGGCGTGGACGGGGACGCCCCACTCTTTGTCGTGGTAAGCAGTCATCATTGGGTCGTCAGAGCCCCATCCGCAGGTATCCTCCATGGGTTGAGCGGAGGTGGGTGGTCTCAAAAGGTTTACGAGTATTCACATCAATATTCTTAAATATGTCGCTGTGATAACCTTCTCGGATCAGAATGGCGAGCGCGAAGGAGATTAATGAGGCAGTAAAAAAGCGGTATACGGCGATAGCCGAGTCAAAGAATTGTGGATGTAGCTGCGGCAGCGAGCGAGTCAACTGCTGTGGAGGAGTAGATCCAAAACAGGCTGCTGAGCTGATAGGATACAACATTAAAGAGCTTGAGGATATCCCGCAGGAGGCCATACTTGGCCTAGGTTGCGGGTCGCCAGTCGCCTATGTGGGCCTTAAGGATGGGGAAACAGTCCTCGACCTCGGCTCCGGTGGCGGCATAGATGCCTTCCTTGCCGCCAAGAAGGTTGGCCCGAAGGGCAAGGTCATCGGTGTCGACATGAACGAGTCCATGATCAGGCGCGCCAAGGAGGCCGCGGAGGAATACGGCTTCAAAAACGTCGATTTCCGATTAGGCGAGATCGAGAAGATGCCCGTCGAGGATAATACCGTCGACGCCATTATCAGCAACTGCGTAATCAACCTCAGTCCCGACAAACCCCAAGTTTTCCGCGAGGCACACCGAGTACTCAAGCCAGGTGGAAGACTCACCGTCTCCGATATAGTCACCGAAGGAGAGATGCCCAAGGAGATAAAGAAGGATCTCGACGCCTGGGCAAGCTGCGTGGCCGGGGCTCTCCCCCAAGAAGAGTACATCAAAAATATCGAGGTCGCTGGCTTTGAGAAGCCAAAGATACTTACAGAGTCCTACTGCGACACCGACGAATACGCTGTCGGCTTCAAGGTCAAGAGTGTAACCGTCGAGGCCTATAAGTCGAAGTAAAAATTTTACAGTTATCTGTAACTACTATATTTAACTCGAGTAGTAGTAGCGGCCACTCTTCTTCTGCTCGCGGTCCAGCTTGCTGCCTGGCTTGTTGACCCTTGGCCTCTTCGTGTCTGGGTCGCGACGGAAGGTCACGCCCATCTGCTCCAGAAAGCTGTTCATCCCGTCCTCGAGACTGAGAGGTTGACCCGCGTGACCGTTGTGTCCCGCCTCACCTGTGAAGACCATGAGCTTGTCCGCAATGAAGTCCTGAGTGACTATGTCGTGCTCTACGACGAAGGAAGTAACTCCTCTCATCTTGGTTATGCGACGGATTGCTCGTGCCACGGCGAGCCTCTCCTCAACGTCTAGGTAGGCGCTTGGCTCATCAAGTAGGTAGATGTCGCTGTCCCTGCTCAAACATTCAGCGATAGCGACACGTTGAAGCTCACCACCCGAAAGCACCTTGACGTCTCTTTCCAGCATTCGCTTGACATGTAGAGGCTCGATTACCTCTGCGGTGAACCACTGCTCGCCGTACTTCTCCCCAGCCGCCTTCCTGAGCATCTGCTCCACTGTACCATCGACACTGCTGTTGCTAATGTACTGTGGCTTATAGCTCACCTTTAGTGCAGGGTTCGATACAGCCCCCTCGTCGGGTTGCTCCACGCCGGCGAGCATCTTGATGAAGGTAGTCTTGCCAATGCCGTTCATGCCGAGAATGCCGACGACCTCCCCTATTCCTATCTTTCCCGCCTCCACGTTGAGGCTAAAGTACCCGTACCTCTTCTTCAACTCGCTCCACTGGAGGAGTGTGCGGGCCCGGCTCCTGTCAACATTCGGGGGTTTATCGTGGAAAATGATGGGTGTTTCCCTGAAGCGGATGTTCTCGTCTGGGATGTAGCCATTGATATAGATGTTTATGCCCTCGCGGACAGTGTGTATTCGGCTCACTATGCCGTAGACGTCGGGTTCACCGTATATGAGGAAAACGTCATCGCTCAAGTAGTCGAGGACTGCGAGGTCGTGCTCCGCGGCGACGACCATCTTCTCGGCGTCGACGAGTCCTCGGATGACTCGGGCGGCCTTGGTGCGCTGATAGATGTCGAGGTGACTGCTTGGCTCGTCGAAGAGATAGACTTTTGCGTCCCTGATGACGGTGGCGGCTATTGCGACTCGTTGAAGTTCACCCCCACTTAGGACCTCCAGCGGCCTATCCATAAGGTACTCGAGCTCAAGCTCCTTTGTCACCTGTTCCAGCATCCCCCGCTGGTCGTACTTATTTAGCACCTCGCCTACTGTGCCCTTCACCACTTTTGGTATCTTGTCGACGTACTGGGGTTTTAGGACGACCTGCATCCTGTCCCTATAGAGATTTTCGAAGTAGTCGTACATCGGCTGCCCCGCATAGTTTTCTTCGACATCCTCCCTCGTCGGCGGCGCGACATAGTCTCCGAGGTTGGGAATTAGCTCCCCACCGAGTATCTGTAGGACCGTCGACTTGCCTATACCGTTACGACCTAGAAGACCGACGACTGAACCCTTTTTCAGCGTTGGAAGTCTATAGAGTGTGAAGGCATTCGGTCCGAAGCGGTGAGTGTGATCCGTCTTCAGTTCATCAGGCAGATTTACGATGCGGAGTGCGTCAAAAGGGCATTTCTTGACACAGATACCGCATCCGCTGCAGATCATCTCCGCGACGTAGGCTTTGCCATCGTCACCGACGCGGATTGCCTCTCTCCTTGTCCTAACCATCGGGCAGAACCTTATGCACACAAGGTCGCACTTATTCGGCTTGCAACGCTCCTTGTCGACGACGGCAATCCTCAATACCTACACCCGGTCGTCGATTATTGGAGGAACCCCTTATATAAGCAGTAATCAAATCGAAAGCCATTTCGGAGGGCAATCTTCTAGTAAAATGGGATTAGACGCTTTGTCCTCACACCCGCGACTACAACGAAGCCAACGTAGCCATGGACATACCCGATTATAATCTTACTATCGACATTAGGCATTTTCCTAACCATCTCATTTTGCGAAGTTCATCGCTCCTAAGTTTAAAAAAATATATCGTCGATTGAAAAAGGAGTTAAATTTAGCGAGGTATCTTTTTTAGCTTGATTCCAGTGGGTGCCCAGGCCTTTGTCAGCGTCTCCTCGATGACTCCTCTGTACCCTGTGGGGTTGTGCATCGCCTCAACGAGGGCGTCGTAGTCGAGGTTGTTGATGACCTCGGCACCAGCATTGAGGGCGTTCATGTTCAACGCTATCGCCTTTTCGACCGGCATCCTCTCCGGATTGATGTCGATACCGTAGAAACCGCTGTAGTTGTACATTTTGAAGACCAGTAGGGTGGCGAGCATCTGGTCTATTCCGAGGACCCCAGCGTTTAGGTCCTGATCATAGTTTCCGAGTGGCTGGCTGTTCCAGTGGCTGTGGGCGAGCCGCCCTTCCCTGAGCACCGAGGCGAAAGCTCCGGGGAGGTCCTCATGACCCATAAGGACGTGGCCGACCTCGGGGTTGAGCCCCACCATTGCGTGTCCCTCCTTCAACAGCCGAAGATTCTCCTTGTGTCTGAGCAGCACCTCGACGTTCCGAGCGAAGAGGAGGCCATTCGCCGTATTCCTATAGATGTTGTTACCGCGAGGCTCGTAGGGCTTTGGCTCCATCGCGACCCGCATCCCGGGGACCTCATCCATCGCCTCCGCAACGGCGCTCTCGAATCGGCTCCACATCCCATAGTAGTCGTTGCCGAACGGATTCTCGTAGCCATCTATCCCTGGCCAGATGACGCAGACATCAGTGCCCAGCTCCTTATTCAGCCTAAGAGACTCCTTCAACCGGTCGATCGCAGTTGTTCTTACCTTCAAATCTGGGTTGCTGAGGCTTCCGAACTCGAACTGCCTATCGAAGAACAGCATCGGGATACAGGTGATCAGCTTGATACCAGTCTCCTTCTCGAGCTCCTTGTAGATGTGGAGGTTCTCCCTGTTTACCTCGTTGGGGTAATGAGCCTCAACGCCAAGTGTACCATCGATCATTCCCTCATCATGCATTATCTTGATCTTATCTATGCAGTCGCCTGTCGTCCCCTTATCTACATAGGCATCATGGAACCTGCCTCCACCTGGGTAGAAGTACCAGACACCAATGCTGAAATATGGCTTGAGCTTCGAACCCTTGAGGTGTCTAAGCATCTCATCGGGAGTCCTCTCCATCTTCTGTGGTCTGAGATCTAGCATGAATTGAAGACGGTATGAGATGTTAAAGGATTATCGAATCATCACCAACAACGCATGGCTCGTTTATAGATACACCTCATGTCCTTCTCTGTAACAGGGCGTGGGTTTCGCGCGCTCGTATACTTTTAGAGAATGAAGATAAAACAGCTTTCCAGATCAAGCGACCAAGCTGAAAGCGCCGCGGAGATCGATGCTCAGCTTATCCTGTAGCCTCTGGAGATTCCTATATGTTTTGGTGTTTCTCTGGTTAGGCTTAACTCGAGTAGATTCATCGAGATGGACAAACCTATCCGTTATCTCGGAGATTTTTGCGTTTTCGCTAAGGTCTCTCTCTTTGGTCCATAGTGCCTGTAGAGCCGCGCCGTAGGCGGCTCCCTCGTCGACTTCAAGGCAGACAACCTCCACGCCAAAGACATCAGCACATATCCTCCTCCACGCCTTGTTTCTGGAGCCCCCACCGGTGAGCCTAACCTCATTGGGCTCGATACCCATCTCTTTAAGGCGGTTAAATCCGAAGTTGAGGCCCATCGTCGCCCCCTCCATCGCTGCGCGGGCGATGTTTCCCGCCCTGAAGTTTTCGGGGGTGAGGCCGTAAAGGACGCCTTTCCCATCAGGGATGTTGGGGGTCCGTTCCCCAGTAAGGTAGGGTAGGAATATAACACCGTTGGATCCGACTGGCGTTGCCTCGACCGCCTTCTCAAGTTCTTCGTATCCGTAACCTAGGAGACCTCTCACCGCTTCGGTGGCAACGGTTACATTCATCGTGCAAGCGAGGGGGAGCCAGGCTCCAGTGGAGTCGCAGAAAGCGTGAGCCTCCCCCGATGGGTCTACCACCGGCTTCTCAGAATAGGCATAGACAGTACCCGAGGTGCCGAGGCTCACGGTAACGATTCTGGGTCGAGTGTTTCCCGTCCCGATGGCGCTCATCATGTTGTCACCCCCTCCAGCACTCACGAGCACACCTTCATTGAGTCCCAGCTTCTCAGCTGCCTCCTCCCTAAGGCTACCCGAAGGTTCCCCAGAGGACTGTATATCTGGCAGCTTCCATATGAGGTCGGGGTCTATCGCATCGACGACCTCTCTCCTCCAGCACCGCGTCCTCACATCCATGAGACCCGTCCCAGAGGCATCCCCGGGCTCCATCGTCACCCTCCCCGTAAGCCAGAAGTTGAGGTAGTCGTGGGGGAGAAGCACCTTCGATAGGCGGACAAAGTTATTGGGCTCATGTCTTTTCAACCAGAGTATCTTTCCAGCCGTGAAGCCTGGGAGAATGCTGTTACCCGTTAGCTTCACGACCTCCCTCACCCCACCGAGCCGCTCAATAAGCCACCTGCATTCATCAATCGTACTCGTATCGTTCCATAGCTTCGCGAAGCGTATGACCCTCCCAGCCGAGTCGAGGGGGACGAATCCATGTTGCTGTCCGGAGACGCCGATACCCTCGACCTTCTTCGGGTCTATTTTCGCCTCACCGATAGCGCTATGAATGGTCTCTAACATCGCATCAACCCAGGTTGATGGGTTCTGCTCGCGGTGACCAAAGGGCAAACCCTCAATCAATCCGTAGTTTACATAGTCGCTCCCGACTATCTTCCCATTTTCACAATCGACGACGACGGTCTTCGTCCCCTGAGACCCGCAGTCTACACCCACGAAGAACCCCAATGGAACCCCTAGAACCAATACGCTTTCGTTATCTAAAACCTGCACGGAAAAAAATGATAGGCTGAGAGAAACGAACCCAAGCCGAGTTACTTTAGATAACGAGACCCTAGATTCCGTCCCAAGGCTGATAACCATAATGCCCTTAATATTCATCAAGTGAAACAATTGGCGCGCTATGCCGAACTTTCTGAGCTTCAGTTACCCGACTTCGGCACCCCAAAGAAGGAGCCGATCATACCACCAGAGACCTACCTGAGTAGAATCCATACTCTTCGCGAGAGAGCAATAGAAAAGGGCTACGATGCCATCGTCGTATACGGAGACAGAGAGCACTACGCCAACGTCGCTTGGTTAACCGGCTACGATCCTCGCTTCGAGGAGACCTTACTCCTCATCAATCTCAAAAAGGAGGGGAAGCCGGTACTCGTCGTCGGTAACGAAGGTCTCGGCTATACTGGCATCAGCCCTATCAAGAAGCAACTGAAGATTGCACTCTACCAAAGCTTCAGCCTCGTCAGCCAACCCCGGGGTCAGAGTAGGCCATTAAAACAGATCCTGAGGTCAGGCGGTGTGAAGAGGGGCGCAAAGATTGGGGTCGCTGGTTGGAAGTACTACACCGATGTGGAGGTCGAGGACCCTGAAACCACACTAGAGATCCCGAGCTACATCGCGGATACTATTAGGAAGAGCGCCGGAAAAGGCAATGTCTCCAATGTTAACGCCCTCCTCATCCACTCCACTGAAGGCATCCGAGCTATAAACGACATCGATCAGCTCGCTCGCTTCGAATATATCGGCACTCAGACCAGCCAAGCCATCAGAGACCTCATCTTCGGACTCCGCTCCGGTTTAACGGAGCACGAGGCAATCCGCCTCATGAAGTTGAACGGTCTACCCCTCAGCTGCCATCTCATGCTCTCGTCGGGTGTGAGAGCACCCATGGGGTTACCTAGCCCATCAAGCAGGGTCATTGAGCGTGGTGACCCCTTTACTGTGGCCTACGGCGCCTGGGGGAGCCTAGTTGCCCGTGCGGGCTTCGTAGTAGAGTGTGAGGATGAATTGCCAAAGGACATAAGAAACTATGTTCTGAAGCTCGTCGCCCCCTATTTCGAGGCTATAACAGCCTGGTACGAGAAGTTAAAGATCGGAGTAACTGGAGACGAGCTCTGGAGAGTCGTCCATGACAAGATCGGAGACCCCTTCTTCGGCGTCCACCTTAACCCTGGTCACCTCACCAGCCTTGAGGAGTGGCTTAGTAGTCCTTTCTACGAGGGTTCAAAGGAGAGGCTCGCATCCGGCATGG
>Ga0209777_10009355_pt1 | contig 10564 bp, 9 predicted proteins | sample FrelakmetHBP12HB_FD_187147 | JGI IMG/M metagenome (GOLD analysis project Ga0209777, IMG submission 187147) | Freshwater lake sediment microbial communities from the University of Notre Dame, USA, for methane emissions studies -HBP12 HB (SPAdes)... | ecosystem: Environmental > Aquatic >... | reverse complement strand
AAGCCGGGTTTCGATCGAGCATGAATGTGCCTCTTTTCGCCAAAGGGCAAATCATCGGGGGGCTTTTACTGAGATCTGTTCAGTCCAAGGCCTACAATGTCAAAGATGTGCAGCTGGCTGAAAGAGGGGGGAGCCAGATTGCCGGGGCCATGGCCAATGCCCAGCTTTACATTGCAAGAAAAAAGTCGGAGGAGGCCCTGCGTGAGAGTGAAAGGCGATTCAAAACGCTCTTTAAAGAGTCCACAGAAGCCCAGCTCCTTCTGGACCATGAGGGGAAAGTGGTCGATTGCAACGCAGCCTTCCTTGAACTCTTTGCCTTGCAGGATCAGAACGAGGTCATGGGGCATACCCCTGCGGATTTCGCTCCTGAGTTTCAGCCGAATGGCACACTATCCCGCGAGCGTGGGGATGAGGTGCTTAAGACGGTTCTGGAGCAAGGCTCGGCATGTTACGAATGGCTGCACTTCAAACACGACCCGAGCCGGACCCCGATTTTCACGGAGCTAATGTGCACCCTTCTATGGATTGCTGGTCAGCCGATGCTCCATGTAGCCATACGGGACATCACCGAGCGCAAGCGAGCCGAAGATCAATTAAAGGAATCCGAATCTCTATACCGGACTACCACTGAAAATTCCTTAACCGGCATCTATATGTTTCGAGAAGGCCGTTATCTCTTCACCAATGAGATGTATCGTAAAATTGCAGGTTATTCATTGGATGAGTTTAAGAAGATCGATCCCTTGGATCTCATTCCCCCGGAACACCGTGAGCAGATTCGGGATCTGGTAAAAAGACGACTGGCCGGAGAAATCGTCCCCACCGATTATGAGACCCAAATTATCCGCAAGGATGGAAAGATCCGAGACGTCCGCATCAGAGCCGTAAGAATTCTATATGAGGGCCAGCCGACTGTCCTGGGGGATCTTGCCGATATCACCGAACGCCTGCAGACCGAAAAGGGATTAAGAGAAAGCGAAAAACGCTTTCGACACATGACGGAGATTTCCCCTTTTCCCATTGCCATCATTGATTCTGATGGGCGTTACCTCTATTTGAACCAAAAATTTAATGAGGTCTTCGGATATACGTTGGAGGATATTTCCGATGGTAAAGATTGGTTTCGTCAAGCCTATCCAGATCCTATATACCGTCGGCAGGTGATATCCGCCTGGGAATCGGACTTGAAAAAACTCGGAGAATTTGAGATTAGATCTCGAGAGTTCAAGGTTTTGTGCAAGGATGGGACATTACGGGATATTCTCTTTAGACCTATTGGCATTGGAGATGGAATACAATTTATAACTTATGAAGATCTTACGGAACGCAGGGAGGCGGAACAAGCGCTTCTGGAATCCGAAGAAAAGTATCGATCCTTAGTGGCCAAAGCTAATGATGCCATTTTTATCGCCCAGGACGAACGAATAAAATTTCCAAATCCGGTCATTTTCTCATTAACCGGATACTCTCAAGAAGAAATACTCGATATGCCTTTCATCAATCTCATCCATCCGGAAGACCGAGCTATGGTTATTAATAACTATAATAGAAGACTTAAAGGTGAGGAGATTCCTGCCGTTTATTCTTTTAAAATACTCAATAAAAAAGGTGAAGAGCTATGGGGAGAACTTAATGCCATTCTGATTACCTGAGAAGGTAGGCCTGCTATCCTTTGTTTTCTGAGAGACATTACAGCCCAAAAGAGACTGGAGGTCCAATATCTGCATGCCCAGAAAATGGAAGCGATCGGGACCCTGGCCGGAGGGATAGCCCACGATTTCAACAATCTTCTTCAGGCAGTCTTGGGCTATACCGAGATGCTTCTCTTAGACAAAGGTGGACAGGAGCCTGGCTATCAAGAGCTGCAAGAGATCAAGCGGGCAGCCCAGAGGGGTAGTGAGCTGACCCAACGCCTTCTGACCTTCGGCCGAAGGGTCCCCAGCCGGTTGAGGCCGATCAATCTCAATCAGGAAGTAAGCCAGATTCAGAAACTTCTCCAAAGGACCATACCCAAAATGATTGAAATCGATCTCTCTCTTGCCGCTGACTTGCGAACGATCAATGCAGACCCGGCGCAGATTGAACAAGCCCTAATGAACCTGGCCGTCAATGCCAGGGACGCAATGCCCGAAGGGGGGAAATTAATTATTGAAACGAAAAATGCAACCCTGGATGAGGAATATTGTAAGATACATCTGGGAGCAAAGCCGGGTGACTATGCCCTGTTGATCATCGCCGATACGGGCCATGGAATGGATAAGGAAATCTTTGAACATCTCTATGAGCCCTTCTATACCACGAAGGGGGTCGGCAAGGGGACTGGGCTTGGACTGGCTATGGTTTATGGTATTGTAAAAAGTCATGAGGGCTATATTTTCTGTAACAGCGAATGGGGTAAAGGCACCATATTCGAGATTTATCTGCCTGTCATAGGCCAGAGTCTGAAAACGGAGGAATCAAAAGAAGAAAAGGTACCCAGGGGAGGGAAAGAGATCATTTTGCTGATAGACGATGATGAGGCGATTCGAGATCTGGGCAACCATATTCTTAACCAGTTTGGCTACACAGTGATGACGGCTCCTGACGGAGAGGGTGGTGTTGAGCTTTATCAGAAGGAGAGAGGAAAGATCGATCTGGTTATTCTGGACCTGATCATGCCGGGGATGGGGGGCAGGAGGTGTCTGGAAGAGCTCCTTAAGATGAATCCAAGGGCAAAGGTTGTGATTGCCAGTGGCTACTCTGTCGATGAACCTACAAAAGAAGCCCTTGAAGTTGGGGCTAAGAACTTTATTAGCAAGCCTTATGCGATAAGGGAGATGCTCAAAGTGATTCGAGAAGTATTGGATGAGAATGGATGAGGCTTAAGAAAGAATTCGTATATTGACATTCCGATTTCACTGCGAGAATATACACCAATTGGAAAATTGATTAAGGAGTTCGATATAAAAAATGAAGAACTATCAGATCCCCTGTGGTAAAAAATATATCTCCATTCAAATCCCTGAGGGGATACGTGTTCAGTGGGTGGAATCTCGGAAGATGACGCCGGTTTCAGACGTACGAAAAGCAGTTGAGGAATCTCTCAATCGCCCGATTGGAATTCAACGGCTGAGAGATTTCGTCAAGCCTGGGCAGACCGTGACTTTAATAGTAACGGACATCACTCGAAAACTTCCCGAAGAGATCATCCTGCCGCTCCTCCTCAATGAATTGGAGATGGGTGGAATAAGAAAAAAAGATATCTCTGCCGTGGTAGCCACAGGAACACACCGGCCCAATACCCCTGAGGAACTGAGGGAGAAGTTCGGAGAAGTGGTCAATGAAATTAGGTTTATCAACCACGACGCTTGGGATCAAAAGGGCCTTGTCCATCTGGGTACCTCTTCAAGTGGAATCCCTTTAGTTTTCAATCGAACAGTGGCCCAGGCCGATATCCGAATCTCGACCGGGGTGATCGAAACCCATCTCTTTGCCGGATACAGTGGTGGAGTGAAGAGCATTGCCGTGGGAGTGGCCGGGGAAGAGACTATGGCTGCAACCCATAATTATCAAATGCTTCAGCAGACCAGAATCGGTATTGTTGAAGGCAATGAATTCCGTCGTTTTCTCACCGAGGCGACCCAGGCCTTAGGGCTCCATTTCATAGTTAATGTGGTTCAGACAGGCAAGAAAGAAGTGGTCAGAGTGGTTTCAGGAGACCCTGTGGAGGCCTTCAATGAAGGGGTGAAGACCGCCCGAGAGCTCTATGAAGTGGAGATTGATCATCCCGGGGAGATTATCATCAGTGGTGTAAGTTATCCGAAGAGTCTGGATCTTTATCAGGCCTCACGGGCGGCTAATGCGGTTATCTTCGGTCCCCAGCCAATAGTGGTAAAGGGAGGGGTCATTCTCATCCCTGCCCCTTGTGAGGATGGATGTGGACATCCAGGGTATTGCACCATTATGAAGAGATCGAAGGATGTGGACGATGTTATCGCCATCTCTCGAGAGGAAGGATTTGCTCCTGGAGAACAGAAGGCCCTGCTCTTAGCCCAGATACTAAAACAAGCTAGGGTGATAATGACGGATTGTCTCATTCCGGAAGAGACGCTTAATGAATTGTACCTTGAGTCCGTCCCAACATTGCAGGAGGCATTGGATCGAGAATTAAAGAAAAACCCAAAGGCCAGAGTGGTTGTGATACCGGATGGGCTTTTAACGCTACCCGTCATTAAAAATAATTAAGAAAAAGTTCTTCTCTAATCCTCAATCCCTGCCAGACGTTTGGCGCAATTCTTTTTATAGGTGATATCCGATTCCCTGAAGATCGTCAGCCGGTGGGCGGCCGGAGAACCGCCTCCGTGAATGTCCGAAATGGTGTCCGCGCTTTCCATGGCCATCTTTTCAACCAACCGGAGCATCCTCACCCTCTTCTCCACCGGTATGCCCGTGGCTCCCTTCAAATACTTTTTTAGTAACTCGCCGATCTCGGGGTTGCTGAAATCCTTGTCTGAGGGCAGGTCGGCCACAAATCCTCCCGTGATGTCGATTAACAAGCGGATGGCCTCGGCCATCTCCTTGCCCTCATGGATTTTAGAGGCATTGGCCAGAACCGGATCGATAAAATAGGTCCCTGAAGGTTCCTTCTTCCCTTCATAGGAGGCAGCCAGGCTACAGCCGTAAAGGGTCTCGGCCGTGTGGATCATGTTGATGACCTTCTCCTTGTGATGGCTCATCTTGGTCGTTCCGTTGTACTCCATCATCATGAGGGCGGCACCGGTCATGGTATCGATTTTCCCCGATTTACAGCCGCCGTGGGATTGACGGTGAAAGGCGGAAAAACGGCTGACCATCTCTCCTGCAAATTCTACTTCCTTGAACAAGAAAACGCGCTCCCACGGCACCAGCACCTCATCAAAGATAAGCGTGGGACAGTATTTGCTGTAACGAATGTTGCCGCAATCCACTCCCTCGATTTCACGGGTATCCATAGAATTTCTTCCCACGACGTGGATGAGTCCTTTGGTATCGGAGGGAACGGCAAAGGCCAGGGCATACTCCTCGTCCCCTTTCTGCATGGCCCGGGTCGGCAGGACGATCACCTCGTGGCAGCTGAGGGATCCTGTTTGGTGAACCTTGGCCCCCTTGACGATGATGCCTTCCTTGTTCTGATCCACCACCCGGAGGTACATGTCTTTGTCCTGCTGCTCATGAGGGCTCAGATTGCGATCTCCTTTGACGTCGGTTACGGCCGCATTTCCAGTGAAGTCGTTTTTCTGCATATACTTAAGGAAATCCATGAACCGATCGTAGTAATGGGTCCCATACTTCTTATCGAGGTCATAGGTCACGATCGACAGGGTGCAGAGGCAGTCAAGTCCTGTGCACCTCTGGTGACAGGTCCCCACATAGCCTCCCAGGATCCGGTTGATCTTTACCCGCATGACCAGGTCCTGGATGGACTGGGGAGGCAAGGTGAACCGGTTGATTGGCTCTCCAATGAAGGGAGAGACGGTGGTAATCAGATCTTTGTACTTGTCGCTGTTGGCCAGTTCATAGGTCGCACCGGTGGCATTGATGCCTTTACGAATCCGGGGATGATCGATCGGGTTCTCGATCTTTTCGCCGAACATGTAGACCGTAGGCTTCAACTTCCTCAAACTCGCCAGATATTCTTCAAACGTCTTTATGGCCATTCTTCCTCCTTAATTGTTTTCATTCGCCAGGCCTAACCCTTTCCGAAAGGCCTTGAGGTTCAAGGCGATCGCCTTCTTCGGCACACTGGCTTCAATGGCCTTCTCCATTGATCCCACAGAGAGAAGACCTGTCTTTTTAATTAGGGCCCCTAAGATGATCAAGTTAGCCACAACGATATCCCCCATCTCCTTATCGGCAATGCTCGTTGCCGGAATATACAGGATTTCATAATTTCCCGGCTTCGCTCCCTTAACTAGATCGGAATCGATCACCAGCAACCCTTTGGGTTTGACCTTATCGATATATTTAGAGAGCGCATCTTCCGCCAGGAGGATGAGGATATCGGCCTTTCTTACCTGCGGATCAGATACCCGTTCATCCGAGATGATGACTTCGGCTTTCGCTGATCCCCCTCTCAGTTCCGAACTATAAGACTGGGTCTGGACCGCCTGCTGACCATCAAAGAGCGTGGCCGCCGTTCCCAGAAGAATGCCCGAGAGGACCACTCCTTGTCCTCCCACTCCCCCAATCAAGATCTCTGTCCGTTTCATTCGATCCCTCCCGAAGCCTTCTGCTTCATCTTGCGGACCTCTTCCAACATTTCCGGTTTATCCAGGTCGACGAGTTCTCCAACAATAATTCTGCCATTCAATTCCTCAGGTGAGAGCCCTTTTGCTTCCTTTACGGGGATGGATCTCTTCTTGTAATCCTCCAGCATTTGAACGGCATTTCCTGTTCCCATCTTTTTCCCCAGCTGCATGGGACAGTGAGAGACGACCTCGATAAAAGCAAATCCCTTCTTTTGAATGGCCTTCTTGATCGAGTTGGTCAACTGCCTGGGGTGAGCTGTCGTCCAGCAGGCGACAAAGGAGGCCCCTGCAGCTATAACCAGCCTGGAGATATCAAAGGTGTTCTCAAAAGTTCCATACGGTGTCGTGGTTGTCTTTACTCCCATTGGAGTCGTTGGTGCGGCCTGACCCCCGGTCATTCCATAAATGCCGTTGTTTAGGCAGATCACCGTCATCTCAATATTTCTTCGGGCGTTCTGAATGAGATGATTTCCACCAATGGCCATCAAATCTCCGTCACCGCTAATGACCATTACCTTCTTATCAGGAAGGCCCATCTTGATTCCAAAGGCAAAGGCGATCGGTCTTCCATGGGTCGTGTGAAGAACATCGGCGTTGAAGAAAGGACTGGGAATCCAGGCGGCACACCCGATCCCTGAGACAAAGACAAAATCATCCAGATCCATTTTCAGTCCGTCAATCGCCCGGAGGATACACTGAACGACGATTCCATCGCCACAGCCGGGACAGAAGGTCGTCTGGGTGACAGAGGGTCGTCTAAATCGATGTAGGGGATGGATAAGTTCGCTCATTTTGAAACCTCCTTTATCTTTTCCAGGATATCTTCCGGATCTTGAATTTCGCCCACCAGCTTTGGAGGAAAAAAGGAAACGTTTGCATAATGAGCCGCCTCGGCCTTGATATACGGATACATCTGGCCCAGGTTGTTTTCAAGGACGATGACTTCTTTTACTTTTTTTGCCATCTTCCCAATCTCCTCTCCGGGGAATGGCCAGGCGGTAATCAGGCGGAAGGTCCCCACCGAAAGGCCTTTCTCCCTGGCCTGGGAAGCGGCCATCGCCGCTGCACGGGCGACTCCGCCGTAAGAAACGAGGACAATATCTCTGCCCTCGTAATCGGGATCTACCAAGGTGATGGCTTCCTTATGTTTCAGGATCTTGTTACTCAATTTACGAATATAATTGTCCAAGGCGGAGATATCGATCAGGTTTCGCTTTCCCTTTTCATCGTGACAGGAGCTCGTCACATGGGCTTTAAAACCTCTGCCAAAAATGGGCATCGGGGCCACCTCATCATCGAGAAAACCCTTGATGCTTTGGGGGTCTGTTCCCTCATCGGGAATTTTGCGATAGACGGTCCTGATCTTTTCCGGATCGGGAATGATCACCTCTTCCCGCATATGACCGACAAAGGCGTCAGATAGGATGAATACCGGGACTCGATAGGTCTCGGCGTAGTTGAACGCCGTGATGGTCAGATCGAACATCTCCTGGGGCGAAGAGGGACAGAGGGCGATGATCTCGTAATCTCCATGGGAGCCGTACTTGGCCTGCACCATGTCGCCCTGAATACCGATCGTGGGCATACCCGTGCTGGGAGCGCCTCTCTGAACATTAACGATCACCAAGGGGGTCTCTACTCCGATGGCATAACCAAGGTTTTCAGTCATCAGACTGATCCCTGGACCTGAGGTGACCGTCATCGATTTTTTTCCTGTCCAGGAAGCCCCGATCACGGCGGCAATCGCGCTGATCTCATCTTCCATCTGGAAGAAAGAGCCGCCGACTTGAGGGAGCCTTTCTGCCAATCGATTGGCAATTTCGGTGGCCGGGGTAATCGGATAGCCGGCTGCAAATTCGCATCCCGCGGCGATAGCCCCTTCGGCACAGGCGACATTTCCCATCATAAAATATCTTCCGCTGAGAATCCTTTTCCCCTTCATTTTTTCACCTTCCCCTTCACTCTATCTCCCGAAACAACAATGGCCATATCCGGACAGAAGATCATGCAGTTTTCACATTGACTGCACGCTTTCTCGTTCACCACCTCCGGAGGTCTATACCCCTTCTGGTTCAGCGTTTCAGAGGGCTTAAATACCTCTTTTTGACAAGTGTAAAGGCAGATTCCACACTCGTCGATGCCTTTACACAATTCTTTGTATATACGCAATACACTCACTTTATAATCTCCTTTCCGTTCTTTATCTTGATCCTGGCCGGTTCACCGGATGAACCGGAGTCTTTCCTTCCAGAATACGGATGACATCTTCCGCCACAAGGCTCATCCTCCGCAGGGCCTCATCGGTATGAGCCGCCATGTGAGGCGTGCCGATGAAATTTTCCAGTTGAAAAAAAGGATGATCCTTCGCAGCCGGCTCGATTGCATACACATCCGAACCTGCACCCGCTATCCTCCCTTCCTTCAAGAAAGCATAAAGGGCTTTTTCATCCCAGATAGGTCCTCTGGCCAGATTGATGAGAAAGGCAGAAGGTTTCATCAGCCCAAACTCTCTCGCTTTGAGCAGACCTTTTGTTTGGGGCAGCATGGGCAGGTTGACGGATATATAATCGGACTGAGACAAAACCTCTTCCAGACTTGCCTTGACCGCTTTAATCTCCTTCTCAGCATCCTCGTACCGAACGACATCATAATAGAGAACCTTCATGTCGAATCCTTTGTGACCGATTCGGCCGATTGCCCGGCCAATCCGGCCGAAACCAAGGATCCCGAGTGTTTTTCCATGAAGTTCTCTGCCGATGTATTGGTAACGGGCCTCCCATTGTCCTTGACGAAGGGCTATATCCCCTTTTTTAAGCATCTTGGAAAGCATGAGGGCCAGACCGAAGAAGTGTTCGGCCACAGAGATATCATTGGCCTCGGGCGTATTCACCACCCAGATCCCCTTTTCCGTAGCGGCTCCCAAATCAATATTCTCCACGCCAACCCCGTGCCTTCCAATGACTTTGAGCTTCGGGGCATGATCCATCAATCTGCGGCTCACCTTTCCATTGGCCCGGATGATCAGCCCGTCGATCTCCTTCACCTCCTTGATTAGACTTTCCTCTTCAAGGGAGGAAGCAAAGAAGAGATCGGCCTTCTCAGCGAGAAGGGTCTTTCCGGCCTGGTGCATGTCCTCGTAAAGCAAAATTTTGAACGGTTTCATGGTTTTTCTCCCTACCATTTTATTTAGACTGGCTTTTGATTCTGTTCCAATCCCCCTTGAGTCTGTTCTTAAAATCACCTCCTTTTAATTGAGTTAAATAACTGTTTTTAGAAAAGTTAAGATGCTGCAGAAAGAGTTTTTCCAGCTCTTTTATATCCTTTTTTTCTATGGCCTTGACCATCATTCTGTGTTCGAAAATAGACTCTTCGATTCTGTGGGGCAACGACCAGGCGTTAAATCGAACGATGTGGGCTTTTATCCGCAGAAAATCGATTAACCGATAGAGATAATTATTTCTACAGGCCTTAAAGATCACCCGATGAAATTCGGAATCTTTTTCAATCATTTGTAGGGTCTTTTCACGAAGGTTTTTCTCCACCTCCTTGGAGAGTTTCTTCAAGTGTCGAATCTCCTGAGTGGTAATATGTTCTAAGATGAGGCGGGCCGCTATCTTTTCCAGTTCGGAGCGAACATAATAAATTTCCTCGATCTCCTCCACAGTCAAGTCGGCTACCATGGCTCCTCGATAGGGAGTGGTTCGGATGATCCCCTTTGCCTCCAATCTTTTCAAGGACTCCCGGACCACCGTCCGGCTGATCCCAAATTTTGAAATGAGATCCATTTCCACCAGACGCTCCCGAGGCTTCAATTGACCTGAAAGGATGGCCCTTTCGATCTCCTTGGTGACCCTTATCGAATTAATATCTGACATAAGATTTGAATCGATTAAACTGGCGATATGTTAATACAATAATGTATGCAATTTTCAACAATATCTTGTCAAGCTTTTTTATTCTAACTGTCGATCACCTTTATCCTTAAGATAATCCTAAAACTAATCAGGCACTTCAGGAGAGAAAATAATGCCTTGACATTTTTTTTGTTTTCATTTAGGAATTATTTAACATACAATATTGTATACCGTCTTTATTAAATTCCTAGGAACAAACCTTCTCTTAAGGAGCTTCCATGACACCTTTTAAAACCCTTTTCAGCCCTTTTCGTCTCGGAAATTTAGAGTTAAGAAATCGGATCGTGATGCCGCCCATGGCCACAAACTTCGCCGGCGATGACGGATCCGTCAATGACCGACATATCCACTACTACGTGAAGCGAGCAAAAGGTGGGGAGATCG
>Ga0209777_10009354_pt1 | contig 10564 bp, 10 predicted proteins | sample FrelakmetHBP12HB_FD_187147 | JGI IMG/M metagenome (GOLD analysis project Ga0209777, IMG submission 187147) | Freshwater lake sediment microbial communities from the University of Notre Dame, USA, for methane emissions studies -HBP12 HB (SPAdes)... | ecosystem: Environmental > Aquatic >... | reverse complement strand
CAGGTTCTATTGCCTACATTACAATTCCACACTCGCTCCGATTTATTTTTCGCCGGTCAAATTACCGGTGTGGAAGGTTACATGGGTAATATCGCCACCGGTCTTCTGGCAGGCTTGAACGCAACCTGCCTTATACACAAACAACAACCTCTCAGTTTTCCTGCAACGACAATGATCGGTGCCTTGTGTCAATATATAACCCATACAGACATGAAATATTTTCAACCGATGAAAGCCAATCTCGGTATCCTTCCTCCTCTCGACACAAACAGACACATGGCCAAATCCGATCGCTCACATCTCATCGCAGAACGGGCACGTGAAAGCCTGGAAGAATTTTTAGTAGAGAACCAATTTAAGTAAACCCTATGCGCAAAATCCGAATTTTTATCTTCGCCGCCACCGGCATTTTATTGCTTAGCCTTTCTGGTTGGTTTGTTTACCGAATGCTCTCACCTGCCATCCATTTCAATGGGAAACGGGCATATCAGGATGTCCTTGTTCAGGTAAATTATGGCCCACGTACACCAGGAAGCATTGCTCACACCCAGACCGTCGTCTATATCCAGCAGGAGTTGGAGCGGGCAGGTTGGGATGTAAATATACAAAACTCAGAGTGGCAAGGATTTCCATTACAAAACATTATTGCTTCACACTCCGAGACAGGTTTACCCATCGTTTTGGGAGCGCACTATGACAGCCGCATATTGGCGGACCAGGATACAGGTCCCGGACGATATGGACCAGTTCCAGGGGCTAACGACGGGGCTTCGGGTGTCGCTGTCTTAATAGAATTGGCACGCACCCTCCCACGCGGTGGCATTCCTATCCAATTGGTCTTCTTTGATGCTGAAGACGATGGTGGGTTAGCCGGTTCGCAATGGCTCCTGGGCTCCCAGGCTTTCGTAGCTGCACAGACAGAAAAGCCGCGCGCTGCCATTATCGTCGATATGGTTGGCGATTCCGACCTGAATATTTATATTGAACGGAACTCGGACGCCGGCTTGACTGCAGCAATTTGGGCACAGGCCTTTGCCCTGGGGTACGGGAAATATTTTATTAATAAACCAAAATACAGCATGATCGACGATCATACTTCATTTTTGGAGGCGGGCATCCCGGCTGTAGATATTATTGACTTTGATTATCCTTATTGGCATACGGCTGCCGATACGGCTGATAAGGTATCGGCAAAAAGCCTGCAAGCTGTTGGTGAGACCCTGTGGACATGGATTGTAAATCAAAAGTAGATTGTCAAAAACCTTGACCGGTCTTACACTTAACCCTGTATGAATATTTCAGAAAAATTATCAGAGATTCGATCTCCCTGGATACGCTGTGCGGTCAATAGCATGGCACGCGGAGTGGATTTACGCGAGAATTTTCAAGAGCAATTGGAACGTTTCTATGACTTATTGGCCCAATCTGTTGAGACAGGTGACCCGTCCCGGGTGGATCCTATTTTGCGTGACTGGTCGGAATCACAAACACAGAGCGATCTCCGTGAAGGGGAGAAAAATATATCAGCAATTCTCATTCAAATGCTGATGATTACCTATGAACAGGCACGGGAAAACCTGACGAACCAGGAAGCCATGGAATTTATTGGAGCCGTATTACCAGTCTTTACATTTGCACTTGAAAAAGCAGGCCGTTACGAGATGGAAGCGAACGTGTCTTACATATCCAACGACCTTTCAGGAATCCAAGCCAAACTGGAACGTCTTGACCGAAGCAAATCAAATTTCATCTCGGTTGCAGCGCATGAACTGAAAACGCCACTGACTTTAATTGAAGGCTATACCGCAATGATTAACGAAATCGCCAAAAGTAATTCCAGTACCCGGATGGACTCACTGATTGAGGGAATTAACAATGGCATACATCGTCTTCAATCCATCGTGGACGATATGATTGATGTCTCAATGATTGACAACAATCTATTAGCGTTGAACTTTCAACCCTTTTGGCTAAACAAACTCTTTACTCTGATACGCAACGAGCTGGTCGCCTCGGTTGTTTCCCGCCACCAGACCCTTGAGCTGCAATCGTTCCCCGGTAGCGATCAAATGCTTTTTGGAGATCCCGAACGTCTTTATCAGGCATTCCGGAATATATTAAATAATGCCATTAAATATACTCCCGACAGGGGAATAATCACTGTGGGTGGACGTTCCTTGCCCGGTTTTATAGAAGTTACCATAACCGATACTGGTATTGGAATATCATTAGAAGACCAGGAAATTATCTTTGAGAAATTCGGTCAACTAGGAAAAGTAGCGTTTCACTCAAGCGGTAAAACTAAATTTAAAGGTGGTGGACCGGGTCTGGGCCTGCCCATAGCACGCGGTATCATTGAGGCACACGGGGGTGCCATATGGGTTGAATCACCGGGGCATGATGAAAGCAAATATCCTGGTTCAACATTTCACGTTCTGCTTCCCATCCGTACAGAATCTCACGACCCAAAGCTTGCCAAACTGTTTTATGGGAAATGAAGACTGGTCAATAACCCTTATCCACGACATGCGCTGCATTAATCACACATGTAGAATGGGAAGTGGTTCGTTTTTCTCACCTCTTCGGGGTTAAAATTATATCCAGCCTTAATATGATGGAGTCACCAAAATGTCAAAGAGAACCCCCGAACCGACTGCATCGCCACGTGAACGGACTTTTCTAGTTGGTGTGGAGTTGTACGGACAGGAGCATCTTTTATCACTGGAGGATTCCCTTCTTGAGCTTAGTCTGTTATGTAATACCGCCGGTCTGGAAGTGGTGGGCGAATTGACGCAAAAACTGGATCGACCAAATTCCGAAACATTTATCGGGTCAGGGAAAGTGGAGGAACTCAAGGCTCTCGCAGAAGACTCGCTGGCACAGGTCATCGTCTTCGACAACGAACTCTCCCCACGTCACCAGCGTGAACTCGAAAAACACATCGGTGAGAAGATACGTGTCCTCGATCGGACAGCGGTCATTCTGGATATTTTTGCCCAGCACGCGCATACCAGCGAGGGGCAGTTGCAGGTGAAATTGGCTCAATACGAATATTTTCTTCCGCGCTTAACCGGCCAATGGACACATCTGGCCCGGCAAGCCGGTGGCGGTGGAGGACGTTCAGGATCAGTAGGCGGTGTAGGTTTACGTGGTCCAGGTGAAACTCAACTGGAAGTAGACCGACGTGCCATCCATCATGAGATTGGTCACCTCAAAGATGAGATAGAAAAAGTGCGCGCTCACCGTTCCCGTGCCCGCGCCCAGCGCAAACGCAGCCAAATACCCACTGTAGCACTTGTCGGTTATACAAACGCCGGGAAATCCACTTTGCTAAATCGCTTGGCAGGAGCAAACATTTATACAGCTGATCAATTATTTGCGACTCTAGATCCGACCACCCGTCGGGTCGAACTCTCTGGCGGTTATCAGGCTCTCTTCACTGACACCGTCGGTTTCATTCAAAAGCTTCCCACTACCTTAATAGCCGCTTTCCGGGCAACATTAGAGGAAATCGCCGAATCAGACCTGCTCCTGCATGTTGTAGACATATCCCACCCAAACGCCATGAACCAGGCTGAGGCGGTCGATGAGACCTTGAACGAAATCGAGGCAGAAAACGTTCCAGTGATCACCGTCTTGAACAAAATAGATCGCCTGACGGATCCTGCTGCTGCCCGTGGCATAGTGGAGCAATTTCCTCAAGCCGTCGCTGTATCGGCGCTTACAGGTGAAGGAATTGATAATTTACTTGAGATGCTTCGGAATAATTTATATGAGGCTTTCTCACCCATCCTTGTACGCTTGCCATACAAGCAGGGACAACTTATATCTCTTTTCCATCAACTCGGTCAGGTTGAACGCGTGGAGCAGGAGCGGAAAGGCGTATTGATGCAGGGGCGCATTCCCGGGCGGCTGATGGCTCAATTCAAACCCTGGCAGGTCAAACCCGGAGAAAAAGAAAAGGAAGAAGAAGATGGCTCAATGGTTGAATAAAATAATTGATAAACTTTCCGAGTTCCTCGCCTCGCGCAAGGGTCTCCTTCCAATCATCGGTATGCTTCTGATTGTGGCCAATTTTGGGCTTCAATTTCTCCCGACGGGCTGGGTAAGGGACAGTAATTTACTCCTGCACCTTGGTCTGATCATTGCAATCTTTGGTTTAATGTTAGCCTGGGTTCTATAACTCCACGAATGCCTCCTATCCTCACATATTCCCTGAAACCTACCACAGATAATTCTGATGAATACTACCAGACGATATCAGCTTTCGCGGATGTATGGAATGAAAATCTAAAAAACAAAACCGCGGACATCCTGACCGGGATCCGTGAATATCCACAAAATAAGAGCGAATCAGATCGGTCTGACGAAGAGAGAGCCTTCGAACTCCTTGCACTGGGTGTCTTTCTTCGTGAATATAGTCAGGAAGCACATCGTTTTCCACATTGGTCAAACAAAGTATTAATTCTTTTGGTTTCCGCGCGAAACCGTTGGCCAAAAACCGAAGCACTGAACAAGATACTTACCGGTTGGGTGGATGGGTTGGCAACATTTATGCCCGGTAAGAGAAGCAAGGACGGCAATGACATCCTGGAGTTGATTTCATGGTTGAAAGCCAATGGAGAAAATATAAAAGCTGAACGGTTCAACCAGTGGTACGATTATTTCCATAATAGCTGTAATCCTTCCTTGCGAGACGCTGAAAGGGTTTGCCTAGCCCTGGCAAATGATTTTAACAGGGAAAGTCAGCGGACACTCGGTAAATATACCGAAAGGGTTGAACAATATCTAACCACTGCTGCGCCTTGTCACCACTGGAAGTATGATGCGCCTCTGGTTTCAAAGACAAGATTGGAGTATCATCTCGGTATGCTGGGTAATGAAATTCTCAACAGGGTATATCGCCAACGATTTCTTTTGACCGAACGCAAAGTGGTGATTGTTCCTCCATGCATGAGCGCGCCCACTATAAAGTGTAAAGCCACCGAGACTTATCTTGGGGAGAAATGCAATGCCTGCACGCCATCCTGCCGGGTAAATCAGATAACCAAAATGGGAGAGAAACATGGATTTGATGTTTTTATAATCCCGGACGATGTGAAGGTTTTCAGTTCCGGGAAAGGAATGGGGAAGATTGGGGTGGTAGGGATCTCGTGCGTTTTGACCAACTGGAATGGCGGATGGGAAACTGAGAAGCTGGACATCCCGGCGCAGGGTATTTTGCTCGATTATGTTGGTTGTAAATTTCACTGGGACAAAGCTGGTTTCCCAACTGATACCAACTTTAATAAGATACGCGCCGTTCTAGGAATTTCAAAGAAACCTACAAATATAGGTTAGGCCACTGTCGACAAATATATCGAATAATATCAATAGGAGAAAAACTATGTTATGGATCACCCGTTCTCATGTTCATGTAGATCGTGTTGCCTGCCCCTGGTTGATTACCCGTTTTGTGGATAATAATGCTGAATTTTTATTTGTTCCCAAAAATCAAGTTGAGAAAATTGTCCTCGAGAGAAGCGCCATCCCCTTCGATATCCCGGGGGTCGAGCTAGGTCATCTCGAAGGACGTTGTTCGTTTGAATCCATCATTTACAAATATGAATTAAAAGAACCTGGTTTACTCCGTATGGCAGAGGTTATCCATGCAGCGGATATCTCAGAAGACATAGAAAAAGACCCGCTTGCCCGTGGTTTGGAAGCCATCGCTAGCGGTTATAGCCTTCTTTTCCCTGATGATGAGGAAAATCTGTCCCATCAGTTTGAAGTGTATGACGCTTTATACGCTTGGTGCCGTTTGCAAGTAGCAAAGAAATAGGACCAAGTGCACTCCAAGCGCGACCTTCCACTGCTCTTCACAACCCGCGTTGTGCGCCTGTTTTGTTATGGATTCCTATCCATCGTCTTGGCGCTCTATTTGGCACAGGTGGGATTAAGTGAGGAGCAAATCGGTCTTTTATTTACACTCACACTTGCAGGCGATGCTGGCATCTCACTTTGGCTTACTACATCAGCCGATCGTTTTGGCCGCCGCAGAACCCTGCTTCTCGGTGCGTTTCTCATGATCGGTGCAGGTGTCATTTTCATCATTACCAGAAATCCAATCCTTCTTATGTGTACAGCCATCATCGGCGTTATCAGTCCCAGTGGGAATGAGATTGGACCCTTCCTTTCAGTGGAGCAAGCCGGGCTTACCCAGCTTATTCCAGACCGCCTTCGCACTCAAACCTTCGCCTGGTACAATCTTTCGGGCTCGTTTGCAACCGCCATTGGCGCGCTCACCGGTGGATGGCTGGCTCAATTCTTGCAGGTTACTGGTATAACAGCGTTGAATTCTTATCGCGCCGTTCTGATGGGCTATGCAATTGGCGGGACGGTTCTCGCCATCCTTTTTCTGTTTTTGACTACTGCAGTCGAAGTCCCAAAGAATATCTTCAAACCAGTCACCAAACGCATCCTAGGCCTGCATCAGTCGCGGGATATCGTTTTCCGTTTGAGTAGACTATTCGCCTTGGACGCATTTGCAGGTGGATTGATTGTCCAGAGCATGATGGCTTATTGGTTCTACATCCGCTTCGGTGTATCACCAGGAATCATAGGCAGTATTTTCTTTGGAGCCAACATCCTGGCGGGGATTTCAGCCCTGACAGCCGGATGGCTGGGGAAAAAAATCGGCTTGATCAACACAATGGTTTTCACCCATATTCCATCAAATATTTTATTGATCCTGGTTCCATTCATGCCGTCCTTACCTTTGGCAATCGGTGTGTTACTACTGCGTTTTAGCATTTCTCAAATGGATGTACCTACCCGGCAGTCTTATACCATGGCAGTGGTAGCCGTCGACGAACGTTCTGCTGCTTCGGGAGTAACCTCCATTGCCCGTTCAGTTGGGGCCGCGCTTGCCCCCACACTGACTGGTATATTCCTATCCATCCCTGGGTTGATCAGTGCACCCTTCTTGTTATGTGGCGGATTGAAGATAATCTATGACCTGCTGTTATATCGCAATTTCCGCCAAGTCAAACCACCTGAGGAATAAAAACAATGGATTAATATAAAAAGCCCGGCAAATCAAGCCGGGTCTTTTATATTTCCGTTTTCACATTTAGATTTTTGGTCCCGCAGCAATTATTTCCTTTGGCGTGTCTGATTCGAATTTCTTCATATTATCAATGAATCGAGACGCTAATTGCTTATACTTCTTCCAGTACTCAGTTTCTTTCTGCCACAAACGGGAAGGGTACATCACATCTTCGGGTACATCTAGGCATGTTTTTGGAACTTCGAAGCCGAATATCGGATCTGTATAGTATTCCACTGTATTCAATTTACCATCCAGGACAGCTGTCAGTAAGTTACGGGTGTGTTTTATACTGATGCGCTTCCCCACGCCGTATGGTCCACCTACCCAACCCGTATTGACCAGCCAGCATTTAACATCGTAGCGGTCAATCTTACGGCGTAATAATTCGGCATAATAAGCGGGTTTATGTACCATGAATGGCCCCCCAAAACAGGCGCTGAATGTGATCTCCGGCTCATCGCGGAGACCCACTTCCGTTCCAGCAATTTTGGAAGTGTAACCAGATATGAAATGGTACATGGCCTGCTCAACTGTAAGCCTGGCGATTGGGGGCATAACACCAGAGGCGTCACAAGTCAGGAAAATAATATTCTTTGGATGCCCACCGCGCTTCTCTTGGATGGCATTTTCAATAAAGGTTAAAGGGTAGGCTGCGCGAGTATTTTCAGTCAAAGACGCATCATCCAAGTCAATAAATCGGGTTATTGGATCAAAGGCCACGTTTTCAAGAACAGTCCCAAACCGACGGGTGCAGGCATAAATCTGGGGCTCGGCAGTCGGCGAGAGCTCGATTACTTTGGCATAACATCCATCTTCAAAGTTAAAAACACCATTATCTGACCAGCCATGCTCATCGTCACCAATGAGACCCCGGTTTGGGTCCGCTGAGAGTGTTGTTTTCCCGGTGCCAGATAAACCAAAATAGAGAGCCACATCCCCGTCTTTTCCTGTGTTAGCGGAACAATGCATAGTCATTACACCATCCTGCAATGGAAGCAGATAATTTAACAGGGTAAACACCGATTTCTTTATTTCTCCGCCGTAAGCGGTATTACCGATAATGCATAATTTTTGAGAAAAATTAATCACAATAAATGTCTCGGTAGGCGTTTGATCAATCTGTGGAAATGCTTTAAAACCAGGAGCGGAAATTACGGTGAAATCTGGAGAGAAGCAGCGATACTCTTCCGCTGTCTGGGGTTTGATAAACATATTTCGGGCAAAGAGGCTGTGCCAGGCAGCTTCAGTAATGACCCGAACGGGTAGACGGTAATCAGGGTCCGCACCGCCATAACAATCCTGGACAAAAACATCCCGTCCCTGTAAATAACCTTGAAGCCGTGCGAACAGCTCATCGAATTTATCCGGGCTAAACGGGCGGTTATACTGACCCCACCAAATTTTTTCCTCAGTTGTCGCTTCACGAACCACAAACTTGTCATTAGCTGCCCGTGCAGTGTGTTTTCCTGTATTAACAACAATTGGTCCTTGATGGGTAAGGTTGCCTTCACCGCGAAAGATCACTTCCTCGTAGAGCGCCTCAACAGGCAGGTTCCAATACACTTTACGTAGATTATTCAAGCCAAGATAATCCAAACCATAATCAGCACGAATGGCCGATGCTTGTTCTTCGGTTGGAGTTTTGATATTCAGGATATTATTCACGAGTTAATCTCCATGATTTTATAGTGCAGAAGTAAACAATCACGCGCTATTAATGGTTATAGCCAGTCCCTCACGAGTTTGCGGTCACCAATATAAATTTCACTAGGTGCATTCGGGTCCAGCGCCCATTTCATGCGTTCGATGCCTTCGGTGATCTCCTTCACGGTCCCAGCATAACTGAGGCGAAGATAGCCTTCCATGCCAAATTCCTTACCCGGTACAGTTACAACAAGAGCTTTCTTAAGCAGGAAGCTGGAAAGTTCCACCGAATTCCTAGCAACACTATTTCGGCAATAAGTCTTGAAATCGGGTAATGCATAGAATGTGGCCTGTGGTTTGACACAGAACACATCGGTAAAAGAACGTAACTCTTGCATCAATACATCACGGTTATTCTGAATAGTCAGACGCAGCGACTCAACGATGGATTGCATTCCCGACAATGCACCTTCGGCAGCTGCTTGCATTACTGGGGAAACACAAGTCGTTGTCTGCGATTGAACATTAGTCATAATTTCAACTAGTTTCTTCGGAGCCACCACCCAACCAACGCGGAAACCGGTCATACCATATATTTTTGCTACACCGTTGACAACGATAATCCTGGAGCTTTCCACATCTTTTTGGGTATATTTATACGACGGTGCGGCCACTTTCCCATCAAAAACAAGTTTTTGGTAGATGTCGTCGCAAATCAAATAGATGCCTTTGCATTCGCACATATCTACAATTTTACTGATCAGGTCTTCAGGATAGATCATACCGGATGGGTTATTTGGACTGTTTACAATAATAGCTTTTGTATATGAACCAACTGCTCGTTCAATCTCATCAAAACACGCCACAAATGAACCATCTTCTGGCGTTATGATGACTGGAACGGCTCCAATCATTTTAATCATTTCCGGATAACTCACCCAGTAAGGGGCAAGAACAATAACCTCATCCTGCGGATTGCATAATGTGAAAAGAATGTTGAAAAGTGATTGCTTTGCTCCATCTGAAACAATGATATTCTGCGGTGCCGCCAGCCTGTTGTAATTTTCTTCCGTATATCGAATAATCGCTTTCTTTAACGACGGTGTTCCATCGGTTGGCACATATTTGACATCCCCGCTGCTTAATTTTGCCGCTGAACTTAGAATGGCCGTGATGGGAGTCTTGTTTTTTGGCTCACCAATGCCCAGATGAATCACTGGTTCGCCTTTTTCCCGTAAAAGGCGGGCTTCTTCATTTAATAGAATTGTCGGTGATGCAGGAATCGAGGATGCAACCAGACTCAGACTCATTAGCTACTCCTATATAGGTAAAGAAAATCCTGGTCAATTTATTTTACAATAGACGATGGATACTATCCATTCAACGATGCATGCTGAACACCCCCATTATAATTTAGATGTTCTTCTCCTGCTGCTTCAGGCGTAGGATCATTCCTAAATTTCCGGTTTAAAACGAACGAGCCGTGGATTTCGCGGCTCGGTTCTTATTACTTCTTCTTTTCTGCCTTCTTGACCGCAATAACCTCGCGGTCCTTATAAAAACCACAATTCGGGCATACGATATGTGGAAGGATCATCGTTCCACAATTGGTGCAGGCCACCAGGTTGGCGGCTTCGAGAGCGTCATGGGCGCGACGGCGATCGCGGCGTCCTTTCGATAATTTACGCTTTGGTTGAGGGGGCATACCATACTCCTTTATATGATTCCGATTAAGCGGGCTGATTATATCGGCGAAGCGCACGAGCGTCAAGCCCGTTTTGATGAAGAGCTCCCCTGCTGTAAAAATGCTTCCATAAACTCATCCAAATC
>Ga0209777_10009353_pt1 | contig 10565 bp, 7 predicted proteins | sample FrelakmetHBP12HB_FD_187147 | JGI IMG/M metagenome (GOLD analysis project Ga0209777, IMG submission 187147) | Freshwater lake sediment microbial communities from the University of Notre Dame, USA, for methane emissions studies -HBP12 HB (SPAdes)... | ecosystem: Environmental > Aquatic >... | reverse complement strand
AGCGCGGCTCCAGTAGTAGTTCGCGCCGTTGGCCTGGGTGACCAGGTCGTTCAAGATCTCACGGTCGATCTCGAGAGCAATCTGCTCCGAGAGGATGCTCGTCAGCTCGACCTCTGCGTCCATCGAGTGGTACGCGTTGAGGTCCTGTGCGAGCTCCGGCGACCAACGAGCACGAAGCTTGCGGGTCGTTGCGGTGATCGAGATGGACTCGATCTTGATGTCGATCTCTGGGATCGCCGGCGACGGGGTCACCGAGAAGTCAGACTCGAAGGACGGGATCGTCAACGTTGCGCCAGTGGAATCACCGGCGGTCAGACCGTCAGCGAGCGCCATTGAAACGTTCGCGTAAGCACCGACCGGGCCGACGCCAGCGCCCTGAGCAGCGGCCGTCATCTTGCAGACGAGCTGGATCTGGGAACCGTTGAGCGGTGCATGGGTGAAGATGCTGCTAGCAAGCGTACCACGCTTGTTGAGGCGGCGCAGGTTGAGGAGGCCCGTACCGGACTGGTACGTCTGGTCCCAAGCAACCAGGTTACCGTTGCCGGTGCCAGCTGCGGCTGCGACTGCCGAAGCGCCGAAACCGAACAGTGCGATCTCTTCGACTGCGAGGAGGTCGCCCGACGGGATCGCCGTCAGGATGTCAGACGTGTTCAGGTGAACGAACTGGAGGCTGTACAAGCCCTGCGAAAGGTCGCTGTCGATCTGAGGATCGAAGTTCAGCATGCGAGCGTTGGTACCCGAGAAGTCGGTGGACGTAGCGACGATGCTACCCGAGACGAACGTGCCGGTTGCCGAACTGAACGCACCGATTCGGGTCGAGGGGACGACCGTCACGTTGGTGCTTCCAGAGTGAACCTTGGTGAAACCCACGTTGACGAGGTCGTACATACCACCCGTGGCGAGCGATCCGGACTGGATGCCCTTGCCTGTCGGGTTGTTGTAGATCGACTGTCCGCTGGTGTAGGTCGACTGCGTTGCGCCAGAAGCGAGATCGATGCCTGCGTTTCCACCGACGTTGCTGCCGTAGGTGTAATCGAGGTAGAAGATCAGGCCCGACGGGAGGCTCATCGGCTGGATCGAGACGAGCTCGTTCGCAACCAAACCACCGAAGACTCGACGAACGATCGGGAATGCGATGTTCGAGAAGCCCTGGATCTGACCGCTCGAGGCGACGTTGGCGCCGCCGGTCGACAGGGAGTTAGACTCCTTGAGGACCTGAGCTGCCTGGTTCTCCAGGAGCTGTGCCATCGTCTCGCGCTTGTAGCCATCGAGACCACGAAGCAGGCCGGTGCGGCTCCACTTCTCAACCAATCGAGCGCGTTCTGCGCCGACGTGCCTATCCTTGATGCCGGAGGCGAGCTGTTCCATTGTGAAGAACTTCATTTTGAATCTCCTATTCGCTTTCTTGTAAGTCGTTGACGTTCGAATCCAGCATCAGCGAGTGATGCCTGCAAGCTTCCCCCACCGCTCGGCTTCGTAGCCCTCATTGAGGTTCTGCGTTGTCGAACCTGGGCGGGTTGTCCCAGAGCTTGAACCGATGACCTTGCGATCAGTGTTCTCGCGGATGGTCTTCGAGTTGCCTGCCAACGTGTTGGAGAGGCTCTCGTAAACCAACTTTGCTTCCCGAACCGTCTTCGCGGAATCGAGCTGCTTGATGACCTGAACCTTCTGCTTGGAGGTCAACTGCTCGTTCTGTAGAAGCTTGTTCGTGAAGAGAAGCTTTGCGTTGAGCAGATTCGTTTCTGCCAACTTCTTGCGGAGAGAATCGTCGGCCTTGTTCCCCGCGGGCCGTGCAGTTCCGTTATTCAAACGGGACTCTTGAAGTCTTCGTGACAACACCTTGCTTCGTGAAACCGACTCATTGAATCGCTTTGCAACGAGCGTGTACTCCTTCTTCGCCTCGTTGAAACGCTTTGCGTTTCGCTGAGTGCGGGCCTTCGCTGCTTCCTTCTTCAAGAAGGATGCGCGGCTCTTTGCGCGTTCCTGGAGCTTCTTCTCGAAGCCCAATCGACGAACTGCTTCCGCATGACGATCGGCAGGGTTGCTCTTGTCCTTCGACGGCACCGACGTCTGACTTCCACCGAAGTCATCACGGGTACGCTCGTCACCGATCTGGTCGAGACCTTGCATCTCATCGAGATCGTCCTGCTCGTCCAAATCGTCCTGATCCTGCTCGTCCAGGTCCTCACCGTCATCGGCCTCGCCGAGAGGAAGTGCACCCGGGGATGGGGACTTGTCAACGATCTCTGCGTCCGTGGGCTCGCCGTCAGAAGATCCGCCGCCGAAAGCGTCGAAGTTGTCCGGACCGTTGCCCCACGACTGTGCCTTGGTCTCAGATCCACCGGTGCCGGTGTGATCCTCGCGCAGGCTGCGCATCCTGTTGATCTCACGACGGAGCATGCTCTCATCGATCTCAACGATCGTGTCATCACTCAACCTACGATTGCGACCTTCCATCTGAGTGTCCTCTTCCTGATCTTGATCACCACCGAAATCAAAGTCGAGATCTTGATCGCCACCTTGCTCGTCGCCGGCCATCTCGTCACCACCCTCAAGACCCTCTTCGTCTTCACCGGTGATCAGGTCGACGCCCACGCTGTCAAGATCAACGTCATCTGGCAAACCGGTCAGCTTGAGCGTGACGTCTGCTTCGTTAATCCGTGCCTGCTTGGTTTTCTGTGACATTGTCATTGACTCCTGAAGTTTGTTGAGGCCTTTGAAGTTGGCTTCGAGCACCGCATTGTACGTGCTCTTCTTTGCAGGATCGGTCACCCTCTCCTGCACGTAGTCATACATATTCTCCACATGCGAAATCATCTGGGCGATTTGCTTGTTGAACGTAGGTAATGCACGAACTGCCTTACCTGCGCCTAGAAAGCGACCAACTGTCTCATTGATTTTGTTGATACGAGCGTTAAGCTGCTTGAACGATACAACAGAACGCTTTGAGACGTTGATGACCGGTTTGAGCGCTTCGATCGACTCTAGGTTGATCTCAAACTCTTCCGGCTCTTCAAGCTCGGGCACCTGCTCGCCGAACATCGGAGGCGGTACCGGAACACCTGGTTGAGGCGTGCACAGTGAATCGACATCGAGCGTCACTGTACCGGTGATCGTTCCTGTCACGGGTTGCGATGCTGCACCCGGAAGAGGTTCCATGTTTGGCTCGACTTCAACCTCTTCATCGCCCAACATGTCGGGTGCAGTCGGAGGAGTGAACCCTGTGTCAGGAGACTCAGGCTCAACATCAAGCTCGTCTTCATCAGGCTCACCCATAAGCGCGTCATCGATGAACTCGCGAATTCGAGGAGTCACTGCTTCGAGGATCGCACGCTTAGCATTGTCCTCGGCCACTTCTTTGACCTTCTTGACATCTGCTAGCGCTTCTTCGAACAATTGCTTAGTCATGCTTTCTCCACGAACCTGAGATTAGGTATCATCATCCTTTCGAAACGAACGTCACTTCATCAACCACCAGAGGAACCCAGCGTTGTTTTGCTGCCGATCTTGTTGTTTGATGCCACTGCGGGGCCTTCTGACACAGGGTTCTCAATGTTCCTGTACGAAGGATCGCTGTTTGTCGCAAAACCGCTCGTCGAAGCAGATCCGTCAGTGGGCGCCGAGAACGGCTGCTCAATGTCAGAGATGCTGATCTGCGGGTCGACGGTCTTGTCAGTGCCGCCCGTCAAACCCGGTCCTGGCGATGTGATGTCAGGGATGTAGGGATTTGCAGGATCACCTGGGTTTGTCCACTTCACAGTTGACACATCCGGAGGAGCGTTGGGCGCTTGCAACAATGAACCTGCAAACGTCATGTCAACACCGTTCGGGAACATGTTGGGATCACCCTGCTGGATGCCCTTGGACGGTTGCAGACCGCTCTGTCCCTGAGCGTTGGGATCAGCAGTCGCCCAAGCTTGCACCATCACCTGAGCGTCTTGCTCCTTGATGGGAGCACCGTTGCTGGTGAATGGATCACGCCCGGGACCACCGAACAGCTTCGCCAACAAGGTGTGCGCTGCGTTGGCTGCGCCGACGTACGTTGTGTATCTTCCTAGCAGACCCATCTTGACCTCTCAGTTCTTCAGACTACCCGAGCGATGACGAGCTTCTTGGCACCCTTGTTGAGGGCTTCACGGATCTTCGTCAATCGCTTCGTGAGCCTGTGCTCCTCGATCTTGAGAGCCTTCATGTAGTCCATATGCTCGTCGAGCGAATCGGACTCCTTGATCTTGTTCGCCTTTTGGAAGTTGATGTGCTGTTCAGTGTTCGAATCATCTCCGAACTCGTCAGCATCAACTTCCTTCGTCTTGCCGGGAACCTTCTCAACGTCTTCGACGTCTCCGAATCCCTTTTTGACTTCCTCTTCCACGATCGACTTGAGCAGTTGGGGGGTCAATCGGACGGTCTTCTTAGCTGGCTTCATTGCTGTTCATCTCCTGTGATGGTGTGCTACGTCTAAATAGCATCTCGTCGACGAGATTACGCAGTTTTCTTAGCAACGTCCATGAAGGCAAGGTCCGCCCACCTGGCTGATCCATCACCGAAGACCTCGTCAGGATTACCGACGAATTGCTCTTGTTGAGCGGTCGCGTGTTGCCCGCCCGGGCGCATGCTCGTTCCTTCCATCGGTGTGCCCATGCTGTCACCATGACCCAATTGTGAAGGTAGGGTCGTCATCGCTGTGTCGGCAAGCATGTCTGCTAGGACTGGGTTGCCACCTGCACCTTCTTTGATAGCGTTCCTCAACGCATCAGTGGGACCTCGCTTGCTGATGGGCGAATCAAGCTTCGGATCAAACGTCGGACGATTGCTTCGTGCTCGTTGCTCAGCGACCTGCCTGGGCATGCTTGGAGCTTGCACAGACCTGAATCCCTCATTGAGGATCTCGATCAAGCACTCCTTGACGATCGATTTCAACTCTGACCTTGACATTTTCATGTGCTCCTACCCAGATCTTTCATGTGCACGGTGAACCCATGAAATCATTGTACACAACGTTGACGCTTGTTGAATTGGCAACATCACCTAATCATCCTTCAAACGCCAGAGCCTTAGCAAGGAACACTCACCAGGACACAGGAATATTCATGATGGCACGATTGATGGATTCCTTGTTCAATTGCATCAATTTTAGGATCTGTCATGTTCGCTTTGTAACTTCAGACTCAAGTAAAAGCGTCTAAGTAGTTGATGTCTAAGCGCATCATCCAACGCCCGGCCAAGCACTTCCGTCTGGGAAGCTTCCTGTGAGCAGCGGCATGTCGCGAGCACCGATCGTAGTGAGACCTGCCATGAGGCTGAACGCTGACGGACCACTCTCTCCTTGGATCCATAGCGACTTGATACGAATCTCAAACGTTGCAGATTGACTTCCACTCAGAATGTACTTGTTGCCAGAGCTCACAACTCCGTTGTACGTGAATCCGAAGCTCAATGTGTTCGCACCGGTGTTCGAAACAGTGAAGAAGCGAGTGACCTTTGGGAAATCAAATCGCAACGGTGCTGAGCTTCCCGACGGGGCGACCGACGACGTCACCCACGGCAACGCTGAAGACTGAAATTCTGCTGCGTAACCGATTCCACCTTTAGGGTTGTCCAACGGCATGTATCACCTCACGTCCTTGTATGATAGGATTTCGTTCAGGATCCTGTCAATCCTGTCTGTACGATTGAAAACATGTCGAAGCTCTGCCTGTTCGATCATCTTCCCCTCAGGGATCATGAACGCCCCAGGAGTGCTCGGTTCTGACACCATGTCCCAACAGATCAATTGGAAGTCATCCTGAACTACGTAGTACTCACCTTGCTTTCGGGTCGAGCCCACTCCACGTGACGAAATGCCTAGCTTGACACCTGATTCAACTAACCCTTGAAGAGCAGCTCCGGAGGGAACCTTACCCAACACTTCGATGGTTCCGATCACGGTTCCATTTTCGATGTAAGCTTCCCTGACAATGTGCGAGACGTTCTTCAGGTTGACGACGGAAGAATCAGGATGATCGAGTTCACCAAGAGCACGATTCTCAAGGATGAACTTCTGGTAGTTCCTCACTTCACGCTCAAGGACGGAAAGCGGGTAGATTCGTCCGTTCTGGTTGAGGGTGTCTGCCTTCTGCAAGATTCCCTTCATCATGACCTTCTTGGTCGCAGGGATCTCAACCCGATTGCCCTTGGCATCCTCAGTGATCGTTGCAGGCACCTCTTGCGTGGTGACCTTGCAATCGAAGATGTCGTACGTCTCTAAGCGCCGAAGCTTTGTGATGTCAGTCATGGTTCCTCCGTGGTGAGCTCTGCATTGAGCTTAGCGTACAACATGAAACGTGTCACGACATCGTCATCAACAACGTCGAGCGTCTCTCTTTCAATGCGTTCCTTCGCCTCAACCATCTTGTTGTTGACGTACTCATTGTCAGAGTTGCTACGCATGAACTCGTTGATCTCGCCCAACAGACGATCCTTGACCTCAACAAGCTTCTTCTTGATTGACTCAGGATCATCGTTGGCCGTGGCAAACGCGTAAGCCTTGATGAGGTTACGTTGCTGATCAGAGAACATGCCAGCGTACCTCTCGTTGAGCTTCTTCATCATCACTTTCATCAGCAAACGACTGGAGCCTGGACTCTCTTCTGCGATGAAGGAGTTGGACGCTTCCGTCTTTTCAGTCACCAACCAACGAAGCAACTGATCTTCGTACCTCGCCATTCGTCCGATGTCACGATCGTTAGAACGCCAATCGTTCAACAACGTTTGAATGGTAGCGTAGATGCGGTACTCATTGACTTGTTGGTCGTAAAAGTCATCATCATTGATCGCATGATTGATCGTGCTGATCAATAAAGACTTTTCACGCTCAAGTTCCTTCACGTTGTACGCTCGGGCTGCGGCCTTCGCCTCCTGGATTATTGACGCAGCGACCGCTTCACAAGAAACAGTCGTACGAACAAGGGAATTGATCAATCGATACTCTCTGTGAAGCTCTGTGCCCTTTCTGAAGTGTCGCTTGATGACCTTCAATGAAAGTGCTGAGCGCTTCTTGTCACCGTCAACCAGCGCCTTTGAGATCGACTGAATGAGGAACTCATAGAGCAGACCCGCATTGCGTTTCTTGTTGTGATTGTTGCTCATTCGTCATCCTCATTGTTGTCTTCGTCGGACGATATAACTACATCGTTCTCGTTGAGCTGTTGGCTTGTCTGTGAAACTCTATCGATCAGATCAAGGTTGATCTGGCCACGATCAATCTCATCCTGCACGTCCTTACCTTCAGCCAGAACGTTTGAGCTTGATGAAGCAGCACGGTTCATCTTCAGGCTGATGCTCATGTTGTGAAGCGTTGACATCATGTTTGATGTCAAGCGAGATGAAGAACGTGGTAGAACTGCCTCGCCGAAAGGATTGTTGACTACTGACTTGATCCAATCATTATCGTAAGGATCTTCCATCGCGTGGTTCGAGTTCCCCGTCATCTTCACGAAATCAGGGGTGTGAGTCTTGCTAGCGCCGTGCGTCCTTCGTCGAGAACGATTGTACAACACCTTGTCGAGCTGCGATTGCACGTTCACGGGCTTGTCATCGATCTCACCCAACTTGAGCGCGAAAGATTCATCATCATCATTGTCTTCTTCGCTTGTGATGAGCTGCAAACCTGGTGTCACCTCTTCCTCAGGTTCTTCACCAGCGTTTTCCTCTGGAGGGGTTTCAGCAGGTTCTTCACCACCCGCTTCGCCACCCTCGGCCGCGCCGAACAAATCCTCTACGCCACCTTCACCACCTTCACCCGCTTCGCCACCTGTTGACGCCTCGATAGCGGCATCAACAAGCTTCTCCTTCAACCTCTGGTCGTCCATCTGCTTGATCTGTTCATCGTTCAAGCCCCAGATCTCCTTACGAATGAACAGCTTGCTTCCCATCCCTTCGGGAGCAGAACCAGCGATCTCGAACTTCGCTCGCCACAGCTCAAGCTTCTGCTGTTGGGCAACCGTCGACGGGTTGCTGAGACGAAGCGTGAAATCCTGCAGATCTTCATTGTCGTAACCGTGAGCGTACAGGTGAATGATCGCGAGCTTGTTGAGCTCTGCCATCATCGTCTTCTGGATCACGTTGATGGTACGAGAGAAACGAATGTCCTCCTGCGCCAGGGTTGCCTTCGAGCTAAGCATCTCATCGTAGCCCAAGTAAGCCCGAGGGATCTTCAAGGCTGCGAACAACTTCTTCTGAATGTACGCTACGTCCTCAACGGCTGCTGTGTTCTGTCCACCTGCGAGAGTGTCGATCTTCGTACCTGACTCACCACCTCGAACTGGGATGAAGTAATCCTCTTCGACCGACATCGGATTGTACCTGATGTCGACCCTACCAGTCTGACGGTCGATGACCGGAGTCGTCCTCATCTGCTGACGTTGCTGTTCAACGTACTGAGGTACTTCATGAGGAGGAATGTTCGCTACGTCAATGTAGAACACACGACGTTCTGGTGCGCGGACAACACGGTACACCAACATCGCATCTTCAATCAAGATCAGCTGTCGCCAGATGCGACGTGCTGGTTCGATGATCGAAGATCCGTAAGGCAAGAACATGTCATTGCCCAACAATCTGAAGTGCGTAACTTCCCAATTCTCTAACGTCCTGTTACCCAACGTGACCCAGCGGTAGCGGACCGCGAATGGATCATCACGATCGTAGTTCTCTTCACGCTCAACCTCATTGACAGGGATCGGGAAAGCGTTGATGACACCGTACTCCGGTGACACGTCATTGTAAAGAAAAAAATCTCCGTACTTACAGTTTTCGAGGCAAATTCCTGTATCATGTTGAACGGTTGCGCCATTGGTCGTAACCTGATTGGTTACCGCCATGAAGCGATGCCGATCATGCTCGCCCTCCGGTCCCAACACCTCCATACAGTAAACGTCATCTGTCTCGGTGAGCTTCTCCACACGTGCAACCTTGTGGTTCTTGTATGTGGATTTCGTTGACGGATAGACATCCCTCATCGCCGGAACGACGCCGGTCATCTTCTGGCTCTTCTTCTCAGCACGTTGGAACCAAGAGGTCGCTGCGATGACAGGAAGCCTGTCCTTGACGAGTTCAAGGTAGGACACGATGCCTGCCTTTTGCAGCAGGTTCTCGAACCCAGCGTGGGAGTTGAAAGGCTTCGTCAGGTCGCGCTTGGTGCCCTCATTGATGGCCTTGAAGTAACCCATGAAGGCTTCATCGGACTTCAACTGGTTCCCCAACACCTTCGGACTGACGTACTTTCCGTGGGTCTCGAGGGCCTCGACGACCAGATCAATGCAGCGCTGATCGAACTTGATGGCCATCTTTGCCTGTGCCTTGGAACGACGGCTGTCATCTGCCCACATCTCCTTCTTGAGACGGCTGCGTTTCTCGTTGTCCTGCTTCGCCTGAGGAGACGTGTTATAGTCGTCCCATGACGCCTTCATCAAGCCAGCGTCCTGAAGCTTCTTGAGTTGCTCCTTCGCCAGCATGCGGTGTTCATCAGAACGCAACCACCTATCGATGCCTGCCATCCTCTTCGCGGTCACCTCGGGACTGTGCAAGATCTCGATCGCTAGCTGACGATGGAGCTCCATGTGCTCTTTCTCGTCCATGCGCACGAGGTTCTGTGGATCATTGTTGCGTTTATCGAAATCGCGATGGTGGGTGACTAGCCAACGTCCGTTCTTAAGCGTGCCTTTCTCAAGCACCTCTGTAACACGACGATGAGTGTAAACGTAACGACCTGAGGCGGCGTCATACACCTCTTCGTAGCCCTCCATTGCTGCGCCTTCAGCACGCTTGCTTGTCTTCCGATAGAAGGGCATTAAGCTGGTTTCTGGCGCTAGGTGTTGCGCTTCTACGCTTGACCCATCGCGCAATGTGAAACGATGGTCAGGCGTGCAGTCCACGTAGGTGCCATCGTCCAGCCAGACCCTGACGAGCTCGCTATCCTTCCGGGTCAGACCGCACCAAGCGACCTTGCCCGGCACCGTCCGAAGCGTGCCGTCCTGGACGCTGTAGACCCAGTTCTCCTTGCCTTTTTCGTGCTCCCGCGCTAACTGTTCGATGGTGATGTTCCTGCCATCGAGCAAGGGGATGACGCTGTCTTTTCGGACGGGCAGGTTACGTGCCCACGAACGAAGGTTGAACTCAACGTTCAGGATGTTGTAGAAGAGGTCCTCAAGTAGCTCACGGATCTTCTCATTGTCAGAGTAGATGTGAACGATGCGACCCTTTTCATCCTGAGCGCATGTTTCGTCTGCGTAAATGTCAAGGGCTGCTGCGATCTCAGGTGTATTGTGCGAAATGACGCTGTCAGTGGCAAAGTTCTTGTAGCCATCTACCGTGAGATCATAGAGCGGCATCTCGCCCACGTACTCGATGCTAGCAACCTTACAGTTCTGGTACGACGCAGCGAAAGCTGACCACGTCTTGTGACCCGCCTGCTTGACACGATTAACGACCTTGGTATCAGACGTCTCAAGCTTCGATGCCAGCTGTTTGGCTGACATCCCTGGGACGAACGCCTTGCACACGCTCTCGAATGTCAGGCCGTGGTC
>Ga0209777_10009352_pt1 | contig 10566 bp, 4 predicted proteins | sample FrelakmetHBP12HB_FD_187147 | JGI IMG/M metagenome (GOLD analysis project Ga0209777, IMG submission 187147) | Freshwater lake sediment microbial communities from the University of Notre Dame, USA, for methane emissions studies -HBP12 HB (SPAdes)... | ecosystem: Environmental > Aquatic >... | reverse complement strand
AAACACAACGGCGCTCCAGGGTGGCAGACAATCTGGCTGGGCTGGCAAACCCTGCGGCTCCTGCTAGAGGGTCTGCGACTGGCCCAGAAATGTGTACAATGACAAGGGCTGAACACCGGCGGCAACCTCCGGGCGGTCTGGTTCAACGGCAAGAGTATCTTCAAGGCCGGCGAGTGGAACGGATACCACGCCGGGACCGAACGCATCGCCGTGGGTGTCGTGGCCGGCAAGAACCAGATCGTGATCGAGACCGGCTCGCAGTTCGCTCTGAACATCACTCCGGACCTGTTGTGGTGAGAGTACCTTTCAGGCTTTCCTACTCAGTGTTCCAGCTAATCTTCTCATAGGCGGGATAAACCGCACTCGTGCCGTCTTCGAAATGCCAGACGGCATCGGACCACGTCCAGGGGCGGACCTTTATCTTCACGCTTTCCTGTTCCGTCGAACGCGTGCCAGCGCCAGCCACGGGCGATTCACCCACCTTGGCCGCCACCTCCACGGGGTCAAGCTGCCGGAGGTCCTGCAGTTCGATCCACTCCGGGGCACGGTGCGACTCGTAGAACTTCCTGGCGTAGCGGCGCACGGCCGGCGTGCCCGATTCCTCGCGGTTCGAGTTGTAGAGCTGATACAGGCGGTGAGTCTGCTCGGGGCCCTGCAGGGCCTTGCCACAACCGATGAACCAGCCCATGTGGAACATCCAAGGGCAGTACTCGTCGGCTGGGCCGCCGGCTGCGACGTTGCCGCCCTTCCAGCCCACAGTACACTCCCCGAAAATGCGGAGCCCCAGGAACTCAAGGGTCCGCCAGAAGCGCCACCAATAAGGCTGGGCCGCCACGGCGCCAGTGGCTTTGCCAAGGTGCAGCGGCGTATAATCCACGCCCTGCATGCCGCCGAAACCGCCGTCCACCAGCACGCGTTCATAGCCGAGTTTGGCTGTCATGTTCATTGCGGGCCAGATGACGCGATTCCACCAGTCGCCAGCGAGGCTCATCGGAATCCATTGGTAGCTGGTTTCGTAAGGGAACGAGCCGTCGCGGCGCAGTCGTGCCCACTTGGGGTTTTCGCGAAAGAGCGGGATGCCGCGGCGTTGCAGCAATTCGGTTACGTCGGGGTAAGAGGCATTCGCGTAGCCGTAGTAAATCCTTGCAGTGGGAATCCGCTCGCTGAGCGCTGCGGGCAGGCTGGTCTTCACGAATTCCGGCCTGAACCAGAGGCCCGGATGGTAGCCGGCTTGCTTAATCAGCCCGCACATGGCCTTCAGATGCGGGTTGCAGTCGTGGTTCTCATCCAGGCGGTAGGCGTCGTCAACCGTATAAGGCACGGCCTGCCAGGTGTCGTGGTACATCGCCAGCACGTCAACCGCCTTGCCCTTCAGTTGCTCGATTTGTTTGCGCGCGAACTCCTCCGGCCCCCCCGCGGGTTTGATCTGCCAGTGCGGCGCAACCATGGCCACCGCCCCCAGTTCCGACTGCACGCCCATGCGCCGCGAGACATCTCCATACACTTCGAAGCGCGCATTGATGAAGCGTTGCGGCAGGGGTTGATCCGTTTCGCCTGAGTACAGGTACTCGACAGTGTCCACGGCGGTCCGCTTTCCCGCGAGCGCCATGTCCCACGCCAGGTTCGGCCACACGCCATCCGCGCCTTGCTCGATATAGCTCGAGGAGTTGTTGGCGCAGTGGTAGTACAGGCTGCGGGCCGTGATTGTCAGGCTCCCTTTGCCCCAATCGTAGAAGATCAAGGGGCTGGCCTGGAGGCAATCGTGGTCGGGGTGATAGCCGTATCCCCGCCGCGGCGGCTTGGGCGACTGAAAGATCACCTGGCAGTTCTTCTCGCCCGAGAAATCAACGATCTCATGGCCAGGCTCGCGAAAGCCGGTGCTGTAGCTGACCACGCCTTTGCGGGTGCCGTTCGGCCCGAAGCCGTTGTTGAGCATCACCTGGTAGCCGTGCTTGAAGGCGCTGAGCATCTCAACCTCAACCAGCCGTGCGAGGCCGTGATACTTCGTCCCGTGACGATCGCGCTCGAGCGGCCACCAAGTCTCCCAAACCAGCACATAATTCCAGGACCTGTAGCCCAGCGCGGTCATTGGCATCCAGTAGTGGAACGTCACGCGGTCGCCGTCAATCGTGGGCGCAAACCACTCCGGCCGCGCATCATTGCTCCGAACGGCATCCAGCCGCTGCGTCATCGGCTCGGTGAGCCAAGCGTGCTTCGTCCCGGCCTGCGCGTCGCCGCTGTCATGGGTCGCGGGGCCGCCCTGGGGCGGGAGCGGCGCTTCCACGCTCTCCGGGAAAAACGGCTGCCCGTGGCGGACGCCTTCAGGCGAGATCACGGTCGGCAGTCCGCGCTCGTCGAACTTGCCGATGTCCAGACCGTTGCCGAAGGTTAAGGGATAGAGCAGGTGGGTGCCGTCGTGGGACTTCCAGTCAACTGGCCGATAGTTGTCGTAGGTCAACTCCTGGCCATCGGGAAAGACAACCTTGACCGCCTGTGGACCGTAGGCGATTTCCTTGAACGGGCCAAACGAAGAAGTGTCGCCCTTCTTGGGGTCCTTGCCTGTAAGTTGGCTGGCCTTCAGCGGCACCAACTTTGCCACACCGGTGGCGCGCGGCGTTACCGTCACGGTGTTGCTCGGAGGGGTCGCCTGGCCATCCTTGAGCACGCCCACGACAGCAAAATTATAGGGCGTGCCGTTGGTCAGGTCGCGGACCACGAAAGCCGGCTCTGTGAGCAGCTCTTTGCTTAGATCGGCCTTGGCCGGTCTGGTCTGCATGACCTTCCAGCCGACGACCCGGTCGTCCTCCAACTGAAGGTTCCAGCGGAGATACGCTTTGGCTTCGCCGGCGTCGGCGGTCAGGGCGGTCGGTCCCAACACTGGCAACGGCGGAAGACTCACCTTATCCTCCTCGGCCTCGGTCTCCGCGCCTGCACAGAAGACTACGGAATGGAGGCCCCAGATTAGAGCGGCCAGAACGACGACCCGGCAATTCATGCGCATCTATCGGTTCCTCCTATGGTTTGAGTGCAGCGAGGATTGCGTCCACAGCGTTCTCGGCGTCGCGACCGTTGGCGGCAATGTGCAGTTTGCGGCGGACCAACGGGAAACGCGGCTCGACCGGTCGGAGTGCGTAACTGTTGTTCCAGGCGAAGGGCTGAGACCCCTTCTCGTCAATCAGGGCGTACTTGCGCGACAGAGCTACGACCGCCCGGCCCGGCCCCGGCCAGGCATAAGTCGCCGTGAAAGGGAGGTGAGCGCCGTAGGCAAGTCCCCAGTATGCTCCGTGCATGGCCATGTCATTGTTCGTCCACTCGTCGCCGATCAGCACGGCCGCCTTTTCGAACCCTTTGAGCGGCGTGTCGAGCTTCTCGGGCACCGGAAGGCACTGCTCGGCCACCTCCACCTCGAGGTTGAAGCGTTCCTTGAGCGCTGCGGCCAATCTCTCCGCGACAGCCTTGTTGGCCGCTTGTCCGTAGCTGATCACCACCGGCTGTTTTGCCACAGGCTGCTTGCTGCCCGCCGCAGCAGGTGGTGCCGCGAGTTCGGCGGCCCACTCACGCATTTCGGAGGCAGGCGTCAGCATGGCCACCTGCGGTGGGGGTGTGCCTCCAGACAGCTCCTTGCAGCGGGCCAGGGCCTGCTCTTTCGTGCGTCCGGGGAATGCTGCCGGGGCAAACAGCTCCACCGCCGGCGTCTCGCTCACGGCCAGCATCATCACGTGTCCGCTGGGCACCTGAACAGTAAAGCTGACTCCCAGTGCGTCGCTCTGAAAGCCAACCGGGACATCGCGGCCCACGTCCCACAAAGCGGCAATTTTAGGATTATTGATGCGGCAGTGATAGGTATGCCGCATCAGGAACATGTTGACCGTGGCCCGCGGCCCAAGGTAGTGGACCTCGCGGGTCGAAATGCCCAGGTATTCGGTGGCCAGGCCCTCGCGACGCCTGGGAAAGAAACGGATAGCAAAGTCCGGCGACTCACGCTCCACCTCGATCTCATGGCCAGGGCGAGGATCGCCGACAGTGCGCGCATAGTACGGGTGCGCCGGATCGTCGGACAGTCCCTTGGGTGTGTGGAGATCAGGGGCCACCGCTTCATTGCCCTGGAACCGCCCGACCTCTGCAAACTCGACTTCGTAGTCCGGTCGGAAGCCCAGGTCGTTCACCAGGAACTTGCGCAGCCAGGCCACGCGCGCCACCAGTTGCGGCTCGCGCACGAACCACACGTAAGTCCGCTGGAAGCCGATGCTCGTCCGCTCGCACTCGACCAACTCCTGGCCGAAGGGATAACCGAGCGTTACCGCGCGGCCCTTGCCGTGCGGGTTGAGAACAATAGCCGGCTTCCCGCCGGTGTACCGCGCGAGCACCTTGGCTGGGGCGTCAGTGGGCGCGAGTGCCTCGAACTCCGGATGGCGCAAGGTGCTCTCCGCCCAGCGGCCGCTGTAATGCCCATGGGGAATGGTGACTGACAGGGGCGTGCCCGCGATTGCTTCGCTGACCAGGCCGTCTGGCCTCGCGCCGAGAACTTTGCTCAATGCTGAGTCGGCCCGTGGGCGGCCATAGGGATCGAGCTGGCCCGGGATATTCGAGGCGACCAACAATCCGCCGGCGGCGACCCACTTCTCGATCTCCGCGGCGACTTTTGTCTCCATCGCGCGGACCTCCGGCAGGATCAGCACTTCGAGCCCCAGGCCGGGCAGTCCGCCCTCGGCTACGATATGCTCGTCAACCCGCGTGTACGGGAGCTTGGCGGCGTGCAAGGCCCAGTCCCAGCCCATGTACGGGTAGTAACTGGCGCCGTCGAGAAGGTCCAGCGTCGCTCGCGGCAACAGCAGGCCGAGCCTCTGCGGCCGCGGCGCGGTGTTGGCCACCGTCGGCCCAAGCTGATACAGCAGGCGATTGGTCAGCCAGTGATTGGTCACCGAGTGCCAGCCAAGCTGGTAGTCGAGATATCCGTGCGCGACCCAATGGTAGAAGTACCGCGTGAGGTTGCCCGGATCGCGGAAGTTGAGCCACAGGTAATCGCGGAAGAGGCTTTCGAGGGAATCGCTGGGGCGCGTGCCGAAACCCGGAGGCCCAACGCTGCGGAGCATGAAGGGCTGCGTGGCGTTGTTGGCGCCCGTGCCGGAAAATTGGGCGTAGTCATCCGCCAGGAATCCGCCCCACTTCCGCTCTCCCTTGCCCTGCACGCCATCGTGGTCGCCGACCTGCCACATTTCGGCGATGACCAGTTTGTCGGGAAACGCCGCCTCAACCAGGCGTCGTTTGAGCGCCAGGTATTCGCGCACCCAAGCCCGTCTGAAGTGCAGGTAGTCCGTTTTCAGGACCGGCTGGTAGTCTTTCGGCAGGCGGGACTGGTAACCGTCCTGAAAATCGTCTCCGAACTTCTCGCGGATGACGCGCAGCGTCTGGGCACGGACGAACTGGGCATCCGGCGAGGAAGGCTTCTCGGGTTTGTACCTGGCCAGGAGGAAGTTGAGCCAATCGTTGCCCGGAGGTTTGCTCTGCTGGAACTCCTTCCAGTCGGCGGCCAGGCCCTGGGCAACTGCTTTCCCGCCGTCGAGGCGGATCTCGTCGAACGCTTTATAGTCGGTGCCGGCGGCCTTGTTGAACTCGGCGATATTCCTGTACCTGGAGGCCAAGTGTTTGCGCCAACGCGAAAGGAGAAACTCATCCCAGTCCGCTGCCGTTTGCTGAGGCACCGCGCGAAACGGAATCTGCACCGCCTTGAACGACTGGAACTTCGTTCCTGCCGCGCGGTTCAGTAGGACGACTTTGTCGTAGCGCTCTTTGAGGAACTTCTGCCAGCGGGCGCGGGTCAGGTCGGAGTAGTCTATATTCTCCGGCAATTCGGCCGAGTCGCCCATTTCCAGATGGAGCGCGGCAACTGTCTCGTAGAGGTCCTGCGACTTCAGGTGCTCGGCCAGCGCACGCAGGTACTTGCCGTAGGCTTTGGCAGTGTCCTGATCGAACAACTGCACGCCGCCTTGCGGGCGGAGCGTGCTGTCGTCATCGCGCGCCAGCAGCGAGGCCCGCCGGTCCTGGCTGAGGTCCTTGGGCAGCGAAGGGTTGTACCCGTGCGGCGTCAGCAGCCACTGGCTGGCGCGCAGAGTATTCTGCCGCGCTTCGGCAATCTTCTCCTCCGTGCAGGATTCGAGCAGCGTAGGCAGTTCCAGGAGCAGTTTGCCCCCGCGGTCGCGCACCATCCGGACAATGCGGTCGAAGTTCGTCCAGTCGTATTGCCCTTTGGCCGGACAATTGTAGCCCCATGCGCCGAGGGGCGACTCGCTGGTGAAGAAAACATCACCCGCCGAATGCAGCTTGGTTACCAGATACCCTGGCCCGAGCGACAGGTGGTGGTTCCACCACTCGGGATAAGACCCGGGAAACGGTTCAAGCGGCAGGCGGACGCCGGTGAGTGGACCGGCCTTGCGCCAAGCCTCTCGCTGCGCGTCTGGCCAGGGCATGGGCTCAATCCGCCGGGCGGCTATCCCGCGCTCCCGCGCCAGTGCCCTGAGCTGCGTTTCGAGCCGGTCCTTTAGCGCGCGTGTCTCGTCCGCATAGGTGCTGGCTTCTTTGGCGGCCAGCGCCAACTCGTTGCGCCAGAACTTCAAGTCGGCCAGCAGTTGCGGCTCATCCTGTGGATTGCGCGCATCCCGCAAGAGCCGCACGCTGTTTATGCCATCGTCTACGCACTTGACGCGCTCGTACAGGGCCGCACCGTGCCGCAGGATCGCCTCGGACGGTTCCTGCGAGTCGTCTTTCGTCCACGGGCGCAGGTAGCCGCTCAGCGCGCGGCAGGCCAAGGCATCGTCCCACGCCGCTCCCAACGCCAGCCGTAGCGACTCACTGTCCTGCACCAGGGCGGTCACCTCCTGGTTATGATACTCTGGCAGGACATCGGCGATATCCTGGCCGCTGGATCTTGAAGCCGCGACGAGGAGGCAAATTACCGATATCAGCACCGTGGATAGCAGCCGCCTCATGGCACAGTACCCTCAAAAGGAGCGGACCACTGAACTCTCGGTCGTGGCGGCATATCCTACCCCAAGGTTCCTGCTTTCCCAGCATGAACGGCATGCTGCCCTTGATCCTGTCCCAACTTGCGCCCAGATGCCGCGCGACGTCCTTATACCGTGCAGATGCGGCAAAGTTCAAGGGCGTAGCGCTCAAACCCCTTAACTTGAGTGCGCCGCTTGTCAGCCAAATCCACCTCCACTTGGCGCAAGGCTGCGCACTTCTGGCACTCCACCCCTTGCACCGGCAGGACGATCCAGGCGGGCATGCAACCGATCAACACACTCCTGAAACGACGCTCAATGGCACCGCGCCAGATTGCCTGCCATGCGCCTTGAGCCAACCCTTGACTGTCTGAATGGGGTAACGTTGGCGAGCGTGCCGGGCGAACTTGCAGTCGCGCGTGATCCAGCGCTGGATCGCGTTGTCGGTCTTCTTGTTTTTCATGTCGTCCTCCATTGGAACCCAATGGAGGATTACGCCGAGAGGCAGGGAGAATCCTGCATGGCCGCTGCGCGAACATTTTTATATTCGTTTCCCGCGCCGCGCGCTCCAATCCAAAATCCAGAATCCAAATTCGGAAGTGCCTCGCCAGGCTGTTTCCCGCTGTCCCTGCGCGTCCCAAACGCCCCTGGCCCTGTTCCGAGGCCGCTGGAGGCCCCGCTGCCCTGCTGCCGCGCTGGAGGCCGGGGAACGTAGTCGGTCACCGTCATTCGTTACGACGCAAGCAAACAACGAGTAGACTGTCCCTGAATTCGCTGAATTCGTCATTTACCCCATTTACCCGTTATCGCAACAAGCGGATGAAAAGGTACGGCGTGTTCTTGTTCAGGTCGGGATAAATCCTGCCATTGCCCTGGTTGTCCATTACCTCAATCAGGTACATGAAATCCCAGGTGGGCACGACGTGCTCGGCCGGGACCACGGCCTGGTAGCGATCCTTCTCGCCGGTGGGGAGCATCGGCAGTATCTGGTAGTCCTGGTGTTGGTTGACGCTGCGGTAGCGAAGCCGGACCCACTTCACGCCGGATGGATCGCGCACCTCCGCGGTGATCGTCAGCGCTTGGCCCGCTGGCGCGCGCGTGACCGGTTGGTGGATCACCACTGGCGGCTCATGGTCCCCAGCGCCGGTCAGCGCCACGTATCGTGGCGCGGCCTTGGTCGCGCCCGCGGGACGGAAGTCCTGCCGCTGGCGCTCCAGGACTCCCAGGCCTTTCTCGAGCGCCGCCAATTCATCTCTCCAGTGGCCGCACAGCCCCGCGCTGCGGACGCCCATCATCAGATCGTCCGCATAGACGTCACCGGCGGCGGCAACCAGTTGGCGCCACGCTTCGATGGCGCTGCGTTCATATGCGATGGCATCGTCGAGCGCGTTCACGTCTTTCGTGCGCTCGAACAATCGGTAGCTCACTGCCGCGGGGATTCTCCGCGCATGGAAGAGCGCCAGGTTGGCCAGAATCTTCAGGTCCACGATATTGGAGCCGAATTCCTTATTGCCGTGGTTGCCGATGCGCTTCTCCGCCTCCGCCACGTGCGCGGCGATATCCGCGGCAGCCTGAGCAAACCACCCGCTGGTCTCAGGCGGCCGGATTTTCGCAGTCTCGTGGCCCTCAATAAGGTTCTGCGCCTCCTCGTCGAAATTCGCAAACTGCTGGACGTCGCTGCCTTCGGCCTTGGCGTAGGCCGGCAGGTCTCCCAACCGCTGCTTCTCCGCCCAGCCGCGAGTCATGGGGAAATACCCGTAGGGATAACAAGCGGCGACAATGCGGGGCAGGACCTGGCTGGCCCGGTGCAGGCCCTGCTCGACGTACGGAGCGGCATCCTTGCCCAAGCGTGTCTCGAACTCCCGCTGCCACACTTCCGCGGGTGTGTCCGGGTTGTAGCCCACGCGGCCGAACACCTGGAAGAAATGCCAGTAACGTTCGAACTCGTAGTCGTAGTAGCGATACGGCGCCTTCAGCAGCTCGAAGGGTCTCGCATCATGCGCTTGCGCCTCCATCTTGGTGCAGAGCGGCTCGTTTACCTCGAACCCCTCGCCGTCGTAGAGGTGGGTGCTCTCCGCGAAACGCCGGACGTACTCCGGGTCGCCCCACAGCAGCACGCGCGCGGTGCCGCCGTTCCAGAGCCGCCAGTGCAGCTTGTAGCGCTGCGGATAGTGCAGCAGGTCGGCGTAGCTGTGGCGCCGGTCGCGCTGATTCTGCGGGTTGATGTGCGTGGGATGAAACGGCAGGCCCATCTGTTCCATCCAGTACTTGGTGGTGATGCGCAGCTTCACGCCGAGTTCCAGGCCGGTCTCGATCACCGAGTCAGGCAGCCCTTTGGCGCGCGCGTCGAAGCGGATGTTCGGCCCGTGTGCCTTCACCGTCTGGAAGATCTCCCGCCAGAAATCCACCTGCTCGCGGTCCCTCAAGCCGGACTCGTCGTGCATGCGGAACTGGAGGGCATCGAGATTCGGGACCAGCCGGATGAACTTGGCCAACGCCGCCTTGGTATAGGCCGTGAGGTTCTTCTCAGTCACGCCCCAGACCAAGCCCGGCGTGGGCTGCTTCGTGGCTTCATTGGCGCCGGAAACGCCGCCGCCCTGAACGCCGCCGCGGTAAATATGGTCCCAGAACCCGGCCGTGAAACTCAGCCCGCGGTCGTGCGCCATCTTGACGAGCCGGTTGAAGGCCGCGAGGTTGCGCTGCTGCTGCTCGGGCGCGATGCCCACCATGCGCACGTCCGGGAATCCCTCGACATCGAAAAAATACGGATAGGCCGGCGCGAGGAAGCCACCGTTCTCGTAACCAAAGATCACCACGAAAGAGTTGAAGCGGTTCCGGGCCAGCAGGTCCAGGTAGCGCGCCCAGTATTCCTCGCTGTAAAGGCGGTTCTCCCAATGGGCACGGTTCATCGTGTAGACGGACAGCGCCCGCTCCGGCACGGCTGGCTGCTCCGCGGTCTCCCGTACCCGCTCGAGCGGCGCAGCACGGCCGGTACTCCAGCCGATGCGGTCCGCGGCGTCCAGCGCGCCGTACATCACGCCGCGATCATCGGAGCCGCCGATAACCCAGACAGACTTGTCTTGCCATTCCACCCGTCGGATGACCAGCGCCTCGGGCCCTGGTAACGCCGGGTGCTGCCCCGCTTTCAGCAGCCGCGCTGCAGGACCATCGCCAACCGCCAGTCCGGCGACGACGAGAGACTTCCCGCGTGCGTCGCCCAGGGAACTGGCCTTCTCACACGCGATCTCCTTGGCGCGCAACGCCGCCAGCAGCTTGCCCAAGCCGTGCGAGGCCGCCGGGCCGGGAGCGACATCGGTCACCACGGACACCATGGGCTCTTCCGCTGAAGCCTGGCAGGGCGTACCGGCTTGCAGGGCCACAAGCGCGGCCGGCCACAGAATCCATCCCCGGATCATGTGCGGTTTCTCAGTTCCTTTTCCGCGGTTCCACACCGTCCTCACATACCACCCTGAAGCCCACATTGAACACCTTCTGCCACGGTTCGTACGCGCCGCGGAAACCGCTCCGCGCGCGTTTGGGGCGGTCGAACCAGGACTTGGGGAAC